>Ga0247816_10000100_pt1 | contig 47774 bp, 36 predicted proteins | sample UWRJL209509C1_FD_179930 | JGI IMG/M metagenome (GOLD analysis project Ga0247816, IMG submission 179930) | Plant litter microbial communities from Arlington Agricultural Research Station in Wisconsin, United States - UWRJ-L209-509C-1 | ecosystem: Environmental > Terrestrial > Plant litter >...
GGTATGCCACCAGGTTGATGATATTATCTCCACTAAAGTAAAATCAAACCTGATCAAATCCGGAAGGTTAAAAATCAGGTTGCGTTTCCCTTATCCTACGGGAGCATGGGGCGATATGGGCGACAACTATAAAAACCCGGAAAAACATCGGTCCACCATTGTTTCTAATAGCTCAACACAGGCTGTTATTAGCCATCAACTGGATTCTGCAACTTATTATGCTGCCCTGCGCTGGACAGGTACGGCAAAAATTGCAGAAAAGGAAAAACACGATTTCAGGCTAACCCCAGATCCAAAGTCGGACAGCTTTGAACTGAGTGTTGCTTTTGCACCGGAAAAAAATAAAACGCCAATACCTCTGTTCGCTGCAACACAGGGCAACAGCAAGGACCTTTGGAAGTCGTTCTGGATGAGCGGCGGGGCCGTTGATTTATCCGGCAGCACAGATTCCCGCGCTTCAGAACTGGAACGCAGGGTTGTACTTTCCCAGTACCTTACCAAAATCCAGTGCGCAGGTTCGGTACCACCACAGGAAACTGGTTTAACCTATAATAGTTGGTACGGAAAACCGCATTTGGAAATGACCTGGTGGCACATGGCGCATTACGCGCTATGGGGCAGACCGGAGATCATGGAGAAGAGTGCCGACTGGTATTTTAAAGTAGCCAGTGGTGCTAAAAAGATTGCTGTACGACAAGGTTTTGATGGGTTGCGCTGGCAAAAAATGACAGATAACAATGGTAACGAAGTCCCTTCTTCGGTAGGGGCAATGCTTATCTGGCAACAACCGCATATTATAACTTTTGCAGAACTTGATTACCGTGCACATCCTACCAAGGCTACGCTACAAAAATACCAGTCGCTGGTTTTCGGGACGGCCGACTTCATGGCGTCATTTGCGCATTACGATGCAGCAAAAGGCCGTTATTTCTTAGGCCCGGGTTTAATCCCTGCTCAGGAAAGGTATAAAGCAGAAGATACATTTAACCCCACATACGAACTTGCTTACTGGAACTGGGCACTAACTACTGCACAGGCCTGGCGCGAGCGTTTAGGTTTGAAACGTGAAAAGAAATGGGACGATGTACTGGCAAAACTATCACCCTTGCCGGTTCAGCAGGGTGTTTACCTGGCAGCGGAAAGTGCTACCGATTCTTATACCAATCCTGAATATAAAACAGATCACCCTTCGGTATTTGGTACCTATGGCATGCTGCCTGAAACACCTTTGCTGGACAAAAAAATTATGAGGAAAACCTTTGATCTCATTTGGGATACCTGGAACTGGAAAGCTACCTGGGGTTGGGATTTCCCAATGACGGCGATGACAGCAGCAAGATTAGGAATGCCAGAAAAAGCAGTAGACGCACTGTTAATGGATGTACAGACCAATACTTATCTTGGTAACGGCCACAACTATCAGGACTCACGTCTTACCCTTTATCTTCCCGGTAATGGTGGTTTACTTTCTGCCGTGGCTATGATGTGTGCCGGCTGGGATGGGTCAACAGGTAAAACCCCTGGTTTTCCGGCAGATGGAACCTGGAAAGTGAAGTGGGAGGGACTTCAACCGATGCCTTAGGCACAAGATCGTTACAGAAAACAGGATGCAGCAGGTTGCCATTCAATTTATTATAAGCTATAATCGCAGTCTACCAAGTATGGCTGCGGTAAGCAGAAGGATAAACTGATATGAACATAAAAATACCTCCATTTTCCAAATGGCTCTTTATAGGGCTTTGCAGCTTGCTTTTTCTAAGCCGGACTGCTGATGCGCAATCCATTTCCTTAGCTGGAAAATGGGCCTTTCAGCTGGATTCTGCTGATGAGGGCATTGTACGGAAATGGTTCCAGTTGCGTTTGCCAGAAGAAATAACCCTGCCTGGTTCGATGGCAGAAAACCTCAAGGGCGACGATATCACCCTGAAAACAAAATGGACCGGCAGTATCTATGACAGTTCTTATTATTTTAATCCCAGGCTGGAGAAATTCCGCCAGCCTGGTAATATCAAAATCCCTTTCTGGCTTACCCCCGCAAAACATTATGTAGGTGCGGCCTGGTATCAGCGCGAAGTAACTATTCCTGCTGGATGGAAAGGCAAAAGAGTAGAAATGGAACTGGAGTATGCCCATTCCGAAACCATGGTATGGGTTGACGGGCAGGATGCAGGAACACAGTTTACTTTTGTTACCGCCCAGAAGTATGATCTGACCAAATACCTCAAACCTGGTAAACACCTGATCACCATTCGTATTGATAACCGCATCAAGGCCATTAATGTAGGTCAGGATTCACATAGTCTAACCGACCATACCCAGGGAAACTGGAACGGCATTGTGGGTAAAATGAACCTTACGGCCGCTTCGTTTATCCAATTGGATGACATCCAGGTTTATCCCGATCTTAAAAATAAGCAGGCGCTTATAACTATTGCGTTAAAAGCCGCCGCAGGTACCAACATCTCAGGGCAGCTTAATTTATCAGCACATAGTTTCAACAGTAAAACCAGCCACCAGGTTAAACCTGTCAAAACTGCTTTTAGTATCAAAAACGGTGTGGGTAACCTCAGCGTAACCTTGCCCATGGGCGATGGCATGCAAACCTGGGACGAGTTTGACCCGGCATTGTATCAATTGTCCTTGTTGCTCAGCACAGCCTCAGGTGAAAAAGTACAGCGTACAATAACCTTCGGCATGCGTGAGTTTAAAGCTTCAGGGCGCCAGTTTGAAATCAACGGCAGGCCTGTATTTTTACGTGGTACGGTTAACAACTGCGAATTTCCCCTTACCGGTTATCCGGCCATGGACGAAGCTGCCTGGACAAGAATTTTTAAAATTGCAAAAGCCCATGGCCTCAACCATATGCGTTTCCATTCCTGGTGCCCGCCCGAAGCTGCCTTTATTGCCGCAGATAAGGCAGGGTTTTACCTGCAGCCTGAAGGGCCAAGCTGGGCCAATCATGGAACCTCTATTGGTGACGGAAAACCTATTGACCAGTTTATCTATGATGAAACCAACCGTATGGCAAAATCATATGGTAACTATGCATCGTACTGCATGCTGGCTTATGGAAATGAACCAAAGGGAAAACAGGTAGAGTACCTTACCAAATTTAATGACTACTGGAAGAAGAAAGACTCGCGCAGGTTATATACGGGTGCTTCGGTTGGTGGCAGCTGGCCGGTAGTGGAGAACAGTGAATTTATGGTGCGTGGCGGTGCGCGTGGTCTCGATTGGAATGCAATCCCCGAAAGCGTATCAGACTATACTGCGCTGATCGCAAAATTCAGCGTTCCTTTCATCGCACACGAAATGGGACAGTATTGCGTATTTCCCGATTTTAAAGAGATCAGGAAATACACAGGCGTTTATCGAGCTAAAAACTTTGAACTGTTCCAGGAAGACCTGAAAGATCACGATATGGGAGATGAGGGCGAAAAGTTTTTGATGGCTTCGGGTAAACTGCAGGCGCTGGCCTACAAGAACGAAATTGAAAGGGCCCTGCGTACGCCCAACTACAGTGGTTACCAATTGCTGGCGCTAAATGACTATCCTGGTCAGGGAACAGCCCTTGTTGGGCTTTTAAATGCATTCTGGGACGAAAAAGGGTATATCACTGCAAAAGAATTCCGTCGTTTCTCTAACAGTACCGTGCCCCTGATGAGAACAAAGAAATTTGTTTACCTCAACAATGAAACCATTGAAGCCGCAGTTGAAGTGGCGCATTTTGGAAAAACACCATTGACCAATGCAAGTGTTTCATGGAAAATAAGCAGTGCTAAAAGTGCTGATCTTGCCTCAGGTAAATTTGAACAATTAGATATACCTATTGGTAACTGCATCCCGCTGGGAAAAATATCATTCCCACTGTCAGCAATACAACAAGCAGAAAAGTTGCACCTTGAAGTGACCATAGCTGATACTGATTTTGCCAACGGCTGGGATTTTTGGGTATATCCGCAGAATTTGCCTAAACCAGATGGCGATATCTACTATTGCACCACATTGGATAAAAAAGCAGAAAACATACTCGCCAAAGGTGGTAAGGTATTCCTTAACGCCTCAGGCAAAATAATTAAAGGCAAAGAAGTGGTACAAACTTTCCAGCCCGTTTTCTGGAATACCTCGTGGTTTAAAATGAGGCCACCGCATACATTGGGCATTTTGGTAGATCCCAAACACCCGGCATTTGCAAGTTTTCCTACAGATTTTCATAGCAATATGCAATGGTGGGAGATTGTCAACAAGTCGCAGGTAATGAACCTTGAAGATTTTCCTGCAGGTTTCCGTCCAATTGTGCAGCCAATTGATACATGGTTCCTGAACAGGAAACTGGGACTCGTTTATGAAGCCAAAGTGGGCAAAGGCAAACTGATTGTTTCCAGTGCCGACCTCGCAGCAGACAAAGGCCCTGCCGCAAAACAATTGTTCTATAGCCTGCAAAAATACATGGCTTCCTCCAACTTTGACCCTGCTTATTCCGTAGACATTAAAGTAATAAAAGATATTTTTGAAACAGGTTCTAAACTAGTATTTAAAGTATATACCAATGATAGTCCTGATGAATTAAAGCCTAAACCCAAACAATAACAATCACGAGATATAAATTTCCCCCACAAAGGAACCATATGAAGAATAAAATGAAATTAAACGGCACCCTTATCCTTGCACTGATGGTTTGTTTCGGCAACACCTATGCACAGAAAACACCTTCCAAAAAATCAGTACTTGCAGCAATGCAGTCTACCAATAACTATTTTAAAAGGACCTGGCCCGATCCGGGAAAGAGCATCACTACCAATACCACACGCCCCAGCAACATCTGGACAAGGGCTGTGTATTATGAAGGATTGATGGGTTTATATGCTACCAAACCGGCAAAAGCAGATTACGAATATGCAGTAGACTGGGGCCAAAAACATAACTGGGGATTACGTGGCGGTATTCAGACCCGCAATGCAGATAATCATGCTGCCGGACAAACTTATATTGACCTGTACCAGATCGATCAGCAGCCAGAGCGTATAAAAGATATTAAAGCGTCTATTGATCTGATGATGGCTTCTGGTAAAATTGACGACTGGACCTGGATTGATGCACTTCAAATGGGAATGCCTGTGTTTGCCAAACTGGGTGTGTTGTATAAAGACAATGCTTACTATGAGTATATGTATAAAATGTACACCCATTCCAGAAATGTAGAAGGCGGTGGTTTGTACAATGCCAAAGATGGTTTATGGTGGAGGGATAAATCATTTGTACCTCCTTATAAAGAACCTAATGGAGAAGATTGTTACTGGTCGCGGGGAAACGGATGGGTTGTTGCAGCGCTGGTACGTGTGCTTGACATTATGCCTAAAGATGCACCTCACCGTGATGAGTATCTCCAAATGTATAAAGATATGCTTAAAGCATTGGTACCGATCCAGCGTACCGATGGCTTCTGGAACGCAAGTTTACACGATGCCAATAACTATGGGGGTAAAGAAACTTCAGGAACTGCCCTTTTTGTCTATGGTATGGCATGGGGAATCAACCAGGGACTAATTGATCCAGCCGTTTACAAACCTGTACTGGTAAAGGGATGGAATGCCATGGTAAAAGATGCCATTACTAAAGATGGTTCCCTTGGATATGTACAGGGTACAGGAAAAGAGCCTAAAGATGGCCAGCCGGTAACTTATACCAGCAGACCAGATTTTGAAGATTACGGCCTGGGCTGTTTCCTGCTTGCAGGAACTGAAGTATACAAATTGAAAAAATAAGGCAAATTTTAAAAATTATAAATCATGAAGGTAGCTTTTAAAATGAAACTCAAACCGGGTTTTGCCGACGAATATAAAAAGAGACATGATGAGATCTGGCCTGAACTTTCGGCCTTGCTCAAAGCAAATGGCGTAAGTGATTATTCCATTTTCCTGGATGAAGAAACCAGCACCCTCTTTGCTGTACAGCAGTTGTCGGGTCAAAGCTCACAGGATCTTGGGCAGGAAGAAATTGTCCAAAAATGGTGGGCTTATATGGCAGACGTGATGGAAACCAATGCCGACAGTTCGCCTGTCTCCGTTGCACTGCCACAGGTATTTCATTTGGACTAAACATGAAGATGAAAAAATCACCCTTAGTTTTGGCCCTGCTGGTTTCGGCATTTTTTGCGGAAGCACAAGTGGTGCCCCAGGCCAAAACCCCTTGGCCGGAAATACAAAAGCAAATGCGCCCATGGACCCGCTGGTGGTGGATGGGTAATGCAGTGGATGAGAAAAACCTTTCCGAAGCACTTACTACCTATGCGGCCGCAGGTATCGGCGGTGTAGAAATTACGCCAATTTATGGCGCCAAAGGATTTGAAAGCCGTTATATCGATTTTCTCTCTCCAAAATGGATGGGGATGCTTAACTACACTGTTGAAAAAGCAACGTCCCTGGGGATGGGAGTAGATATGAATACGGGTACCGGATGGCCTTTTGGCGGTCCACAGGTGACACCAGAATTTGCAGCTTCAAAACTTATCGTGCAGCAATACAAACTGTCTAAAGGGACTTCGCTCCAGGAACTTATACAGATTAAAGACGCGAAAGATAAAAAGGCGGGCGCTATCCTTCAGGCGGTTACCGCATACGGCACCAATGGCATTGGAATTGATCTTACTGACAAGGTTGACGCACAGGGAAAACTCCAGTGGACCAGCAAAGATTCGGATACCGAAATCTATGCCATCTTCGCAGGCCGTACCCTCCAGCAGGTCAAACGTGCCGCTCCTTCCGGACAGGGATATACACTTGACCATCTGGATAAACCTTCGGTTGATGTCTATCTGAAAAGGTTTGACGACGCCTTTGGGAGTACAAATCCAGGTGTGCGGTCTTATTTTAATGACAGTTATGAGGTCTACGGTGCCAACTGGACACCTACTTTTCTAAAAGAATTCAAGCGTCTTAAAGGATACGATCTAAGCACGCACATCAGGGAGTTAACCAGTAAAGATTCTACCAGTACTGCCAATGGGAGGTTGAAATCTGATTACCGCGAAACCATGAGCCAGTTGTTGCTGGTTAACTTTACGCAAAACTGGACCAACTGGGCACACGGCCATAAAAGTATCACCAAGAATCAAAGTCACGGATCGCCGGGAAACCTGCTCGATCTCTACGCCGCAGTAGATATTCCTGAAACTGAAACATTCGGCTCAAGCTACTTTCCGATTCCAGGTTTAAGGCGCGATAGTGGCGACGTACGCAACGTTGATCCAGATCCAATCATGAGTAAATTTGCCAGTTCTGCTGCGCATACCAATGGTAAAACACTTGTTTCGTCAGAAACCTTTACATGGCTTACCGAACATTTCAAAACTTCATTTTCACAGGCAAAACCTGAGGCAGAACAACTTTTCCTTTCGGGTATCAATCATATTTTTTATCACGGAACTACTTTCAGTCCCTCAGATATTCCCTTTCCGGGATGGTTGTTCTACGCGTCCACCAATATGGTGCCGGCAAACAGTCTTTGGCCACAATTGAAAGGCATGGACGAGTACTTCAGCCGTTGTCAGTCGCTGTTGCAGTCGGGAAAGTCTGATAACGAACTGTTGATATACTGGCCGGTTTATGATGCATGGAATAATCCTAAGGGGATGGATATGCCAATGAAGGTACATGATGTAGATGTATGGTTGCACCCAACTGCTTTTTACAAGGAAAGCCTGGAATTGCAGAAAGCGGGCTATTCCTTTGATTTTGCTTCTGATCATATGCTCTCCGCTTCCACTACAAAAAGCGGAAAACTACTTACCAATCCAAAAGCTAATCCATACCAAACTCTGATTGTTCCGTCCTGCGACTTTATGCCTTTACAGACCCTGAAAGATATTCTGGCACTTGCCGATAAAGGTGCAACTGTTGTATTTCAGGCATTGCCAAAAGATGTTCCGGGTCTGAGTGATCTGGAGAACAACAGGAAAGCATTCAAAAGCCTGCTTGATGCGCTTAAATTTAAAACGCTTGCTGATGGTGTACAAGGTGCGGCTGTAGGATCGGGCGAAGTGCTGCTTGCCGCACATCCGCAACAGGCGCTTACTTACAAAAAGATTGAAGGTGAACAGATTGGCAAAAGCGGGTTAAAGTTTATCCGCCGTCAGCTTGACCAGGGAAAATATTATTTCCTTGTTAACCACACCGCCAAACTGATAGATTCCTGGGTGCCATTGAATGAAAACAGTGCGTCAGTATTGATACTTGATCCCCAGACCGGTGAATATGGAAAGGCACAGCTGCAAAACAAAGATGGCAAAACTCTGGTAAAGGTACACCTTGAACCGGGAGAAACTTTCTTCCTGCAAACCGGCCCTGCGCAAAGCCAAAAAATGTGGACCTATCTTAATCAGCCAGGCAAAACACAGGTGCTGAACACTGGCTGGAACCTGCATTTTACCGAAGGCGGACCTGCGTTGCCGTCTGATAAAAAACTGAAATCCCTTACATCATGGACTGAACTGAATGATCCGGCAACGGTTGCATTTTCTGGTACAGGTGCCTATACCCGCACATTTGTGCTTACCGGAAAATTGCAAAAAGAATACCTTCTTAATTTAGGCCAGGTAGACGAGAGCGCCCATGTATATATTAATGGTAAAGATGCAGGTTTTGTATGGAGCATTCCTTACCAAACCAGGATAGGTAAATTCCTTAAACCGGGCAGCAATACAATAAAGATTGAAGTTGCCAACTTGATGGCCAACAGGATCAGGGACATGGACCAAAAGGGTGTCCAGTGGAGAAATTACCATGAAATAAATTTTGTAAACATCAATTATAAGCCTTTTGATGCTTCCGGATGGAAGCCAATGCCTTCAGGATTAATAGGTCCGGTCACCATTACTGGCTACAATTAAAGGCCATTAAAGCGGTATTAAGGGAAGATATAAGGCTTTCGGGAACGATTGCGTAAAAAGTACAAAGTTTAGCTGCTCCAATTTAGCTAAACTTTGTACTTTGATCGGACTATTACAGCGTTATGAAATTAAATGATTTTTTCAGTTATATCCAGGTCGATGGATATTCCGCAATACCCAAATACCTGCAACTCACCAAGTCCGTTCTAGCCGCCATCCAACTGGGTAAATTGAAGAAAAATGATACGCTCCCCTCAATCAACGAGGTTAGTTATGAACTCGAAATTTCCCGTGATACAGCCGAAAAAGGGTATAAACACCTCAAAAATCTAGGCATCCTTGGCTCCATTCCCGGCAAAGGTTATTACATTTTGAACGAAACCTATAATCAGCGCCTTAAAATATGCCTGATGTTCAACAAGCTCAGCAACCATAAAAAAATTATTTATGATGCTTTTGTGGATGCCATCGGCGACAACGTAGCTATAGATTTTTATATCTACAACAATGATTTTTCTCAGTTCAAAGACCTTTTGACGGCAAAAAATGAGCAATATTCGCATTATGTCATCATTCCGCACTTTATTGAAGCCGGTGCCGAAGAGTACGAATTGCTCAATTCAATCCCTAAAAACAAGCTCATCCTGATGGATAAATTGATCTCCGGAATTGATGGTGAGTTCGGTTGCGTTTACGAAAACTTTGAAAAAGACATCTTTCAGGCACTTGAAAAAGCACTGGAACCCTTGCATAAATATCATACCCTCAAACTTATTTTCCCTGAGAACAGCTATTTCCCTGATGAAATTAAAAACGGCTTTGCGAAATTCTGTTCAGACTATGGTTTCCAGCAGAAAATTGTTACCGATATCCAGCGAGAGCCCATCAACGAAGGTGAAGTATTTATCAACCTGAGGGAAGACGACCTGGTGGTATTGATAGAGCGTATTAAAATGCTGCGCCTGAAAATAGGAAGGGATGTTGGCCTGATCTCTTATAATGAAACACCATGGAAAAAGATTATCCTCAACGGGATTACCACTATTTCTACCGACTTTCAAAAAATGGGACAGATTGCTGCGAACCTCATCCTGGAAAATTCAAGGAAACAGGTGGAAATACCATTTTATTTAACCCTTCGCGATTCACTTTGATCTGAGCGCAAACTGCTACCTTTGCAGCAATGGAATATTTCAAAAAGCTGCTCGACCTGTTAAAAACAGAACGGGAAGAGGATCAGCGTGCCTATCTTAAACTGACCGAATCTTCTACCATTGCAGAACGCAGGACAAATGGCCTGGCCTGGTATCCCGTAGCCATTAGAGGGTCAGAAATGAGCCGTGGAGATTATTTAACGGTAGAACTCGAAAGAACAACCCATCAGGATGTTAACCATCAGTTACGTTTTGGCGCTTCGGCAGTATTGTTTTCTAACCATGATGCCAAAACCGACAGGCTCGAAGGGGTAATCTCTCATCAAAGCGGCAATAAGCTTAAAATCACTTTGCGTACAGATGAATTGCCAGATTGGTCGCGCGATGGCAAACTGGGTGTTGACGTGCTTTTTGATAACAACAGTTACGATGAAATGCAGCAGGCCCTTAAAACTGCGGCTGCTCCTTTTGATAAGGCAGAAGACGGCCGGCTTGTTAAAATCTTAACCGGCGAAATGGCGCCATCTTTCAACACAACAGGCTTTACCTATATCGTTCCCAAATTGAACACCATGCAGCAGCAGGCTGTAGAAAAAATACTTGCCGCAACTGAACTGGCCATTGTGCATGGGCCTCCGGGAACCGGAAAAACCACTACCCTGGTGCAGGCAGTTAAGGCGCTGATCAAGCAGGACCATGAACAAATTCTGGTTGTGGCACCAAGCAATACAGCTGTCGACCTGCTTACTGAAAAATTGGATGCCGAAGGCCTGAATGTTTTGCGTGTAGGTAATCCTGCAAGGGTCTCTGAACGCCTTATGGCACTTACACTGGACAGTAAAATGGCCTCGCATAGTGGTATGAAGGAAATCAGGAACCTGAAAAAACAGGCCAACGAATACAAACAAATGGCGCATAAGTATAAGCGTAACTTTGGCAGGGCCGAGCAGGAACAACGTAAAGCATTGTTTAACGAAGCCTACAAGATCATGAAAGAGGTGGGAAATATTGAATCCTATGTAACCGAAGATCTTATTTCCAAAGCCCAGGTAATCACTGCAACACTCGTTGGCGCCAATCACTACACCGTTCGCGGCCGCAAATACCATACGGTTGTGATTGACGAAGCAGGGCAGGCGCTCGAACCAGCCTGCTGGATACCTTTGCTCAAAGCCAATAAAGTAGTATTTGCAGGTGACCATTGCCAGTTGTCGCCCACCATAAAATCAACCGTTGCCGCAACGAACGGACTAAGCACCACCTTGCTTGAAAAATGCGTGACACTACACCCTGAAGCCGTGGTACTACTTGAAGAACAATACCGCATGCATGAGCAAATTATGGGCTATTCTTCCAAAGTGTTTTACCAGAATAAACTTCAGGCCCACGCATCGGTAGCCCGGCACTTATTATTCCCGGGGGATGCCCCGCTTGCGTTTATTGATACTGCGGGATGTGGTTTTGAAGAAAAAAACGAAGGTACCAGTAGTACTAATCCCGAAGAAGCCGTGTTTCTGCTCAAACACCTTACCCAAATGGCAGAGCAGTTTGCCTTAAAGGCACCAGGGATAGAATTTCCGTCCGTAGGTATAATTTCGCCCTATAAACAGCAGGTGTACCTGCTCAAAGAACTGCTGCTGAATTCTCCGGACCTGGAGGTTTATGCCGAAAAAATTAACGTCAACACTATTGACAGTTTTCAGGGACAGGAGAGGGACGTGATTTACATCAGCCTAACCAGGAGCAATGCGGAGGGAACAATAGGTTTCCTTGCCGATACCCGGAGAATGAACGTGGCCATGACCCGTGCCAGGAAGAAACTTGTAGTAATTGGCGACAGCGCAACACTTTCAAGATCGCAGTTTTATGCTGATTTTATTACTTATGCCGAAGGAAACAATGCTTACCAGAGTGCATGGGAATTTATAGAGACCTGATAATTGTGCAAAAGGCCTAAACGTTTCTTTGTAATGGAAAAACCGATTTTTGAATTACAGAATTTCTTATATTAGTATTAACGTTTTAAGGAGTAAAACTTATACTTATGGCAATAGAAGATTTTTTAAATGATTATCAAAATAATGGACACAAAAAAGAAGAATATACCCCTTCGATGGCTGATCCCGACAAAAGTTTTATTGATAATCTGGTAAGGATGTTTGCAATCAATTATAGCATTGAGAAAGCCTATTTTGGACTCATCTATAATGAGGAAGAGGACAAAGACGACCTTTATCTTGCGGTTGATCACCATGGGCATAATGAAGCAATCAAAGCCATCTCGGACGTCGTACGATATACCTATCTTCGTGACAGACAGGTGCTTTATACCTCCAATGTTGAAAATCCAGAATTATTCAGCTTCATTGAGCAGAGTAACTTTGCATTTTATACCAAAGGCAAATATTTGGCCCTCAACATGCTCATCATGAATTACTACATCGATCCGGCAGGTTACCAGGTGCACTTTCTGTACCAGGTCCGGGCCGGTAAAATGGTTTCCCTGTTCAAAGACTTTGATCCTTCCAGCAGAACACTCAACTTCCAGACCTATGTACGCAACGGCAGGGAGTTCGTTCCACTTTTCTCTGAAAGGGATATGATCTACAAAAGCGGGATGACCGAGGTGCCGGCTGATCTTACACCATTGGAATTTGACTGGCCCAGCCTGGCAAGTATACTGGATGGTATCGACAAGCTCAATTACTACGTTCTTAACCCCGGAACTTCGTTTGAAGTTGAATTTTATGTCTGAATCTCTGTTTTACCCGGTATCAAAGGCCATTCCTTGACAATACCGTTACACCTTTCATTTTGAACAAAAAAATAGATATGTATCTTTAAAAAATCTTATCTGACCAACTTAAATGGTCATTTTTGAATGAAATGGAAATTATAAAAACAGATACTTACGCAGGTAAATTTGCTGCTGCGGTGATAGACCGCCTGCCGGATTTTATTCTGGCGGTGGTTATACTTTTAGCAGGAATATGGCTAATCAGACGGTTTGTTAAATTCCTTCATGTTCGCCTGCACCGCAACAGTGTAGACATTTCCCTTAGCGAATTTCTGATCAGTATTGTCAATGTGGTGCTTTATGTATTGCTGATTATTTCCTGTGCTACCAGGATCGGCATACCTACAAGCTCCTTCCTGGCCATATTGGGTACCGCAGGCCTCACTATTGGCCTTGCCCTTCAGGGCAGCCTCTCCAACTTTGCAGGTGGTGTTCTTATCCTGTTGTTTAAACCATTTAAAGTAGGGCATTTTATCAGCTCCAGCAACAACGTATCTGGCACGGTATTAAAAATTGATATCCTGTATACCACACTAAAGGCCGGCAACGGCACTACCATTTATGCCCCAAACGGGCCGCTGGCCAATGCCGTTATTAATAACACCTCAGATAACGAAACCCGCCAGGCAGAATACAAAATAAACATTGCTGTTGACAGTAATATAGACACAGCACGCAGGACAATCCTGGCTTTACTAGACAGTGATCCCCTGGTGCTTAAAGATCCAAAACCGGCCGTGCTGGTGGGGTCACTTGCCGAAAATTCCATTGTTCTGGTAATCAGGGCATGGGCAAAAAATACCGATTTCTGGCCTGTTTATCATGCTAATTATCAAAAAATAATAGAGGCCCTGGATGCCGCGAACATCAAACTGCCAAATTCCACGCCCCAGATTAATTTGATTCAAAACCCTTTGCCCTAATTCACGGTTAGCCAGAGCAATTGATCAATCTGATCAGCAAGCAGGCCGGCAGTTTAACATCCCCTACACGATGAACGCAGAATTTTACTTACATATTTTTAATAAGCAGCAGCAGATAGATTCTATTCCTTCCAACAAAGAGATAGGGGACTGGGCGCTCAGCCTGCTTAACCTCCTTTATCCCGAGCGTCTTACCTTTCCTGATTATACGCTGTCGCAGATCCAGGAGATGTTTGTGTTGTCGCGCAGCGAACTGATGCATATACTCGACTCTACCAAAGCCTGTGGCGGCTGCAATAAAGAAATGATTGCAGACACCTTTTACAACGAGCTTCCTGAGCTGTACCGCAAGATGAACACAGATATTTCTGCAACGCTAAATGGTGATCCTGCGGCACAAAGTGAGTTCGAGATTATCCGTACCTATCCAGGTTTCCTGGCCGTATCCCTTTACCGTATTGCCCATCAGCTTTTTAGTCTGGGCATACCATTAATCCCCAGGGTTCTCACAGAATATGCACATTCCGTAACCGGAATAGATATCCATCCGGGGGCACAAATTGGTGAATATCTTTTCATAGATCATGGTACAGGTCTGGTTATCGGCGAAACCACTGTCATCGGCAGCCATGTAAAGTTATACCAGGGGGTTACATTAGGTGCGCTCAGTGTAGAAAAGTTTATGGCCAATACCAAGAGGCACCCTACTATAGGCGATCACGTGATTATCTATTCCGGGGCCACCATTCTGGGTGGTGATACCTTTATTGGTGAGCACAGTATTATTGGTGGAAACGTATGGCTGACAAAAAGTGTGCAGCCCCATTCTACGGTTTATCATCAGTCGGCCATGAAGGTCATAGAAACAAAAAATAAAGAATAACATGGGAAATATTATAGACTGCATAGGAAATACGCCGCTGGTGGAAATCCGCAAGCTGAACCCTAACCCAAATGTTCAGATTTATGCCAAACTTGAAGGGAACAATCCCGGTGGAAGCGTAAAAGACAGGGCCGCGCTGAATATGATCCGCAGTGCGATAGAACGTGGTGACATCAGCAAAGGCACCAGGCTCATTGAAGCCACCAGCGGAAATACCGGTATTGCACTGGCTATGATTGCCAGTATTTACGATTTAGAGATTGAGCTGGTAATGCCATCCAATTCTACGCGTGAACGTACGCTTACCATGGAAGCTTTCGGTGCTAAAGTAACCCTACTGGAATCTATAGAGGTATGCAGGGATTATGCTGAGGAAAAGGGAAAACAGGATGATTATTTTATACTGGACCAGTTTGCCAATCCGGATAATTACCTGGCACACTACAAAACTACAGGCCCTGAGATCTGGCGTGATACCGATCAGCAGATCACCCATTTTGTAAGTTCTATGGGCACTACTGGTAGCATAATGGGCAATTCCCTGTTCCTTAAAGAACAGAACCCGGCTATTCAGATTGTAGGTTGTCAGCCAACGGAAGAATCCTCTATTCCTGGCATCAGGAGATGGCCGGCAGCATATTTACCAAAAATATTTGATGCCTCAAGGGTAGACCGTACTATGGATGTCTCACAGGAAGAGGCTTCGCTTTTTGCACGCGAGATGGCCAGAAAAGAAGGGATTTTTGCCGGCATGAGCAGTGGCGGTGCGCTGGCCTGTTCATTAAAACTGGCGGCAGAACTAAGCTCTGGGCTGATTGTGTTTATCGCATGCGACCGCGGGGACAGGTACCTCAGCAGTGACTTATTTATCGGATAAATAAAAGCCCTCCATCATGCCAGAGCAGGATGAAGGGCCAATTTTTTTTATTTCTTAGTGGTAGTCGCGCTATATTTTTGCGCATCAACTACCGCAATAGTTACCATATTTACAATTTCCCTTACCGAACTATCCATTTGCAGTACATGCACAGGTTTGTTCAGGCCAATCAGGATTGGTCCAACCGCTTCTACATTTCCCAGTTCCTGTAGCAATTTATAAGCAATGTTACCAGATTCCAGGTTAGGAAAGATCAGCGTATTTGCAGGGCTGCCTTTTAACGTAGAAAACGGATAATTGCCTTGCAGCAATTCAGCGTTCATCGCAAAGTTGGCCTGCATCTCACCGTCAACAATCATATCAGGATATTTGTCTTTCAGCATAGCCGTTGCCAGCCTGGTTTTTTCAGGGATAGGGCCAGTGTTTGAACCAAAGTTAGAATATGACAGTAAGGCAATTCTTGGCGTTACGTTGAAACCTTTAACTGTGTCATTGATCATTTTCGTAATGTCAACCATATCCTGTGCACTTGGATCCGGGTTTACCGTGGTATCTCCTAAAAATACAGGTCCTTTTTTCGTCAGCATCAGGTACATACCCGCAATTTTCTTTACGCCCGGTCTCGTGCCGATTACCTGTAAAGATGGTTTCAGGGTAGATTTATAGTTTTTGGTCAAACCAGAGATCAGTGCATCCGCCAAACCAAATTCAACCATGCTCGCGCCGTAATAATTTCGGTCGCGCACCAGTTTTTTTGCTTCGTATAATGTAATACCACGTCTCTGGCGTCTTTTGTACAGGTGTTCTGCAAAGCGGTCAGAGTCTTCTGTAGGTTGCCAAGGATCAATAATTTCAATATCGCCCAGTTCAATTCCGTGCTCAATAATGATCTGCTGGATCCTTGTGATGCTGCCGAGCAGGATAGGGGTAGCAATACCTTCATCTTTAACAATCTGCGCGGCTTTAAGTATTTTGTAATTATCTGCCTCAGCAAACACAATACGTTTTGGTGCAGATTTGGCTTTGTTGGCCAGGTTCCTTAAAATTTTATCATCAGCACCCAGGCGGAGTTGTAACTCTTCTTTATAGGCGTCCCAGTCGGTAATCATTTTACGGGCAACACCAGAATCAATTGCTGCCTTTGCAACTGCTGCAGAGACAATACTGATCAACCTTGAATCGATTGGTTTTGGAATAATATAATCTTTACCAAATTTCAGGTTTTTAGCTTTATATGCCAGGTTTACAATCTCCGGAACGGGTAGTTTAGTCAGTTCGGCGATTGCTTTCACTGCTGCAATTTTCATGGCCTCATTAATCGATGTAGCTCGTACATCCAATGCACCACGGAAAATGTAAGGGAAACCCAATACATTGTTCACCTGGTTAGGGAAGTCAGAACGGCCTGTCGCCATAATGATATCCTTACGGCTATTGATTGCCAGGTCGTATGCAATCTCGGGATCAGGATTAGCCAAAGCAAATACAATTGGGTTTTTTGCCATTGACTGAACCATTTCTACCGATACCACATTTGCGGCAGAAACACCAAGGAATACATCCGCACCTTTCATGGCCTGCGCCAGGGTAGTTACGTCTTTTCTCGAGGTGGCAAAATCCATGCGGATAGGGTCAAGGTCCGTACGGTCAATGTTTACAATGCCGTCTTTATCAAAAACCAGCATGTTTTCCTTTTTAACCCCTAACTCTAAATATAATTTGATACAGGAAACTGCGGCGGCACCTGCACCACTTACAACCAGTTTCAGTTTGTCTAGTTTTTTATTCTGCAGTTCACATGCATTCAGCAGGGCTGCACTGGTGATAATGGCCGTACCGTGTTGGTCGTCATGCATCACCGGGATATTCATCTCTTCCTTTAAGCGGCGTTCAATCTCAAAACACGCAGGAGCAGCAATATCTTCGAGGTTTACTCCACCAAAAGTAGGTTCAAGTGCTTTCACTACCGTGATGAATTCATCAATACTGGCAGCTTTCACTTCGAGGTCAAACACGTCAATGTCAGCAAAAATCTTAAACAATAGTCCTTTTCCTTCCATTACCGGTTTACTGGCTTCGGGACCAATGTTTCCCAGACCTAAAACGGCAGTACCGTTACTAATTACCGCCACAAGGTTTCCTTTTGCTGTATACTTATAAACATCATCGGGATTTCTATAGATTTCCATGCAAGGTTCTGCTACGCCGGGTGAGTAAGCCAGGGCTAAATCTCTTTGTGAATTTGTTGGCTTGGTAGGTACAACTTCGATCTTACCCGGTCGGCCATCAGCGTGATAATCTAATGCGTCCTGTTTGCGGTTTGGTTTGTTATTCATCTTGTATATGGATCTTGATATGCTTTCGCAGAAGGTATACGTTTTTCAGCAAATTCTATAAAAGGTCGAAAGTAGGTATATGTTTAAAATAATACTAATAAACGGGTTGAAATTTCTCAAATACACAGTATGTAGAATAATTAAAAATAATATTTAGCAGTAATGTCAGTAAACTGCCGTACATTCACGACATATTATAATTGCATTTATATGACATTCCTGAATGTAGTGTTAGATCCCCCATCATATGGATGGACAGACGCTAATGGTAACCTCTCAAAGCCAAGCCCAAAACAGATTTTTCGTGAATTTTTTAGCCGGTTGAACATTTTTAAGAGCAAAAAGAACTGGTTGCCGTTCATGAGTTGGTCAAAGGTGATCATTTCCATTCCATTTTTAATGTTATTCATTTTCCATTACTTCAGCTGGAGCTTGCTGGCGGTGGCTTTTGTGTATAGCATGATTGTGATGGGCACGCATGGCACGGTGTGGCACCACCGGTTTTGTACCCACAATGCTTACTCTTTTAAGAATAAATTCTGGCGTTTTTTTACCCAGAACCTTACCATATCCATGATTGCAGAAGAAGTTTATGTAGTATCTCATCATGTGCACCATGCAAAATCTGATATGCCGGGCGATCCATACAATGCATCAGGCGGCTTTTTATATTGTTTCCTGGCCGATGTGAACCATCAGCCAATTGCAAAAGACCTCAGCGAGGCCGATTACAACCGCGCGGTAAGATTAATGGTGAATACCGGTATCAAACCCAACACCTATGCGCAGTACCAGGAGTGGGGCTCTATCGCTAATCCGTGGAGGACACTGGTATCGTGGCCTTTAAACTGGGGTTTCTGGTATCTTGCTTTTTACCTTATTGGAGGTCATGCATTGGCTTGTACAGTATTTGGTGCTGCTGGTTTCTGGGCAGTAGGTGTAAGGACATTTAATTACGAAGGTCACGGCAAGGGTAAAGATATGCGGAAAGACAATTATGATTTTAGCCGCGAGGATATGTCTATCAACCAGATGTGGCCAGGTATCGTAGCCGGGGAATGGCATAACAATCATCATTTGTACCCAAAAAGTGCCAGGACAGGTTTTCTGCCGCACCAGGTAGACATTGCCTGGATGTATATCAGGTTAATGTATGCGCTTGGTCCTGTATCCAGTTTTAAAGATTCAAAAACTGAATTCCTGGAAAACCATTATCACAAAAAATAAAGGATCTTTACCTTCTTTTATTATGTATTCCAAAGAACAATCATCGAAGTTGAAAGAAGCCTTCTGGGCAACTTTCGGACAATATATTGCGCCTCATCCTTCTGCCGAAGGCGAAAAAATTAGCTGGATCAATTATAAAACAGGGATCAGGCACCTGCATTTTAAAATGCAGGCAGATCACCGCTCGGCCTTTATCGCCATTGAAATCAACCACCCCGATCCAGGTATCCGGGAACTGTTTTTCGAGCAGTTTGTTTCCTTCAGGAATATACTTAAACAGTATTTAAACGAAGATTGGGACTGGGAGCTGGAGTTGAGGGACGACAACCAAAAATTGGTCAGTAGAATATATACTTCGCTCGATGGGGTGAGTATTTACCGGCAGGAAGATTGGCCCGCATTGATTTCATTCTTTAAACCCCGTATCATCGCACTTGATGAATTCTGGAATGATGCCCGTCATAGTTTTGATCTGTTCAGATAAAACTTGTGATAAAGCTGCTATTCTCTACCTTTGCAGCGCAGCCAAATGGTAGCGCTGTTAAATTATTAGAGAATAGATGTACGATATTTGTTGCATAGGGCATATCACGCTGGATAGGGTAGTTACCAGCACTGCAGAGAAACACATGGCTGGGGGCACTTCATTTTATTTTTCCAAGGCAATGCGCCACATGGATCTCAATTATGGTCTGGTTACCGCCATTGCCAATAGCGAAATGTCTTTTGTTACAGATTTACGTACCAGCGGTACAGAGGTAATTGCTTTCCCAAGTGCTAAAACAGTTTACTTCGAAAATATTTATTCTGCCAATCTCGACCACCGCACACAGCGCGTATTGCAGGAATCAGATCCATTCACTGTAACGCAGCTCAGCGACATTGATGCAGATATTTTTCACCTGGGCCCTCTGCTTGCCAATGACATCTCCGTTGAACTCATCAGGGAGTTATCAAAAAAGAGCAAAGTGTCACTTGACGTTCAGGGTTATTTGCGCGAGGTTCGTGAGCAGCGTGTATGCGCGGTAGACTGGAAGGAAAAAAAGGAAGCCCTGCAATACGTACATATATTAAAGGCAGATGAAGCGGAACTCGAAGTGCTTACCGGAATTGAAGGAATTGAGGCAGGTGCAAGGGAAATCGCAGCCTGGGGTGTAAAAGAAATCGTAGTGACGCGTGCAAGTTTGGGATCGGTGATTTATGCTAATGGTGTTTTTTATGATATCCCGGCATTTTTGCCAATGGTTGAAACCGATGCTACAGGCTGCGGCGATACTTATATGGCAGGGTACCTGTATCAGCGTGTAAAAGGGGCAGGTTTCCAGGAAGCGGGCGAGTTTGGAGCTGCAATGGCGAGTTTAAAAATTGAATCATCAGGACCATTTAACGGAACTGCGAGAGACGTTGAAAAAAAACTTCTGGGCGCCAGGGTTTAAAAAACCGTGTTTAATCGCAAAATTCGGCGATTTTGGATTTTTCTGAATATTTAATTCGTCATACAAATGTTTTTTTGAAAAAAATAATAAGTGTAGTTTGTACACTATTGAAATAGTTTGTATATTTGTATCAACAACAAAGAGATAAACACTTTCAAGCTTTTGCTAAATCAATATAGCAAAACTGAAATTAAAGAAAAACCCGTTCATACAGGTTTATATTTGGTTAGAATAGGGATGCTTCGTGGATGCGACAACCCTTTCTTTTTTTTATAGCCTTTTTGTTTGTTACAATCCTCCTTTTATTTAAGTATTTCTATCTTCTACCTCAAAAATATTTGTTTTTACACTTTTGTATATAAATCAGTGTGGAAAAAAACAAAAACCTGCACTCAGCGAGTAGCAGGTTTTTGTTTTTATGGCTGAAATGTTGTCGTACGATTTTGTTTGTTACCCGGGCATTTTTTGTATTTTGTTGTTCGCAAAATAATAGAAGACATGAAAGCAATTCAACTGACCGCATACGGTGATAGTTCCGTATTAAATTTAGTAGAAATCGAACAACCTGTTCCTTCAGCCAATCAGGTATTAATTAAAATAGCGGCAACTACCATCAACCCATTTGATATTAAGGTGCGCTCCGGAATGATGAAAGATGACGTCCCTGTTCATTTTCCATTTATACCCGGATCAGACTTCGCCGGAACTATTGAAGAGGTTGGCGAAAATGTTACCCGTTTAAAAAAAGGAGATAAAGTATTCGGTATAGCCTTTGGCGGAACTTATGCTGAATACCGGGTGGTAGCAGAGAAAAATGTTTCATTAATGCCTGTAAACGTAAGATTCAACGAGGCAGCTGCACTGGCGGTTCCGTTAAATACGGCCTACAGTATATTGATTGACGCGGCTCAAGTGCAGGCCGGCCAAAAGATATTGGTACATGGAGCAGCTGGCGCTGTTGGAAGTGTGGTGGTTCAGATGGCCAAATATTTAGGGGCTTATGTTGTAGGTACTGCTTCGGGGAAAGGGATAGAACTCATTAATTCTTTGGGTATCGATGAAGCCATTGATTACAAACTACAGGACTTTACCACGCTAGTTTCCGATCTGGACATTGTTATTGATCTGGTTGGTGGAGCTGTCCTGCAAAATTCATATCCTTTAATCAAAAAAGGTGGCAAACTTGTAAGTATTGTTATGCCTGTCTCTACTGAGGAGGCCGAAAAATACGGTATCAGCGCGCAATTTGTGGATGCTGTGGCTACTCTTGAAAAACTGACTTTTGGAAAAAAACTGGTGGAAAATGGTAAAATTAAAGCGCAGGTGTCACGGCTTATGCCTTTGGCAGAAGCGGCGGAGGCACAGGATTTTTTGAGTGCAGGTGGTATTAATGGTAAAGTAGTATTATCACTTTAATTTTTTTCTTGTTCATTACAATTCATATTTTAACGGACTAATAACCAAATAGATATATATTATTAGTTGTAATTAAGATTAAGTAAGAGGCTTGTAAAGTTTCCTTTGGCTTGTAATTGCTGGTATATTGGTGGGGCGAGGGAAGTTGGACGCGCAAAATATTCATCAAATTCTTTCTTACGGCAGGAACCGGTTAGCATTATGACAGATATCAGGCACCAAAATGTGAGTACACGTTTAATCATATTTATAGGTCTTATTTGGCTAGAATTTTATTTATAGATTGAGGTCTTTTGCAGGGGCGGGACTAAAAGCAACAGCCCTGAAGCAGGCATTTATTTAGGACCTGAGGGTGCATAGGGGAAATTTGCCTCCAGATAGAAAGATGAATGATGGACTTATTGCGTGATGATACCTGTTCATGAAGCCTGCAATGGGAACAGTAAATTATTGATTTACGAAACATTGATTTATATATTGGTTTCGTAAATGTAGCGGGCGGATGCTTTATCAGTCAGGTATTGGTGTTCCAATTATCTAGTAAAAACAGTTCAAATTACAGGTAGATTGGCTTGGATGCTTGTTTTTATCATCAGAGCAGTAATGTACTGCAGGTTATTTGAAAAGGATTTTTACCACTAGATAACATGTGATAAGGAAGTCATGTTTTACAAAGGCAACCCTGAGTAAGCGCAAGGCCCTCCTCATGTGCTGTTCAACCGTATTTTCCGAAATGGACAGGTGCGCCGCAACTTGTTTATTGCTAAATGAATTGTTCCGCCTCAGTTGAAAAACCTTTTGGCATTGCTCAGGCAGTTTTTCTATTTCGTCATGAAGTAGTTTTTCCAGTTCGCGTGTCTCAATCGCGGACTGGGTATGTTCCTCAGCTTCGTTAAAACTATGCTTCAAAAGATTTTGATAGCGTTGATGGATAAGGTTCCGTCGATGAAGATCGAGTATCTTATTTTTTAGAATGATATACAGAAACGCCATTGGAGTAGTCATCCTGGTTACTGAGATCCTACAATGATAGAAAGATATAAAAGTATCCTGCACCAGTTCTTCTGCCAGCTCCCTATCCCTGGTTTTGTCCAGGGCAATTGCGAGCAACTTAAGGCTGTACCTTTGATAAAGAGTTCCAAAGGCATTAGTATTGCCATCCTGCCAGAGCTGAATGAGCTGAACGTCTGTAAAGCTATCTTGTGGTTTGATAAGTTTGATATTTGGTTAAGGCTAATGTAACTAACCTCTGCCGAAAAAAAAAATTATTATTACAGTAACGGGTAGTCCTTTCTGAAGCGTAATACATAAACAACCAAGTATAAATATTGTGAAAAAGCCAACAAAGATTCAGCGTATAGCGTCGCTATTGAACGGTTTGAAGAAGCGCAAGATTTCAGCGCGCGAGCAGGAGGAGCTTGATGAGTGGTTTCATTCGTTAAATGTGGAGCCTGCTGAATTCGAGAACTGGATAGCCGAAGCTGGAGGCGAAGAAATTTTTTCTGAACAATTGCTGCAGCGTTTTAATCAAAAACTTGCAGCTGGGCGCAAAAGTAAAAGTTATTTTTACTATTCGGCTGCGGCATCTTTACTTGTCATGTTGTTTGTTGCCTTGTACTTTTTTAGCAATCATAACGGCCAGCCAATAAAACAAAATATTTCTTTTGCCAAACATGCTACTGCTCCCGGAGGAAACCGCGCAGTGCTGACTATGGGCAATGGTGTGCAAGTTAATCTCAATGAGCAGTCTGTCGGGTACATCAGTCAGCAGGCGGGTGCAAAACTTTATAAAGATACCGGCGGCAAGCTGGTGTATAATAAAATGTCTGCTAACGCTCAGCCGGTTTATAACACCCTTGCAACACCACGTGCCGGTCAATACGAAGTAGAGCTGCCTGACGGTACAAAGGTATGGCTCAATGCAGAATCAAGTCTTCGTTATCCAACCTATTTTTCGGGCAGTGACAGAACTGTAGAACTTACAGGAGAGGCATATTTTGAAGTTGCCCACAACCGCAAAATGCCATTTAAGGTGATCACCTCTAATCAGGAAGTTACCGTTCTTGGTACACATTTTAATATTCAGGGTTATAAGGATCAAGCGTCGGTTTCAACCACGTTGCTTCAGGGCAGTGTAAAGGTGTTAAACAAATTATCAGGAAATGCCCGGCTGCTTTTCCCTGGCAAACAGTCGAATGTTTATGTAAATAACGGAGCGGTTGATATCCATTCAGTCGCTATCGATCAGGTAATGGCCTGGAAAAATGGCTACTTCATATTTGAAAACGAGGACATTCAAACCATAATGAAGCTAATCAGCAGATGGTATGATGTGGATGTGGAATATAAAAAATAGAACAGGTACGTCTGGGAGGCACCTTTTCAAAATCATCTGACCTGACAGCACTGCTTAAGAGCTTTGAACTGATCAGTAATCTTAAGTTTAACATAAAAGGAAGGAGGGTTACGGTGACAAACTGAATTTTTGGTTCGTAGGGCAATCGATTGTCATGATCCAAAACAGTTGCATAACATTTAGCCCTAAAAAATCAGGGAGTCTTGCAGGACTCCCCGATGATTGTCCCCAGTTGGGACAAATTAGGAAATCCAGTATCAATCCAATATCAACTCAATTTAACCTAAGTAATCAAATGTATAAAAAAAATGCTGAATCTAGAATCAGGCATAAGAGCAACCTTTTGTCACAAATTTTACTGAGGATGAAGTTCACTTTTGTCTTGCTCGCTGTCACTGTACTACAATTAAAGGCAGCAATATTTGCGCAAAAAATATCACTCTCTGTCAGGGACGCATCCTTAACGGAGGTAATTTCCGAAATCAGAAAACAAACAAAAGTTAATATATTATACAATAGTACCCTTTACACTAAACTAAAGTCCATTACCCTCAATGTAAAAGATGAGGACTTAAAGAAAGTGCTTGACATGTGCCTTAAGGACCAGCCATTGTCATATCAGGTATTGAAGGATAATATTATAATCACATTAAATAACGATCTTCCAGCAGGCAATCCTGCCGTTGGCTTACGTTCCAAAGATTTGCAGGTAAGCGGGAAAGTTACCGACGAAAAAGGTGATCCAATTGCCGGGGCAACTATTAAGGTTAAAAATTCACAGATAAACGCAATTACTGATGGCTCGGGGAACTTTAAGCTAACTGTGGCCGAAGACGCAATTCTGGTTGTCTCTTTTGTGGGTTATCATCCTCAGGAAGTGCCCCTGAAAGGAAGGACCACTATAGTTGTCAGTCTGGTTATGCAAGACAATAGCCTTGATAATGTAGTTGTAGTAGGCTACGGTACGCAAAAACAAAAAGACGTAACAGGTGCTGTAAGTGCGTTAACGTCTGAAAACTTTAACAGAGGTGCACAGCTATCTCCTCAGGCTTTATTACAGGGCAAAATTGCCGGTGTAAATGTTGCACAAAATAGTGGTAAACCCGGTACGTCCAACACGGTAAGAATCAGGGGCGGTACCTCGCTCACAGGGTCAAATGATCCGCTGTATGTGATTGATGGTGTGCCAATCTCTACAAGTGCTGGTTTAGGCCAGGCAAGTATCCGGGGAACGGGGACCGATGTGTTTGACCAGGAACCTGTGAACCCACTACAAACCCTCAACCCTAATGATATTGAATCTATTACTGTATTAAAAGATGCATCTGCGACGGCAATTTATGGTTCAAGGGGCGCTAATGGAGTAATTGTCATCACGACCAAAAATGGTAAGGCAGGTAAGCCCCTGGTATCATACAACGGGCAGATCAGTGTGTCACAGGTCGCCAAAAAATTGCCGGTCCTGGAGGCAGGTGAGTACCGTAGTCTGGTATCGTCTTTAAACCTTCCACTAGCAGATGGTGGTGCAAATACAAACTGGCAGGATGAAATTTTCCGTACCTCATTTAGTAATGATCATAGCGTTTCGTTGTCGGGCGGCTCTGAGCAAACCCTTTACCGCACATCCTTCGGTTATGGAAACCAACAGGGTATTGTACTCAATTCTAATCTGCAGCAGGCTAATATTCAAACCAATATTACACACACTGCGCTGGACAATAGGTTGAAATTCGACCTAAAACTAAATTACGGACAAAACAAATCAAACGTGGCGCCAATTTCAAACACAGTGGGAGGGGAATCGGGAACAAGTATGAATTACGAGTCATATGTATTTAACCCTACGTACCCGGTTTACAATGCTGATGGAGGTTATAACCATGTTCCCCCTTTCAGGATCAATCCAGTGTCGTTTTCTACAGATGTAATCGATCAGAAAACTAATCAGCGCCTTTTAGGAAACCTGCAGACCTCCTATAAAATTATCGAGCCCTTAAGTGTAAATGTAAGTTTGGGGTATACGCGTCAGAGTACCGACAGAAATTCCTATATCGATAAAGACAATCCTATTGGGAATGGTTTTAACGGGTATACCAGTGTACAAAAGTTTTTCGACTATAGCAAACTGCTTGAAACTGTTTTCCGCTTTAATAAAACATTCGGTAAGCATTCGGTTGATGCCATCGGCGGATACTCTTACCAGTATTTTTATGGTGAAAGTGCCCGGATTATTGCATCGGGATTTTTATCTGATGAGTTTAAATGGTACTCCCTTGCCGGGGCCAGCACAGTTAACCAGATATCCAGCTCTGCCGAGAGCAACACGCTTATCTCCATGTATAGCCGGGTTAATTACAATTACGACAGCCGTTTTCTGCTTACCGGGACCATCAGGCGTGACGGTTCAAGCCGATTCGGTAGCCTGCATAAATGGGGATATTTCCCTTCCGGTTCCGTTGCCTGGCGTATTTCGCAGGAGGACTTCTTCAAAGTAAAGGCCGTATCTGACCTTAAACTGCGCGTAAGTTATGGTGTAACAGGAAACCAGGAGATAGGTAATTTAAACTCAATCACCACTTTAGGCCCAAGTAATAACGGTTACATAATTGGTGGGCAAAGAATCACCGTTGTGCTGCCTCAGCAGTTTGCAAATCCAGATCTGAAATGGGAAACAACTTCACAACTCAATGTGGGACTAAACTTTGGGCTATTTGGCGACAGGCTTCATGGAAGCTTTGACTACTACAGAAAGAAAACGTCAGATTTATTGCTGAGGATAGCAGTGCCTCAACCAGCTGTAGTAAGTACACAAATTGCAAACGTAGGCAGCGTGGAAAACAAGGGGATTGAAATTGAACTTGGTGGGACAGCGCTTAGCAAGGGTAAATTCTCATGGGATGCCAGCGTGAATTTTAGCCGTAACTTGAATAAAGTTTTAAGCCTGTCCAATGACTTGTATAAAGGCAGTAATATCCAGCAGGCACCGCTGCAGGGCACAGTTTCCTCAGGCGGGTTTGCACAGTTGATAATGCCTGGTTCACCTTTAGGAACCTATTACGGGCGAAAATATACTGGTTTGAGTGATGCCGGGCTTGAAACCTATGACCCTGCCGGTAATCAGGTTTTGGGTAGTGCGCAACCTAAATTCACCTACGGTACGAGCCATAATTTTACCTGGGGCGCATGGTCGCTTGGCCTAAACCTGAGAGGAGTTTATGGAAACCTGATCTACAATGGAACTGCAAATAATCTTGGCTATAAAAATAACCTGCCAGGAAGAAATGCCCTTCAATCGGTAATTAGTGACGGAGTGTCAATAAACCAGCCGAAAGCATTTTCGTCGCGCTGGCTTGAAAGCGGATCGTTCCTTCGTATGGACAACGCAACTATTGGCTACACTGTACCACTCAAAAGCGTAAAAGTCCAAAATCTCCGTGTATTTGTAACAGGCCAGAATCTTTTTGTGATCACTAAATACTCAGGTCTTGATCCGGAAGTTAACGCAGATGTTAACGCGTCTGGTACACCGCCCCTTGGAATAGATTACCTCGGTTACCCAAGATCGCGTACCTACAGCCTTGGCGCAAGCATTAGCTTTCAATAATTATATTATTTATAAAAAAGATCACCATGAAAATATTATATAAAATACAATTCGTCCTACTTAGCGCCCTGCTCTCAACAGCATGTACAAAACTTGATGAAGAATCCTTTGGCCGTTTGTCACCCTCAACATATTATCAGAACGAAGGCGAAGCAAATTCATCTGTTGCAGGAATATATCAGAGTTTGCAACAGGTGCAGGGAGTTTCTGCCCCCTGGACACTATCTGTTGAAGGAACTGATGAATTTATTGTGCCGGGACGGGCAAGCGGCGGCTGGTACGATCAAAACAATATTGACATCATGCAGCATAATGTTAAAGCAGATAACCAAACGGTTTCAAATGCATGGACCAATATATTTTCAGAAATAGGTATTGCCAACGCCGTGTTGGAAAGCCTTAATTCCTCCCCATCTGCAGCTACTTTTAGGGTGCAGATTGCCGAAGCAAAGGCACTACGTGCCTACGGGTATTTCTATGCCATGGACCTTTGGGGAAACGTACCATTGGTAACTGTGGGAAAGATTGAGCAGAATAACCTGCCTGCAACTACATCCAGGGCAGATATTTTTAAATTTGTAGAATCTGAACTTTTAGCTGCGGTGGCTGATTTGCCTGCCACAAGTGCCGTGAATAAAACGAGTTATTATCCACGGCTCACCAAAGAAGCGGTTTATTCAGTTTTGGCAATGGCTTACCTCAATGCCGAAGTTTACACCGGAACGTCCAAATGGAACGAAGCCATTGCTATGTGCAACAACGTGATCAACAGTGGGGCTTTTGCATTGGAGGCTAATGTGGCAGATAATTTTAAGGCCCTCAACAAAGGAAAAACAAAAGAGGTAATATTCGCTTTTTCCATAGACCCTGCTAAAAATGCGGGCAGTAACGCATACATTCTTTATAGTCAGCCTGCGCTGGATCAGCAACGCTACAGTTTGCCATTTGCACCTGCCAATGGTTTCTCCACACAAAAGGAAGCACTTGACAGGTACGAACCGAAGGATAAAAGGATCAATTTACTCGAATACGGGCCGCAGTTTAACCTCAACGGAAGTCCGCTTTTAGACAGCAAAGGAGTGCAGCTAAACCTGGTAAACTGTGTTAGTTTTACTGCTGCCGCAGACAACGAAGGATACCGCGTGCTTAAGTATGTTCCGGAAGGCGTAACATGGACAGGTCCATATGGTAATAATGATTTAATCCAGACCCGATATGCAGATATTCTGCTAACGAAAGCGGAGGCATCGTTCAGATTAGGTAATTTGGGAGATGCATTAAACCTGATCAATCAGATAAGGACGAGGAGTAATGCCACCAGTCTGACCAATGTTACCTTGAAAAACCTGGAGGAAGAGCGGGCGCGTGAGTTCATATGGGAAGGGCACCGCAGAAGGGACATGATTAGATTTGGAACATATTTTAATACTACCTGGACCTTTAAAACGTCTACAGACCCGGTAACGAAAGGGATCTACCCAATCCCACTTACACAGCTTGCAACAAACCCTAAACTGAAACAAAATACAGGATACTGATATTATGAATAAATACATCCTCACTATTTGGGCACTTACGTTCTCTGTCTATGCTATGGGCCAAAATACCCAATGGCGTACAGGTATCCGGGATACGAGTTATTCCAGTAGGGGTGACTATCGCAATAACCTGAAGAATTATCCTTTTATCAAACTGGTGCCAGCTCAAAAGTTTTCCAACGTAAAAGAAAAGTATAATGTTGTATATGCGGATGCCGGAAACCGGCCCCTGCACCTTGATGTGTTTCTGCCAAAGCATAAAAACAAAGGGATAACAGCGGCAGTGCTGATTGTGCATGGTGGCGGATGGCGTTCGGGAGACCGAAGTCAGCATATTCCATTAGCGCAACGCCTGGCGGCAAAAGGAATCGCCGCCTTTACGGTCGAATATCGTCTGTCTACCGAAGCCTTTTATCCTGCTGCGGTGTACGACGTGAAAGCTGCGATCCGATGGGTGAAAGCCAACGCCAAAGATCTGAAAGTTGATACTGCAAAAATTGCTTTGCTTGGGTTCTCGGCCGGAGGGCAATTGGCAGCATTAGTAGGGGTTACACCGAATATTCCAAAACTTGAAGGCGACTTTGGTGACCGCAGTTATTCCAGCAAGGTCAATGCTGTGATAGATATTGACGGTACCCTATCGTTTGTACATCCCGAAGCCTGGGAAACCCAAAATGCCACGACTGTGGGGGCTTCTGCATGGTGGATTGGATATCCTCGTACCGAAAGGCTGGATTTATGGGCCGAAGCTTCGCCCTTTGAATATGCAGATCAGAACAGCGCTCCTTTCTTATTTTTAAATAGTTCCGTCGAGCGCATGCATGCTGGCAGAGACGATTTCAGAAAAAAAATGGAGAAGAAAGGTATTTACACAGAAATGGTTACTTTTAAAGATTCACCACATTCATTTTGTCTGTATGAACCATGGTTTAATCCTGTGTTGAATAATATAGTTTTATTCCTTGGCAAGGCGTTTAAACCCTGAATAACATTATAACCCAAATATATCCTGATGAAGAAGCTTATAGCAACAATTTTAACAATCTCAGTAGTACTGCTAATTCCTTTTATTCCGGCGCTTGCACAAAACAAAGTGCCAGTTATCCAATTTAATGTTGCCCAGGACGGTTCTGCAGAATATAAGACCATTCAGGAAGCGGTGAACGCGGTGCGCGATCACATGCAATACCGGGTGACCATCAATGTAAAGGCAGGAACCTATCATGAAAAACTAGTCATACCAGCAGCGAAAAAGAACATCACTATCAAAGGTAGCGATAAAGACAATACTATTATTACCAATGCAGATTATTCAGGCAAGCCCTACCCTGGAAAAGACTGGGCAGGAAATACAAAATTCAGCACTTACACCTCGTTCACCGTTTTGGTACAAGGCAACGACTGTACATTGGAAAACCTGACCATTGAGAATACCGCCGGGCGGGTAGGCCAGGCAGTGGCGCTGCATGTGGAGGCCGACAGATTTATTGCCAGAAACTGCAATATTTTTGGCAATCAGGATACTTTGTATACTTCAAAAGATGGTAGAAATTACTTTGAATCCTGTTACATCACCGGAACAACAGATTTTATTTTCGGAGAGGCAACGGTGTTATTTTACTTATGTAAGATTAAAAGTTTAAGCGATTCTTATATTACCGCCGCCTCCACAACTAAGGAACAGGATTTTGGATATGTATTTTATGAATGCGAGCTTACAGCAGCAGATGGGGTAAAAAAAGTATACCTCGGCAGGCCATGGCGGCCCTATGCAAAAACTGTTTTTATAGACACTAAAATGGGGCCACATATTGTTCCTGAGGGCTGGCATGCCTGGCCAGGCGACCCGCTGTTTGCCGATAAGGAAAAGACAGCTTATTACGCGGAGTATCAAAATACTGGTGAAGGTGCATCAACTGCTGGCAGGGTAGCCTGGTCCAAACAACTGAAAAAAAAAGAAGCAAATAAATATATTGTAAAAAACATCTTCAAAACATGGGTTCCAAATTAAAGATTATAGCCACTACATTATCCTTGCTGATGGTAACGGGTACTACAATGTTGCAAGCGCAAGAGAAAAATAAAAGTCCATTTTCCTGGAAAAATTTACCAGTAGTTGTACGACCTGTATTTAAAAAAGATACTTTTAATATCCTGTCTTTTCAGGCTAAAATGAGTGGGGCGGCATTAAATACTGTATCAATTCAAAGCGCAATCGACCAGTGTAATAAACGGGGCGGCGGTACAGTCGTTATCCCGCAGGGGATATGGATTTCCGGGCCATTATATTTGAAAAGTAATGTCAACCTGCACCTTAACCAGGGAGCTTTACTCATTTTTACAACGGATAAAAGTAAGTTTCAGCTTGTTCGCGGTGATTATGAAGGTAAAACCGCCGCGAGAAATGAATCGCCGATAAATGGAAACGATCTCGAAAATATTGCCATTACCGGCAAAGGTATAATTGATGGTAATGGTGACGCTTGGCGTGCCGTTAATGAGTCGCAGCTTACTTCGGCCCAGTGGAAAGAAAAAATTGCCAGTGGTGGTGTGCTCAGTGATAACCATAAAACCTGGTATCCAAGTATACAATTTAAAGAAGCCCAGCAAAAAGGCAAAAGTATGCTGATTGCCCCTGGTCAGGACCTGCAGAGCTTTAACGATATGAAAGACTTTTTGCGTCCCAACTTGCTGGTGCTCAAAAACTGTAAAAAAGTACTGATTGAGGGCCTAACTTTTCAAAATTCGGCCGCCTGGTGCCTGCATCCCATCCTTTGTGAAAATTTGACCATTACAGGCGTCAGGGTTAAAAATCCGGCCTATGCACAAAATGGCGACGGAATGGACCTTGAATCGTGCAAAAGGTTTATTGTAGAGAATAGCTTGCTCGACGTGGGTGATGATGCAATCTGCATCAAATCTGGCAAAGATGAAGAGGGCAGAAAACGGGGCAAACCTACAGCCGAAGGAATCATCAGGGGCAATACAGTATACAGCGGTCACGGGGGAGTGGTGATAGGAAGTGAAATGAGTGGTGGTGCAAATAATATTTTTATAGAGAACTGCACCTTTATGGGAACAGATAAAGGCCTTCGCTTTAAGTCTACACGCGGCAGGGGCGGAGTGGTTGAAAACATTTTCGCCAGAAATATCATGATGAAGGATATCGTGGCCGAAGCTATTTTCTTTGATCTTTATTACTTTGTCAAGTTTGCCACAGATGGTGCGCGGGACGAGAGACCGGTAGTAAACGAGGGAACACCGGTTTTCAGGAACATGGTATTTGAGGATATAATTTGTGACGGAGCAAAAACTGCGGTGTTCATCAGGGGGCTGCCCGAAATGAAAGTGAAGAATATTTCCCTGCGCAATTCTGAATTTACTGCTGATAAAGGGTCCGAAATTACTGATGCTGAAGGTATCCGTTTTGATCATGTAACCTTTATCGATCAGCAGACCAGAATTTCCTCAACATTGGAGCCTACCAAATCTAATCCGCATTAATCGGGATGTATATGTGCCCATCTAGTTGTTCGCCTATCCGGTGTAATTAATTGCCTGTTTAGCATGTCAGGTTGGTAACTGATGTCGTAAGCAACGATTTACAAATAAATTCTTTTAATGAATGAATATTCATTTATATTTGTTTTGCAAATGAAATTGATTGTTAACAGGTATTTAAAATATGCGTAAAAGGGATCCGGATAAGGAAGATCTGGTCAAACAAACTGCTATAGCTTTAATTGTAAAAGATGGCCTCGAGCGCTTCAGCATGAACAGGCTTGCAAAAGCTTGTAATATTTCTGTAGCTACATTATATATCTATTATAAAGACCGGGACGATCTGATCATCAATATCGCAATGGAAAGCGGCAGGTTGATGAGTGAAGCTATTATCAAAGATTTTGATCCTGAACAGAGTTTAGAAGACGGATTGCGGCAACAATGGATAAACAGGTATAAGTTTATGGTTGATTATCCTCATTTAAGTCTGTTTTTTGATCAGTTACGCAGCTCAAGTTATCAGGAAGAGTTCCTTCGTGGTTTTTTAAAGGATTTCATCATCGTGATGGGAAAATTTATGCGTAATGTTATTGAGCGGGGGGAGGTTGAAGAAATGACTATAGAAACTTACTGGTCAATAGCCTACGCACCGCTTTATGCGCTGGCCCGTTTTGATAATGAAGGAAAGGGCCTTGATGGAAAGCCATTTAAATTAACTGAGGAAGTACTTTGGAAAACCTTTGACCTTGTCCTCAAATCGTTGAAGAAATAAGAATAAAATGATGGATAATTTCAGCCATGTACTGCTATTTAAAACTGACGTAAACAGTAACGGCGATAAGCTGTTTCTGCATTCCATACTGGATGAGATTGCCGCTGTAGAAAAATGGAACCTCGATCTGGAAGATGAGGACTTTGTGCTGCGGGTTGTTTCGTCCAGCCTAAGGCACAATGCTATAATAGAACTATTAAATCACCATGGTTACAATTGCGAAGAACTAACATAAAATGCAGTCACAAGAAACCGTCCCGTTTACGGGCTACCAAAAATTTGTAATATTTTTACTTGCGATCACCCAGTTCACGGTGATTTTAGATTTCATGGTAATGTCCCCTTTGGGTGATATGCTGATGAAATCATTGTCTCTCAAACCTCAGGCTTTCGGCTTTGCCGTATCGGCTTATGCTTTTAGTGCAGGGATTTCCGGTTTGCTTACAGCCGGGTTTGCCGACAGATTTGACCGTAAAAAGTTGCTCGTATTTTTCTACACAGGTTTTATTGCCGGTACCATTTTCTGCGGACTGGCACATACATACCCTGTATTATTAGCTGCGCGGATCATCACAGGTTTGTTTGGCGGCGTTATAGGCTCCATATCGATGGCAATCATAACAGATCTTTTTGCGTTGCAACAGCGCGGGCGTGTGATGGGGTATATTCAAATGGGATTTGGCGGCAGTCAGGTGTTGGGCGTGCCCATCGGTTTATACTTAGCTAACGCCTGGGGATGGGAAGCGCCCTTCTGGATGGTTGCCGCGCTGAGTGTAATTATTGCCATTTTAATTACGTTAAGGTTGCAGCCTATAACACAGCATCTGGCTTTACAAAGTGACAAATCAGCCTTTAAGCACCTCTGGCACACAGTTGCCAAGGGCAATTACCGTGCAGGTTTTGCAGCTACGGCTTTACTCTCAATCGGGGGATTTATGATGATGCCCTTTGGCAGTGCATTCGCCATCAATAACCTGGGATTAACCAATCAGCAGCTGCCAATGCTCTTTATGGTTTCGGGTGTAAGTTCTTTGATCATCATGCCTTTGGTTGGAAAACTGAGTGACAGGATAGATAAGTTTAAGATTTTCACCGTGGCAACTGTTTGGATGAGCATTATGTGTGTTGTTTATACCAATCTTGGCGTTACCCCACTCATTATAGTGATGGCCATGAATATTTTGATGATGATGGGTATTATGAGCCGTATGGTTCCTTCATCAGCATTGACCAGTGCAATCCCAGAAATGTCTGACCGTGGTGCGTATATGGGGATCAACTCCTCCCTGCAGCAAATTGCAGGCGGTGTTGCGGCTGCCGTAGCAGGAGTAATTGTTACCCAAAACGGCAAGGGAACCCCTTTGCAACATTATGATATTGTAGGTTATACCATTATTGGGATATCTGTTTTGAGTATCGTCATGATGATGCGGGTGAATACTTTAGTCAAAAGGAAACTAGCAGACGATAAGGTAGTTATTCCCGAAGGAGAAATCATTTTAAACGAAGGTATGTAATTGATTTTGGAAATATGAAGATGTTTTAGGTTAATAAAATGACCGTTCTAAACTCTTCAGTTCAGAAATAAAGGTATTTGCCTCGCATTTTTTATGTTAAAACCGTAAAATGTTCAGGATTATTATCAATTAACCAGATAATTTCTGTAAAAGTGCTTAATCATTGATAGAGAAGTGAATTATAGTGAGATTTATGCCGTAAAAACGATTTAACCCGCCATAAAAACCACTAAAAACCAATATGAAGAAGTCGCTTCTAAGCATTTTATTTATTATTTCTGCCGCCTCGCTGGCGCAGGGCCAGGTTAAACCAACCACAGTCCCTGCTGCAGATACCACAAAAAAGTCATCTTTGCCAATGATGGCGCCAGGCGCCAGGATGCAGCCGAAACCGTATGATCAGGTCATCACCAAAAAGGCTATCACCAGAAAAGGCATGATTACCACACATCGCCTTGAAGATAAGTTTTTCTTCGAAATAGCAGATACCACCTTAGGCAGGGATATCCTTGTAGTAAGCAGGATAGCAAAATCAGGTGCAGAGGTAAGGGCTGCACAAGGTTATGCGGGCGATCAGATTGGTAGTGCGGTTATCCGTTTTGAGAAAGGACCAAACAACCGCATATTTATGCGCAAAATCAGTTACAAAACTTACGGACCAGACAGTACCGCTTCTATGTACCGGTCGCTGATGAACTCTAACATACAGGGGATTGCTGCTGCGTTTAATGTAGCCGCATTTACACCAGACAAAAAAGGTAGTGTAATTGACATTACTGATTATGTAAACGGGGATAATGACATCTTCTACTTTGGCTCTCCGATGGTGAAAAGCAACCTTAAACTTGGCGGTTTGCAACCTGACAGAAGTTACATCGTCAATATGCGAAGCTTTCCCTTAAATGTGGAAATCAATACTGTTAAAACCTACTCAATTTCTGCAGGCGCAGCTCCTGGTGGGGCTTTTCCAGCCATGGGTGGTGCTGCAGCGGGCGGCGCAGCAACGTTGGAGTTGAATACTTCATTGGTTATACTTCCAAAAGTACCAATGAAAGGCCGTTATGCCGATCCAAGGGTAGGTTATTTTACGGTAGGTTATACCGACTTTGACTTAAACCCACAAGGTATTAAACAAATAGAACTGATCAAAAGATGGCGGTTGGAACCAAAACCAGAAGACCTTGCCAAATATAAACGCGGCGAACTGGTTGAACCTGCAAAACCTATCATTTTCTATATTGATCCTGCCACACCAAAAAAGTGGATCCCATATTTAAAAGCAGGTGTTAACGATTGGGCAAAGGCTTTTGAAAGTGCCGGCTTTAAAAATGCAGTGATGGCAAAAGAAGCGCCGAGTTATCAGCAGGATTCTACATGGAGCATTGATGATGCCAGGCACTCGGCTATTGTCTATAAACCTTCAGAAATTGCTAATGCCAGTGGACCAAGTATTTCAGATCCACGTAGTGGCGAGATTATGGAAAGCCATATCAACTGGTTCCACAACGTACAGAAACTTGTACACGACTGGTATATGATCCAGGCTTCGGCAATTGACCCAAGAGCCAGGAAAATGAACTTTAGCGATGAACTGATGGGCGATCTTATCCGTTTTGTCTCTTCACATGAGGTTGGTCATACCCTGGGCCTGCGTCACAATTATGGATCCAGTTCTACTGTTCCAACGGAGCTTTTAAGAAATAAAAAATGGGTAGAGGCAAACGGGCACACGCCCTCTATAATGGATTACGCCCGTTTCAATTACGTTGCCCAGCCAGAAGACCATATTGGTCCCAAAGGTATTTATCCTAGGATTGGTGACTATGATAAATGGGCTATATCATGGGGCTACAAATATCTTCCACAATTTAAAAATGCGCAGCAGGAAGTAACTTTTATGAACAAATTGGTTATCGAATCTGCAAAGAACCGCCGATTATGGTTTGGTACAGAAATGAACCCTGATGATCCGCACTCGCAGAACGAAGACCTTTCAGACAATGCGATGAAAGCCAGCGAATATGGCATCAGGAACTTAAAGGTGGTTTTAGCCAATTTACCTTTATGGACCAGTGAACCTGCAGATGGATATGATAATCTTGCAAATATGTATGGGCAGCTGACCACCCAATTTGGAAGGTACATGGGCCATGTAACTAAGAACATTGGAGGTATATATGAAAACCCGAAAACAGTTGAACAGGCCGGCTCAGTATATGAACGTACTCCAGCAGCTACGCAGAAAGAGGCTATGGCGTTTTTGGATCAGCAATTGTTTAAAACACCTACCTGGTTAATTCAGAAGCCGATATTGGACAATATCAACCAGGATGGTTTGGTACTGATAAGCAGGCTGCAGATGGTTACCCTTTCAAGGATACTGTCAGTTTCTACCCTAACTAAACTGATATCTGCCGAATCAATCGATGGTGCATCGGCCTATAAGGTAACAGATCTGTTTGCAGACCTGAATACTTCCATATTCAGCGAATTAAAGGGCAACCAGCCAATTGATGTTTACCGCAGGAACCTTCAGAAAATTTATATAGATGCGCTTATATCAATTCTTAAACCGGCACCGGCACAAATTGCACCTATGGGCGCTGGCAGGAGCGGAGCTGAACAAAGAGGACTAAGCGCATCATCTAGTGATGTATATTCAGTTGTTAAAGGCCAGTTGAGCGAATTGAACGAAACGATCAGTGCAAAAGCAAGTACTGCCAGCGGTATGGATAAATACCATTTACAAGATATTTCCCAACGCATCAAGACTGCATTGGACGATAACAAAAAATAGATTTTTCAGGGTATCACATTGCGTGATACCCTAAATTTCATATACCTTCAGTAAAAGTTACCATGCCGAGGTATTCAGTTTCAGAAACGAGTTTACCATCCTGAGAAAGCATAAACATATAACAATACACTTCGTCACCTGATTTACCCTGTTTAACAGTGTAGGTATAGCTACTGTCACTTCTAACACAATAATTCCTGTGTAGTGAAAACCGCCTACTATTTGCATAATAAAAGACGATATTAACCTTGTCATTAAGTTGCGTACATTTTTGCGGGAAAGGGTTCTGTTCCCACGTTACTGTTATCTTGCCTCCTGGCTCTAAAAGTAACCCTGGGTTCCAGGCCGGTTCAGTTTGGCGAATAGGGCAGCTTAACTTAACTTTTGATAAATTAAGTTGTGGATTATCTGGGTTTCCAAAAACTGCATTTTCCATGTGGTAGGAAACTGCGGCGTTATAAAGAGTCATTTTTGCCAGTTTCGGTTTTTGAAACGCCAAATTAATGATGTCTTTTGCAGTTAATAGAAAGCTGCTTACCATTCCCAGCATTTTGGTCTGCTGTTGTTGCTTTAGAGATCCTTTCTTTTTTCTTTTTTTGGGGCGTGACCTCATGACGGGGATGGAATTCCATTCGCTCAAGACTACGGTGCCTACCGTCCCATGATAATCGCCAAAGGGGGAGTTACTTCTTCTAGTTGCCATAATGTTTACCAATTAAATTGTCCAAGATAAATACTATCTGCTATGGCTGTATGGTCATTAGCAATAAATGATATATAGACATCTGCGGAAGTGCCTTTTTTAATACCCGCGAGTAAGAGTAAATCGTTTCCTTTAAACCGCTGTGCACCTGCCACTACATATCTTGCTATAGAGATATCACGAAATACAGCGAACATCAATACCTGATCGCTATGGTGACTACGCTCAGGTATAAGTTCTGTGCTCCAGCTGAAGGACAGGCCCTCTTGGGTCATAATTGCCGAGGTTTCAGCTGCTGAAGGTAAAGTTCCTCTGCTAATTAGAAGTTTGGACATGTTGACTTTGCGGTCGGATCCGATACCTTCTATCGCTTCGTTCATGAGTTGGCTCTTCATTGCATTATAAGGATTTTGGTTTATTAAGTTTCCATGCAACTTGTATCCTGTGCGTGCGAATTCAGTGAAGGGTTTCATAAATTTCGATGCGAGTTTTAAATCAGCACTGTGCGCCTTTTGAGCTGCTGTTCTAGGTTTAGTGCTTTTTCTGTTTTTGCGCTTGACGATTGTTGTCCCATCTTTCAGTTGGGAATACGTGTTACCATCAATGCTGCCTGAAAATCCCACGTAGGGACCACTTGTGACTTTTGCCATTACAAAATAAAATTTAAGTTAATAATTAAATAATTAATATTATAGAAGTAAGTTATAATGCTAAATCTAAACTAGATTGCGGCGAATATAAAGAGCCTGCAAAACCCATAGATTAATACATATGTAATCATTGCCTCTGTATACGTAAATATAATAATAAGATATCACAGATTATATTTTTTTTAAAAATATCTAATAGTATGCGGATCATCAGGCTGCAGCGATAACTAAATCTCCATTCGGTTGAGTCGTGTTTTTAATGTAATTGTTGTATTAGATTGGTATGCATTAGATGACATCTTTGCTGTCTTTTCTCCGTACGATAACCATACCATGTTTACCCTATGTTTACCACATGTCTACTTCACATTTACATCATCTTTACCCAGAAAGTACAGATGAAGTAAACATGTTGTAAAGTTGTAGTAAAGATGGGGTAAACATGGTATGGTAATGACATGGTGAAAACTTTGATAATATCTAGTTTGCTGCAAAGCATGACTACAGTGCACTTTAAACACGTCTGACAGGCATTTTTCTATCCCTTTTTAGAAATATTCTGCCACCGATCCTTCTGACCCTGGGTATGCCGCGTACAGGAGTGGGGTTGGGAGCGATCATCGCGTCATTGGAAATACCGATCTCTGTTTTGACGGCATTTTTTTTGATTGACGAACCTGTGAGTAATTCACAATGGATTGGCGTCATATTGATTCTGCTGGCTGTGGTGATAATGAATATTGGTGAGGCTGATGTCATTCTCCTTTAGTCATAATTCCAAGAAGTGGTTAATTGATTTAGAGTCGGACATAGTAAGACAATCGTTATGTATTTGCAAATGATATTTGTGTCTTGAATAGTTATTGAGGATGCGACACTTCAACATTAAACTACTAGTATAATTGTCCTTCGAGAATACTGAGGAACATTTCAGATTGATACGGAGTTTCGGCTAAGGATATGTGAATATTGTGAATGAGCGCGCCATCTTATTTCAGCGGTGTGTACTAAAGTGATTATTCCTAAACCAGCACACGCTTAAAATTCCAATCCCATATACTTGTGTTTAAATTGATTGAATGTGCGCTTTCCATGTTTAGTCACCATGGCTATCATTATATTTGAGAGTAGGCTGCCAATTAAAACCGGCCTGGAACCAAGTAATTGACAGCCGAAATATGAATTGTAAAAACTGCAACACAGAAGTAACACTAAACTACTGCCCTCAATGCGGACAACCTGTTAAGCTAAAACAAATAGATGGACATTACCTCATGCACGAAATTGAGCACGTATTACACTTCGAAAAGGGGATACTCTATACGATCCGGGAATTATTGGTAAAGCCTGGAGAAAATGTAAGACACTTTTTGACCGAAAACAGAAGCAGGCTTGTTAAACCAGTAATTTTTATTATTGTTACCTCCCTGGTCTATACACTTGTAAATCACTTTTTTCATATTGAAGATGCTTATGTAAAGTTTGAAGAATTAAAAAAATCTACAACCGGTTCAATCTTCGACTGGATACAAGGGCATTACGGGTATGCTAACATTATAATGGGAGTGTTTATCGCAATCTGGTTAAAGCTGCTTTTTAAAACCTACGCATACAATTTTTTTGAAATTCTTATACTTTTATGTTTTATAATGGGGATGGCTATGTTGATTTTTGCCGCCTTCGCACTTGTACAAGGTATAACCCATTTTAACCTAATGAAAGCTGGAGGTGTAATTGGATTTGCTTATTGCACCTGGGCCATTGCAACGTTTTTCGACAGTAAGAAACCAGTTAATTATATTAAAGCAGTTGTTGCCTACATTTTAGGTTTATCGACGTTTACGTTGACAGCAATCCTTGTAGGAAATGTAATTGATCTGGTCATAAGACATTGAAAATAAATAATTTGCTGCTAACAAGCTAGATAGTAAACTATATCATAACCACTTCGGTTTCTTTTTTTGCGCCGCCAGTCCGGCAATTTCATCAATTCTTTTCTGCCGTGTTTTCTCCACTTTTGTAAGTACCAGCCATTGTAAAATCTGCTTCCGTTTGCTTTTACTTAAGCTCAAGTAAAATTCCATAGCACCTTCATTTGACAATAATGCGGCTTCAAGATCTACAGGTATTTTTAATTCTTCCACATCATCCAGGATATTCCAGGAACCATTGTATTGGGCAGTTTCAATGCTGGCTAAACCGGCTGGCTGAATCAATCCTTCTGCAAGTAGCCTGGCAATCTTTTCTTTATTGATCTTCGACCATGTGCTTGCCGCTTTTCGTTTACAATAAAACTGAATATATTTTTGATCATCTACTGGCTTTTTACGACTATCCACCCAGCCAAAACATAAAGCCTCGTCAACGGCTTCACTCCAGGAAATAGTTGGCATAGCGGATTTTATTTTATAAAATACTACCCAGATTGACGCCTTTGAATTATGGTTGTTTACCAACCATTGTCTCCATTGTTCCCGGTTTTGCGGGTAAAAAGTTTCTATTTCCTGATTCAGTAAACTCATATCATTTATCAGTTACTAAAATAATGCTTACGTTATGCCACTCCACTTGATTGCCTATACAATATTTGATTTCGCAATAACCTCTCTCAATTTTTCCTGGTGTTGGTCACCCCATTCACCTAGCGTACAAATTACAGGTATCAGGCTTTTTCCAAGATCCGTCAAACTGTATTCTACCTTAGGCGGGAGCTGTGCGTATATCTTTTTGCTAACGAGCTCATGTAATTCAAGCGCATTAAGCTGCAGATTCAAGATACGTCTTGATGCGTCGGGAATTTTGCGTTGCAGTTCGCTGGGTCTGATGTGGCCCTGGTGAATAAAGTATAATAACCGGATTTTCCATTTTCCGTAAAGAATTTCAGCCAACAGGTCAAGGCCGCAATTAAGTGACAGTGGTATCTTCTTTTCGTAAGGCATACACAAATATAAAGTATTGTAACCGATAGCGCCATACGGATAAATTTGTCCCTATGCGATTCGTTTTACCGTACTTGTTTCAAACATACGTATTGATCAATTTTGTCCTATAAACAAATAGAAAAATGGATATGTATAACTTTAATAATGAGTTATCAGGCAAAACTGTATTGGTAACAGGTGGCACAAAAGGAACAGGAAAAGCAATTGCAGAACGACTTTCACAGGCTGGGGCCAAAGTAATAATTACTGCACGCAATCAACCCGAAACGATTGGGGCAGGCTTTACTTTTATTGAAGCGGATGTGAGTACCACAGAGGGTACGAAACACGTAATAGATGAGATTAACAAAGAATTTGGGGGTATTGATATCCTGGTTAATAACTTAGGAAGCTCAGAAACTCCCGGCGGCGGCTTCGCCGCATTAACAGATAAACATTGGGAGGATACGATACAAACCAACTTACTGGCGCCGGTTAGGTTAGACAGGGGGATATTGCCTTTTATGCTGGAAAAGGCTTCTGGTTGTATCATTCACATCGCCTCTATTCAGGGCAGTCTGCCCTTGTACGATTCTACATTACCATATGCCGCTGCTAAGGCCGGTTTGATCAACTATAGTAAAAGCCTTTCTAATGAGGTGGCTCCAAAGGGCGTAAGGGTACTTACAGTATCCCCAGGTTGGATCAGAACAACAGCTGCAATCAGAATGATGGAGAGGTTAGCGGAAAGTTCAGGCACCAGTATAGAAGAAGCGACAAAAGGTGTGATGGATTCTTTAGGCGGAATTCCAATGGGCAGGCCAGCCGAGCCGCAGGATGTTGCAGAACTGGTTGGATTTCTTGTTTCTCCGCGGGCAGCTTACTTGTCTGGAACGGAGTATGTAATTGACGGGGGCACAATACCTACCATATAATTATAACACCGCCACATAATTATAACACCGCTACGACCTAAAATGGGGCGGTATCACAGCTATGTGTGTGTAATGCAATGAATTCTGCCAAATAATCAAGGTAATATTTGTATCGTACGAAAAATATCCTACCTTTGAATTATGAAATCAGCACCAATGGCAAATAACGTTCCTGAACCAACTAAAGCAGAATTAGAAATCTTACAGGTATTATGGGAATTTGGTCCGTCTACAGTACGTTTTGTGAATGACAAATTGAATGAGCAGCGGGAAGTCAATTATACTTCAACTTTGAAACAAATGCAGATCATGGCCGAAAAGGGAATACTTAAACGCGACGAAAGCCAGATGAAACATATTTACATCCCAGTTGAGGCCGAGCAGAAAACGAAAGGACAACTGCTGGACCGTTTTGTATCTACATTGTACAAAGGGTCTGCTGCAAATTTAATGATGCAGCTGCTTGGCAATGAGAAAACTTCAAGAGAAGAGCTGAACGAGATCAAGAAATTGCTCGATCAACTTGCTGCTAAAAAATAATGATAATCACCTAACCGAAGATAACCATGGAATCAATCATTTTCAAAACCTTATTACACTCTTTATGGCAAGGAGTTTTGCTGGCTTTGCTTACAGCGTTAATTGTTTTGTTTACTACAAAGGTTAATGCAAAGTTACGCTACATCTTGTTTGTAGGCTGTTTAGTGTTGTTTGTAGCAGGAGTAGGAACCACTTTCTGTATTGAATTGAACACGCACGTTCCCTCATCACAGGTAAATACGGTCTTGCTGGGAAGTCCGGCTTTTGGTGACACGGTAATGAAGTCAGGCGCAGTGGTGGCAGGTCCTTTACTCCTGGACAATTTGATTTCTTCGGTGAATAAGTATGCACCATCAATAGTACTGATCTGGTTCTTAGTAATTTGTGCAAAGAGCGTCCGCTTTATTGTAGACATCAGGACTTTAGGGCAAATCAGGACAAAACAAGTTTATAACCCTGGTAAAATGCTAGTGGACAAGGTGGCACATTTAGCGGCGCAATACGGAATAAAACAAAAGGTACAGATTTTACAGTCCGGTCTCATCAAAGTGCCGATGGTATTGGGTCATGTTAAACCGCTGATCCTGGTTCCGTTGGGATTAATTAATAGCTTGTCCATCGAAGAAGTAGATGCTATACTCAGTCATGAAATGGCCCATATCACAAGAAAGGACTATCTGGTAAATATTCTTCAGAGCATTGCCGAGATCATTTTTTTCTTTAATCCTGCAGTATTGTGGGTTTCGAATCTGATTAAAACGGAACGTGAGCATTGCTGCGATGACCTCGCGGTATGCAATGCAGAAACCAAAGTGCACTACATTAAAGCGCTGGTTTCCTGTCAGGAATTTGCTACTGAAATGCCTTCATATGTGATGGCAATTAACGGCCGTAAAAGTCAGCTTATTCACCGCGTACAGCGCCTGGTTTCCTACAGAAACCAATCATTAAATAAGCTTGAAAAAATGATTATAGGTCTTGTATTGGTCTCCTCTATAGGTATTACCATGGCATTTTCAGGAAAAGAAATTAAGAATGCAGGTGTGGTACAAACTGAAAAAAGGGCAATTCAGCTTAAAAAGGAGGATGCCCCGAAGGCCTTATACCACGATAACAATCCATTACAGGATACTGCCCCGTTGCGAAAACCAGATCAGTCAGCAGTAACTAAGAGCAAAAAAATCAAGGTAGAAAAAGCTACGGACAAGTATGACATGACCAAAGACCTGATCGCAGATGGGTTGATTAAAGACAAAACTAACCTTTCTTACCAGCTTGATATAGACGAACTGGTAGTTGACGGAGAGCAGCAACCTAAGGCGATCCACAGACAGTATATGCGCAAATACCTTAAAAGCGCCGGACAAAAGATTTCGGTCACTGTAAGCACCAACTAAGCAACTAACAACAGCTCTCCAATCAAGTAATTCAGGAAATGATTTATAAATTAATGGCCTTTTTGGCCGTATGGCTATTTATTGCCCAAAATTCTGTGCATGCTCAAGGTAATTGCACCATGAGGGGTATGGTAGCAGATAGAAAAAAAAGTCCTTTAGAACTGATTACTATTGTATTATATACCAGCTCTGATTCAATATTGGTGAAAACCACATTTACGGAGGCGGATGGTAGATTTCAGTTTAACGGGATAAAGCCCGGCAGTTATTTTATCAGGTTATCAGCTATGGGCTATGCCGGTCTTAAAAGCACGGCTATCATTATAAATAACACTACAGATCTCCTGCAATTGCCTGTATTTATCTTGGACGCCACTGCGAGCGAGCTGAAAGAAGTGAGTATTACCGGTAAAAAATCTTTTATTGAAAAAAAGATAGATCGGATAGTGGTAAATGTGGATGCACTGATCTCGAATGCAGGGACTACGGCACTTGATGTGCTGGAGAAATCTCCCGGGATCCAGATAGACCAGAACGGGCTGATCAGTTTAAAAGGTAGACAGGGGGTGATGGTTTTCATTGACGATAAACCAAGTTACCTGTCGGGTGCCGATCTCGAAAACTATTTGAAATCGCTGCCCTCTTCATCAGTCGAGCAAATAGAAATCATGAGCAATCCTCCGGCTAGATATGATGCTGCGGGCAACGGCGGGGTCATCAACATCAAAACCAAAAAAGGGTTATTGAAAGGATTTAACGGTGGGGTGAATTTAAGTTTTAACCAGGGGCACAGAGGGCGTTCGGCTAATAGCCTGAACTTTAATATTCGTAACAATAAATTCAATTACTTTGCAAACCTGAGTTACAACCGAAATAATAGCTTTTCTGATCTGGACATTAACAGGGCATATAAAAATGAGGATGGCAGTCCGAAGTCTTATTTTAATCAAAATTCCTTTTTCGATCGGAATGGGAATTTTTATAATGCTAAAGTGGGTGCAGACTATTATCAGTCGGAAAATACTACCTGGGGAATAGTGTTAACAGGAATGGACAGGAAGTCTGTCCAGGTAAACAGCAATATCAGTAATTTGTTTAACCCGGAAAGGGTACTGGATTCTGTGATCAAAGCCAGAAATGAAGATAAAATTAGTTACGTAAACGGGGCGGTAAACCTTAATTACCGTCATCAATTTGATAAAAAAGGACATGGGATTACTGTAGATGCAGACCATCTTACTTACCGTAACCAAACAGACCAGCGCTATTTCAATTCCAGTTATAATCCTGATGGTACATTAAAATCAGAAGATATATTAAACGGCAGGTTACCTTCGCGTATCAATATCTACACAGTAAAAACCGACTATTCTTTGCCGCTGAAGGACGCCTGGAAACTGGATGCCGGCTTGAAAGCAAGTTATACCAAAACCGATAACATTGCAGATTATTCTACAACTACTGATGGAGTTACCCTTCCTGATTACAACAAAAGCAACCATTTCCTTTATAAGGAAAATATTAATGCGGCTTATCTTAATCTGAACAGGGAAGGAAAACGATTATCGGTACAAGCTGGTTTGAGAGTAGAAAATACGGTTTCGGACGGAAACCAACTTGGCAATATAGTGAAACCAGATTCTTCTTTTAAAAGGCGGTATACAGGTTTGTTCCCAACGCTGTACCTTCTGTACAAATTAGATACGGCGGCAACTCACCAGATAGGACTGAATTATGGCCGGCGGATAGACCGCCCGTATTACCAGGACTTAAACCCGTTTCTATCTCCGCTGGATAAATTTACGTATTACGTAGGTAACCCTTTTCTAAAGCCATCTTATACCAATAGCGTAGAACTGTCACACACGTATAAAAGTAAATATACCACTACCCTAAGTTATTCTAATGCTAAGGATGATGTAGGGGAAACGATCGAGATCGCAGAAGGAATCTATTATAGCAGGCCGGCAAATATTGGCCGCAAGGTAGTAAAGAGTATCTCTTTTAACGGGAGTTTTGACCCCGCAGGATGGCTGAACATTAACCTGTATAGTGAGGTAACAAACATTAAAACGACCAGTGATTTTTACACAGGAAAATTGAACTCCAGCGGTACGTATGTATATATTGGACCTAATGCCATGATCAAATTGGGGAAAAGCTGGGATGCAGAGCTGAGTGGCAATTACCGTAGCAGGTTAGTAAATGCACAATTTGTATTGCAAAGTATCTGGCAGGCAAATGTTGCAGCACAGAAAAAACTATCTGCAAAGACAACACTGAAGCTGAGTATGAACGACTTGTTTTATACAAAAATCAATAAGGGGATTATCAATAACCTGGCACAGACAGAGGCAAACTGGACCAACAGGAGCGACTCCAGGAACGTTATACTTTCCTTTAGCTACCGGTTTGGAAAAGCTTTTTCCAGCCCGCAAAAACATGAGGGCTCTGGTGCAGATGCAGAAAAAAGCCGGGTAAAAAACTAGTGGGATTTACTGCTGAAATAATATTAAGAAGCAATACACACAAAAGCCAAATTTACCAGTTGATGAAAAACCTCTACCGACTGGACGTTTACTTCGCGATAAGCAATACTTTGTA
>Ga0247816_10000101_pt1 | contig 47744 bp, 41 predicted proteins | sample UWRJL209509C1_FD_179930 | JGI IMG/M metagenome (GOLD analysis project Ga0247816, IMG submission 179930) | Plant litter microbial communities from Arlington Agricultural Research Station in Wisconsin, United States - UWRJ-L209-509C-1 | ecosystem: Environmental > Terrestrial > Plant litter >...
CTGGGATTCCGTAAACTTGATTCTTTTCATATTGCCAATTAAAATTAATAGTTTTTCTAATAGCCTCGCTGCGCTCGGTCTAGAATTCTACTTTTAACTGGTCTGAATTTGGGGAAGTGCACAAGAAGAATGGAAATTCAAATCTTCAATTTATATAATGGAAAACTCACTATGGTTAAACGAAATGATTATGAAAAGAGCGAAAGTATATAAAGAATGGCTTGATTGGGACAAAAGAACTTACAAGCATTTTCACTTCTCAGGACACGACAATTATTTTGATACTATTGCTGAAAATTATATAGTTGAAAAAATATTAAAGACCTAGATAAAACATTACGAAAAACTATGGACAGAATAAACACTACCGATAACATCTGTTTAGCAAAATTGGGCGGCAATCTTTGCTACACCTTTCTGATTTTCTAGTAACTTTATTCTAGCCACCAAACTTTGTAAAGCTCCGGGATGTTATCGCCAAGTGCTGGACAGACTATGTAAACAATAATGACAAAGCAAGAGCAAATATATAATTGGCTAATCATCGGACTTCAGCAATCGACCGAACAGTTTTCTGAAATGTTTTATTACGATAAAAGAGACGAACAATTTTTCTCCATACCTTTAACGGATTATTTTATGTTTGACGAAAACTTAAATATTGCAAAAGACATTAAAACGACCTACATAAAAGATACCTTTGAAATTCTGGTTGACAGGATAAGAAGAATTGAAACCAAAGATACTTCAATAATTTCTTAACCAAGACTTGGCGACTCTTCGAATACAGCCGATAACTCGCGCATTGCCCAACAAGCAGACATTTTTTTAAATATCAACTCAATTAGTATCGAAGTTGCTACAATATGGGAAATCGATGAGGAGGGAACTATAACGGTTGACTTGCAGAAGGAGAATCCGCTAACGACAAAAAAGCAATGGTAGAAATTGTGGAAATAAAACTGGCTATAACAGCGCCTTGGCAAAAATGGCAGAGAAACCTTCTCCATCCTTTCCAATCTTTTAGTAAATTTATCTTTAATCCCTAAATCGCCAAGCGTCAAATCTTAATGCCCTATTATAAGAACCCTTAAAGCTTACAATAATGAAAAGATATGTATCAAATATCTTGGTTTTAGTATTGATAGGTGTGCAGGCCTTTGGTCAAAAATCAAAACATTCTGATCAGCATAGTGCCATTAAGAAGACGATATTTGATTTTTTAACATGGTATTCCATCAACCAGGATCAACTTATGGACGGCAAGATTGTAGTTGGATTTCAAGATGATACCCTAACAGTGAACGACAGGGTTAAAATCGATATGGCTGCGGTTGACGTATACTTGGACAAACTGAAAGCATCAAAACTGGTTTCCAAAACTTTTACTGGTATTTTACGAGAAACCTATCGTACGGTAGCCGAACTCTTTGATCAAGCATCCGCTTATAGATTATGCTGGACCGATACCAAGTCTGGAGTCGGATTTAATTTTAGGTTTTGAGGGCAACGAAATTTTTGCTCGGTTTGCCAAGGGAGAAATTAAGCATACCTATATTATTGGTAATAAAGCTTTGGTAGAATTTTTAATTATCGGAGATATAAATTTAGTCTTCACCTTAAGTAGGTATAAGGCTGTATGGCTGATAGACGGCATCGAATCTATCCCAATTGATTAGGGGTTACACGTTATATACTGTTGAAGGGGAAGAAAAGTTAAAGAAAGCAAAACTGGTTGAGGTGGTAAAGTGGCATTGCCCGGGCGGTAGAAGAACTGCTGGCAGGGGGTGTTCCGGCGATCATGATCAGTTTTATTGGGGCGGATGTACCTCCTTTGGATCCTTCTTTTTGTACCGTAGGAGATTATTTTGTTTGCTAAGTTCATCGCTTTGGAAAGGTTGCGGGATATAGTTGTTACAGAAATGCAGGTGCCCAGTTTGGCGGGGGCTGGTGCGGTGAGGGGCAAAAAGGGGAAGGAGCTGCGATGGACGGGGGACAGCTGTAACCTGATCGAGCTGGCCTATGGGATATTTGATTGTAGGCAGATCAATAATGGGGAAGTGGACCTTTCGGATATTATGGATGTGTATGAGCAGTGTTTCCAGATCAACCTGAGCAGGTACTTTAGGAGGTTTACAGAGATCAAGCGGAGAAAATCGATGTCCAAGACCCGGTTTCTGGATGAGATGGCAAGGGTGGTGAATAAGCGGATTGATGATGGGGATGCGTATGTGCCGATGTCGATGAGATGATCTACCAACTGGAATTGCTACTGCTCCAAAAACTGCAGGACCAGCTGGTTCAATCTGGCTGGTTGGTCGAATGGAACATAATGGCTTGCATCGGGGATGATTACCACTCTACTTCCTTTGATAGCTTTTCCTATCATCCTTGTGTGTGCTTCTTTGATCAGATCTGTACTGCCTGCAACGACCAGTACCGGGTTTTTCATCTTTTCCAGTTCGGTTGAACTCAACTGGGGCTCATCGAGCATGAGCTGGATCAGCCTGAGGTCAGCCCCCTGGGTATTTCCCTTTAGCTGTGCAGTCAGCGAAGCCAGGAATTCTTCCTTAATGCCATTTGGGTTTAAATTTGCGCCAATGGTGATGAGCTTTTCGACCATCATGGGGTGGGCAGCATTGAATAACAGGCCTGTGTTTCCGCCGTCGCTCCAGCCCAGAATACTTACCTTCTGCAGTTTGAGCGCCCGGGTCAACTGTAGCAGGTCATCGGAGAACTGGCCATAGCTGTAGGGGCCGGCAGCAAGGTTTGTACTTCGTCCCTGGCCGCGGGCGTCGATTGCGATCACCCTAAAGTGCTTGGAAAGATAGGGGATCTGTTGAAAGAAATCTGCGATGCTCCCCCCATTTCCGTGCAGTAGCAGTAGTGGTCTTCCAGACCCGTACTCCTCGTAGTAGATCTTCCCATCCCGAACATCCAGGTATTTTCCATTCCTGTTTTTTCCATACATCGTTTTCTTTGCCTCCGCCCTATGGCCGATTACCTGTACCAGCGCGTCCAATTGTTGACTGTCCTGGTCGTTGATTGGATCTTCTTTTTCATCTACTTGCTGCTTTTTATTTCCCGAGCTACTGTAGGCCAACTCCAGGTTGGAGATGAAAGTGCCTTCACTGGCCTCCCAGTTTCCCTGGCTTTGATAACGGAAGAGCAGGTTTTTGGCGAGTGATTTTTTAGCGGATAGCCCAAATACGAAAGCGGTATCGGTAAGGGGGGTATGGTCCACAAGCTGCAGGGTAATCGCAATTTTACCAATGTTCCTGAACTGAAGATCATATGGGTCCAGGTCGATCCGCTGCCAGCCTGTGGTGCTGCACTCGAAAAGTATGGTTTTGTGAAGAAGCGTTTTTTCGGGCATATCCCCATTAACGCTATATAGATTGAGCTTTAATTTGATCTTGCTAAATTTTGAACTGGGGATGATATAAAACCCATATGACTTTAACCTGGTCTGAGCGAAGAGCTCAAATATGCTGCCCTGTTCGATCGTGGGAACATTCTGGTCGAACATCCTGGAAAAGGTGAGCATGGGACGTGACCTTTGTCCGATGGTCTTTTGTTTGAAGATGGTGGCGTTTACAACTACTTCATTCAGCGTTTCTATCTTTTCTTGGAGCACAACATTGCTATTTTTCTTAAGTTCTGCTAAGCTCATCGATCTTTCTACATGGCCTATTGCGCTAAAGATGATAGGCTTAAGTGCTAAACTGTCAGGGATGACCACCCTGTAGCTTCCGTTTTCATCTGCCAGGGCGGGCGGCGGTCCTGGAGTTTTTGATACCTACAGCGGCGTAGGGAACCGGGATATTGTGCTGGCTGCTGATGGTACCCTGTACAATGGTTTGTCCCCGAAGGCCAATGCCGATAAACAGTAATAAAAAAGGGAGTAGTGATCTGATCATTGGATGATGTGTTTGGAGGATGACGATCGTACCTGAAATTTGGTTGCATACCAGCACAGATTTAATCCTGATTTCGGACCTTTAGGCATTGGCGAGGCTAGTGAAGATCGTGGATAGCGTTTTGTATCCTGCTGATACATCAATAGTTAAGGTTTATTGCTGGGATATTTATAATTTATGCTTGAAAATGTTCATGCTCACGTGCTAAATTTAGCTATGGGTTAAATCATCAATACTTCAGTGAAACACTGTTAATTAAAGTGAAATTACTCCGATAAGAGTTGGTGAAGTTTTGTAGGGTCGTATCCTATTGAGCAATTTTCTCCCCAGGCCGGGGAACTTCATGCTTTGTTAGCTACGTTCGTATTCGTTATTGGTGCAATAGGTCCTTGAGCAGTGGCCATACCCTGTGGGCAATGAGCTGATAGCCTTTTGCGTTGGGGTGTACCCGATCTGGCAGGTTTAGCCGCATATCCCCGATCACCCCTTCGAGCAGAAATGGAAGAAAGGAGAGCTGCTGGTGTTTTGCTAGGTTAGCATAGATATTTCTGTAGGCATCTGCCTGTTTAGCTGTAATCCATTTGGGTAGTTCCATGCCCAGTAAAAGTATGCCGGATTGGGGATGCGCTTTTTTGATCAGCTGGATAACGTTTTCCAGGTTGGTGGCAAGAGTGTGAGCAGGGTAGCCCCTTAGCATATCATTTGCGCCAAGGGCAACAACAAAAATGTCCGAAGGCAACTGGAGCAGTTTAGGTAGGCGGATCAGTGCCGATGTGGTAGTGTCGCCGCTGATCCCCGCATTGATGAAATGGAAGGCATTGCCATCGCTGATTGCCCTTTCGGAAAGCAGTGCAGGTAGGGATTGTGTTTGCGGTGAACCTAGTCCGTAGCCGGCAGTCAGGCTATCGCCAAAAAAAAGTACCTGTTTCATTGATCTGGCCATCGTTTGAATGTATTTGACATTATAGGGAACAATTCTGTGCTCGTGTGGTTTGTTCTATAAACAGGATTATGATGAAAATGTTCGAGGTGGTGTTACAGGGGAAAAGGTACTATATCCTTCCCCTGGAGAAGGGCAGCTTTAAGGTGCTATCCGGTGGAACGCTGATCAGTGAGATCTATCCCCATCCTGGTACGCTGGTAATGGAATGGAGGACAGTGGATGGAGATGACCGGACGTTTGCCGAAAGTATAGGCAGTCTGATTATTGAATACCATCTAGCAAATGCCATTGTTTGACTGGGATAGGGATAGGGTTTATCCTGAAGGTTTTGTTCTGCCAGATTGGCTATTGTGGTTTTGATAAGCTTAAATTTTATAACTATTTTCGGCTTGTCATATATTCGGTATTGGGGTGGGTTACCAATGAATGTGCCCTTTGTTCATTAGGGGATAACTTATATGATTTAGCTTTCTTGATAAGATTTACAGCTACGCCTTATTGTCTTGCTGCATAGGTTATGTTATTCCCTTCTACTCTCAACGGTATACACAAAGCTGTCGGCCTTGTAATAACCAAGATTATATTCTATGGGCTTCTCGTCAATGTCGTAAACAAATCTCTTTCGAAAAAGAATTGGAGCTCCAACTGTCGTTTCAAGCTTTTCTGCAATGAAATCGTCTGCAAGGCGAGCGCTGATTTCCTCCTTGGATACCATGGCTATCACTTGATGGGTATTTTCTAGCATCTCATAAAGCGGTGCTTTGTAATCTTCATCCCCAGTTAGGCCTACACTCGGATGAAAGTACGATTCGAAATATACGAAGGGGCCTTCGGGTTTGCCTCTTAATCTAACAAGCTTCAGGATTTTCTTATCCTCTTTTATTCCGAAAAAATTAGCAATGCGTTTCTCGGGCAGCACCCAGCTTACATGTAGTTCAAAGTTTCTAATCGGAATTCCCCTTGCACTCATTTCTTGCGAAAAGCTCATCCAGTTTTTTGATTTAGAGCTAAGCGATTTTGATTCGACTACCTTAGTGCCTACCCCTTTTTTTCGAACTAGCAGGCCTTCATAGACTAGTTTGTTGATCGACTGTCGTAGGGTAGTTCGGGAAATGCCCAAATCCTTCGATAGTTCTACCTCATTGGGTAGCAGCTTGCCATCTGCATACTCTGCAGTTTCTATAAGCCCTCTGAGAAGTTCCTCTGCCTGCAGATGTAAAGGAATTTGGCTTTCATGGTCGATCTTGAGTTTCATAATCGATACAATAATAGAAAAAAAATATATTTTAAGGCTATGTATGTACATGTTTTTGCTGCATAGCCATCATTTTTATGTATTTGTATCTGTATGGTCGGTGTTTTAATAAATTTTTTTATAAATAATTTGGAGATAACTTATTAAACTTTACATTTGTATATACATACTATTAAATGTATGATCTAATCAGGTATTATTTTCTTTTGATAGCTATTTCTTAGGTTATTCATCAGCGGTATATTTTGTTAGCTCCGGCATCATGGAATGTACTTTGCTTTGGCCAGTTAGTTTATAGAATGCTTTTTATTCAACAACGCTATTATTTGTTGTTAGATCGATGGATAAATTAAATATACAGTGAAGTTTATTATGTACACACATTACTTACATGGAAGAAAATAAATTTAATACATTTCAGCAGGACGATCTGATGATGTCCATCGAAGAACCTATTCGAAAAACCGAGCAGGAGGTCATGCCTGAGCATACTTCTAAAATCAACGCTCCAGAGGGATATGATATCTACCCTTACTTTTCCTTAGGTGAAAAGCAGGTTTTTACAGGTTACAGTTCATTGTGCGATTATTTGATCAAACAAGGTAATATTGTCGTAGATGGTTATGTTGGGGTTTGTTGGGAGAGAATGATTGATGCTATCAAAAAAGAAATCACTTCAAGGGGGTTAGAATTTAATATTGTTGAGGCGGCTGATTTTATGAAAAATGCAGCAGAAATCGATCAGTTAGTTGCGCCATACCTAGGAACGGCCGAATCGGTGTGGGGAACAAGGACTGACCTGGAACTTTCTGATCTATTTGTAATCGATGAGTTGCAGGAGGTAAGGTCTAATCCAAATGCGGATATAAATTTATTGATAGGTTGTGGTGCCGCCCTTGCTGGCTGGGATGCGGCGTTGGTATATGTCGATCTGCCGAAAAATGAGTTACAGCACCGAATGAATGCGGGAACAATCTGTAATCTTGGATCAAATGCCACTGCCGGGCAGATGGAAATGTATAAGCGTTTTTATTTTGTGGATTGGGTATTACTGAATGCACATAAAAAGAGCTTGGCCTACCAAATTGACGTTTTTGCCGATGGACAGTGGGACCATGATATCAACTGGGCATTGGGAGATTCTGTAAGAAAGGGTCTTGAAAAGATGTCAAGATCTGTATTCCGTGCCCGTCCGTGGTTTGCAGCAGGCGCTTGGGGAGGTCAGTGGATGAAAGCCCAGATGCCCCAGCTTGATCCCAACGAAGTAAATTATGCATGGTCATTTGAACTGATTGCGCCAGAAAATGGAATAGTGCTGGAAAGTAGCGGGCATCTGTTAGAGGTGTCCTTTGATTTGCTGATGTTTGTGGAGGGCAATCATGTACTTGGTTTACATCATGCCCGCTTTGGCGACGAGTTTCCTATCAGGTTTGATTTTTTGGATACATTTGACGGCGGTAACCTTTCGATTCAATGTCATCCGAGCCTCAGGTATATCCAGGAGAATTTTGGCGAAAGAATTACACAGGATGAAACATATTATATTTTAGATTGTAAGGGGGATGCTGGAGTGTATCTGGGCTTTCAAGATGATATTGTTGAGCAGGATTTTAAGCAGGCCCTAGAAAATAGCATTGCCAATAACCAGGAATTGGATATTGAACAGTACGTGCAGCTGCATCCTGCAAAAAAACACGAACTATTTTTGATTCCTAATGGAACGGTACATAGTGCCGGAGCCAATAACCTTGTCCTGGAAATCAGTGCTACACCTTATATCTTTACCTTTAAAATGTATGATTGGCTTAGGCCCGATCTGAATGGTTTGCCTCGTCCGATCAATATTGAACATGCTTTCGGTAATCTCGATTTTTCAAGAAAAGGTGAAAAAGTTGTCCAGGAGTTAATCTCTAAACCTGTTGTATTACAAAATGGCAATGCTTTCACCATTTATCACCTACCTACCCATGCCGATCATTTTTACGACGTTCATCGACTTGAATTTGATGGTCAGATCCACATAGATACAGCTAATTGTTGTCATGTTTTGATGCTGGTTGAAGGTACTTTTGTTGACGTAGTGACAGAAGATGGTTCATCTGGAAGATTCGCTTTTGCCGAAACTTTTGTGGTTCCGGCCGCTGCTAAAACTTATACCTTGATTAACAGTGGCACTAAAAGGGCCAAAGTTGTAAAAGCATTCTTAAAATAAGCTCTATGGAAAATACAATCAACTATCAGCAAAAAAAAGCAGGCAGTGTAAAAGGCTATTTATATTTAGTATGCCTTGTTGCCGCACTTGGGGGTTTTCTCTTCGGATTCGACACTGCAGTGATATCTGGGACAATAGGTTTAGTGAAGGGTGATTTCGGTCTAGATGCCGTGGCAGAAGGCTGGTTTGTAAGTTGTGCTTTGCTCGGCTGCATTATCGGTGTTGCTGCATCTGGCAAACTTAGCGATAGCTATGGTAGAAAGATTGTCATGATATTATCTGCTCTTTTGTTCTTGGTTTCTGCTATGGGCTGCATGTTGGCCGAATCTTTTTCAGCTTTGATAGCTTACAGATTAGTTGGCGGTCTTGGTATCGGCGTTGCCTCAATGGTTTCACCGCTTTATATATCAGAGCTTGCCCCCTCAAATCTTCGGGGCAGAATGGTATCGCTCTATCAGTTGGCATTAACAATTGGTATTGTGGTTGCTTATTTTTCAAATGCTTTTATAGTAGATCATAAATGGGATGGGTTTTCTGGCGAAGAGCTTGGTCGTATTTTTACTACACAGCCTTGGCGGGCAATGCTAGGATTAGGCGCTTTACCTGCACTGGTATTTTTACTGGCGTTGTTTGCTGTACCCGAATCACCTAGATGGTTGCTCACAAAAGGTAAAAAACAACAAGCTATCAAGGTGTTATCCAAAATCGAAGGGACCCAAGCAGCTCCTACTGATTTGCAGGGATTTGTTTCTCAGCAAAAATCTGATGAAGAATCATTCAAAACACTTTTCAGGCCTGTTTATAGGAGGGCACTGTGGATTGGGTTACTATTGCCTTTCCTGTCACAGGTTTGCGGGATCAACGCGGTAATTTATTATGGTCCAAGGATACTGGAGCAGGCTGGTTTTACACTTAATAACGCTTTAGGCGGACAGGTTACCATTGGTATTATCAATGTGGTTTTCACCTTTGTTGCCATTTTTACCATTGATAAATGGGGAAGAAAACCATTGTTGTATGTAGGTATAGGCGGGGCAGTAATCTCGCTTTTGGTCATCGGAATTCTGTTTCAATCTGGTGTAGTAACCGGACCATGGATATTAATTTTCATTTTGGCATTTATTGCCTGTTTTGCATTTTCTTTCGGTCCGGTATGCTGGGTAGTAATCGGAGAAATATTTCCCAACGGCATCAGGGGCAAGGCCATGTCGCTAGCTACATTATCCCTTTGGGTTGGTAATTTTCTGGTTGGACAGCTAACGCCTTTAATGCTGGATGGAGCCGGTCCTGCATGGACTTTCTGGATATTTGCCATTTGTTGTTCGCCGGCACTTTTGCTAAACTTTAAACTTATTCCCGAAACCAAAGGACGTTCTCTGGAGGAGATTGATGCCCATTGGAAGCATACTTTCAATAAGGCTGAAGAACCTCTCCATTAATTTTTAATCACAAAATGTACCACAGATGTCTACAGGGCATCACAACCTAACCAAATATTATGATACCTAAACTTTACCAACTCAAAAAAAACAAGCGATGGCCTTTTGTGCAGTTCGCCCTAGTGGCGGTAGTGCTGCTGCCATCTATTCCTGCAACAGTTCTTGCAGCACCGGTTCCAGTGACTTCCCAAACCACGAGAATTGCTGATATTACCATCAAGGGCAAGGTGGTTGATGAGAAGAGTATAGAGCTTCCAGGGGTGAGTGTACAGATTAAGGGAACTAACATTGCCACCCAAACTGACGTAAACGGAGCCTATCAAATTACCGTTCCAGACAACCTGGCCTCAGGAAACCTTTCGTTTTCTTATTTAGGATTTGTAAGCCGAGATATTCCGATTTCATCAAGGACACAAATTGATGTGAAACTTTTATCAGCTGCAAACGACCTAAATGAAGTGGTGGTTGTAGGTTATGGGGTGCAGAAAAAGATCTCGGTAACTGGAGCTATTAGCACCATCGACTCGAAAAATATTGAAAATAAACCTGTATTAAATACTTTTCAGGCTTTACAGGGAGAAGCTCCCAATTTAATTATTCAACAAACAAACCTTAACCCAGGTAGCAATGTTACGGTAAACATTCGCGGTGTAGGTACTTTGGGTGATAATTCGCCCCTGGTAGTTGTTGATGGTATTGTTGGTGGTAATTTAAATACATTAAATCCAAGTGATATTGCCAGTGTCACTGTACTTAAAGACGCGGGTTCGGCTGCAATTTATGGTTCAAGGGCTGCCAATGGCGTTCTTCTTGTTACTACCAAATCAGGTAAACTCAACCAAAAAACTGCAGTTTCCTATAATGGTAGCTACGGTATCCAGGATGCAAACGTGCTGGTAGAAAAAGTTCCTGCATGGGAAAATGCTTATTATAAAAACGAATCGTTGGTTAATTCAGGTCTAGGTCCAGCATTTACGCCCGAACAGATACAGCAACTTAAAGATCAGGGTGATGGTACCTGGAAAATTGAAAACCTTTTGCGCAAGGCGCCCCAACAGGCACATAATTTCAATATAACTGGTGGTGGCGAAAAGAGTGCCTACTTCATTTCTGCTGGTTTTCAGGAGCAGGGAAGTAATTTTATCGGAAATGGTGGAGAAGGATCAGACTTCGGCTATCAAAAATATAACTTGCGACTTAACCAAAGCAATGTTATTGGTAAGTTTAAAACCAATTTCATCTTACTTTATACCAAATCACGAAATAAAACAAATAGTGTTGGTGATAATAATATTTTCGCTGATGCCAACAGGGTACCGCTAAATTATAGCTGGCAGGATGCCAATGGTAATTACCTGACCAATCCTATCGCCTCTCAGTATAATGAATACGGTGTACTGGAAAAAGGGGGTTATAATCAAGCAGATAACGATGAGATTTTTGGGGCTTTTAACGGTCAGTTCTCCATAACGGATGATTTGAAACTTACCGGCGAGTTTGGTGGAACCTTGCAGAACAATGGCACATTTTATAGAAGAACCCAAGTTGATTTTCTACCTTCTGGGGTGTATGGCGATGATAGAGCTGTTCTTGATGGAAATAGCAAATCGCAGCTTTTTAATACAAAACTCTACCTCGAATACGCCAAGCGGATTGAAACGCATGATTTCAAGGTTCAGGTAGGAGCATCAAGCGAAAACTTTTCGCAACGCGGATTTCAGTTGCAGAAAACCCTTACCGACCAGTTGCTGGGTACACCAACCACAGGTACACTGGTAGATTTGATCAACTCTAACAACAGTGTGGCTATCAATTCTAATAGTTTGCTTTCTCTTTTTGGAAGGGTTAATTACGCTTTTAAAGATAAATATCTTTTTGAGGCCACTGCTAGGTACGATGCTTCATCAAAGTTTGCTAAAGGCAATCGAGGTAGTTTCTTCCCTTCTGTAAGTGCCGGATGGATTATCTCTAGCGAGCCTTTCATGAAATCTTTGGCAAATACCGTAAGCAGCTTGAAACTGCGTACTACCTATGGCGTTTTGGGAAACCAGAATGTTGGTAATTTCCAATACCAAACTACTTACTTCAATTATGCGAGTGCCTATGGTTTTAATAACGTGCCGGTAGGTGGTGCAGGTACACTACTTTCTAACAGGGATCTCACCTGGGAAAAGGCGGCTGCATTTAATATTGGTCTTGATGCTGCTTTTTTCGATAACAGACTTACTGCTACATTCGAATATTTCAATAAAGTAACTAAAGATATTCTTCAGCCTAGACAGGATATACCTGCGATTTTTGGTGCGGCAACGCCAGATTTCAATGTTGCCAAGGTAAGCAGCACAGGATGGGAGGCTACACTTGGTTATAACCTACGCGGGAAAAATGCTTCCCATACATTTAGCTTCAATATTGCAGATAACCAGAACGAACTCCTTGAGCTCTCTGGTGGTGCTACCGAGCAGATCATTAATCAGGATGTTTTTCAATTGCTTAGAAGAATTGGTGAGCCCGTCACACAGTATTTTGGATACCGTACCAATGGATTTTTCCAGAATCAGACTGATATAGATAATTCGCCAAAAATAGCCGGAAATCCTGTTGTTCCTGGAGATTTGAAGTTCTTGGATTTGAACAACGATGGAATTATCGATGCGAGTGACAGAACTGTGCTGGGCAACCCTTTTCCCCGTTACACCTTTGGCTTTACTTATAGGTTAGCGGTTAAGGGTTTTGACATGCAGTTGTTTATCCAAGGTGTCGGTAAGCGCGATGCTTTTTTGAGAGGGGAATTGGTTGAGCCATTCCATTACGGCTATGGCGCAACGGTATATCAGCACATGACCGATTATTGGACGCCTAACAACCCGGATGCCCGTTATCCTATTTTTGCAAATATCGGATCGCCATCAAACACCAACAATTGGAGAACAGGTTCTGATCTTTACCATTACAATGCAGCTTATGCTCGTCTAAAAAACGTTAATGTTGGCTACACGCTACCAACAAAAATAACTACCAAGTTCGGTGTGCAGCGTTTTAGGGTTTCGCTTATCGGGCAGAATTTGTTCACCTTAACTAAACTTAGCTTCATTGATCCTGAAACTTCTGAGTTTGGTAACAATGTTGGTCTTGGCTCTGGCTCAAACAGTGCCAGACAATACCCACTTCCGGTATTTTACGGTGCCGGTCTTGATATAACTTTTTAATAACAATGCCTAGATTATTTAAAATGAAATTCCTACATAAAAGAATAATGATTGCCCTGTTGATTGTTGCAACTGCGGGGTGCAAAAAACTTGATATTGCCCCAACCGACAGGTTTTCTGACCTGACCTTTTGGACAGTAGATGTGAACGTTGCCAATGCGCTTAATAACAACTACAGTTTGCTCTACAATAGTTCACTATATTTTGATCCAGAAGCGTTATCAGATAATGCATACTCTCCCTCTGGGGATCTTAACCTAATTGCCAGCGGTAATGCAAATGCACTTACAGGTAAGTTTTTAGGGGATTGGGCTAACTATTACCGTACCATAAAATCTGTTAATATTTTTCTTGCCAATATCGACCAGAACAAAACACTTCCGGCTGCTACTATTGCCAGGATGAAAGCCGAGAACCAGTTTATTCGAGCATTTGCCTTTTTTAACCTTAGCAAATGGTACGGAGGGGTGCCACTTGTGGTTACAGATATTACCCCGGAAGAAGCTCAAACTATACCACGTTCCTCAAAAGCTGACGTTGATGCATTTATCTTATCACAGCTTGATGCCGCTATTGCCAATCTACCTGGTAAAGACCAACTGCCTGCAAGCGAAAATGGTCGCATTACCAAAGGTGCAGCTATTGCACTCCAGATCAGGGTGCTGCTTTATCAGGGCAACAAGATGGCCGAAGTGGCTGCAGCTTGCGAAAAGTTGATCGATCAACAGTCAATATTTGGTACCTATTCGCTTGCACCGAGTTACAGTGCACTTTTTAGCGATCCAGCAGTCAATAAAACTAATAACGAAAGCATTCTTTCTCTACAATACGTACCTACCATTCGCACATGGCAAAATTTCTGGGATTTTGCCCCAAGATCTGTTGGCGGTAGGGTAAGTAATATGGCCCCTACACAAGAACTGGTGGATGACTATATTATGTTGAATGGAAGGGCGATCAATGAAGCTGGATCTGGTTATATAGAAGGCAATCCCTATGTTAATCGTGATCCTAGGCTTACCGCAACGGTGGTTTATGACAGATATGTATGGGTAAATGCCAACAATACCAGTAAAACCATATACATCAGACCTGGTAGTGATCCTATTCAGCCCGGATTGGATGAATATAGTCCGGGTTCTCAAAGTGCATCGGCTACGGGATACTATTGGAGAAAATATTTTGATCCAAGCGCTTTGTCGAGTTTTGTTTCGGGTAACAATTTACATCTGTTTCGCTATGCAGAGGTCTTGTTAAGCTATGCCGAAGCTAAAAACAGTTTGGGGCAGATGGATGCGCAAATTTGGGCCAAAACCATTGGAGCTTTACGTGCAAGGGCTGGTTTTACAGATGCTGGTGCCTTGGACTATCCCGGGACAGGCCTTACAGAGATTATTCGTAGGGAGCGTAGGGCAGAACTTGCCATGGAAGGTCTACGCGTAGATGATATCCGCAGATGGAAGGTTGCTGAGCTTACCATGAATGGTTTTGCCCATGGTGCCAAGTTTGCCGCCGATCAGAACATTGATAGAGGTTATATACGCACCCAGCAGCGTAAGTTCAGTGCCCAAAGAGATTACCTATGGGCTATTCCGCAAAGCGAGCGAAGCCTCAATAAAAATTTGACACAAAATCCAGGCTATTAAAAAAATATTGAAATGAAAAATTTAAACGTAGTTTTTATGATGCTTGCACTGGTTTGTGCGGGCCTAAGTTCTTGCAAGAAACAAGAACGTGAACTCAATCAGAATATATCTGCAATCGGTTCGATTTCTTTACCAGCCAATCAGCTGGCAATTAAGTTAACGCCTTCTAATACACTGGCCGTTCAGCAGTTCAGCTGGAGCCCGGCAGGAAGCGAAGATGGTGGACTGATACTTTACGAAGTGGTTTTTGATAGTGAAGGCGGTGATTTTTCCAAACCCGCATTCCGCGTAGTAGCTGATGGCGCTGGTGTGCAGACCAAAGTGACTATATCTCATAAGGATTTAACTAAGATTGCAGCACTTTGTGGCATTGCCTCATCAAGTACAGGTACTGTAAGATGGACAGTTGTATCCTCAAAAGCCACAAACAGGGTGGTTGCAAGGGATAGTCGTAGCCTTCTGCTGGAAAGACCAGCTGGTTTTGCAGAGGTACCAAGTGAGCTTTTTCTTACTGGTTCTGCCTCAGAGCAGGGTAATGATATCACAAAGGCCATCAAGATGAAAAAAGTGGAGGATGGAGTTTTTGAAATATACACATTGCTAAAACCAGGTTCTTACGAATTAGTAGATAAACGCACGCAGAATGCAAGGAAATTTTATGCTGAAGGTGCGCTAATTAAAGAGGGGACAACTGGGATTACCGTTTCAGGTACTGCAAAAGTTTATTACCTGAAATATGATTTCAATGTTGCTGCTGTTGTAGAAGCAGTTGAAATACAACGAATTGGCTTGTATATGTCTGCTTATGGCACTGAGATTGGACAGCTGACTTACAGCGCTGGTGGAGTATGGCAGTCGGGAGTTGTTCCTGTAGAATTTTATCAATTCTCTTGGGGTAGGGATGAACGCTACAAGTTCTCATTGCATACCTCAAGTGGGATAAAATATCTTGGAAGCTCGAATGTCAACAACGTAAGTCCTGTAGGTCAATCTGCCTCCTATTTTTACCTAAATCAGGTTACCGCCGACCAGTGGAACAATACCTACAAGTTCAATCCGTCAGCTGATAGAAAAACCGTTAGAGTTATGGTCAGTCTTAATGCCGATGGACCTTACACCCATACGGTTACTACGCTCTAAAAGCTTATTCATCCTCCACCGGGAGCAATTCCGATGGCTAAAAATCTGATCATGAAAAATATACTTTATGCCGTTTCGCTCGTATTATTGTTGGGAATTGTCAGTAGCTGTAAGAAAAGCGAACAGACTCCTGTTGTTGTCACCCCACCTCCAGTTGTTCCTCCAGTTGTTCCCCCTGCAAAGGCGGATTATCTGCTTTTAGCTCAACAGACACATTCTTTTACCGTCAATAACCTGCTGACTGCAAGTTTTAGTTACAGGGCAAATACAACCAATCACGCTAACAATTGTTATGAGTGGTATAACGTTAGCCAGATCTATGCTGATGCAGCAATGGTGGCAGCAGGTCAGTCTAAACACCTTGCCTACATGAATAATACCTTCAAGTTCATGGAAAATATGTGGGATAAAAAGGATGCTCGCGGAGGATATTTTGCGTCTGTCAATCTGGATGGCTCTGGAGCAGGTGGAGATAAATACGTTGATGACAATGCACTGAGCGGTATGGTGTATTTAGAAGCCTATGAAATAACTACTGGTGCAGATCGAGCTGCCTATCTTGCAAAAGCTAAGGCTTGTGGAGACTGGTTGATCAGTTCTGGACTTTGGGACAACGTTTACGGAGGCGGGTTCTACTGGAACACCTTGAAGCCTGAAAAACCTACCCAGACCAATGGGCTTGCCTTGCAGCTATTCCTTAAGCTTTACGAGCTTACGGGAGACATCCAATACAAGGATTGGGCTAGACAGGTGGAGAGTTGGCTAAATTCGAAGATGTTTGATCCATTGACTGGTCTTTATATCTGGAAGATTGACGGTGCCGGAGAGGGTAGAAGATATAATGAGAAATTCACCTATGACAACGCAATAATGGTTGAGGCTTTTCTAATCTCTGCAAAAGCGCTCAATGATGCATCTTACCTGACCCGTGCCCAAAATCTTGGTAGGGCAATGAACACCACTTTGTGGAACGCAGCTTGGAAGGGATACGTGTTTAATACGGCAGAGACTAGGATTAATCCGGCATGGTGTGCTTGGGGCTCCCAAGCCATGATACGATTGTATGAGGCAGACAAAAACCAAACCTGGCTTACCTATGCGAGGGAAAATATCGACAGATTGAATATTGCCAACAGAAATCAAGGTACATTTGGTTACTACTTCTTTGCGGGATTTGATGGACAGAACAGATCACCTGAACTGGAAACGGTAGATCAGGCATGGATGCAGCGTATCCAGGCCATGCTATCAAAATATTAATTGAAGGATAAACTTAGTGCACAATATAAGCTATATGTATATGAGAAAATTATTGTTTGGTTTACTGGTACTATTTGGTACGTTGGCTCGTGTTTCAGCTCAGGACCTTTTGAGTTATGTAGATCCAAATATCGGTACGGCACATAGCCGCTGGTTTTTTTATACGCCAGCAGCGGTTCCGTATGGAATGGCCAAATTAGCGCCCTCTACTAATGGTAGTTACGGGAATAACCAGGGTTGGGAAGCGGTAGGTTATGATACTCGCCACAATTCTATAGAAGGCTTTGTACATTTTCACGAATGGCAGGTTGGCGGAGTAAGCTTTATGCCTACATCTGGCGCATTGAAGACAGTGCCTGGGGAATTGGATAAACCTGGTAGCGGATACCGTTCTGGTTTTGACAGAAAGAACGAAATAGCCCAGCCGGGCTATTATTCGGTTTTATTAGATGATTTTAAAATCAAAGCAGAGCTAACTGCAACTCAAAGAGTTGGTTTTCATAGGTATACTTTTCCACAGGGAGAACAGTCAAGAATTGTTTTCTCGGTAGGCAGTGTTCAGGGAGAAAGCGGACCAGTTAGAGATGCGATGGTGAGAATGATAGATGATACTCATTTTGAAGGATATGTATTAACCTATCCCAAATATGTAAAGATCTATGATGAAGGTGGCACTGTGGCCATGTATTTTTACGGCGAGGTAAATAAGAAACCTAAAGAAGTAGGCTCTTTTGATAAAGCTAACGTAAACCTCAAATCAAATACGGCAAATGGTATTGGTGCGGGGTTATTGTTAGATTATCAAACCAAATCACAGGAGTCCATCGAAATTAAAGTTGGGCTCTCTTACACTTCGATTGCTAATGCCAAACTCAATCTTCAGACCGAAGCAACAGGGTTAGATTTCGATAAGGCAAAAAAGGCAGCTCAATCTCATTGGCAAACTGAATTGGGAAAACTAAAAGTACAAACTAAAAACAAAAAAGATCTGGTCAAGTTTTACACTGGTTTATACCACGCTTTATTAGGTAGGGGTGTAGCAAGTGATGTAAATGGGAATTTTCCGAGACATGATGGTACTATAGGGCAATTACCAAGGGATAAGAATGGCAAATTTAGTTTTAACTTCATGAACACTGACGCGATTTGGGGAGGTTTTTGGAACTTAACCCAGCTCTGGGCTTTATCTTATCCTTCTCATTACAGTGATTTTGTACATACCCAATTGGAGATCTTCAAAGAGCGTGGATGGTTTGGTGATGGTATTGCCAATAGCAATTTCGTATCTGGTGTAGGAACTAATTTTGTAGGTCTAGCTATTGCTGGTGCTTATCAAGCAGGTATTCGTGACTATGATCTTGGTTTGGCCTACAAAGCTGTTCTAGGTAATGAACTTGGCTATATCAATCGTCCGGTGGGCTCAGGTAAACTTGATACAAAAAGTTTCTTGGATAAAGGCTATGTGCCTTTTTTTGAGGCAGATGTTACCGATTCCACGGGTTCGCGGTTTGCCGGTTCACATACCATGGAGTATAGCTTTGGCGCTTTTGCTGCTGCCCAAATGGCAAAAAGTATGGGTAAGGATAACGACTACCGCAGACTGAGTGCATTATCTTCTGGTTGGAAAAAATTATATGATAGTGATCTGAAGTTAATTAGGCCAAGGGGGATGGATGGAAAGTTTATCGAAAATTTTGATCCCTTGCAGGCATGGAGGGGTTTTCAGGAAGGCAATGCTACACAGTACACCTTTTACGTGCCCCATGATCCAAAGGGCCTTGTCGATCAAATCGGGAAGGAGACCTTTAACCAAAGATTGAATGGAATTTTTGAAACCTCTCAAAAAAATGCATTTGGAGGTGGTAAAACTATCGATGCCTTTGCAGGTATCCAATCGCTATATAATCATGGAAACCAGCCAAACCTGCACATCAGCTGGTTGTTTAATTATGCTGGTGCACCGTGGCTTACCCAAAAATGGACAAGGGCTATTTGTGATGAGTTTTACGGTACTGAAAGCATTCATGGCTATGGATATGGACAGGATGAAGACCAGGGGCAGCTCGGTTCTTGGTATGTGATGTCTTCTTTGGGACTATTTGATGTGAAAGGTCTTACAGATGTTCGTCCGACCATCCAAATAGGCAGTTCACTTTTCGATAGGGCAGATGTTAGCTTGGGAAATGGAAAGAAATTGGTCATCAAAGCTTTGGATAATGTGCCAGGAAATGTCTACATACAAGCAGCAAGCTGGAACGGAAAGGCGCTCACAAATGCTTGGATGTACCGCGATGTACTGATGAAGGGAGGTGAATTGGTGATGAAAATGGGTAATCAGCCTAATCGCAGTTGGGGGGTAAGTTTGCCTCCGCCTTCTGCGCAATAATTTTAAGTCCTTAGGGTTTTATTTAAGTTTTTAGTGATGAGATATGTGATTTTTCTGCTCATTTTCATGGGTAGCTTAACCGGTTTTGCCCAATCTTCGGATGTGAGCTCAATTTATGGCCAACGTGCAGATAGTGTTTTTCAAAAGATATGGAAATTATATGCATTACCTATCAACAAAGGCCTTTTTACGGAAAACTTCCCCTCTGGAGGCGATGTTAAGTTAAATTATTTTCAGGGGGCTGCAGTTGGTGAAAAGCCCGTAAGCTTTCTTTGGCCATTTTCGGGTATGTTTTCCGCTGCAAACGTACTTATCAAGGTTGATGGTTTGGAAAATAGATATGGAAAGTTTTTAGACACGCTTTCAAAAGGTGTTCTTGCTTATCGCGATACCACTAGGTTTCCAGTTGGTTATCAGGCCTATCCAGCTACTTTAGAAAAATCAGATCGTTATTATGACGATAATGCACTGGTCTGCATCGATTATTTGGAGGCTTATCTTAATACCAAAGACCAAGCATATCTGGCCAAGGCCAGAGAGGTATTTGATTTTATCATTAGTGGATGGGATGACAGATTGGGTGGAGGTGTGTATTGGCTGGAAGGGCATTTAGACCAAAAGCCTGCCTGTAGCAATGGCATGGCTACCTTAGCTGCACTGAAACTTTATCAATGTAGCGGCGAAAAGCTTTATCTCGATTGGGGTAAGCGATTTTATGATTGGATGCACAGCAACTTACGCAATCCAAATGGCATTTACTCCAATGATATTAAAATGGATGGAAAGGTTAATGAAGTTTATTACACCTATAACACGGGTTCGATGTTAGAATCTGCTGTACTGCTCTACAAATTTACTAGTGAGGTATCTTACCTTAACGAAGCCAAACTAGTGGCCAAAAATGCCCATTCTTTTTTTGCAACTGCAGACCAAAACGGCAAGCTAAGCCCTACAATTGATCTACCTTGGTTTGTTACGGTGTTGTTTAGAGGTTATGAGGCGCTATATCATATCGAGAAAGATCCAAAATACATCTATTCTATAGCTAATGCCTTGGATGAGGCATGGGAAAAATCTGCAGACCGCTATGGTTTACTAACTGCAAAATGGGCCACAAATGAAGAGGCAAAACGTAAACCAAAATGGCTATTGGATCAAGCCTGCATTGCAGAACTATATGGAAGGTTAAGTCTTTTAAACATTAAATCTAAGAATTGAGATGATAGCAGAAGATATTGTTCTTGGAGTGGATATAGGAGGCTCCCATATCACCGCAGCGCTCATTAATATAAAGTCAGGGCAGATTGTAGAAGGTTCTTTATCTAGGAATAAAGTTGATTCTCAGGGAAGCGTTGCTGGTATTTTGAAGCAGTGGTGCAAGGTGATGGCTGATAGTCTTCAATTTGCTGAAAATGATGGTCATATCGCTATTGCGATGCCAGGGCCATTTGATTATTCACGTGGTATTTCCCAAATGCAGGGCATGGGTAAGTTCGATTCGCTATATGGACTAAATGTAAGGGAACTCATCCTAACAGGACTTGGTAGGCTTGCTAGAACTGTTGTTTTTGTAAATGATGCCAGCTGTTTTTTACAGGGAGAACTCTCACACGGAAAAGCCTCGATATATCCAAATGTTTTAGGTATAACCTTGGGTACTGGCTTTGGTTCTGCAATCGGCGTGGCGGGAGTTGCCCATGATGCAGCCTTTTGGCAATATGGTTTTATGGGTACTACCTGTGAGGAACTTTTTTCCTCTAAATGGTTGGTTTCCAGATATAACAATATATCCAGCGATAGGGTAGAAAATGTAAAGGAACTAATCGATAATGCAACACATTCAGGTCCATTGTTGCAGTTATTTGATGAGTTTGCCTACAATATGGGGATATTTCTGGCCAAGATACATAGAGAGCTCGGGTTGGATTGTGTGGTGATTGGTGGCAATATTGCAAAGGCATGGACATTATTTCTGCCACAGCTGCAGGATTACCTGAAGGTGAGGTCCGTTGATCTTACTGTGCTAATTTCATCAAAAGGCGAGCATGCGGCATTGATTGGAGCTGCTTGTATGCCGCATGCTAAAACCTAATCTTTGGGCTATTCGTTATCATCCAATCTGGTATTCCAATGTGTATTTGTGTAATAAGCATCACTAGTCTTGTCGTTTTGAGTAATCAATTGCTGTTGCTGGAATTCGCTCCCTAACTGCCCTGAGAGCGTTCGATATCGAATCCGGGTACTCAAGTAAGGATCGGATCCATATTTGTTGGCAAATAGGTTCCTGTCCAATATCTGATGAAACAACTCCTTGAGCAATGATAGTAATGTCTTTGGATAGCTTTGCTTTTTCTACATCTTCTTCATTTAATTGATGTCCAAAGCCTTAAAAAGAATTGTCTGATTGGAAAAATATCGACGAAGAAAAACGGTTTTTCTTCAATTATATCAGAGATTTCTACATAATGATACAATAATTAAAATAATGCTGATTATCAAATATTTAAAGCAAAGATACAAAATGGTAGGAATTTTAAATATCAGTTTAATGATACCCATCCACAAGTAGATAATTTGTACTCCTTCCACCTGCCAGATCTTTTACCAATATGCCCTTATTTACAAGATCTTGAATATCTCTTGCAGCGGTATCTTGGGAACATTTGGCGATTTTTGCCCATTTCGATGATGTCAATTTTCCATCAAAACCATCTAAAAATTTACCAAGCATTAATTTTTGCCTTTCATTAAATGTATCAGTGTCTACCTTTCCCAAAATCTTTGACTTTAGCATTACTGAATTTAAGGTGATAGCAGTTGCATCAATTGCGCTATCTAAGCAGCTAAGAAACCAGTTTAACCATAATGTAATGTCTAGCTTACCTGATTGGGTTTTCTCAAGTATATCATAATATTTTTTTCGTGCTAACCTAATCTGAGCTGACATGCTATAAAATCTTCTGGCTGTCTGATCTGCCCTGGCAAGTTGCATATCTGCTATTGCCCTAGATATCCTTCCATTTCCATCATCAAAAGGGTGAATCGTTAAGAACCAAAGGTGTGCAATGCCGGCTTTTATAATTGGATCTAAGCTCATTTCATTATTGAACCAATCTATAAATTGCTGCATTTCATTTGCTAATAACACCGAATCTGGCGCTTGGTAATGCACTTTTTCTTTCCCCATTGCACCCGAAATAACTTGAATTGGGTCATTCTCTTCATTTTCTCTCCACCTGCCAACTACAATTTTAACCATACCACTTCTACCTGCCGGAAACAAGGATGAATGCCATCCAAACAACCTATCAGCTGTTAGTTCTACTTTATAATTTTGTGTAGCATCAAGCATCATCTCCACAATACCATCGACATTTCTATCAGAGGGTATTGAGCCGCCTATCTCAATTCCCAACCTTCTAGCGATAGAAGATCTCACCTGGTCATTATCCAGCTTCTCCCCTTCAATCTCACTAGTTTTGATTACATCTTTGGTAAGTGTTTGTAATACGGCTTCATTTTGCAGATCGAAACCTAACTTTTCCATTTGCCCCAACAGCTTACCTTGTTTAAGGTGTACTTCGCTAAGCAGCAATGCCAAAGTTGAAGCATCCCAAGTAAAGTTAGGCCACTGTTTGAGTTGATGTATATACATAAATCAAATTTAAGCTAATCTCCGCAAAAATCAAATTATTCTCCGCATATTTTGCGGAGAATAACCAGCTAATCTCCGCATCATATCACAAAAACCTTTAACTGTTAATGCTAAAGGGCTAATACTATTCAATACACCCAACCATCCCCCAACACAAAAACACTTAAATATCATGAGGTCTAATTCCGTTAGGCCATCTTCAACACACGCAGTCAAGCTGGCTTGTTCTTAACTGCAGATTGAAATAGGATCTTACGAAATTTTTCGACTGGCGATGAGGGCTTGGACCTATATTAATTGCTATGAAGGTAAAAATTTAATAATGAATAGTCCAATTTGCTAACGGAAAATCCGACAGTAGGTTTCAACATTTTACATCTGCTGCTATAATCATATGGTAGCACCATGCGGATTGTCACCCGAAATTTTGCAGCCTTACCAATTTTGCTCTCGTTCTGAGGGCAATGGAGCCTGATGGTTTGATTTCTATTTTATGTTACAGCAATTTTCTTGGGGGCGTTTTCTGATCGCTGTGGTCGTGCTCAATCTGGTTTGGTATGTCTTTGTGGGCCTGGTGTTCTACCGGGCGGAGGTTTTGACTTTTTTTGGCAATGGTGCCGGTGGAGGTATTCAGTTGGTGATGGTGGGGGCTCATTGAGAGCTCAATCTTCAGGCAAAGCCACAGATGATGGGGATGGGGATGAGCGGTTCGAGCATGACGTTGATGCTGCGCTGATGGGGAGCTCCAGATTGTCAGAAGGGGTAGAGGTAATTCTGTATCGGGAAATAGGGGGTCTCATCGGTAAGGATCCTTGATATTACAAAAGCAGAAATGAATCCCCATCAGGTATTCAAGCGGCTCCCCAGTATTTTTCCTGTTACTGTTGCGCTCTTCTTTTTTCATCGAATGATATGTTTTTGTTATTTCCTGAAACTTTGGATCTGCCAAATAAATACGTAACGTTAAAATTAAAAGTATTGTAATTATAGTCGGTTTTCTGCGTCTGCACGAAATCACTATAATGTATATCAAACTTGGTTACCGAACCTAACAAATAAGAGGGACTTATGATTAAATTATTTTTAAGCAATTTTAACCTTGCCCCGGTCCTGAAATTGCGTTGCGCATAGCTATACACATTCCCGGTTGTAGAAGGAAGGTTTTGGGTATAATTAAGATAAAAACTCAAACCATTGCTGATCTTGAAACTATTATTAAAATTGATTGAGGCAGAAAATCCATTCTGCGTTGGAATCTCAGAAATATTAGATTTTGAAGATGAATAAAAAATTGAAGCAGAAGTGTTGTTTTCCCAACACTTAAATAACGTTTTGTTAAAAGACGCATAAGCACCTAGATTATCTGTGGTTAAAAAATTTCCTGTGCTATAAGCTAGTAACGGACCGTCAATCGTAATTAGCGAGGAAATTGCATCGCTGGTATGTTGAGTAAATGCAGTTAAAGAAAGCATGCCCTTATATAAATAGTTAAGTTCAAAATTGTCGCTATAGGAAGGCAAGAGTAATGGATTTCCGGTGATTGAGGTATAAATGTTTGTATAGTAGATAAAAGGGTTTAATTGATTAAGTCTTGGGCGATTGATCCGTCTGGCATAATTTACGGAAATGGTATTGTCGGCATCAGCTTTATAAACCAAGTAGGCTGTGGGGAACAAGGCGCCATACTTATTTTGATTACGCTGGTCTAAAGTAGGCGAATAGCCATCCATTATTGTATATTCATAACGTAAGCCTGCTTTGGCCGTCCATTTTTCTGAGAACTCAGATTCCATGCCGTAATAGGCGGCCAGGTTGCTTTCGGTATAGTCAAAATCATTACTGCGTGTTTTATCCAACTGCGCAGCATTCCCAATGATGTTAGCATAGGTTAAGCTGGCCCCATTGTTATAGGTGGCGAATTTGACCCCCGTTTCTATTTTAGCCCATTTGTAAGGTAATGTTAAATCTGATTGAGCGGACCAGATGCGGTATTTTGACAAGCTGTTCGTCCTAACTGCGGCATAAACATTATCAGAAACCGAAATAAAGTCACTGTTCATTTCCGGTTTGTTGCTGAAAAAATTGATTGAATTATTTAATTTCTTGCCATTGGAATCAAGCTTTAAATCGTGGTATAAATTTAAGGTCTTTGTAAATAAAGGTCTGGCAATTTCACCGGTAGTTTTTAAAACTGAATCCAGAGAATTACCAGTAACAAAGCTGTATGTATTGCTAAAACTGGTGGTGCTTTTATTGTCTGATATATTATAAATAAACCCTAGGTTGTTGCGTTTGTTCAACTCATAATCTAAGCTCAAACTAGTTTGCAGATTTGGACTGTTACCTAAACGTTGTTCGTTACTCATAGTCTTGTTAGCCTGTCCTATGATATCAATTGATTCGGTAATGACACTGCGAAAATTTGATTGATTAAATGTGAAAGAACCGCTGACTTTTTTAGACCGGTAAAATAGTGCCAGGCTGTTGTTATAAGATGACCGGGCATTCTGGTAATAGGTTGAACCAACTGATCCTTTCCAGCCTAGGGATTGGTTTTTCTTCAAAACAATATTGACCAGACCACCGCTACCCTGTGCCTCATATTTCGATGGCGGGGTGGTGATGATTTCGATTTTCTCCACATTTTCTGCTCGTAGTGTTTTCAGGTAATTTGCAAGATCTGTTCCGCTTAGGTAAATTATTTTTTCATTTACCATAACGGCCATACTGCCTTTACCTACCATAGATACGCCTCCGTCGGATACGGTCAAGAGAGGTGCAGCCTGCAAAGCTTCAAACAGGGAAGCTCCGTTCGCCGATATGGTGTTGTTCAGGTTGTAGATCAAACGGTCAACTTTTCTTTCAAGAACAGGCGCTTTACTGCTTATAGTGACCTGCTTAAGTTGTTTGGTTGCTGTACGCAGTATGATATCTGGCAATTGAACCGTCTGGAGGTCTGCCAATGTCAAGGCAATGGACGAGCTATCCATACTGACCTCAGAAATTGTAATTATATAATTCCCTTTTTCTGCTGCCACGAGTCTGAAATATCCCTCCGTATCGGTCTGCGTAGATTGGATTATTTTATCTGTCTGAGCTTTCCTTATAATCACATTCGCTAGGGCTACTGGATGATGATTAATATCAACTATTCGCCCTTTGATCTCATAACTGGTTTGCGGACTACGTTCGATCAATATGCTACCATTTATTTGCCGAAATGAAAAAAATGTATTTTTTAACATTTCCTGCAAGGTCTGTGCTATTGTCCTGTTGAGCAAGGTCAGGTTGAGGTTAGTTACTTCTTTAATTTCCGCTTTGCGGTAGTAAAATCGAAGCGAGGTCTGCTGCTCAATTTTTTTAAGACCACTGGCAAGACTTTCATCCGCTAGACTAATGGCTACTTTCTCAGTGGCAATATCTTGCCCACTACTCGAATTGGCAAATAGTACTCCGATTGTTGTTATGATTAAGATAGTTACTATTCCGCTGACGCGCATTAACTGGTGAATTAGCAATGAATTTAAAAATTTGTTATCGGTTGAAGCATAGAATACTCCTAAATTCCGCTTCTCTGCAGAAATATTCATATTTTTGATTGTTTTAAGTGATTACCCAATGATTTAAAACCCCGGTTCCCGGGATACCTGTAAGCCGATTGCAGTCGGTTTACAGGTTCTATCTCGATGTTTATCCAGTCAAGATAGAAACAGCTTTTATATTTTCTCTATGTCATATACCTAGGGTGTTAGTCTATACCTATTTTGCTATTATTTGCAGCCAGGACCATCAATTAGGATAGTGCCGTCTGGCCTTGTCTCGAAAGTTGCGTTATTAAAAGCACAAATGACGTTTAATATCTTATCCAGCTTTTCTCCTTTTAATGCGGTACCTGTAAAGCGACAATCTTCGAGCTTTTCATTTTTGAAATTGATCTGTACATTGAAACGCTGTTCCAGTTCCAGTACTGCATCAGCCAACCGGATATCATCAAAGTGAATTTCATTTTGATGCCAGGCTGCTACCATACGAGAATCAACGATGGATCGACCGGCTTTACTATTTTGGGTATTGAAGCTTATCTGCTGGTTGGGCGTGAGTATGCCAAGCATTTTAGTGCCCCTAGCAACACTTACCTTGCCACGCGCTACGGTAACTTCAACAGTATGTGTACTTATGTCTTGTTTAATGTTAAAGGCTGTACCCAATACAGTGGTAACTACATCACCCGTGTGTATGATAAATGGTTTCCCGGCGTTATGTGCAATATCGAAATAGGCTTCACCGGAAAGATAGACTTCCCTGATCTTGCCATTAAATGCTTTCGAGATCTTTAAATCCGCTCCATAATTTAGCCAGATCTTGCTGCCATCCGGTAAGGTGAGCTGCTTTTCTTGATGATCAACAGTTGATATTGAAGCTGAATTTGCGGATATTTTCTGTTCGTTCAAGCTTGTCCAAGCAGAATAAAATCCCGAAATTATGATCAAAGCTGCCGCCACAGTAGCAACCTTATACCACAGCTGTCTTTGTGGTTGCATAGTTACCTGTTTTGCCGGTTTAACTTTTACCGTTTTTTCTACATCTGCAAATACGTTGAAAAGCCATTTGTCTTTCTCCGAACGGTTCATTTGTTCCCATTCTGAATTGGGATTGCTATTCTCTTCTAACCACTGTTCAATGAGGTTATTCTCTTCAGGCGTGGTTTTCTTTCTTAAATAACGGTCGAGTAAATCTTCTACTTTGTTACGGTTCATTGTGCAGGATTTCACAATAGTCGTTTGAAGCGCTACTTGGTACTATAGGAAAATGATTTTTTTTTAAATAAAGATGTGTTTTGAGAAGATGTTAGCTAAAACAGCCACAACCTTAAGATAAAAGACCCCACCAGTATTTGTCCTATTGACTGACGCAAGTGTCCTAGGGCGACAGTTAGCTGGTTTTTTACGGTTTGCTCCGACACCTCCAGCTTAACTGCAATTTCTTTAATACTTAAATGCTGCTCTCGGCTCAATTTATAAACTTCCTTTAGCCGGGGAGATAGCTCTTCCAGTTTTGAATTAACCTTTTGTTGTAGTTCTTTGGCCGTGATCTGTTCTTCTACCTCGGGTCCGTAACTTTGGCTTAACATAGAGGTCATACCTGCATAACCTTCTTTTGTGATGTTTTTTCTGATTTTGTCAATAACACGATATCTGACTAGGGTAAATAGATAGCTCTCTAATTTCCGGTGAACCATTAAAGTTCTTCTTTCTTCCCATAGGGTGACAAACAAGTCATGAATAATGTCACGTGCATCTGCAAGAGAGTATAATTTCGTGCTGGCAAAACCCGTAAGATTTTCTGCGTAGCGGCTATAAATCTCGGTAAATGCGGCCTCATCATCTTCTTTTAAAAGATCTATCAATTGGAGATCATGTAATGATTGATAGTTAGTCATAGGCATCAGACTTGGTTTTAGTGCGTAAGTTTCAGGAGATATCTTCAATTACAACCTATATTACTAATGTAGGCTTCTCATTAACATATGTGCTGATGTGGGTATAGGCAGAATTCCTACCCTTGACAATCAGAAAATCGTACCTCTTGTTGGGACGTACCTTGAAAGAAAGTGTATCGATTTGGGAGAAAAATACGTGTTCATGTGTTTTTTCAAAAAGGTTTGCGACAAATACGTCGGGTTTAAGTTCCGGCGAAAGCACCCACTGGTTCCTATAGGTAGAATTGCCTTCTTTGATGCTAACTTTATTGCTGTTGGTCCGAAGTATTATTTTTTTTGTCTGCCGCGCAAAAATCGCCTGTGATGATAGCAAAACAATAATGGTAGTCTTTAAGAGGATTTTCATAGCTTTTTATAGTGATTGATGACTGGTAAATCAATCTAACCAACACACTAGTTAAAAGACACCTGAAAAAAACTTTAGTTGCATCACCCTGAAAGTTAATTTTTGCATTGATAAGATTGCTGCTTTGGTAATAATCAATGGCTGCTGCCTCCCCGTAATCAACGGCAAATACGATGTGCTGTTCTTTTCAGCTTTTGGGAGGTATAGATAGATCAAAAACATTCGCAAGACTGGACTGTTAGTCTAGGGTAACTCTTTTCCCTTATGAAAATTCTTTGGAAATACCTTCGTCCACATTCGGTATTGATCTTCTGGGCACTGCTGCTGGCCGCTTTAGCTCAGGTGTTGAGTTTACTAGATCCTATGATATTTGGAGAAATCATTGATCGCTATGCCACCAACAGGGATAATCTGCCAGAAAGACAATTGGTTGCTGAAATTGTGTACTGGTTATTGTTGGCCCTGGGTATAGCCGTACTTGCCAGGCTTTGCCGGGCCATACAGGATTTTGTGGCAAGGAAGGCTGTAGCGAGGTTTGGTATGCACATCTTCAATGATGGGCTTAAACAGACCCTTCGGCTTTCTTTTCAGGAATTCGAGGATTCCAGAAGTGGTTCAACTTTATCGGTACTACAGAAGGTTAAGACCGATACCGAACGTTTCGTGAACTCCTTTATCAATGTACTGTTTTCTGCCCTGGTTGGCGTAGGTTTTCTGATCTGGTATTCTCTGGAAAAAAATTGGTTATTGGTTCCGGTTTTCTTTGTGGGGGTATTGCTGCTTGGATCGCTAACAGGGCTGGTATCCAAGCGGATCAAGTTTATCCAGCGTTCGATCAATAGGCAGTCCGATTCCCAGGCGGGAGTAATTACGGAAAGCTTAAGGAATATTGAGTTGGTGAAGAGTTTGGGACTTACCTTTTCTGAGATCCGGCGACTGAACTCTCAGACTATGAAGATATTCGACCTGGAGATGCTGAAGGCCAAGAAGGTGGCAATGCTTTCATTTTTGCAGGGAAATCTTTTGAGCCTTTTGAAACAGTCGATCCTTTTTATCCTGTTGTGGCTGATCTTTCGAAAGGTGCTAACTACAGGGGAACTGATTGCTATGCAGTTTATTTCCACGGCAATTTTCAACCCACTGCAGGATCTGGGCAACATGATTATTTTATACAGGGAGGCAGATGCATCTTTACGTACCTTCGATAGCCTGATGTCCCGGTCGGTTGAGCAGCGTCCCGAACATTCGGTAGAAGTTGGCCCATTGGAAAGTCTGGAATTCCGTTCGGTTGTTTTCCGGCACCGTACAGCTGGGTATAATGCCATCGATGATCTTTCATTTTCAATTCAAACCGGCCAGACCATTGCCTTTGTTGGTCCTTCTGGCTCTGGTAAGTCCACTTTGGTCAAACTGTTGGTGGGCCTTTATATTCCGGTGGGGGGTGAGATCTCTTTTAACGGAATTTCCTCTTCGCTGGTTCGCTATAATCCCTTGCGCCGGCAGATTGGTTTTGTTACTCAAGATACCCAGCTCTATGCGGGTACGATAAAGGATAACCTACTGTTTGTTAGGCCAGATGCCAGCGAGTTGGAAATCCGGGTTGCTATTGCCAGGGCATCGGCAACAGGGCTGATCGAAAAGGCTTCCCATGGGATAGATACCGTGCTTGGAGAAAATGGGATGAAACTTTCCGGAGGAGAAAAACAGCGGCTATCGATAGCTAGGGCATTGCTCAGGAACCCGAGGCTATTGATCTTTGATGAGGCTACTTCGGCGCTTGATTCGCTGACTGAGGAAATGATCACTGGAACGATCAGGGAGATTTCAGGTTCCCGTAATCAGATGACCATTCTTATCGCCCATAGGTTATCTACTGTGATGCATGCAGATAAGATCTATGTGTTGGAAAAGGGGAAGATCTCAGAGTCTGGTTCGCATGTCCAGCTGTTGGAAGAGCGTGGACTTTATTATTCGATGTGGCGCCAGCAGATTGGGGAACGAAGGGAATAGTTGTATTTTCTTTGGGCTGGTTACCGGTGCCCAGAATGCCACTGCTAAAAATTCGCACTTTGACTTATGGATGGGTTTTAATCACATGACTACTCCCCTGGTAAGTCTTACTGCAGGTTTGACTTTTGTGTTCCAGGATTGGCATTTCTCTGATAGTTTGGCTATGGAAGGTGATGCTTTATGATAAAAGCAATCCCATTAAAGTATTGAATGCCAAAAGGAGAGCGATCATTAATTCATATGGCACCGATATCCTGCTTCTTTATAGCTCCTACTATCAGTTTACCGACTATTATTTGTCGAAGGGGAAAATAAAAGAGGCTGAACTGCTATCAAGACAGATTATTGAGCTGTATCCAGATGATGATGAATCATACGGTTTATTGCCCCGAATTTTAGTTAAAAAAGGAGATCTGAAAAATGCGATCAGGTATTATGAACTTAATGATCAGAAGATGGCCAATCCTTTGCCATGTAGAGTTTTCAACCATATTTGTATTTTGGCAGGCTAATCGCTGTAGGTTACTGGACTGCACTGCGCAAATTTCACATCGGCGCTAAGCTTAAATTGGTAATTCTTAATAAAGTAACCCAAGAGTTTTTCAAACTGCATGCGCTTTTCTTCGGCGATAGGGTTGGGATCATTGGCTTTGGGAATGAAATTGTATAGGAAATAGTCTATTTTACCGTTTGGTGCAAAATAGATCCTATTAAAACATCTGGTTGGTTTTTCCCATTTGAACTTGTTTGCGGCCAAGTGCTTCTGCAGATCGCTAAGTAAGTTGGCATAGGCTGATTGCAGCGCCCGTTGTTCAGTTGGGGATTTAAAGACCGCCTTGTTGAGATCGGTATCTACAGCACTTTTGTAGGTGCTATCTAGTTTGGCAATCGTAAGCCCCTGCTGCTGTGCATCCTGAAATGTGATCGCTAATGGCAGTTTTTGGGCATTTGATGTGGTAAAAACAAATGCGAGCAGGATAAAGGTAAGTCTTAATATCATATCACTAAGTTATTAGTTATGTACAAGTAATCCAAACAACATTTTTTATACTTCGAAGCAATTAGTCCAGGCCGGATTTTTATTGTATCAGTTTCAGCATGGGATTTTTCTGATTATTGCCCCAGCGGGTAGGAAAGTCCAGCTGCATCTTGGTTAAAGATGCCGATGAAACCATTAGATCAAAAGGGCGGATAGGCGCTTTTTCATCTAACCATGGCGTTTACGGTAGAACACTGTTTGCATTAGGCCGGATGGTAATCTTGAATATTAATCAATTTATCGGAACAGGGCAATCTGGGGAACTGGATATGTCAATCTGGATGACATATTTTGCCTGGTAACCCTAAAGACTTTAGGTACCTATGTAATTGGCTGTAGCCAATTTTCTGAGCCTGCCTATATGACGCCAAAATTGGGGGCTTGATCCTACAGATCAGGTATTTTCCACCCATGTGTTGCCCGCGCTAAAAAACTATTTAGTAATTTTAGAGGCGGCTGGATAGGTGTTGGAGCTGCTTTAAAATATCCGCAACTATTTTCAGCAGATGGTGTTAACCTGAGAAAATTGTTCTTGTTATTTTCGCGTACCGGTCCCATATTTTTAATTAATCATAGTTTCATTTTGTTGAGACTGTGGCATTACGCTCTTCCATTTCCGATAATGGAGAGGAAATGAAAAATGAATTTTACCAGAAAAATAGTATCATCTGTGCGTTGAGCTCGTACAAATTTTGGTCGCAAAATATTGTCTTCGACCAAATGATATTTTTGCACGACTAAAATCTGACCTAACTATTTGGTAGGAGGGTTTTATCACACTGGTCGAATAAAAATAGCTACAGTATATCAATTCATTTCCTTTGCATCAGTGATAGACAATAATTGATCATGAAAAAAAGAACTCTTCTGTTTTTTACCTTATTCTTTATACTGAGCTCAGCAGGTTATGCCCAAGAAGTTATAATTGTCGGCCTTGAAATGCCCAGCAAGAAATCAATCTTCAAAAATTGGATAATTGAGCTGGGAAAATCGGGCTATGCTATTCAGCTAGAAAGTATCAAGAAACATAGCGGGAAATATACATTACAGTTGTCAGCTACAGCTGCAACGGATATAAATAAAAAAGCTATCATTGGTAATAGCTTCTCTATTGGCTCTTCGCATCAGGTTTCCAATGTAGATATACGTCCATGGGTAAAATATGATAATGCAGGCGATCCAGCCATCGCTCTGTTTTTTCAACCTGTAAGGTGAAATAAAATTGTCTGTCTGTATGTGAAAGATTCCCAGCATACTGGTCAAAAATTACAGCAGATCACCTTAGCTTTTGAGGATGAAAAGGATATGATTACTAACCAGTTCACTAATATAACCCAATGACCCATGACTAAAAAATATTGGATAACTTTAGTATTTTCAATAGGCTTTATTTTCCACATTTCCTCTTCCTTCAGTCAGGAAGTGCAAAAATTCCACGTTTTCAAACTTGAAAATAAAATCGGTACCGAAGAAGTCTCCTCATCAAACAAAGCAGATGGAAACACTACCCATATCGTCATTCGCACAATGGACCGCGGGCAAGCATTATTGCTGAATAGTAGCTTAAACGCCAGTAGTTCGAAACTAAAATTAGTTTCCAGCGGGCACACCTCCCGTTTTAAGCAAGAGAGATTGGATACAGTGATTGCAGTGAACGGTGGTTTTCCCCTTGGCAACAATGGATCTATCAAAATGAGGGAAATGCTCATCGCCTATTGGCTCAAAGCCGGCAGACCTAAGCTCGTTAAATCTGGGTTGGATGGAACAGATATCAGTATTCATGAGCTTATTCAACCAACCACTTCTTCAAATCACAAAGAACTCAGGGTGTTTCTGATCAACCATGGCCTTGATGAGATATTCTGGACGGATATGGAAGGAAATGGCGTATTTATGACGACCAATGATACCGAAGGTGATAAAAGAGAAGTGGTTGCCGATAAATATTTACCCCAGTTCGGTACACTTAATCAGCAATCAACTCAATACCTATTGCAAGCTTACAAAGAAAGCAGCAGTACCGTTGGAAAACCCTATGCTGCAATTGCAATCATAGGAGGGAATATCGTTGACGTGGCCCGGGGCGGTGAACTACAAAAAAACACGATGATATTGATCATCAATGGCAAAATTGCCTATGTAGGTTCAATTAATAAATTACTAATCCCACCTGCGGCACATGTGATCGATGCCAGTAACAAATTTCTAATCCCTGGCCTGTGGGATATGCATGCGCATGTTTTTCACCCTTCCTACCTTCAAAAAGCCTTACTATCAGGTGTTACAACAATAAGGGATATGGGAAATGAGTTTGACCTTTTGCTGCAGCTAAAAGACATGGCTGACCAGAGAGCTATACCTACTCCCAACTTATACGCTGCAGGGCTGTTGGATGGTAGATCCCCGGCTACTTTAGGTACCATGCTGGCCACAAATCTAAAAGAGATCAAAGCTAATGTGAAGCGGTACCATGAGGCTGGTTTTACCCAAATTAAAGTTTACAGCAGCGTCAGCAAAAAGAATTTCGATCTGATTGTTGCTGAAGCAAAACGCTATCAAATGCAGGTTGTGGGCCATCTTCCCACAGGTTACACCCTTGGCTACTTTATCAATAACGGATTAAATAGCCTGAGCCATGTCCATTTTTTTATGAATAATATCAAGTGGTCATCCGGTGATCTTGTAGCGGCGAACAAAACCTTTTTGGACAACATGGTGGCAAGACACACCTATTTGGACCCAACCCTAAATGTCTATCGCCTGACGGGTGATAATAAAATAGGATTTTATTTTAGGCTTGTCAAAATGTTTTCAGATTATGGTATTCCAATCGTTGCCGGAACGGACAATGAAGGAACTATTTCAGAGGAAATCCAAAGTTATGTGCAACTGGGTCTAACTCCGCTGGAAGCGATCAGGTCGGCAACAATTGTACCGGCCACCTTAATGGGTTTGGCTAAAGACAGGGGGAGCATAGAAAAAGGTAAAGCCGGTGAGCTGCTTATACTGGAAGATAATCCCTTATTAAATATCAGCACATTAAACAAAATACGAACGATCGTCATTGGAGAATTTGTTATCTATAATTGATGGGTATTGGTTATAGCAATTATTAAACCAACATGATTATTCCAGTCGGTATTCCTGGCGGTAGTCTGGGATGGCTATATGTTTGAAGCCTTTTTCCCTTAATCTGTCTGCAAACCGCTGCTGGACAGGGTATTCGTCGTGAACGAGGAAAACCTGTTTGTTCTGGACTGGATCCTGACAAGACATAAAGTGAAGCAGATCCTGGTAATCACCATGGGCGCTCATCGAACGGATCACTTTCACCTCCGCCCGTACCTGGTATTCTTGATTGAACAGCTGTACGCTGGGCTGACCGGAGATCAGTTTCCCTCCAAGTGAATGGGGATCGCAGTAGCCCACCATCAGGATGGTGTTTTTAGGATTGGAAATGGTGTTTTTGATGTGGTGGCGTACCCTGCCTCCCTCTGCCATCCCTGAAGAGGAGATGATCACGCAGGGGCGTGTATCGAGGTTAAGTTTGGCCGACTCGGCTGCGCTTTCGACGTATCGCAGGCCTGTGAAACCAAAGATGTCATCATCGACCTTGAGCACCTGCTTTACCCCGTTGTTGAAAACCTCCGGATGGCTGCGCAGCACTTCGGTGGCTTGGGTGGCCAGGGGGCTGTCTACATAGTAGGGGACTGCAGGCAAGCGGCCCTTGTTTTCCAAACTGTTCAGCGCGTAAAGTATTTCCTGTGTACGGCCAACGCTGAAGGCTGGTATGATCACCTTTCCGTTTTTAATCTTGCAGGTGTGGTTGATAATCTCCAGCAACAGCTCTTCAATGGGCGCCTGATCCTTATGTAGGGAATCTCCGTAGGTAGATTCCAATAATATATAGTCTGCCTGTGGGAATACCTGTGGACTACGCAACAACAGGTCTGCATACCTTCCAATATCTCCGCTGAAGGTAATTCGGGTAGTTTTTTGATCCTCTGTGATCGTTAGGTGCACTGCCGCGCTACCTACCACATGGCCTGCGTCCGTGAACTTGATATTGATTGATTCATCTACTTGGAATTCTTCCCCATAATCTATCACCTTGAATTGGCCCATCGTATCGATGACATCTTTTTCAGTATATAGTGGAAGCTGCTCGGATTGGTCGATATTGAGATTTCGGTTGCTGAATTCTGCATCCTGCTCGTGGATCTTCGCTGAGTCCAGCATCAGAATCCTTGCCAATGCCATGGTAGCGGGCGTGCTGTAGATCGTGCCTTTGAAACCTTCGGCCACCAATCGGGGCAACAGGCCACAGTGATCGATGTGGGCATGGGAAAGTACCATTAAACTCACCTCGGAAGGTTTGAACCCAAAATAGCTGTTCAGCTCATCGGTCTGCTCGCCCATGCCCTGGAACATTCCGCAGTCCAGTAATATATTGGTACCGTTTGCCAGTGTGATCAAATGTTTGCTGCCGGTTACGGCCCTTGCAGCTCCGTGGAATGTGATTTTCATATTTTGTAATGTAGTTTAGTATCTAGGGAATAAGGCCTAAGTGTGATAAGTTCTATTTGTTCCATATTTTGTGAAGCTGTCTATAGGTAGCAAGCAGGTCTTTCGCATCTTTTATAGACTATCTAAGGTTAATTGGTGGGAACTTCAACACCCGATCCGGGAGCGGTCTGTAACGGTAGCGCTATGCTGCTATCGAATTATTTACTGGACCTATCCTGCATTTCAGCTGGCTGCGCTAAAGTGGGTTCGGATCCAGGCTCGTTGGACTTCACCAGCTCAAGAATGTCTTTTGGGGAGACACCGGTGCTGTCGGTATTATTGCTCCTCTTAGTTTTTCCCTTGTTGACATGACTGTTATTGGATTCCCCAATGCAATTCTCCTTCTTTTTTTCCGGGTTAGGGAGGAAGGGCTGGTTTATTTTTCCGGTTTTTTTGGCAGTTCTCATAGGTGGATTTTTTTTGGGGAACAATTTATAATCGCCTTGGTTTTTAGTTTTGCTGAATTTTTTAGATCAAGGGTGCTGTCCTGTCGAAAACAATGGCCACGGCTTTTTGTTGTTATCCATAAAACGATGACAGCTGATGAAAGTTAGACCCTACCTGATTTTGATAATGTTCCAACTATTCGCTCTGGCAGCAGTTGCCCAGCAAGGTCCTGATTCCTTAAAAAGATATACCAAGGTAGCTTCGGGCTATCTTGTGGTTCTGCGACAGGGAGATGATGTGTTCGCAGAGCTGGAGAAATTGGCCATAGCAGAGAAAATCCCTGCCGCACATTTCAATGGACTTGGCTTTTTAAACGCCAAGTTTGGTTTTTTTAATGCAAAAACCAAACAGTTCAAACCAAGGCAGTTCAATAATCTGGAAATGGGAAGTTTTACCGGCTCGATAGCTTGGCAGGATGGGGGGCCGTCCTTACATGTTCATGGTATCGGTGCTGACAAAAATTTTAGGTCCTATGGCGGGCATCTTCTGGGAGCCCAGGTGAGTACCGGGTCGCTGGAGATTTTGGTAACGGTTTTTGATCAGCAGCTCCAAAGGAAAAAAGAAGAGCCTTTAGGCGCTAACGTTCTGCAATTGGAGCATTGATAGCAGGCGAACTGGTAAGATATACCATTCTGAGCCTTCAGGTTGGAATGGAGAATAATCATTTAAAATTGAGATTGATGTTTTTCAGATAAGTAAAATGACAAATAAATTTATTGCATTTCGAAGCGAAACCACGTTACTACTATCGAAGAAAAAGTAGATATAAAGGACCTGTATCTGGGCTGAAACCTACTCTAGTCCTGCTAAACCTTTAAAGGGTACGGAAAGTACATCTACAGCTGTCCTTGCTATTTTACTGATAATCAGGATTTAAATTGAGTTTGTCAAAACATTCTGCGATTTGAATGGTTCAATTAATGGTGGCGCTTAGCCACCATTCTAAAATAACAATCATCCTCATGGAAAATCAGAAAGGAACCAGCCCCAAACTTAAGCAAAATTTGCAGACATGGGAATTGGACAATGCGAGCTCGAAGGGAAGGGACGAAGAAGGAAAAGATCAGGGCAGTAGTGTCTATCAGGAACTTTATGGACGTCCAGATCAAAAAAACAGAAAAGAAAAAGACAAATCGGACAGCGCAGGTGAATTTGGTAGTGCTGCCATCCCACCAGGTCCAGAAAGCACCTCAGGAGAGCAAAAACCAGCCCATGCTAGAAAAGAAAAATAATGCGTTGGCGTACCGGCGGAGATCAATCCTTGGAAAATTGATAATGATGCCTTTTGATCTTGTTTAGCCTGTAAAATACTTTTTATTGCGATAAAGGATATTTTCGAGGATAACTTATTTTAACTGCCGGGGCCTTTGATTTAGGGTTTTGGTAAGTCTTTTAGTTAGATCGTAATAGGCCAATATCCTCGTTTTACCCTAATAACTGTTTCCAATATGTTGAATGTCGCCCAAGTAAGATCGCGTGGAATGCTTTTGGCCTATGCCAAGCAAGAACTATCGTTTATGGAAATGGAGCAGGTTAGCGCTCTACTGGCCCATGACCTGGAACTTGGCGAAGAATTGGAGCGGATTTTTATTGCGCTGGAGGAATCTGGGCAGATCTGATAAACGGCGATCCCTTGTCGATACTGCGGTATCTGGACGCTGCATTTGCCAGACTGGTTTACTGATATGCCTTTTATTGATCAATGATATCAACCCTAATAACTTTAGCCGCAGTCCTTAGCAATTTCCTTTGTATGTTAATTGCTGCTCACTTCCACTCGTCATTCCCTCCACCACTTTCCAAAATATATCCCTAGTATGATCCATTCCACAAATAACCTCCCATTGCCCACATCGAAACGGAAGTTTTCTTTCTTTCGAATATTTGCTAGCTTATGATGGTGCTGGTAATGGGCTTTGTAACGGTCCTAGTTATTGCTGGACTGATAGGATATGTCGCAAAATGGTCCAAACGTCTGAGCGGTAGGTACCAGACCTTATGGGAGAATGCGGGAGATGCTGTGGTAATATTAGACATCGAAGGAAAAATTGTTTATGCGTCATCTTCTGTTAACAAGGTGATTGGCTATAGTGTTGCAGAGGCAATGAAATTGGAAATTGGTAAGATAGCCCATCCTGAGGATCTTAACTCGCTGGACAAGGTAATGCGACAGGTAATGGCAAACCCCGGAGTTCCCATTACCGGCCACAGGGGGAGGATGTTGCATGGGGATGGTACATGGCACTGGTACGAAGCGGTGATAACCAATCTCCTTGCCGATAAAAATGTAAAGGGAATTGTCGATAACTTCAGGGATGTAACAGATGCCCATCTTGCAGAAGAAAGGTCGCTGACCGCAAATCGCCTTTATAATTTTATCAGCCAAATCAACCAGGCCATTGTACAGACCCATACAGAGGATGCACTTTTTGAGAAGGCCTGCCAGATAGCCAGTGATGTAGGGAAATTTCCCATAGCTTGGGTTGGACTTTTAGACAGTGATCATTCCACTATTAGTATTGCACAAGGATGTGGTATCCCAAAGGAGTTCTTGACTAGGTTTACCAACGCGGTAATTTGGGAAAGAGGACCGATATCCATGGTTTTGGCTACACAAAAGTCATTCATATGCAATGATATCGCCTGTTTGGAGCATGACCAGTGGCGTGATTTTGCTGACCTGAATTCGATCAGGTCCTTTATGGTCCTGCCGATCAGAAAAGACAATCAGATATTTGGGATGCTAAACATTTATGCTGGCCAGACAGGTTTTTTCAGCGAGCAGGAACGTAGCCTTTTGGAAGAGGTGGCAACTGACATTTCTTTCGCCATTGAAAGCCTTCAAAGGGAACGCGCTAGGATAAGAGTGGAAAAACAACATAGGGATTCAGAAATCAGGCTTAAACAAGCTCAGACAATTGCACATGTAGGTAGTTTTGATATCGATTTTTCGACAGGACTTGCGACCTGGTCTGAAGAGCTCTGCAGGCTTTATGGCTTCGATGTGAGTGAAAATGTCCATCCTTATGATGCGTGGTTGGAGATGGTACATCCATTGGATATCCAACGGGTGAAAGAGGTGTCCGAGTCGGCGAGGGCTTCGCTGTCCAGTTCAGCTGTTTATCATAGGATCATTAGAAGGGATGGCTCGATCAGGCACTTTTTTTCGCAGGCAGAATTTGACTTTGACGCTGATGGTAGACCGATTGGTATGCATGGGGTGGTGCATGATATTACGCAGATCAAAGAATCTGAGGGCGCTAGATCCCAGTCCGAGCAGAATCTTCAACTGATCATGGACCTGATACCTCAGGGAATTTTTATAAAGGATGCCCAGGGCCATTATCTTTTTGTGAACAAAAGTTTTGCATCGCTTTATGGGGTCAGCGCAGAGCTGTTTTTATCAGATCCATCTTATCTTTTGAGAGATAATGCCCAGGAGAGAGAGCTTTATAGGGCACAGGATCAGCAGGTAATCCGTAGCGGCGAAAAACTGGTCATACCAGAGCTGCCCTACACTTTTGCCGATGGCACTATTAGCTATTATTATACGGTAAAGGTTCCTTTTGTGCGCTCCGATGGTTCGGGCCGTGGCATGTTGGGTATTGCTCTTGATGTTACCGATCGTAAAAATGCAGAATTGGAGCGGAGCCGGCTCATCACAGATCTTACCCAGCGGAACAAAGACCTTGAACAATTCTCCTATGTGATATCCCATAATGTCCGGGCTCCTTTGGCGAATATCATTTCCCTGATTTCTTTATTGGAGGCTGATGATCTGATTGGAGACCAGAATGAGGTAGTAGATGCACTCCGTATCTCTACAAATAAGCTAGAAGGTATAATACAGGATCTAAACTTTATTTTAAATACCAACAACGCCTCTGCAGAAGCGATGGAAATGGTTGTCTTTTCGGATACAATTGCAGATATCAAGATCTCCATCGCCAATTTGCTCAGCTCAAGCAGGCTTGTCATTATCACCGATTTTGAACAGGTAAAAGAAATCTATTGCATCAAAAGCTACCTCCACAGCATTTTTTATAATCTAATTTTAAACAGCATCAATTACCGCCGTTCTGGGACTGATCCCTACCTGAAAATAGCAAGTAGAATAGAGAACAACCTGATTACACTTGATTTTACCGATAATGGCATGGGGATAGATATGGACAGGTTTGGAAAGCAGTTGTTTGGGTTATATAAGCGTTTCCACCCGGGTACCAAGGGAAAGGGGATGGGTCTTTATATGGTAAAGACACAGGTAGAGCAATTGAGGGGAGCTATTTCGGTGAACAGTGCTGTCGGTGAGGGTACAACTTTCACCCTTACATTCGATTGTTAGAGCTGTAAAACGTGCTAGATTTGAATGTTCTCTGAGATTAAATTGATACAGTCATCAATTTTTCATTTTCATAATTGCTTCTGGATTGGCTGGGTAATATTGGTCCCAATCCTATCAATAAGTTTTTCATCTCTGAAATCGCTCAAGGTGCAACTTTAGCAGTGTTCCTTCCATTTTCTTCCTCCCAAATAATAGCCAGTTGCAATAATTGCTGAAGTAAGGGTAAATTTTCCCAGCCAAAGACTTGGTTGTTTCGGTCCATAGTCCCCCTGATCAGCAACAGCGCTGAGAACACAGTTCCATGGAAGAAGAAAATGAGCAGAACCGAGCTATTTAAGCTAAAGTTGAATAACATACCCCAAAACTACAATTAAGCACACCGGATTTGGCAATCCGCTTAAAAATTTGATGGTTTGGGTTACAAAAGTTGGCCCGTATATTTGATCATATCTGCCTTGTCGGTAACCTGCTTGTTGGAATAGATTTCGTAGTGAAAATCTTCCAGTTGCTGTAACAGGTATTGCAAAGTGAATTTTTCTGAAATTGTGAGCTTTCCGGTAACCATCTTGCCCACATGGTCCATGTCTGCAAAAACAAGGTAGAGCAATTCTTTTCCCTTCTCTGTAATGGCAATTCTTTTGCTTCGTTTATCTTTTACATCATCCCACTGCTCTACCAATCTATTGGTTAGTAGTCTGTTGATGATTTCTGTACCAGATGTCCTTTCCAAAAGATTGAGTTGCATGAGCTCAGTTTTGGAGAGGCTGGTATGGGTAAGCAGTACAGCTAAACAGGTAAATTCTTCTGCAGATCCCAAAAGGGTTTGGTGAAGTGCCTTTTTAATGTAGGATTTAGCATACCGGCTCATGTATACAAACAGCCGGGCAATGTTGTTATCGAGTTGGTAGGCACCAGAAACTGCGGACGGTTCTTGGTCTCCAAACCTTAGATCGCCCTGGGCTCCGCTCTGCGGATTTTTCGTGATCCTTGTGTTCAAGAAACCGGTAAAATTTTCAAGGGTAATGGACACTTCCTGCTTGCGGCCATTGTCGAATTCTTCCACTAGGGTGATGAGCTGGCCTATGAGTTGGTAGCTGTTCATGATTTTTGCTGGTTAAAAATAGATGATGCCAGCATCGCTGATACGGCAATCTCGGCACTTTTCATTGCCGCATTGATCGATCCATTGAGCAGGTGATCACCACAGATAAACGAATTTGCTGAAAGCTGAGCAGTATTTGGAGATACGGTATGGCTTACCGTATCATTTTTTGGCAGGGCATAAGGTATGGCATAGACTTGCAATAATTGCCATTTTGAAGATTCTGGGTACCATTGCAAAAGTTCTTGTCGTACTTTTTGTTCCAATTCTTGGACCCCCAAACCTTCTCCGGTACTTACCGATACCGAAATAAGTGATTGGTCTTTTGGGGCATATGCTGGCGAAATGTGATCCATGAAGGCAATGTTATTCACCAACTGTTCTCGATTGGAATTTAGGGCGATGAGCTGTGTGGCTGCCGTTTTTTTTCCCGTATTAAAATATAGTGTCAGGGCACTTTTGCGTTCGATAGCATTCTTGCTGAATGCCGAAACCGGGATATGTGGGGCATCGGTGGCAATGATGATTGCCCTTGCAGTGTAACTATTACCTGATTTTGTGTGTATTGCATTGCCGTCTATGCCGGTTACCCGCTCGTTGAGGATGAGTTCATCTTTTTCCAAGACCTCTGCCAGTTGTGCACTGATCATCCCCATTCCACCGGCTGGAACAGCGGCTAGCCCTTGGCCAAACATTTTGAACGTGAACTCGAACATCCTACTCGAGGTAGAGAGTTCATTTTCAAGGAATATCCCAGTAAAGAAAGGCCTGAAAAAGTTATCAATAAACTTTTTACTGAAGCCATATCGCTGAAGGTATGCCATCGTATCCATCTCAGGTCGATCAAATATTTTCTCGACGGTGGTGAATGCCAGCGCAATTTTTAGCTTGAGCAACAGTAGTTTATCTGCAAGGGTACCTACAGGAGAAAATAATGTGGAAAACAACAGCATGGGTTGCCTAATAGGATCGCCAATTTGATGTTTGCTATGCCTGCTCAACACAATCGCCCCTGGGCGGAAGGCTTTAAGATCTAGTTTTTTATAGTCGAGCAGTTTTTTTGCTTCAGGATAGGCGGTGAGTAATACCTGAAATCCCCTGTCGAGCAGAAAACCATCTTTATCATCTGTACGCACCCTGCCACCAACACCATCGGATGCTTCGATGACCAGTGTTTTTTTACCCGCCATTTTTGCCAGTTTTGCGGCCGTTAGTCCAGCAATCCCAGCACCTATAATCAATACATCGACTTCTTGTTCTTCCATGACATGGGCTAAATGTTGTTAATTACCTTAATGGGCTGATCTGGTTTTGCATAAGCCAGACGTGCAATCGGGAGTACGTCGAAGTAGCTGTCCAGACCACTTGTAGTCAGTGTTCCTGCCGTTTCGTGGGAAACATACCCATCTGTTCCCAACAGCTTGCCGCTTAGTAGGATATGCATGACCTGGCCGATCACTATGGTAGTGCCATTGAGTTCAATGGGTATGATCTTTTTAAGTTGCATTGCTATCTTGACGGTCGAATCGGCAACAAAAGGAGCGTCAAAGTTGGGTATGAAAAATTCCTCCAGCCCACATTCTACAAATTCGGAGCAACCGGTATCGTATCTCGCGCTGGTCTGGTGTGCTTTAGTATAGAAAGGTTCAAGCACATTGTTGAACGTGTATATTCCGGTTCGTTTGATATTGCCCAAGGTATCATGATCATGGGATCCTGGCCTGAAAACCATCCCCAGATAAGCTGGGGAAGCACCCACGTGAAATATGGAATTGAAAATACCAAGATTGCTATGCCCATTGCTGCCCATGGTGCCTACCAGTTGCAGGCACTTGAAGCCCGGTAGAGAGTTGATCAAAGTTGCACGGAAGCGCTCGTCCATCTGTTGGAGCTCTTGTGATGAAATTTCCATAACCTATAGATTCGTTCTTAAGCTGCCCATACCACCATCTACTGCAATGACCTGTCCTGTAATCCAGCTGCTCTGTTCGCTCAATAGAAAAGTAATTGCAGAACTGATATCAGAGGCCGTTCCGAATCGACCAATCGGATGTCTTTTGGCCGAGGCCTGCCTTTTTTCTTCACTTGAAAGCAGGTTTGCCGAAAGTGGGGTATCCGTGAGTGAGGGAGCAACTACGTTTACGCGGATTGACTGTCCAGAAAGCTCTGCTGCAAGTGCGACGGCAAAGCCCTCTAGCCCTGCTTTTGCTGCAGAAATACTGGTATGGAATCCCATTCCTGTTCTGGCCGCCACCGAGCTGATTAAAACTATTGACGCAGCGCCTGTGGCCTTTAACGGTTTGAGCGCCTGTTGGATGACCATTGCTGCACCGATAACGTTGAGCTGAAAATCCCTTATCAAATCTGCTTCTATAAGCCTGGTGAAGGGCTTGAGATTGATGCTGCCGACTGAATAGACCAGACCATGGAGTGTGTCGGGCAGAAAAGGAGCCAGGTCGTTAACGTTTTCCAATACGTCCATTTGTAGGTAGTTTACCTCATCATGCCAATCTGCGGCCTTGTTTCTGGATGCAGTATAAATGTTTGCGCCATTACTTTGCAATGTGGAGATCAGCTGATGGCCTATGCCTGAACTTCCACCGATTACAAGTATGTTCTTATCTTTGAAGCTCATGAGCCGATAGAGTTAAGGAATTCGTTTCTGGTGTCTTTTTCTTTGAATTTTCCGCTGTATGAACTGGTAATGGTAGTGCTTCCAGCATCACGGATTCCCCTCGATGAAACGCAATGGTGGCTAGCATCGATCACTACTGCCACATCTGCTGTTCCCATTATCCCTTTGATCTCTTCGGCGATCTGGATGGTAAGCCTTTCCTGTACCTGTGGTCTCTGAGAAAAATACTGTACAATGCGGTTAAGTTTGGAGAGCCCAATTACCTTGCCGTTACTAATATAGGCCACATGCGCTTTACCCACAATAGGTACGAAGTGGTGTTCGCAATTGCTGAAAACACCGATGTTCTTTTCGACCAGCATTTCATTGTACTGATAGGGATTTTCGAAAAGGGTTGGAATGGGCTTATTGGCCGGGTTAAGCCCGCTGAAGATTTCTTTGACATACATCTTGGCTATCCTTTGGGGAGTTCCTTTCAGGCTGTCGTCCTGGAGATCGAGCCCAAGGATATCAAGGATGCTGGAAAAATGACCGGTGATCATTTTTATTTTCGTGTCATCGTCCAGATCAAATGCATCATTCCTGAGTGGAGAATCATAATTTGATATGATTTCTTGGTAGAGTTTCAGTTCATCCAATGGCATATTTTGCGTTAATTTTAGTATGTTTAAGTATTATATTTTAATGATTTAATATATAAACGTATTAAATACGAGTATGGATTTATGCACATGCGATATTGTTTATCGTTAAAAGAATTTTGGTTATCACAGCGAAGGCCTTGTTAAAATCCCATTTTTTATACAAAAAACCCACATTGAGAACTAGTAAAATATAAACTGCGAATTTTGTAGTTCACAATTAGATAAAATAAGATGAAGTATAAAATTTTTGGAAATACAGGTTTGAAGGTTTCAGCCCATTTTTAAGGGAAGATGAACTACGGCGGAAAGGTGTCAATATCTTGGCTTTCTCCTAGTTTCGCGAAACTTGCCGGCGCGGAGGTTAAACTGGGTGTATGTTGTTCCCTTCGTAGGTAAAACCGCATTGCAGCTCTCATTGGAAAGCCTCAATTGAATTGTAGCTGTATTTCCATTAATGGTGATCTGCTGTAGTTCTGGCCAGATCGTTGGCTTTGCCACCCTATTGCTGAAATGATAGGCTAGGTAGGTGAAGATTACTACTTTTTTCGAAGAAATAATAGGGTGTATTGTATTAAATTCTTGTAAATCAGTTGGTTAAATACATTCTATTCTTTTCCAATTTTGGTCCTTATCGCCAGTAATTTATTGGTAGTTAATCTGTTGCATTTAATGTATCTGAAAGTACGCCAAATCACCAAACTTTTATTTCAGTACGGAATAACTTATCTTGGTATTTCTTTAAACGTATAAAACCAATATGAAAGAGATACCAACTTTATTTGAGTGGGCGGGCGACATTTATACCTTTGAAGGTTTGTTCTCCCGATTTTACGAAAAGGTTTTGAAGGATGAGCTGCTGAGCGAGGTGTTTAAAGACATGTCAGCTGAACATGTGGTTCATGTTTCACATTTTGTTGCCGAAGTATTTGGTGGAGATCAACTTTATACAAAAGACGGAAAGGGTAGTCATGCAACAATGATTGGAAAACATATTGGAAAGATGCTGACCGAGCAGCAACGGCAGCGTTGGGTAAAGCTTTTGCTCGAAACTGCTGATGAAGTTGGCTTAAAAAGTGATCCAGAGTTTCGCTCTGCATTTGTTGGCTATATTGAATGGGGTACCCGCCTTGCTGTCATCAACTCCCAACTAACAGAAAATCCGATTGGGGAGAGTGAGCCAATGCCTAAATGGGGTTGGGGAGAAACTGGTGGACCTTATATTCCTTAACAGTTGAATAGCTGTTAATGTCTATTTGTAATTTACTTACAACTTATCTAGTCTTAGCTAAGACCTATTACAAAACCTAACTACTAAAAGCATTTGTTTTGGTACGCCAAATGAGTTTTTAAGAATACCTAAGCTAAATTTATAAAAAATGGCCCATCCCCAATTAGCGGGGATGGGCTTTAAGCTAAATAATAGTGATTGTTTTTAGCGTTGTATTGCCAGGAGTATCTTTAGCTTCGGCGGTAATTTTAGTGCCTGCCAAATTGCTGTTTGGGGTAGTGGCATCGTAAATCCAATCTACACTGTTTGCACTTTGGCGAGCCAAACCGCTCTCAATTAATTGGTCTGCGGCATCGTAAATGCTCACCTTTACTTGGGTAAGCCCAAAGTTGTCCATAGCCCTTACCCTAATCTGCTCACCGATTTGCCCTTGATAGTTATCGGCATCAATTACGCTGATTTCTGGCGATTTGCAATAATCTGCCAAAGCTAAATTGTAGGCCGATGTGCCGGGTTTAGCCAATAGCTGATAGACGGCTAATAAAGCTGGGTTGTTGATGACGCCCTTGGCGTAAACTACCGCTTCTCTAAATTTAAGCTTTGCCTCAAGCTGTCTTTCGGTATACATAGGATTATCCGCCCTTTTTGGTCTTTTGGCAATTACCGTTTGGTTGTTTCCAAAATTTTTAGATACTACCAGGTTTCCCACTTTACCGCGGGCACCATACATTAATCGTTGTTTTCTGACTTTGCCATTTTATTTCTGTTTTAAAATGTGATTAAATAATTAAAATTTACGCTTCTTTTTTACCGGTAT
>Ga0247816_10000102_pt1 | contig 47725 bp, 38 predicted proteins | sample UWRJL209509C1_FD_179930 | JGI IMG/M metagenome (GOLD analysis project Ga0247816, IMG submission 179930) | Plant litter microbial communities from Arlington Agricultural Research Station in Wisconsin, United States - UWRJ-L209-509C-1 | ecosystem: Environmental > Terrestrial > Plant litter >...
CTACCAGTGCGTTCGGGTAGCCTTCGTTTCTTGAAGGCAGCACAAAAACTGCTGCTGCGCGGTAATAATGTTCTACATCGTTTCTAGGTCCAAGCAGGTATACACGCTCCGTAAGCCCCAGCCGTTCAATCTGCATTTCCAGCCTTAAACGTTCTTTTCCCACCCCTATAATCAGCAGGTCTATGTTTTTCACCTTCAAACTTGCAAAAGCAGTGATCAGCTGGTCAAAGCCTTTCTCGTATGAGAGCCTGCCAATACCCAGGATAAACTGTTTATTGTGTACTACTTTCTTGTCAGCGTTCTCAAACTCGTAAACCGGGTTTCTAATGATGCGGTAATTTTTCAGCCGTCTAAATTGAGCTTCGCTTTTCAGCGCTTCCCTAATGCCAATTGCCGGCAGTACCACCGCTTTTGAATGTTTGTATACCTGGAAAGACAGCCATTTATAAAATGGGTTAAACTGGTGGATAGTAAGTTCTGGAGTTGTCCGCTCCGATACGATATAAGGGATGCCCAGCAATCCGCATGTGAGGCCCGTCCATAGGTTGGCGCTGGTCATGAACGAGATTACACATGAGGGACCTTCAGCCAGTACTACCTTAAATAACCTTATGTAAGTCAGCAGTCCATAACCTATTCTTTTAAATAAGTGCTGTCGCCCTTTTCTGTTCACCAGGGTAACCACACGAATATTCCCGTCTATCTTATACCCTGCGGTTGCCTGGTTCATACAAACAATCGTCACCCGGTAATTGCGAGCGCTTAAACTGTTACCTAGTGTAGAGAGCACGCGTTCCGCGCCGCCCCTCTGCAGGGAATTGATTACAAAAATGAGTTTTTTGTTAGTCATTGGAAAAGTATTAAACAAGGCTGATCAGAGTATTCATCGCATCATTAATCTTCAGGTTACGCAGGTCAAACAAGAAGTACTGCTGCATGTAAATTTTCAGCAGCGAACGTTTTGCCTTCGGGCTGTAGCTAAAATGATTCACCACAATATTAAAGTCGCTCACCATTCTGCGTTTACGCAGCTTTACATCAATCATACTCCAGATTCCTCCGCGGTGTATCCTGTAGCAGGCCATCACATCAGGCATTACATAAATCTTTTGCTGGGTCAGTTCAAGTACATAAAGCTTCAGGAACATGTCAGTCCCGTAGGTGCGGTAATACCACTCCTGGTGATGAACAGTTTGCAGAAATTCACCGTTCCTTATCACAACAGAACATGTGCGGGTTTCTTCCCTTCTTCCTAATAATAGGTCCAGGTATTCAAATTCCATCTCTTCCGGTTGCGACTTAAGGTAAACCGTTGCGCCACTTTCATCTATCACCTTGGTATGGTGGCTGCAGATGACAAAGCTGTCATTGGCCTCCAAAAAATCAATTTGCTTCTGCAGCTTAAACTCGTCTGTCCAGAAATCATCACCATCGCATATCGCAATATATTGCCCACTGGCCATGGCGAAGGTTGCAAGCTGATTTCTGATCGCTCCCACGTTCGGATCATGCTGGATCACCGAAATCTGGTTAGGATAAGTGGCCGCATATCTTTCCACTACATCCCTTGTCCCGTCAGTAGATTTGTCTTCCCCTACAATGATTTCAACGTCAAAATCTGTCTTCTGCATCAGGAAACTGTCCAATGCTTCAGCAATGTATTTCGCGTGGTTATAAGTTACACAGCAAATACTAACTAGCGGAGGTTTGTTGGGTTTTCTCATACGAACTGCGTTTTCACCCCGTTATTCCAGGCTGGAACCTCAACAGTGCCGATGTCATAATTTTGCACCCTTAGGATTATTCTTGTAATCAGGTCCAGGTCGCTTGAGGTAAGCGTATGGTACAATGGAAGGCATAAGATGCGTGAAGTAATGTCTTCGCAAACCGGCATGCTGGCTGGTGCAAGGAAATTTAAAGTTGATAAAGCGGGGAAAAAGTACCTGCGGCAGTAGATCTTTTCGTTTTCCAGCGCCTTCATACATTTTTGCATCAGTTCTTCCGTTTCAAATAATACCGGGAAATAGGCATAGTTATAGTCGAGATCTGCATTTAGTTTTGGATAAGTAGCCCTGAGTGTACTTAAAGCTTTCCAGTAGTAAAATGAAAGTAATCGTCTCTTATCCAAAACCTCGTCTACTCTTTTAAGGTTACATAAGCCCATCGCAGCATGGAACTCACAGTTTTTACCATTAATGCCCAGGCCCAAAAATTCATCCGGGCCGCTGTAACCAAAGTTTCTCATCGCTGCCATTTTTCTTAGCAATTCCGGGTCCCTCGTAAAAACCGCTCCGCCCTCTACGGTATGAAAAACTTTCGTGGCGTGAAAGCTCGTTGTACTAATATCCCCGTATTCAAACACCGATCGGTTTTTATATTTTGTACCGAAACAATGAGCACCGTCATAGATCACTTTCAGGTGATACCGATCGGCAACTTCTTGTATGGCCGCAATATCACAGGGGTTTCCATATACATGAGTAGCAAGTATAGCCGTTGTTTCTGGAGTGATCGCCTGTTCAATTTTTGAGGGGTCAATATTGAAGGTCTCCGGGTCAATGTCTACATAAACCGGCCGGCACTTCTCCCAGGCAATGCTGCATGAAGTGGCCACAAAGGTGAATGGCGTAGTAATGATCTCACCATGCAACTCGAGCGCCTCAATTGCCATTTGCAGGGCAATGGTGCCATTAGACACAAAAAGCAAATGATTTATATCAAGGTATTGCTTCAGTTTCAACTCCAATTCATTTACAAGCGGTCCGTTGTTGGTCAGCCACTGGCGTTCCCAGATATTCTGGATATAACATTCAAAATCTTGAATGGCAGGCAGATAGGGTTTAGTTACGGGTATCATTTTTTTAGGATTAGTAATTTGAAGTCGGCCATGGGCACCAGTTTCAGTACCAGTCCTGCAGCCAGGTAGGTTAGGCAGAAGAAGGCACCGGTGGCAATTATCCTTCCCAGATCGTTTACTATAACAATTTTAACAATCAGGTCATCAAACAGATAAGTAATCACGCCACTCATCAGCGCCGATGCCAGAATAAGCCACAAATCCAGGAACTGTTCTTTCACCGGATAATTGATCAGCGTACTCGAGTACCTCGAATTGATGTAATAACTAAAGATGCTGAAGAGCAACTGAAAATAAAGCAGGCCATATATTCCAAAAAAGGTGGCACAAAAGATGCCTACAACACAAATGGCTTTTTTTATTGTCTCCAGCCGCAGCACCAGATCACTCCTACCCTTTACCTTCAGGATATTAAGGTTGTAGGAATTCAGCGGGTACATAATTCCCGCCAGGCACAGGATCTGAAAATACGGCACTGCTGGCAGCCACTTCTCAGTGAGGATAAAAACAAATAAAGGTTCAGCAAGAATGATCATCACAATCAGTATAGGTGCCATCCAAAAAATCACTTGCTGCATTAACCTCCGGTATACCCGTTTAAGCCTTTCGTCATCATCGCCAATTTCTGCAAACATGGGGTAACTTACTTTATGGATTACCATTGAAATATTGGTTACCGGCAGTTGGCTAAAGGCGTCGGCCCGCGAATAAAAACCCAGTTGCGTAACGGAATACAGCCGACCAATAATTACCACATAAATGTTTCTGTAAATAATATCCAGCAAACCTGTCAGCGTCATTTTGTAGCCAAAACTGAAATGCCTTTTAAAGCAGCTTTTTTTGAAAACCCAACTGGGTACCCAGCCAGAATATATCCAGTGCATCACAGTTGATAAAAAAGATTGCGTAAGGCCCAGCCAAACCAAACTCCAAACACCGTAGTCATTTACCGCCAAAAATATGCCTACCAGGCCGCCAATCAACACTGCCGGAATCTGGATCAGCATTTGTGCCTTGAAATTCATGTCTTTAATCAGTCGCGCATTCTGCACACTAAAAAAAGCGTTAATGATAAAATCCAGCGTATATATCCTGATAACCGGCATCAACAAAGCCTGATGATAAAGCCTTGCAATAAGCGGCGCAACCAGATATAGGATGGCGTAAATTACCACGCTTCCTCCAAGGTTAAAAAAGAAAACGGTTGAAAAATCATCCTGTGTAAGGTCCTGCGTCCTGATCAATGAAGAAGCCAGGCCACTGTCAAGCAAAGTATTACCCACCGCAATAAAAACTGTAAGCATGGCAATCAAGCCAAATTCTGCTGGCATCAATATCCGGGCAAGGACAATAGTTATACAAAAACTGATCAGCTGTACGCTGAATTGCTGGCCAAAGGCCCAGATCAAACTTTTAATCGTTTTCTTCTCGAGGGACATAATTATATAAATTATTACCTGATTACTTCCAGATGGCCAATGGGCACCTTGGTTACCAGTACACAGTTCAGGCTGTCAATTACCACAATAATATTCTTGGGCTCCAGCTTCTGTACATATCCTTCCTTGTCTTCCATAATTCCCTGTTTAATTTTAACACGGGTACCAACACCCATGCTTTGTGCGTCAACAACTTCCGCATCCGGAAAACGCTTCAGCGAAGACTTTATCCCTTCAATTACCGTCTCCTTTACAGTGGCTAGTTTACCCATGAAATACACAAAGTTGATCACCCCCAAGGTTTGACGGACCAGCAACTCCTCCTTCAAATCAATAAATACAAATACATAGGAAGTAAACAATGGTATCGAGACTAATTTCTGCCGGTCGGCCCACTGGTTTTTTACTGTCCTTAAAGGACAATAGCTTTCAACCCCCTGTTGTGTCAATAACACATTTACTTTCTTTTCCCACCGCGGGCGTGTATAAACCACGTACCACAAACGGCGTTTCGCAGAAGGCAAAGGTGTTCCATTTTCTTCCATATGTTCTTGTGTTGTTAGATGGGCCCTGCGCGCACAGCTTCGCTACCTCAGTTACATGAGTGCTTTGTCAGGCTTGAAATTGTTGGAGATTATACAGCTTCGCCACCTCAGTACAGGTAGCTGAATCACATTTGGTTCGTAGTTATTGTAGCAATAGCAATATTAGTTATAAGCGTACCGTCCGTAACGGTACAGGTTTTTATTATCTTTTCTTGCGTCGTTAAATACAATCATTGGGTTCCTGAGCCTTCTGCTTTCGCATATTTCAGTGAATATAGAGAGATCAGATTTGGAGGTATAATTATAACGGATGAGGTAGATGCTCACATCCACAAATCGTCCAAGTGTAAATGCATCGGCAACATGGCCAACTGGTGATGAATCGATGATCACATAATCAAATTGTGCTTTGAGTTGTTCAATTAAAACGCCCAGCCGCTCACTTGACAACAATTCTGCTGGGTTTTCTGGTAACGTGCCACAACCAATCACGTATAAATTCTCTCCCGAAGGCGCAGGTACAAGCAGTTCATCCAGGCCAATTTCTTCACCCGAAAGATAGTTCGAGAGGCCTTTTGAAGACGTTATGTTCATCCCTCTCAGTAAGTCGGGTTTGCGAAGATCGAATTCCAGTACCACCACCTTTTTCCCAATCAGCGATAGTGTGATACCCAGGTTGATGCTAAAAAATGTCTTACCCTCACCTTTTGAAGTCGAAGTTACCAGCATTACCTTATTGAGTTTATCTACATCCATAAACTGCAGGTTTGTCCTTATATACTTGAACAATTCTGATATGTTGGTGCTCTTTCCTTTTTCCACCACTATCGCTTCACGCAAGCCTTTGTGGCTCAACTCACCCAGTATATTTCCCTTATTGGTAATGTATACAGCATCGGCCGCTTCGCGCACTTTACTATTGGTGATTTCCTTCAGAAAAACTATCCCTACTGGCAAACTAAGCCCTGTTAGCAGACTAAGCAAATATACCAGTTGCACCTTTGGTGATGCAGGCGCAGGATTGTAACCAGGACTTTCCACTACCTCAAACGAGGGAATCGTGGCTGATAGCGACAACTCTGTTTCTTCCTTTTTTTGCAGCAGGTACTGGTATTGTGTGGTTTTTACGCCTTGTTCCCTGCTTCTTTCCAACAATCCGCGTTCCATAACCGGCACGCTGCTGAGCCTGTTATCAGATTTTGAAGTTTGGTTGCTGTAATTGGCTCTTTCCAGCAATAAGCCTTTCTTTACCATTTTCAGGTTCTCCAGCATGTTTGCACGCAGCATCGTAAGCTGTTCAGTCAGTGTCAACACAAGGGGGTTCATCGCGCTGTTGTTTCTCAGCAGGCGTTGCCGTTCAATTTGAAGGCTATTGTATTTGTCAGTTAGGCTTTGCAACGTTGGGTCTTTCAAACCCATTGTAGTGGGTACCAATTCAAATTTGTCTTTTCCGGTAGTAAGGTAACCGTAAAGTGAATTTACCAGGTTTAGCTGCATATTTATTGTTGACCATTGCTGTGTGGCCAGGCCAGAATTTTGCATGTTCATCTGCGCATCTTCCCTCAGTTCCGTAATCCGGTTTTTCACTTTATAATCCTCAATATCCCGTTCTGCGCCAGATAATGTAGCACTTAGCGCTTTCAACTTGGTATTGATAAAGTTGATTGTTTGTATTGCCGTCCTGTTTTTACTGTTTACGTTATCGCTGTTATATTGGCTCAGCAATGTATTCAAGAATGCAACCCCCCGTTCCGGGATTGCATCCATCAATGTTAACGAAACCGTATTGGCATCTTTAATCACCGGCATAACCACCAATCCTGCTGTGCTGTATGCCTGGGCCCTTTTGTACAAATCAACAAAACTGATCAGCACCGGTTTACCTGCAACAGCATTAGCGGGACCGCGACGTACGATGATGCTGAATTCAGGCCTCTTTATAAGCTGTCCGTATCTGTAACTCGTTCTCGCAGCTTTTTCCGTCAGCACAAAACCTTTTGCATCAACCGGTGTAATGCTCATACGCAGCTTAAATGCCGAGGGTTTCAGTAAAACCGTTTGAACCACTACCGGAAGTTCAGTTCCGTACAGCTCCCTATCCCTTAGCAAATCCTCGTAGGCATAGTTGGTCTGCATATTTAACTGTTTCAGTACGCTATAAATCAGGTCCCTTGAGCGGATCCGTTCCATCTCATCATAAACAGTTTTATGGGTACCAAACAAGTTCAAATCACTAAAGGCCGTCCCTCTAAAGAGTCCGTCACCTTTTACATCATCCTGTATCAGCAAGGTGCTTGTAATTTTATATTTAGGCTCCTGGGTTTGCAGGAACAGAAACCCCAATCCCAGACATAGCACCAGCGAGGCCAGTAGCATAGGCCACAGCTTTGCATATTTCAAGATAAGCGCTATTGTTGTTGGTTGATTTATCTGATGACTGCCCATAATAATGCTATGAAATTATTTATAATCCTTTATAGTGTTTATCTGGTTATTAATGTAGCGGCAACTATCGCGATCGCGGATATACCTGCAACTACCAACGGCATCAGTTTGTTGCCTTTACTTACTTCGTAAGACTTGGCTTTATCTGGTTCTACGTAAACAACATCATTCTGTTTAAGATAAAAATAGGGGGAGTTGAGCACGTCCTGGCTATTGAGGTTGATGCGGGCCATAGACCGCACATTGTTCACCTCCCTTATCAGCAGCACATTTTCGCGCTTGCCATAAGGAGTCATATCTCCCGCAAGGCCCAGTGCTTCAAGAATATTTATTTTTTCATTGGTCACCGTGAATGTTGAGGGACGGTTGACCTCACCAATCACGGTCACTCTGAAATTAGTAAATTTGATATTTACGATTGGATGTTTGGTTACCCTCAGCAACTCCTCTTCCATATATGCCTGTGCCTGATTGATAGTCAGTCCTTCAAGTTTTATCTTTCCGATCATAGGGAAATTAACATTCCCGTCGGCATCTACCCTGTAACCCGACTTTTCATACACACCGCCTACAATGTCAACGCTTGTGGCCGATGCAAAAGTCAAATTGGTTTCCGGGCTCGAAGTATTGACATTTATGGCAAGCACATCATTTCCTAAAATCACCGGATCTTCGTTGCCAGCTACATTTTTCCATTTTGGACTGTTGAGATCGAGGTCGCTCATGTAGACAAGATTCCTTCTTCCGCCGCAACCAGAAGAAAAAATTACCAGAAGTAAGAGAAGAGTTAATTTCGTGTTCATTATTATTCGGCAGGCTACTAATGGTAAACCCTTGGAATAAAATTACTAACTAAAATATGAGCTTATCAAGGTAAACTACAGACTGTTTATCAGTTGTATATTTTACACAATCTGCTTCCCACAATTGTATAACTTTTATACAATTTTCAAGCTAAACCGATTTTTAATTAGATGTTTATACTCTTATTTAGAGTAAAAAAGATCAGGGATTTGACGCATTCCGGAATGAAGGATGATATTCTGTATCAACTAATACATGATACTCAGGATGAGATCTTACAAATTTTGAAACAAATGGACAGTACAGCATAATCTTTCTGTGTTGCTCCCTTGCAAAATTCAGCGCGGTAACGGCCATCGCCGAAGCAATTCCCTTACCCCTGAAAGCGTCCGGGACCACACTATGCATAAATGCTATATCTTTTTTATAATATCGGTATTGGATGTAGGCAAATTCTCCATCCAGATTTACTTCGAAGCGTAATTCATCTTTGTTGTTTACAACATTGATACTTTCGTTTTCTGCCATTTTGTAGGTTTTTGCTTATAACAAGACATCCCTCAACCAGTTAAAACTGATTGAAGGATGTCCTCTTCAATAGATTATTCTTCGTAATTTTCAATAGTGCCAATATCCCTTGCCTCTGCCTGGTTTGGGTTTTCACCCGCATCGCGCAATGCCCTTCTCTGCCTCAGCAGGTCCCAGCACTGGTCTAGTTCCAGTTTCATCTCATGCAGCTTTTGCACTTCCTCTTCAGAGATATCTGTTTTGCCCCAAAGTTTTTCTTCATGGGCAGTTAACTCCTTAATGCGATTCAATACTTGCTGATCTTCCATAACTCTTGTTTTTGCCTATCTGTTACAAAAGGCAGGCCAAGACCTAAAAAACTATTTTCCAGTATTTTGGATTTAAATTGCATAAAACCTGGTGACGGTATTTCATCAATTTACGCTGTAGGTAGTCCGACGCCCAATTACGCAGAAAAATCTTAACAATTAGCCCCCTCTGCTGTTTACTATACATCAGACGTCATTATTATTCTTTATGAAACCTTTCCTGCTCTGCCTTTTTTTCAGTTGTTTTTATCTCCATATTTCTGCACAACAAATGCCCTCCTTTAGCCGTCCTGCCGGTTTTAAGCAATATATGGAAGTGAAAGGGGATCTCGACAATGATAGCATTGATGAAATCGTTTATGTATTTGATACCAATAAGAAAGATCCAAAAACAGGATACTCCAGGATATTATACATCTGTAAGGTGGTTTCTGGCAAAATTAAAATCTGGAAGACAAACGCGACCGTATTGAAGAACAGTAAAGAATGTGGGTTCTGTATTGACGCCGGACAGGGCCCCGATGTCGAGATCAGGAACAACGCATTGATTATTACACAAACTTTCAATGCGAATAACCGCAATACGAGCAGCACTAAAAACGTCTTCCGCTTTCAAAATGGCGGATGGTTTTTGATAGGCACAACTGTGCACGACTATGATACCTGTGCTTTCGACTTTAAGTACGATATCAATTTTTCAACCAGACAGGTTAACATAGCCGAAACTTACGGCAACTGTTACGACGAAGACAACAAGTTGCAGGAAGATCAGTTTTATCATTTCAAATACCCCGTTACAACTTTAATCAGCATCGACGGCTTTAAGACAGGGAAACGGCAAATGCGCATTCCTAATACCAAAAAGACTTTTTATTATTAACCGCCTGTCCGTCTCCCATTACCTGATAATAAAACGATTAATTCCTGCTGATGCTGCCTCGCGTTTGTGTGAGCAGGTTGGTAGTTGTAAATGTGTCACTTCTCTCGCAACTGCTGTGTTATCACTTCTGTCCAGGCTGCAACGACACGGCTGTTTTTTTATGTTTGTCCTTGTACTTTGCCGGCGAAATCCCCATCAGCTTTTTAAATAAACGCGAAAAATAATACTGATCATCAAAGCCGAACTCTGCGCAAATCTCTTTGATACTTCTGTCTGTGAAATACAGGTATTGGCACGACTTCTGAATCTTTAGCTGATTAAAATAATGAATGGGCGAATTTCCTGTTTCATGTTTAAATAACCTTGCGTACTGCGTTACAGAGAGGTGCTGTTGTTTCGCCAGCTCCGTAAGGCTGTATTGTTTATCCAGGTTCATTTTCATAAAAGCCATAGAAGCAGTAGTAACATTATCTCCCTGAAGAGAAGGATTAGTCTCTTTAAAATATACAAAAGAAGCTAAAAAGTTCAACGCTTTGATATTGATCACCTCCAGCTGCTTTAGCTCAAAACTGTGTTCCAGCAGGCCAAATATTTTATCAAAGTCTTTAATGATATCTTCGTTAAATGGAAATGGCGACACAACCAGCTTCCGCTCCAGGTAGCGCTCATACAACTCATCTCCCTGGGCGCCAGTAAAATGCACCCAATAAATACTCCAGGGATCAGTGTCTGAGCTTTTATAATGGTGTGGCGTATTTTTCGGAATGATAATAAAAGTATTAGGATATAACTCATACTCCGTATCGCGAAGGAAAAGTGTACCCCTTCCCTCTGTGCAATAGATAAATATATACTGACTGCAACCCGTTTTCCTTTCCCTGTTGTGATGGATGGCATGGGGATAATATCCAATTGCTGTGATATAAAAGCGGTTGATCAGCGTGTTTAACACTACTGCTTTTTTAATGTTCGGCGGCAGGACAATCATTTTCTGTCCTACAAAACCTTCCCTGATCTTTTTTGGCGCTGATATGGGTTTCTGCATACTCATGTGGAGGCTTGATATACTGGCGGTTCAATTTAAATATAAAATGACGATAAAGTCCATCTTATTAAATTATTTGTCCATTTAATCAGTAATTTTTTAAGCCTACATTTAAAAATCTTATAACCAAATATGATAACAAATACAATCACTCCAAACCTGTCGTATTGCTTACGGCAAAAAACACTTACTGCATTACTTGTACTAACGGCCGCTGTTGCCCATCCTTGTATTGCGCAAAACCAGACTTATACTATCGATGTCAGCAAGGCATCCATAAAAATAAAAAATGAGCTCAAACTTGGTGGCCGCGCTAAAAACGGCGACCAGATCAGCGTCAACAATTATTATATCTCCAGAAACAACAAAGCCATTATCCCCATCACCGGCGAATTCCACTTTTCAAGGTATCCCGAGCAGTATTGGGAAGAGTCCATCAAAAAAATGAAGGCCGGCGGTATCAACATGATTGCAACCTACGTTTTCTGGAACATCCACGAAGAAGAGGAAGGAAAATTTGATTTTTCAGGCGACAAAAACCTCCGCAAATTTATCAGTCTTTGTGCTAAAAACGACATTCTGGCCATCGTCAGGATCGGTCCTTTCTGCCACGGTGAAATCAGAAACGGAGGTTTACCAGACTGGATCCTAAGCAAACCTTTTTCCATCCGCTCTAACGACCCCGGATACCTGCATTACGCCGAAGTCCTTTATAATCAAATTGGCAAACAGCTAAAAGGTTTATACTATAAAGATGGGGGACCCATAATTGGTATCCAGATAGAAAACGAATACCAGCATTCCGCGGCGCCATGGGGACTAACCTATCCTGGTCAGCCTTATGATTTTACTGCTGCAGAACAAGACCAGGCCGCTACACATGAAGGCGTGAGTGTAGCCGATGAAAACAACCCCTTTGCCGATGCAGGCAACAAACATATGAAAATCCTAAAGTCGCTGGCACAAGGCGCAGGAATGGACGTCCCCATTTACACCGTAACCGGCTGGGGCAATGCGGCGGTGATTCCTAATGAATCGCTGCCTGTCACCGCAGGTTATGCTTATCCTACCTGGGTGCCCAAAGCAGAATTGTCGCCCTTTTACCTCTATAAAAACCTACACCAAAGTCCAGATTATTCTCCAGTGCGTTATGTTCCAACAGACTATCCGGCATTTGCAGCGGAACTGGGCTCGGGCATAATGAATACCTATACCCGCCGGCCGTTGGTACCTGCCAACAGCATGGACGCGCTCATTAACAGGTGCCTCGGCGGGGGCGCCAATGGAATTGGATATTACATGTACCACGGTGGCTCAACCCCTACTGGCAATCATTATTTCTTTAGTGATGAAGCCTACGGGGCACCAAAGATATCGTACGATTTCCAGGCACCAATTGGTGAATACGGACAGGTAAAACCCTCCTTTCACCGCCTCAAGTTATTGCACTTCTTCATCAATGATTTTGCAGACCTCCTTGCACCAATGGTTACCACCCTACCGGCAAACAACGCCGAAATCAAGCCCAATAACTTAAGCACCCTGCGTTTTGCCGTCAGATCGGCCAACGGTTCAGGCTTCCTGTTTCTCAATAACTTCCAGGACAACATCCCCAATACAGATAAAAAGGGAATCAGTATCCGCATTAAAACAGACAAAAACGAACTTAGGATCCCATTCACTGGTACGTTCAACCTCAAAGCAGAAGAAAACGCAATTTTCCCGTTCCAGCTTTCCATTAACGGTACCATATTATCGTATGCAACTGCGCAGCTTTTATTAAAAGGCGACGATCCTCAGCATCCCTATTATGTTTTCTTTAGTCCTGACGGTGTAGTTCCAGAATTTAGCTTTATCAATAACAGTTTGAAAGTTAGCAGTATCTCAAACGCCACAATCAATACTACCAAACAACGGGTTTTGGTCAGATGCGCTTCAGCGGGACCAGCGGAATTCTCCATCAGCAACGGAAACCAGACCACCAGGATATTATTAGTTGATAAAAAGACCGCAACCGAGGCTTATGAGGTGATGTTAAATGGCAAAAAGACTGTAGTGTTCAGTAATGCTTTAATTCTGCCCGAACAGAGTGGTACACCCCAACAGAATAGCATCACAGTACTGGGCGAATCAACATACAATTTAAAAGTCTATCCTAAAATCGCCGCCAAACCATCCATCAGCAGCGGTAAACTCAGCGCGATAGCCTCCGATCCCATTTTTGCGTCTTACCAGGCCGAGCTGCCCAATATCAGTCTCAGCCCTGATTACAGCAGCGCCAACAGCAGAAAATTAGCCGTCAAATTGCCTGAGCAATTGCCTGCAGGCCTGAATGATATATTTTTAGATATCAATTATACTGCAGATACAGGTATGGGGTTTTTAAATGGAGAATTGGTGACCGACCATCTCTTCAGGGGAACGCCATGGGAAATCGGGTTGAAACGTTTTGCCGGTCGCAACAGCACTAAAGAAATGAGCTTTTATTTCAGGCCAATCACAAAAGATGCAGTTTACCTTCCCGACCTTGATCCGCAACTTGCAACAAAAATCCGCAAATCGGCGCCCATAGTCAAAGTAGATAAAGTCTCTTACCGACTGGAATATCAATCGGTAATCAAATTTTAAATTCCAATATATAAATTATAATAAATAAATTCCAACATATAAACAGCGCATGCAGGAACCCATCACATTCAATACCCGTTACATTTTTGGCATCTCCTTGATATCAGCATTAGGAGGTTACCTTTTCGGTTTCGACTTCGCGGTCATCTCAGGTGCCCTCCCCTTTTTGCGCACGCAATTTGCGCTTGATCCCATTTGGGAAGGCTTTTTAACCGGGTCATTGGCACTTGGCTGCATCGCCGGATGTCTACTGGCGGGTTATCTTGGTGAACGTTATGGCCGTAAACCCGGATTAATGATTGCCGCATTTGTATTTGCGGTTTCTTCCCTGCTCATCGCATTCTCCCCTTCCATTACGTATTTTCTCGTCCTGCGTTTTGCTGCAGGTATAGGCGTGGGTATGGCTTCCATCCTTTGCCCAATGTACATTGCAGAGATTTCCCCTGCACAGGTCAGGGGTAGAAACGTAGCCATCAATCAGCTTACTATCGTCTCCGGTATCCTGATCACCAATCTGGTCAATTATTTCCTTGCCGATTCAGGTCCTGACGCCTGGAGGTGGATGTTTGGTCTTGGCGTAATCCCGGCCAGCATCTTTTTGATCAGCGTAATCTGGCTGCCCGAAAGTCCGCGTTGGCTACTCAAATCCGGTCAGCAGGAAAAAGCAAAGCTCATTCTTCAAAAGATAGGCTCCGCAACTTTTGTAGATACCACCTTGGTCGCTATCAATAAATCACTTCAGGGTGATAAAAAAGTGCCTTTCTCTGCTGTTTGGGAAAAAAGCATCCGGCCGGCCGTAACCCTTGGGATCGTACTTGCCGTATTCCAACAGCTCTGTGGTATCAATGTAGTATTTAATTATACGTCCACCATTTTTGAATCTGTAGGCGCTAATCTAAACAGGCAACTGTTTGAAACCGTAGCCATCGGCATCGTCAACCTCGTGTTTACCTTATTGGCCATGTGGCAGGTAGATAAAATGGGGCGCCGACCGCTTATGCTTGCAGGCTCATTGGGTCTATCAATATTATATATTATCCTGGCTTTCCTGCTGCAGAACAATTATCCCGCAGGCATGGTTTCCATATTTGTCTTGCTCGCTATCAGCATGTACGCCATTTCACTTGCCCCGGTAACCTGGGTACTTATTTCAGAGATATTTCCAAACCGGATACGTGGCGCGGCCTCAACAGTTGCCATCGTTTCATTGTGGCTCGCGTACTTCGTTCTAGTGTTTACCTTCCCATTACTTGCAAAAGTACTTGGCACTTACGGACCCTTTTATTTATACGCAGGCATATGTTTCCTCGGCTTCATTTTTATCAAAAGCAAGGTAAAAGAAACAAAAGGGCAGACCCTTGAAGAACTCGAGGACAACTTTATCAGACATTAACCAGACATCTCATTTTAAAATACTTATATGAATACATCAACAGTACAAATCTGGGAAGAGCAGGTCAGCATTCCTACATACGGAATAGGCAAACCTGATAAAAACCCCATGTTTTTTGAGAAAAGAATTTATCAGGGCAGCAGCGGTGCGGTATACCCCAACCCGGTTATTGAAAAGATATACGATGATAAACACGACCAATTATACACCGGCCTTTTTCTGGAGAACAAATATATCAAACTGATGATCCTGCCTCAGCTTGGCGGGCGGATCCAGATGGCTTATGATAAAATTAAGCAGCGGCATTTTATCTATTACAATCAGGTAATCAAGCCTGCACTGGTAGGCCTTACCGGTCCATGGATTTCTGGCGGAATTGAATTCAACTGGCCGCAGCACCACAGGCCCAGCACCTTTGAGCCCATCGATTACAAAATAGAGGAAAACGCAGACGGCAGTAAAACCATCTGGGTAAACGAGCTGGAAAAAATGTTCCATACCAAAGGAATGGCCGGTTTTACGCTCCATCCTGATAAGGCTTATATCGAAATCAAAGCACAATTGTCCAACCGGTCGGCACTGCCCCAAACATTTTTATGGTGGGCCAACCCGGCGGTGAAAGTGAATGATGATTATCAGTCCGTATTTCCGCCAGACGTTAATGCCGTATTTGACCATGGTAAAAGGGACGTTTCCAGCTTCCCCATCGCCACCGGAACTTATTACAAGGTAGATTATAGTCCCGGAACTGATATTTCCATGTATAAAAATATACCTGTACCCACATCTTACATGGCTATCAATTCAGCATATGATTTTGTAGGCGGATATGAACATGATACCCAGGGGGGCCTCCTACATGTCGCCAACCACCATACCTCGCCCGGAAAAAAACAATGGACCTGGGGGCATAGTGATTTTGGACAGGCCTGGGACAGGAACCTGACCGACGAAGACGGTCCATACATAGAATTAATGACCGGGATGTTCACCGATAACCAACCCGATTTCAGCTGGCTCATGCCCAACGAAGAGAAGTCGTTTACACAATACTTTTTACCGTACCACGGACTGGGACTTATCAAAAATGCATCAAAAGATATCCTGCTGGCCCTGGATCTGATCAATGACCAGCTTACCTTTAAGATCTATGTTACTTCTGCCCAGCATCATATTCAAGTGACCTTGAGCAGCCAGGGAGAAGAACTTTTTTCTGCTGTACTCAACATTGAACCTGAGCAAATCTTTGAAAAAACCATAACCGTAAATTCTGAGTTGCAAGAAGAAGACCTTGTACTCCATGTACAATCATCACATGGACGGGAACTCCTGCGTTACGAACCAGCGCTGAACAAATTCAATTCTCTACCCCAGGCCGCCAAACCAGCACTTGATCCTCTGGATATAGATAGCAACGAGCAGTTATACCTCACAGGAAACCACCTCGAACAATATCGGCATGCCACTTATAGTCCCGTCCCCTATTACGAACGTGCGTTAGAGCGTGACCCCACAGATATCCGCAACAACAACGCCCTGGGCTTATGGTATCTCAGAAGAGGGCAGTTCAGTAAGAGCGAAGCCTACTTCAGGGCTGCCATTCAGACCAGTACCCAACGCAATCCAAATCCTTATGACAGCGAACCCTATTACAACCTGGGTCTCTGCCTTAAATTCCAGGAAAAATATAAAGAAGCTTATGATGCTTTCTACAAATCCACCTGGAGTAATGCATGGAAAGACAATGGATATTTCGCTGTTGCACAGTTTGATATACTTAACCATGATTGGGAAATGGCTCTCCAACACCTCACACTTTCTATAGACCGAAATGCAAATAACGGGAAATCATACGTGCTGCTGTCAGCAGCTTTACGTCAGCTAAAAGCATACGATAAAGCTAAGAATGCCTGTATGCTGGCGATTGACCGCGATGGGTTTAACCTAGGCGCCTTTCACGAGCTAAGTGTGGTTTACACCCTTAGTGATGACCCTTCTTCTGCACAGGATTTGCAGGACGAGCTGATCAGGCTCTCCAGAAAGTCGCCTCATAATCTTATTGAATATGCCATTGATTACGCCGCTGCAGGATTGTACCACGATGCGATTGCCGTACTCAGCTATGCACTCGATGAACATACCGAACCAGACACCCTGCTTTGTTATTACATGGGCTTTTATCATTATCAGGCTGGCAATACCCAACCGGCAATGTATTGGTTTCAGAAAGGTGCTGCTGCAAATCCTTACCTGGCTTTTCCCAATCGTCTCCAAGATATAGCGGTATTGCAATGTGCTATGCAACTTAACCCTGCAGACGGTAAGGCACCCTATTACTTGGGTAACTTATTTTACGATAAAAGACAGTATGCAGAGGCCATCCAGTATTGGGAACGATCCGTTGAAGTCAACCCGCTCTTCCCTACTGTACTCAGAAATCTGGGCATCGCCTATTACAATAAAACCAAAGAACCGCTAAAAGCCAAAGAATTTTACGAAAAAGCTTTTCAGCTGGATCAAAATGATCCGCGCGTGCTGATGGAGTTCGACCAGTTGCATAAACGCCTGAACGTACAAGTACAGGAGCGGCTGCAGCTCCTCACAGCTCATATCGAAACTGCCCACCTGCGTGATGACCTGTTCATTGAACACATTACGATGCTCAATTTCCTAGGTGAACATGAAAATGCACTCGAAATGATCCGTAGCAGGCAATTCCATCCCTGGGAAGGTGGCGAAGGCAAAGTTTCCGGTCAATACGTTTCAATTGTTACCGAACTGGCCAAAAAGGCAATTCTGCAACAGGATTTTCAAAAAGCAATAGATTTGCTCAGCCAGGCGCAGCATTACCCCCATAACCTGGGAGAAGGCAAACTCTACGGCACGCAGGAAAATGATATTTTTTACTGGCTGGGCTGTGCCTACCAGGGTTTAAACGACACAGAAAACGCAACAGCATATTTCGAAAAAGCCACTTTAGGACTCGAAGAACCATCTGCCGCTGTGTTTTATAACGATCAGCAGCCCGATAAAATTTTCTACCAGGGCCTTGCCTGGCGCAAACTGGGGCAGGAAGAACATGCCCTTCGTATTTTTAATAACCTGATCGCTTACGGCCAAAACCACCTCAATGACGAAGTAAAAATTGATTATTTCGCGGTCTCTTTACCAAACCTTCTGCTCTTTGACGAGGACCTGTCGCTTAGCAACCAGGCGCATTGTTATTTTATCGCGGGTCTTGGGCAACTGGGCTTAAACCATTTCGCAGAAGCGACCGAAGCATTCATAAAAGTCCTTGCGCTGGATGCCCAGCACAGCAATGCAAACCTTCATCTAAAAATGATAAACACCCTCAAAACCTCCGGGAGTACGGCTTAATGCCGTGCTCTTGCAACATATTTATATGTAAATGGCGATAATGTCCATCTAAAACGTTTTTTTGTCCATTTATAATCTATATATTAACATATAATTTTATACTACCAGATATATCCGCTATGACTATTAACTCTTCCTAAAAGAGTATACCTTCCGCTCACCGGATAGTATACCACCGAAATCCGGGGCAAATCTAAATGCCCTACATTATCCCTAACCAAATCGTAAAACCTAATTCGTATGAACAAGAAACTTACTAGCCGACTATGGAGATACTCTGTAATGGTTTTTCTGTTACCAACCCTCTTTACACTTCAACTTTTTGCCCAGCAAACCCGGCGTGTAACCGGAACTGTAACTGGCAGCGACAGTCCGGCCCCAATACCTGGGGTCAGCGTAATGATCAATAACACTAAAATAGGCACGTCAACGGACGGAAACGGAAAATATGCCATTGACGTTCCTGCAAATGCACAACTGCTGTTCAGGGCTGTCGGTTACGACGACCGTATAGTTAGCCCTACTACCGGCGTGCTCAATATTACTTTAGTCTCCAAACAGAATAATCTTAATGAACTGGTAGTCATTGGTTACGGTACCGTCCGGAGGAAAGACCTTACCGGTGCACTAAGCAGCATCAAAGGAGCCGATATCAAAGCCCAGGGCGTTAGTGACGTCACCCGCTCCATGCAGGGAAAACTGCCTGGCGTAACCATCGAAGCCGCTGGTGGTGATCCAGGTTCAGGCACTCGGATTTCCATTCGGGGTGTCGGCACGCTGGGCACCAACGCCTCTCCTCTTTATATTGTAGATGGCGTTCAGGTAGCAAATATCAATAACATTTCATCTGCAGATATCGAATCTGTTGACGTACTCAAAGACGCCTCTGCCGCAGCTATTTATGGTTCCAGGGCTGCAAACGGCGTTGTGCTCATCACTACCAAAATTGGCCGGTCGGGCGAACCCGTGGTTTCCCTTAATGCAAATTATGGTGTGCAACGAATTGGCAAAAAAATGGATGTGCTCAATGCACAGGAATGGGCAACAGTAAGTAACGCGGCTCACGTTGCAGCAAACTTTGCCCCGCTGGATATTGCGGCAAACCCTTCTTCATTGGGCGCAGGCACCGACTGGCAAGATGCTATTTATCGCACAGCTCCCGTTCAGCAATATGATCTATCTGTAAGCGGCGGTAGCGAAAGCACAAAATTTAGCGTTTCCGGTGGATGGATGAAACAGGATGGTATTGTAAGAGAAACCGGCTATAACCGCTACAACCTACGTGCCCGCTCAGAAACTACTAAAGGTAAATTCAAATTTGGCGAAACCATATTACTCACCCGCGAAAGACGTTTTACAATGGCTGGCGGATGGGGCGGACAAGGCGGAAACCCGGTTGGTTCCGCTGCAAAAATGATCCCGGTTTTTCAAATTTACGATCCAACAGCGATTGGCGGATATGGCGGTGCTTACGGCCCGGTGGTAAACGTGGCTAACCCTGTAGCACAGCTCAATCTGGAAAATATAGATAGGGAAATGGCCACCATTTTGGTGAATGCCTTTGGCGAATACACCATCCTGCCGGGACTGCGCTACAAATTCAACGTCGGTTATACCAACCTTCAGGGGACAGATACAGACTATTACAGACGCCACACGGTGGGAACCCTCTTTGCCCATCAAACTAACGACATTACCATTGGCAAAGACCAAAACATTCTAACCTTGTTAGAACACACGTTAAATTATGATAAACGCATAGGAAAAAGCAATATACAGGCCCTGGCAGGTTATGCTTACCAGAAAACAAAATTTACAGACCTGGGCGCCGCAAGGACCGGCTTACCGGATGGTATCAGATCAATTGATGCCGGATCAGGCACGTCAACCAATAGTGGCAGTACGATTGAAAGTGGATTAGTATCTGTACTTGGTCGTGTGATCTATTCGTACGACGATAAATATCTGCTGACAGCTAGTTTCAGGCGTGATGGATCTTCAAGGTTCGCCACGGTAAATCGTCACGGTAGTTTCCCTTCCATTGCATTAGGCTGGAATATGTCAAACGAAGACTTTTTTAAACCACTGTTAAACACCATTAGTTCATTAAAAATCAGGGGAAGTTTTGGTGTCCTGGGTAATCAGGAGATACTTGATTACCAATTTATCCCTACAATCGCATCTAATATAAATTATGTTACAGGGGTCGACCAGCAAAAGTGGTACGGTGCCATTCAAACAGCCTTTGCTTCCCCTTTCATCAAATGGGAAAATACAGAAACCTCCAACATTGGTTTAGATCTAGGTTTGTTTGACAACAAAATGAGCATCACCGCCGACTATTTTATCAAAAACACCAAAGACGTGCTTTTAAATGTTCCAATCCCTGGATCTGCAGGTTCGGTAACCAATCCAGTGGTAAATGCCGGAAAGTTGCGTAACAAGGGCTTTGAACTGGGTTTAAGTTATGCCAACAAAGTCGGGGAAATCAACTACAACGTTTTTGGAACATTAAGTGCCATCAGAAACAAGGTAGTGGAACTCGGAACAGGCTCGCAACAGATTTTTGGCGGCCAGCCTACCCACCATGGTGCGCAAAGTACCCTCACAGAAGCGGGCGGTCCTATCAGTGCTTTCTATCTCATCAAAGCGGATGGCATCTTCAACTCGCAGGCAGAAGTAAATGCATATCAAAAAAATGGGGTGCCTATCCAGCCTAATGCTGCGCCCGGCGATATCAGGTTTCAGGATACCAATGGCGATGGTCAGATCAGTGACCTTGATAAAGTTTACAGCGGCAGTCCCTTTCCTAAGTTTGAATATGGATTTGGTTTCAACGCCTCTTTTCACAATTTTGATATCGCAGTGTTCTTTCAGGGCACCCAGGGCAACAAAATATATAACGGGCTCAGACAAGATCTGGAAAGTATGAGTTTAGAATTCAACTATGCAAAATCTACACTTGACGCCTGGACACCAGAAAGACATACTGATATTCCAAGAGCAGTCATCAACGACCCTAACTATAATGACCGGACCTCCACCCGTTTCCTGGAAAGCGGTTCTTATTTAAGGTTAAAAACCTTACAAATTGGTTATAAACTGGGTGAAGCCATTAGCAAAAAACTCAGGGTTTCCTCTTTAAGGGCCTATGCCAGTGCCGACAACCTGTTCACCATTACAGATTACACAGGCTACAACCCAGATATAGGAAGGACCGGGAGCATTTTTGACCGCGGGGTTGATTATGGCCACGTAGCTTACCCTTTGGCAAAAACGATCTCACTGGGTTTACAATTAACATTCTAGTTATTTAGCACAAGAAATCATGAAGTATTTATATATCATATTTGTAATGGCCGCCATCACTGCGGGTTGCAAAAAGAGTACATTAGAATTAGATAATCCAAACCAAATCACTACCAATACCTATTGGAAAACGGAAGACGATGTCCTGTCCTCATTTGGGGCAACGTATTCATTATTCCGCGATGTAGATGGTGGGTACTGGGGCGTAAGGGGAATTGAGTTTTCCAACGGGCGCGGCGACGATTTTTTTATCAGAAACGACGTGGCCAACTTATACCAATTGTCTACATTTACCAATACACCAGACAATGGCCCGCTCAATTCGTTCTGGAATGTGGCCTATCGTGCTATTTTCCGTAGCAATCAAATCCTGGAAAATATCGACAAGGTAACCACACTTGATGCGGCGTCAAAAGCGAAATACGTTGCAGAAGCAAAGTTTATCAGGGGCTTGAACTATTTCAACCTGGTGATTAACTTTGGCGATGTGCCAATAATCCTCAAAGTACCAGAAACCACAGAACAATCCTTCAACGCCAAATCGCCAGAAGCTGACGTTTGGAAACAAGTCATCAGTGATATGACCGCAGCTTCTACCGATCTTCCGCTTGCTTATGATGCCAAATGGATTGGACGTGCAACTAGAGGTGCCGCAGTGGGCTATTTAGGAAAAGCCTATGTATATACCAAAGACTGGGCAAATGCAGAAACTACCCTGAAAAAGCTTACCACTGCGCCCTACACCTACCAGCTTATGCCAAATTACGGCGATAATTTTATCGTCACCAAAGAAAATAATCAGGAATCTGTGTTTGAAATCCAGCTTTCCGACGTTGGCGGAACAGATCCCTGGGCGGGCGAAAATGCCAATCAGGCCATTGGGGTTACCACAGCACAGGAATTTGCGCCGTCAGAAGTTTCTGGTTGGTTTGAGGTCAGCCCTACTGACAAACTGTTCAATGAATTTAAAAAGGAACGTACCACCACGGGCGATCTTGATCCAAGGATGTATGCTACCCTGGCTTTCGATTATCCGGGATCAACGTTCTACACCAAACCATGGTCCAGCTTCAAATTGCTGTTTGGCTTTAGCTCCATGTTCAAAAAGTATCAGAACTATAACCAGGCCTCAGAACTTGCGGGATCAAGCGGCGCTGGTAATTATACCTCAAGCAACAACGAAAGGGCTTTACGCTACGCAGACATCCTATTGCTATTGGCAGAATCCATGACCATGCAAGGCAATACTGCAGGTGCACTTCCATATGTTACACAAATCCGCACAAGGGCGCAACTACCTGCCCTGGCTGCCGGGTTAAACCAAACACAAATGATGGCCGAAATCAGGCATCAGCGCATGATTGAACTTGCACGGGAAAACCAGCGTTTTTATGACCTCAAAAGGTGGGGACTACTTAAACAAGAGCTGGACAACAGCGATAAAGTTGGTAAACAGTTTTATGTTGCGCCTAAATTTGACTACTTCCCTATACCATCCAACGAGGTTAACAGCAACCCGTTAATGAAACAAAACCCTAACTGGTAAGCGCTAAGGCTTATCATTACAGGCGCAATCAAAAGATACGCTCAACAACCTGCATGGGCCAATAGTTCAGTTTATAAGAACTGGCCCGTGCATGTTTTATAACCAATACTTTAGCGCATTTAATTTACTTACATAAGCCGTAAAACTTATCGTAACGCTAAAGGTACGCGCTATTTGTCACGCTTAAACACAGAACCACATGAATAAATGTATCAACCTTTTTTTGCTCAGCTGGATGCTTATGCTCGTAACAGCAAACAAAATTGCGGCCCAGTTGCTGCCCGACAAAAATACTACGATAGATATCTCCGGAACCTGGATGTTCCAGATAGACTCGCTCGACAAGGGACTTCCAGAAAAATGGTATAGCACAAAGTTAAAAGACAAAATTAAGCTGCCCGGCTCCATGACCACCAACGGCAAAGGAAACGACATCACCGTGAATACCCCATGGACGGGCGAAATTGTAGACTCGTCGTGGTTTAAAAAGCCTGAATATGCCAGGTACCGCAAACCGGGAAATATCAAAGTACCCTTCTGGCTGCAGCCAGAGAAATATTACAAAGGAGCCGCCTGGTACCAGAAAACGATCACCATACCTGCGTCCTGGTGAATGGACAGAGCTGTTCATCGAAAGAAGTCACTGGGAGACCACCGTTTGGGTAGACGACCAGAAAATTGGTATGCAAAACAGTCTTAGCACCGCGCACGTGTTCCAGCTGAAAGATAAGTTGGCACCCGGCAAACACGTTTTAACGATCCGGATCGACAACCGCGTGAAAGATTTTGACGTTGGCATGAACTCGCATAGCATCACAGATCATACCCAAACCAACTGGAATGGGATGGTCGGCGCCCTTCAAATCAGGATCAAGCCAAAGATTTACCTCTCAGATATCCAGCTATTTCCAGATATACAAGCCGGCCTTGTCCGTGTAAAACTGAAGGTCAATAACCCTGCAGGCAGCAAAGGCAAAGTTCAGCTCAATATTTGGGCTGCGGCCGAAGGCAAAGAAAGCGCTGCATTAAAATCCACCAGCAAGGAGGTCGTTCTAAGCGGGAAAAGCAATTTGGTCAGCCTCGTATATGCCATGGGCAATAAGCCGCTGTTATGGGATGAGTTCAACCCCGACCTTTACCGCCTCAGTGTGAGCCTTAAAGGACCTGCTGTAATGCGGCCCGACCAGCAGGATGTCATTTTTGGAATGCGGGAGTTTAAAGCTAAAGGCACTCAATTCACCATCAATAACCAACTTACATTTCTAAGAGGGACTTTAGATTGTGCATCATATCCCAGAACTGGTTATCCGCCTACCGATGTGGCTACCTGGTTAAAAAGTCTCAAGGCCATCAAAGATTACGGGTTAAACCATGTCCGGTTTCACTCGTGGTGCCCGCCCGAGGCTGCTTTTGTCGCCGCAGACGAACTCGGGATCTATCTCCAGGTGGAATGTTCATCCTGGGCAAATTCAGGTGCAGTAATTGGAGACGGCCGTCCGCTGGACGATTATATCTATCTGGAAAGCCAAAGAATGGTGAAGGCTTACGGCAACCACCCGTCCTTTGTGATGCTTACGTATGGTAACGAACCTTCAGGAAAAAACCATGTTGCCTATCTCACCAAATTTGTAAATTACTGGAAAGCCAAAGATTCAAGGAGGATGTATACCACCGGGGCCGGCTGGCCAGTGGTTAAAGACAATGGTTACAATAGCACCCCAAATCCCAGGATTCAACTCTGGGGCGGTGGCTTAAAAAGTGTGATTAATGGAGCAGCGCCCAAAAGCGATTACGACTGGCGGGATACCATTTCCAAATGGACACAACCCACAGTAAGCCATGAGATTGGCCAGTGGTGCGTATATCCCAACTTTAAAGAAATGAAAAAGTACGACGGGATTCTGAAACCGAAAAACTTCGAGATCTTTCAGGACAAACTCAAAGAAAACGGGATGTCTATGCTGGCAGATAGTTTCCTGCTTGCCTCCGGAAAATTACAGGTATTGTGTTATAAAGCCGATATTGAAGCGGCGTTGCGTACACCCGGATTTGGCGGTTTTCAATTGCTTGGGCTGAATGATTTCCCCGGGCAGGGAACTGCACTCGTGGGTGTACTCGATCCGTTCTGGGAAGATAAAGGTTACGTTACCTCAGCAGAATACAGCCGTTTTTGCAATTCAGTGGTGCCTCTGGTAAGACTGTCCAAAATGGTTTATACCAGTAACGAGCAACTGGTAGCACCCATAGAAATTGCTAATTTTAGCGGAAAGGCTTTGCCGGGCGTAACCGTTAGCTGGAACATCAGTTCCACCAACGGTAAAGTCTTGTACAGTGGTAAATTTGAAAACATAACCATTGCTCAGGGTAACGCACACAAATTAGGAACCATCCAGCAAAAACTCGCTACTGTTCAGTCCGCGCAGCAACTGTTGTTGACGGTTAAGGTGGGCGCAGCGGAAAATTCCTGGGATATTTTTGTATATCCTCCTGCCCTTCCAGCCGTAGCGCAGGATGTGTTGGTTACACAAACATTGGATGATCAGGCCATCAGCAAATTGAACAATGGCGGCAAGGTATTACTTACTTTAAAAAAGGGAACTATTAAACCAGAGGCAGGTGCAGATGTGCAGATCGGCTTTTCAAGCATATTTTGGAATACAGCCTGGACCAGGGGTCAGGCGCCTACAACACTTGGCCTCTTGTGTGATCCTCAGCATCCTGCATTTGCAGCATTTCCTACACAATACCACAGCAACTGGCAATGGTGGGATGCCATCACGCATTCCAGTGCTATCCGGCTCGATGCAGTTGGCAAAAACGTAAAACCAATTGTACGGGTAATTGACGACTGGGTAACCGCACAGCCATTAGGTTTGGTATTCGAATGTAAAGTAGGAAAAGGCACGCTCGTGGTTTCTTCCATCGACCTTCTGTCAGATCAGGAAAACCGGCCTGAAGCCAGGCAGCTGCTGTACAGCCTTAAATCATATATGAACGGATCTTCGTTCAAGCCTGAAACAGCTGTTGATTTAGCGAAAATCCAGCAGTTGTACAGATTGTAATGGCTCTCAAGCAAATAGTACGAGGCCCCGCTGAAAAGTGGGGCCTTTTTTGCTTAATTCTCAATTTCAAATGGAGCAATTTATTCTTGCTCATTGAGTATCCTCTCCATTTTCTGATAATTTTTCACCACTTTTTTAAACGCCATGATGCTAGTGATATCGTCGTCAGCAATACCTTCTGTAGGATATACAAAAGCCAGATTGGCGGTCTTTTCTGCGCTATTTTCCTCTAACAGGTCTTCGAGCTCAATTCCAAAAAAGATCGCAAGATTTATAAGTTGAACCATTGAGAGTTCCTTTGTATTACTTTCAAACTCACTAATCATAGTCCTGTCAGTATTCAAACATTTAGCAACCTGATCCTGGGTATATTTAAGTCGCGTACGATACTCGTACAGGTTCGTTGCTATTATTTCTCATATTGTCATAAATATTTCTATTCGCTATAACATATATAACCCAAAACGTTTTTAACAGCAAATAAAGAAACACCATTTAATAGTTAGAAAATGGAGGCTTGTAGTTTATTCAATCGAGCTCCTGTAAGATTAGGAAAACCTGCTCGAAGCCAGGCAGCTGTTGTACAGCCTTAATACGGGTCTGGACTGATATTCGTTGAGGGCTGACGCACCTGTTGATTTAGCAAATTCAGCAGTTGTACAGATTTTGATAGCTCTCAAGCAAAAAGTCCGCGGCCCCGCTGATAGCGGGATCCATACAAGCTATCCGACGATTACCTTTTACTTTAATAGATTGTTTTTTAGAGTATTTTGACATTTTAATTTCGTTTACATATCTTTACATGAAATATATTTTCTTTAACTATGAAGAGTTTATCTACAACTCCCCTGTTGCACATTACAATATTATATTATGAAAAAATATTCAAAAAGCTCCTCAGTTGCAGCGAAAATATCTGAGGCATGCGTTGGTAATCCGCTTTTAACGATGTTCATTGGAATACTCTTTATTATCTTTGGCATCTCAATCCATGAATTTTATAATGACATTCCAGTATATTCGTCAACCGGAATATGGCAAAGGGTGCATTGGTCAACCATTTTCTACCACTTCTTTGTTATCTTCGGTGAGGCGATATTTGTAATGTTTGTTTTACACGTAGCTGTAGAACAATCAAATCACAGAGCCCATCGCCAAGCAACTGAAAAATCAATGATAGAATTGCAACATACAAGCATAGCAATCTTATCGGATCTGAAATATCGAATAGAGGACGTATTCAATGCCATGACGACGGCATTTAAAATTGAAGGACAAGAAACGTTAAAGGCTTTGAAGAGCAATCTATTTTCTGCAATTCTGCAAGATAAAATGCCAGCGCCCATTGTTGAAGTTATCTTGAAGAACGACTTTTTTATTACGACTTTCCTTCGTAGAAAGCTTACAATCGAGTACGTCTACAAATACTCAGATGTAACTAGTATATTTATAGAGCAGCGGATTAAATTCGAGATGGAGTATATTGCCGGGGATCAAGAAAAGATTGCCTACGCAATGCCATTTTCATTAAGTAATACACCATTGGCCCAATATGAATTTGTCGAAGCTAGCTATAAATCTAAAAGTGCAGAAGACGCCTGCCCGTACACAAATCTAACTAAAGAGGAACATTTCTATGTTAAAGAAACCATCGGAGAAAAAAGCGCATTTGAGCTATGTGATCCAATTCAAATCACCAAAAATGAGATTATTACTGTCGAACAAATTTTCCACTCAAAATACAGTCTTGAAAATGGTATGTATGATAGTTATCACGTCACCAACCATACAATTGGTGTGTCAGTAATATTTGACTTACCAAAAGAATTTGAAGTAGAAATTTACCCTACCTTCCCTGAAAAATACCTTCCATTACGTCGTTATAATGGAAGTCAAATAATCTTTGACCCTATTAAATTCATGGTACCCGGTCAAGGGTTCGGATTCTCTATTAAAAAATTATAATTTGTTTATTTATGAAACTTTAAATAACTTTACATTAATTAAAAATCCAATAATTATGCCAATAGGAAGCTAAATAGAAGATGCGGATATAGAAATGTCCGTATGTGAGTCGGGCACAGTTCCAAGAATTGTGCCCGACTTTTTAAAAAAAAATATCTAAAGCTACCGCTTAATGATGTCAAAACCCTTTTTTAACCGGTTGTTTGTTTTCCATCTCTATATCCTGCGCCACAACACACGTTGTTAGAGAAAGCAGTGCGATTGCCGATATAGCTCAAAGCACCCTGCGAAAAACACTTTCATCACTCAAATCCCTTTTCATATTTGTTTATTTATGCTGCAACGCGGCAGCATCTTCATAATCAGTACCTGTGACCGTATCATACCATTTTTTGATATCCTCTTCAAGTGCCTCGGTTTTTGCTTTATAGCTTTCCAGTGTGTCATTCCCCAGCAGCAAGTGCACCGGAGGCCTCTCAGAGTTGCCCAATTTCACAAAGGCTTCCGCAAGCTTTTGAGGGTCACCCGGTTGTTTTTTGTTGGCCCCGGTGGCAAAATCTCGCATCGCACCAACTGTTTCTGCATAATCCCCGATCTCGTTTTTTGTCCGGACCAGCGATGAGGCATCCAGGAAATCTGTCCTGAAAAATCCTGGTGCTACCACTGTTGCGTACAGGCCCAATGGTGCCAGCTCCTTCGCCAGCGCTTCAGTGATACCTTCTATTGCAAATTTCGTAGAGCCATAAATTCCCCAGCCATGGTATCCCGTCAAGCCCCCTATCGATGAAATATTGATAACAAGCCCTTTTCTGGCTTTTCTCATATAAGGCAAAACAGCACGGATCACGTTAAGCGTGCCAAACACATTCACTTCGTAATTTTGTTTCACCTCTTCAGACGTGGCCTCTTCAACTGCAGAAAGCAGCCCATAACCTGCGTTGTTCACCAGCACGTCAATCTGCCCAAAATTATCAATCGCATATTTTACGGCTCCGCGGATCTGGTCTTCGTTAGTCACATCCATATTTACCACCAATAACGAAGGGTCGTTGCCAAGTTCAGTGATCAGGTCGTTTGGTTTACTGCGCACAGTTGCCACCACTTTATCGCCCGAAGCCAGTACCGCTTTTGCGATTAACATACCGAAGCCCCTCGAGGCCCCGGTGATAAACCATGTTTTTTGAGCATTCATATTAACGTATTTAAGTTTAACTATTTACATCAAACTCATGCCAAAGCGACAAAGCACTGACCATTAAATGTTTGCGGCTTTTTAACCAACGTTATTAATCCCGAAATTTCAACTATTAGCGAATGATCACAGCGAAATATCATGGTACAACCAGGCCTGGCGGGTTAGGATTCTTCCGTTCCGCCAAGGTATTTTCTCGTGATACCCAGTTTTTTCATCCGCGATTTTAGGGTCGAACTATTGATATCCAACAATTCCGCGGCCCCGTCCGGACCATAGATTTTCCAGTTGCAATGGTCAAGGGCCATCAGGATGTGGTCGCGTTCGTTCTGGGTGATTGTTTTTATCGCCGAATCGTCGGGCGGCAGTTTCGTGTTCGCTGCCGGCAGGGGCAGTTCTGTAAGCAGGTTCCCTTCCGTCATTAGTACCCCGCGTGCAATCACATTTTCCAGCTCTCTTACATTGCCTGGCCAATGGTATTTCATCAGGTCTTTCTTCACTTCAGGTGTAATTCCCGTTATTTCCTTGCGGGATTTTGTAGCGTAAATTTTCAGGAAATGCTCCGCGAGTACCGTAATATCGTGCTGACGATCTCTCAAAGGTGGCATCAGGATCGGGAACACATTCAGGCGATAATAGAGGTCCATACGGAAGCGTCCTGCGGCAACCGCCTCTTCCAGATTTCGATTTGTGGCAGCAACAATACGGACGTTTACCGACCTGGTTTTCCCTCCAATCGGCTCTATTTCCTTTTCCTGCAGCACTCGGAGGAATTTCGTTTGCACATCCAGGGGCAGTTCCCCAATCTCATCCAGAAAAATCGTGCTGTTGTTTGCCTGTTCAAATTTCCCGGTTCTTTTGTCAGACGCCCCCGTGAAACTTCCCCGTTCGTGGCCAAACAATTCCGATTCAATCAACCCTGTGGGCAATGCCCCGCAGTTCACTACAATCATGCCCTTGTTGTTATAAGAAGAAGCTTCATGAATTGCGCGTGCCACCAACTCTTTACCTGTTCCGCTTTCCCCCAGGATGAGCACTGACGTATCCGTAGGACCAACAATCCTGACATTACCCATTACCTCCAACATGGGGCTGCTGCTTCCAATTACCCCTGCCGCCATTGGGCCTCCAGCAGAATTTGAACCCATTCCTTTATCCGGCGAGGCCGATTTCCTGGCGAATTCAATACTTTGCTCATGCAGATAAGTTGCGATATCAAGCATATTCATCACATCCCTTTCCCTAAAGGGTTTCACCAAAAACCCGTAGGGACCTGTAAGTTTAGCGGCATCAAAGATGGCTTTATCTACATTGGCCGACAAATAAACGAAGGCAATCTTCCGCTCTTTCAGCACCTTCGCCAGATCTATCCCTGTCTTTTTTCCCTTCAAAATGATGTCCAGCAAAACCAGGTCGGGATGTTCCTCTTCAATAATCGTTAAGGCCTCAGTGTAAGATGCTGCTATGGGACATACCTTATACCCCGCTTTACGAAGTATAAACTTCAGGTTATTTGCTTCGATAAATTGATCCTCTACAATCAAGACTTTACTGCTCATACGCTATCACAATGTTAATAATTTAATTTACTTAACTGTCAAAAACACCAGATTTACAGCAGGTTATTATTCATATTAAAATTCATCCAGGAGATCCGGTTCGCTTAAAAAAGTAAGGCGAATGGTAGTTCCTGCACCCGTTATAAATTCAACCTTTGCTCCAATCTCTTTACTGAGCCCCCTGATCAGCTCAATGCCCAGGGACAGGTATTCTTCCTCTTTAAGGTCAGGCATCCCGATGCCATTATCAGAAATCAACAGTTCCATTTCGCCGAAAGGCGATTCACCAGCTGCCGCTTTATTGCCCGCCCCCTTACCTTCCAAGCCTGCTGTTCCTGCAGCATTCTTGCTTGCCCATTTACCTCCCAAACCTGCTGTACCTAACGTTATATTGCCCGTCCCGTTGCTTCCGAAGCTTTCACTTTTATCTCCCTTCTCGCGTAAGCGTACCAAAATCTCCCCCGTCCTGTTATCCGGGAAAGCGTACTTGATCGAGTTTGTCACCGCTTCGTTCAGGATCAGTGCCAGCGGGATGGCCAGCGCAACACCCAGTTTCAGAGGCTGCACATCCTGTACAATCCTCAACTGGTCAGACAAGCCGTAACTGTCCGACAAAAAACTGAGGAACTCCGAAAAATACAGTTGCATATCAACCGTCTTGATATCTCCCGAAAGATATAGTTTTTGGTGCACCAGGGACATCGCGTATATCCGGTGCTGACTTTTTTCAACGGCTTTTAGTGCATCGTCTTTCAAAAAGACGGCCTGACTTTCCAGCAAACAGAAAATCGTATGGAGATTGTTTTTCACCCTATGGTGAACTTCCTTCAACAGCCATTCTTTTTCTATCAGCAGGTGTTCCAGCTGGGCATTTTTATGGGTAATCACCTCGTTTTTCACCGCAATTACTTTACTGCTGCGCTGATTTCGGCGGTACTGGTAGTAGAGCAGCCCGATGATAATCAGCAAGAGCGCCAATCCACCCATCGTCATATTCCTGATCAGGTTGGCCTCCCTAAGTTTTGCTTCGCCCAGTTTCGACTGTTGCTTCAGCAATCGGATCTCCCCTGTTTTTTTCTGTGTTTCAAGGGTAACGTTCAGTTTCTGCAGCTCTTTATCGATCTCTGTACGTGCCTTGATGTTATCGATACTATTGTACATATTGTGATGCCTTATCGCCTCCAGGTAATGGCCCGAAGCCGAATCTGCGAGGAAAGCCATGTATTCTGCATGCCGTAATTCACTCAGGAAAAACCGGTCTTTCGGAATCGTCAATAGCTTATTCAACTGATGACGCGATTTCTCAAATAACTTAGCATCCAGGTAAGTTTGCCCCAACGCAGAAATGATCCACCTCGAGGTGCTGCCTGTTTGCTCGCTCGTACGCAATGCCCTCAACAGGTGGTTTTCTGCCCTGCGGTAATCTTTCAGTTCGCGGTAACTGTGGCCAAGTAACCAATCGTACTTTGCCTGGTCGGCAGGGCGATCCGGTGGATATTGCTTTTTCATCTGCAACACAAACTGCAGGGCCTCCCGGTATTTCTTTTGCTTACGGAGGCTACGTTGCATCACTTCAAACAATGGCGATTCAACGAGGTAGTACATCCCCGCGTTTTCTTTATAGCGCTGCAACGCAAGTTGCCCATAGGCAATCGCTGCCGCATACGCATCGTTGTCTTCCAAAACCGCCGCATACTGCGTGTAGATGTCGCCGGCCGCAATGCTGTCGCCGGTTTTCTTCATCGAACTGATCGCGCGAAGCGAATAGAGCAAGCGTTTATCAGGACCGCCGCTTGCACCGTAATATTGCGACAATAAGTAATATATATAATGTAACCTGGGTTCACGTGCCAGCTGATAGAAGCGCAGCACCCGCAGCAGTTCTTTTTCCGCTTCAGGCTTTTGCTGCGAGCCATGAACCATCGCCAGGTATTGCAAAGCAAGTATCCCGCTTTTAACGTCACGCAGCTTTTTACTCAGCACAATTGCGTCGTTGGCATGTCCAATTGCTGCCGCGTAATCGTCTTGCTTATAATCTACGTCGCGTAGCCAATATTTAAAACTTAATAAGAGGTGCAACTTGAGTCGACCGGCCTCATCAACCTTTTTAAGCAGATCTGCCGCCATTTGCAAGCTGTCTTCGGAGCAATAAAGGTCGGCCAGCAACAGTAATGCGTTTTGCTGTCCGGCGTTCAATGAGGCATTCTTCTGCGTATTCAGTTTTACCTCGCGGGAATATATGGCCAATGCCTGTTCCACATATTGTTTGGAACGTTTAAGGTCAGCGGTCTTTTTTAGCGGCTTGTAAAAATAGATGTTGCCGAGTTCCAGTAACACCGCCGCTTTGTTTGCAGCTGGGAGTTCAGTTTTTAATACCAGCTGCAAGGCATTTTCCTTTTGGCGTTCAACACGTGGCACTTCAGGATACCAGAATTGTGCGTATAATGGCTTCCCCGTAAAAACGAGTAAAAGAACAGCCACCACGGCCATCTTAAAATAAAAGCTTCCAACGTATGCACAAAAAGGATAACTCATTGAACAACAAGATAGCCAATCTATCGATTTCTTCTCCTTAAAAACGTAAAAAAATTGTTAAAAAGGTAAAAAAAATAGTTTCCACTTTAACACATCACTGTGCCAATTGTTGTACTGCTTTTAGAGCAAGATGCCTCTTGGGCATAGAAATCTACTAATCAATCATTGTAGGGACGTATAATTATTTTGTGACGATGATCCTACTCTGCTGTATTTTAAAGTGGACCTTACCACTAAGTTCCAGTTTTCGCAAAACCTGCGATAAACTAGAAAAACGGCTTATTGTAACGCCAAATTTATCATCTGGCACTTCGCCTTCGTACACGACACTCACGTGGTAACATCTGGACACTTTTTCCATGATGACCCTAATGTTTTCTCCTTCAAACATTATGCGCTCATTTTTCAAGGCAGTGGCTATTCCAACATCGGCCGCCGGCACAGACTCTTCCGAACCGAACCCACCACCAGATTCTTGCAGACGACTAACGTAAGTAATTGTTCCCATAGAAAGTATCGCCGTCACCACTGCTACAGTCAGCAAGGGCGACCAAAATCTTAAAGGCTTTTCCTGTTGCACTTGTTTTGCTTGCAATAACTTTTTCGCCAGTTCTGCACAAATTAAATCTACGTCCAGCACGCGGCCTTCGATAGATAATTCCTCAGCATTGGCCGGTCTAAAATTCATAGACAAGCTTAGCAGCAGTGCCTTTTCTTTTTTAGAAGCGTGCCCGGCTTTATATCTTTCTAAAATCTTTGCGATATGTTTTTTATTCATCAATTTGTTAGGACTAGATATTGGGTATTTGGAGGAATGACATTTTTCTTGGGGTTAGCAATATACTGTCGTCCGAAGATGCGTCACGTACTATGAGTACCGGAAATTCAGGAGTTTTATTCCAACTTTAGCCAAATTGTCTGAAGATCTTGCAGGTTTGAAAAAAGAGGTATTTACATTCCGGCTGGCATAATGCTGCGCTGCGCTTGCAAGACGCCTAGGCCGTCATGTTAAACACCTCTTTTTTTGAAACAGAAACCCTTTGGATAAACTCCCTACCACCGACAACCTACCCAAGCCCATAGACAAAACATTCCATATCCAAACCCACCCACAATCCAATACACTTTTAATAGATACTATCCGATTCCTATAAATGCAAACCAATTATAATAGAAACAATCCCTGTAACCGACGACATGTCCAAACCCACCGACGACCTTTCCAAACACATCCGCAGAAAAATCCAATCCATTTCTAATAGACACAATCCATGCAACCAACTATAGGTCCAAACCCACCGACGACCTTTTCAAACACATCCGCAGAAAAACACTACCTATCCGTATCGACTAATCGAACGGTAAAATTATATGGGTAACGATATCCTTCCAGCCTGGGTAAATCAACTTTCAGACAACATTGCATTTGAAAAACATTGGATAGGTGTAGAAAATTTTACCACTTACTACGATTGGAAACTATCTAATCGCCTTGACATTTGAAATAGGTGGAATCTTATCTTCTGATTTAGATAGAAACCTTTCATATTGCTCATTAGTAACTTTATATAATTCTAATGCGTGATCTAAATTGAAAATACGGCGCTCAACACATCTTTGAACACACTCACAAGTCCGTCCAAGTTCATATCCTGGATCATCAAATAATTCCTCCCCGATGTAGGCGGATTCTTTATATTTCGTTGGATCTGGAAACTTATTATAAGGCTTCATCTGATTGAAATGTATCGATTGTTAACTAGCACTAATCTACGAAATTATCTTTAACGACAAATTAAATCCCTAAAATATTAAAGGATAACTTAAAATCATCATTGTACTGGAATTCGTAGATGGTAAATTAAAATGCGCATCAAACTGTACATGCATTGATTCTAAATTTGCAGACCAAATACAAATTCGTTATTTTGTAGTAACCAATTCAATTAACCGTAGCACAGCATGACAGAAAGCGACTTCCTAGTTTATTGCCAGAATCAGGTTTCAGGACCTTTGAAAGATGAAGATATTATATTGATGCTCACCGCCTGGGGGCAGATTAGCTACAACCTTGGTTATAACCAGGCATTGAAAGAATTCAATATTACAAAAGAAGACAATCCAGGTTCCTAGATTGTCTTTCATATCAATTGCAAATAGGTCGCGCCTATCGCAGGTATTGTTTTTTTATAGATCTAACAAAACAGGCTACCAAAAGAAAGCAGCCTGTTTATTGTACTATTGACTCACGGATGCCGATGTAGTCTTTATCTGACCATTATAGGTAATGGTCCTTTGATTTTTCTCCATTTCATCCTTGGAAACAGCAATATCGGCCAGAATAGCGCGATTGATGGTTTTTGTATCCAGCAGGTGGCTTTTTGCCAGGCTCTTTAAAGAGTCTGCATCAAGAATAATCACATGCAGTTTTCCATCAGTGGTTTCAAACTGGTTGTCAAAACTAGAGGCTCCCACATCTCTTTTTGTGCCATATGGGTTCACAAAAAAGCTCAGTCCAACATAGTTTTTCTCTGCCCCTTGAGGCGCAAAGGCGTTAAACACGTCAGAATTTTGAAAAGGAATTGTTCGTGGTCTGTAAATGGTCAGCGTCCTACCAGTTTTGTTCACCAGTGTTAACCGGTGTTCCGCGCTATCGCAGGCGGAAATCATTGCAAAGGCTAAAATCAATACGTAAAATACGTATTTAAACTTAGTTGAGTTCATAAGGCATTACATTTGGTTAGAAACCTAATTTAAGTATTTAATTAATCTTTTGCAATAGCGCAGATACATTTATATATGGCAATTTATAGCTATTGCAAATGGCAAATCAACCAGCGAATTTTAAAGCTGGGAACTACTTTTAAGTAAATCGCTTTACCATGAGCCAAAACACCTTTCACATTGGCCTCTGCATGGCCGGATCCATTTCTGCTGGTGCATATACCGCAGGCGTAATTGATTACCTGCACGAAGCACTGGAAAACTGGGAAAAAGCCAAAGCCACTGGCGACACCAAATTGCCGACACACAATGCGGTGATCGACCTTTTGGGCGGATCGTCTGGTGGAGGAATCACAGCAGCACTCGCCTATTTCGCCCTGCGCAGCAAAGTAAACCATGGAAAGCTTGATGCTGACCAGCGAACCTACCAAATTGACCCAACTAAAAACATCTACTGGAAAACCTGGGTGGAGCAAACGGAGAACGATATCTTTACTGAACTGCTCAAGGACGACGATATCCAGGAAGGCTATATCCCCTCTTTGCTCAACGCTACTTTTGTAGATGAAATCGCGGAGATCTTCAGACAATCTATTGAGAACGCCGGAGCAGATCCAGTATCCCCAGCATTCATACACGAAAAGGCAGAGCTTTTTCTCACGCTGTTTAACGTGACTGGAATCAAATACGAGATCAACAGTAAATCACCTACTGCAAAAAAGCAATACCTGTCGGAACACCGCGACCTGGCGCATTTCCAATGGGGCGATACTTACGGAAAGGATGGTCGCATGGAAGTGTCATTCAGCCAAACCAAAAACCTGGATACATTGCTGGACTCGGCTAAAGCAACAGGCGCCTTCCCTGGCGGATTATCCGCGCGGCTGGTCACACGCGAAGCAAAGTACATCTGGGACAACCCATTCTTCCTGAAGGACAAGTTCAAGCGTGACAACATCATGCTTGGTCAGGGAATTGTTGAAGACACTGATTTATATACCACCCTAAACGGGGACGGCGGAACTGCGAATAATGAACCAATAGAATTCAGCAGGGACTTGATGTTGAACATCCGTATAAAGGACTATAAAGATATTCCTGAATGGAACAACAATGAGCTATCAAATGAAACGCAGAAAGCGATCAAAAGAAAAGCCCTCACTGACTCATCGGTTATTCTGATTGACCCGTTCCCATCATTTGACTATGAGCTGGAAAAACCAACGCAGGATTCAAAGCACCTGCTAAGTTATATTCCCAAGTTTATTTTCTCGCTTGCCTCTCAGCTGATCTTTGATGCGAAGGATGCTTTTGACGCATACGATAAGGACAGTTATGGGCTGCATATTATATCACCTTCCAAAGATGGGGTGCCGAAACCGCAATACGCTATTGCCTGCGGATCACTTGGTGGCTTCGGCGGGTTCTTCAACAAGGAGTTTCGCGTTCATGACTTTTTCCTTGGGAGGCACAATTGTCAGAGTTTCTTAAGAAAGTACTTCGTGGTTGATATTCACGAACCTGCTGGAACAGAAGGGTATGATTGTGTGCAAGCGGTTATTGAAGGATATAAAGATAATCCGGGAGCAATCACACGTTTCTCCTATAAAGATGAAAAAGGAAAGCGTTTTGTGCCGATTATCCCTGATGTAACGATGAAGGAAAACATCATGGTTACAGAAACTGACGGACCTAATCTTGAAAAGATCATCAAATATGTAGATCCTGATCCGCTGCCGCTTTACAAGATCGAGAAGCTGGACAGTGAGTTTTTTGAAGATTATAGAGATTTGTTAAAAACCAGAATCCGCACAATTATCAACAGCATTTATGATGGAAACTTTTTTATGGACGCAGCTATTGATATTACGGCTCGGATTAAAGATGATGACATTGCTGACAAAATCATCGAATATATTGTTGCTGATCTGAAACAGCGGGATCTGATTAATTAATAAGGGGTCCATAAATAGAAATAATATGCCAACTACGGAATCGCTTATATTATAGAGACCATAATACGCTCTTCCTGTCCAAGAGGATTCGTAATGGTGTGAAAATTTAAGTAGACAACATTGATATTTAAAATCTTATTTCCTGTTATTGTAAAAAATTCGCCTGGAATTTTTGAAATTTCCCCATTGTCAATATCAAAGGACGTATACTTTTTGTTACCCAGATCTTCTATCCAACTACCTTTTCTTAGATCTCTCCTGTTTGCACATGATAACGTGATGTATGCTAATTGATTGACATCCGGCATAATGTCAAATTTTTCAAGAAATCCTGAATATATCAGCGTGCCCTCCTTATTTTCCACAGTTACATCGATCCAAATCATATCAACCAATGAACGCTTGTCTTGGTCCAGAAGTAAACCGGTAAATAACGTAAAAAACAAGTTATTTCCTATTAAATACTGGTACCAATTCGGAGTTCTAACGAGAGTGTGTGCGACTCCTAAACCAAGAAATAATCCTATTGACGCGAGGATAATGATATACCATAAAAATGAGATAAGCTGAAAAGTGAAATCAACATTGTCCCTAACAACGCCCTTTTGGTTTGACAGGACATTTAGCAAAAGAGCAAAATTGATCTTGTATCCAAATTGTTGTAAAAGACAAAGTGAAACGGCATGAAGCAAAACCGGAACTATTGCAAAGAAAAATAGTGTCTCAGAAAAATTAAGCTTCGAGAGACCATCAATAAAATTCTTTTCCGCAAGTTCGGAGGCAAACGAATCAGCTTTTTTTCTGGAGATAGTTCCATATGTCAGCATTGTAATTCCAAAACGGAAAAACAATGCTGGCAAGAGCAATAAAAGCGTTATTAGCGCCCCAGACGCGACATTCATCAATACGACTTATCGCTTAGACGGTCTATCCAGACCTGTTGATATTCTAACCTCATTAGCACCCTCAGATTTTGCTGATTTTTTAGGCTTTGCAATAGTATAACCTTGGTCCTCTAAGAAACGATCTACTAATTCATTCGCTTTCTTCTTATCTCTGAGTAATTTGTAACCTTCATATGACATCAATGCTTCCATAATCAATTTCAATTTATGGTTCAAATTTAAACAGAATAAATTTAAAAGCAAATTTTGGATTAATTTTTTTACATATGGTATTCCATATTTTTCTTTTTTCTGTTTTTTAGCTCAGCAAGTGAGTACGGGAGCGCCCGGCTTTACCATCAAAATTTTGCCATCAACCCGTATCACTGCCCCTAACTTATTTAACCAAACTTGCAAGGTTTCTGCTTTAGCTGCGTACTTTGCTGGTGAGAAAACTACGTTCTTACCCAATTCCAAAGTCAAGGCTACCCTGTCAGTAACATTAGAAATCAATTGTTTTTCTTGTAGTCGCCTTAACATCACCGCCGCGCCGCATTGTGCGGATACAGCATTTGGATCATAATGTCCATCTGCCACGTACTTTCCTTTGGTATAAATATTACTAAAACTCCACAAGTAAGGACTAGGAATTGGTTGCTGTAAGTTTCTGTACCCAAAACCATTGTACTGTTCTAACTTATACAGGATCCCCGGGATGTCCCAATCCACCCATTTGTCAAGCGCCTTTAGTTTCAAGGCGTCAGTAGCACTGGCTTCCCAGGTAAATGGCGGCGCGCCACCGGGCGGTCTGTTTGCCGGAACCTGTACTGTCCTCGCCGTAAGCTGATCCCCATTGTGAAGGTGCGTCTTGAAATTACCGCTGCCTTCCATATAGTGTACAATGCCAATAAAGTACCAGGGTATGTTCAATTGTGATTCCAGGGATTCATAACGTGACCTACCTGCCAGTATCTTATTGACCACTGCGTCTACTAAACTGTACTTGGTTGGTGTAATAATGCAGGTATCAAATAATTGCTAATACCCTGATCGCAGGTCTGGATTATAAAGTATTTTTGCCATAAAAAATTTGAATTAATATTTCAGAGTTTGATTAATATATCAGCGTACAAATCACTTTTCCCCTCTTACTTCGGCAACCATTTGCCTTACAATTGGCGCCTGTTGCTTCATGTCGGTCTTCCTGCCCCGCGGCACTGAAACTTCCGCATGACTAAATATCATTGCCGTGGGGATATTCCATCTGTCAGCTACATCGGCCACTAAGCGGATCAGGCTTTCAAATTGCGCCTCGTTGTTTAAGGCCGCGATACCGGTTACTTCTATACCGATCGAGTTCGAATTGGAGATGCCGCGATCAGCACGACCAACATGCAAAGCCCTCTGGGTCTCGTTAGCAATGTAGGCTATACTTCCATCAGATTTCACTGCCCAGTGCGCAAGCGGACCGGGCAAACCTTCCCTTCCATTACGCAGAATGCCAATGATATTATCGCCGCCAAAAGCATCGTGCAGGATAATCGCTTTGCGGGTTGTATCTGCCATATGCTTCTCTACGATAGCCCCTGCGGGATAACTGACACCCGGTTTCGCGCGAATGCGTTCTACAATTGTTTGATTGTAAGAAATGGAGTCGGCAGCCTTTTGTACAGAAGCATTTACCGCTGTTGAAGAGCCAGGAACAGGTTGGTCGCTCCCGGCAATTTTTATCAGCGAATCCAACGAGCGGTCGGCAATGCTAATCAGTCCGTTTTTGGCGAAAAATACCAGACTTTTTGCCCTCTCCTGTTCGGTGCCCGGTTTTATAGCTTCCTTGATCAGCTCGTTTTCAAGCTGAATATGCTGATTGCGGTTACTGATCACCCCATTCACAAACGTCCCAACAAGCCCGAGTGCCCCGGCAAATATTCCTACCACTAAAGGGTTAGCCCAGCGATCAACTTTCCGCGCATCCTCTTTCAATCGCAGTTCCCGGTCCCGAAGCTGCTGGTCAGCTATTTGCAGTAAAATGTTGTACTTGGTTTCCAGCGCCTTTAAATGTTCTTCAGTAATCACTTTCTCTGGCGACAGGTCGGGAAACTGGTCGGCAAGAGCTTTTAAATCATGTTTAGAATTGTCTTGTTGTTCATTTCCCATAAAAAACCATGTTGCGGAACCTTTAAGAAAGTATTATACCCTCTCTAAAATAGTCAAACATGGTTAAACCTTGTATAGCAACAACTTGTCATCTTTACGGCTATGAAGCTATCCTATTCATGTTCGTCAATACGGATAATGCAAGTTGAGTTATAACCGACCTAAAAATTTGTTACATTAGCCTATGTCCCTTCGCAATAAACTGCAGGACAATGCAATATAAATCTTCTGAACGTTTAACATATGACCAAATTTGCTTCTTTACATATGACAAGACTTGCTTCTTTAACTCTATTTACGCTCCTGCTGATCGGCAACACTAAATTTACGTTCCAAACCGCAGCAGCAACACAGCACCAGTCTAAAACTTCCGAAATCATCACCGGTGCCGACCAAACCGAAAAATATCTCCCCCTTCTAAAAGGAAAACGAATTGGCCTGGTTGCCAATCAGAGTTCCATCATCGGCAAGAAAAGCAGCATTGACAGTTTGGTAAGTCTTGGAATTAAAATCGTCAAAGTATTCGGGCCAGAACATGGTTTTAGGGGCAATGCAAGTAACGGAGCTGTCGTGGGCGATGAAATGGATCAGAAAACCGGCATTCCAATCGTCTCCCTATACGGCAAAAACGAGAAACCTACAAAGGAACAGCTGGCGGGTATCGACCTCCTGGTTTTTGATATTCAGGATGTTGGCTGTCGCTATTACACCAATATCAATACCCTCCAATATGTGATGGAAGCCTGTGCAGAGAACGATAAAGATCTACTCATTCTTGACAGGCCAAACCCCAATGCATACGTTGTGGACGGACCAGTCATGACTGATGATAAATTTAAATCGGCGATTGGGATACATTATACGCCCATGACCCACGGGATGACGATTGCTGAATTTGCGCAATACCTTAATGGCGAAGGCTACCTAAAAAAGCAATGCAGAATCACTGTTATCAAAGTTGCGAATTACAATCATCAAATGTCTTATATTTTACCAATCAATCCCTCACCCAATTTAAATACGAAGCAGGCTGTGATGCTCTTTCCCAGCTTATGCATGTTTGAAGGCACAGCTATTAATGAAGGCCGCGGTACTTATATGCCATTTACCATTCTGGGAGCGCCAGCTTTGAAGGGCAAATATTCATTTTCATACAAACCTGTAAGCATCCGCGGAATGAGCGAAAGTCCGCGCCACAAAGATTCGCTTTGTTATGGTCTCGACCTCCGTAACTATGATACCAGCAGCTTGCGCAAGAGCCGTCAGGTTAACCTCGTATGGCTAATTGAACTGTACAATGCTTATCCAGACAAAGCCAATTTCTTCAATCCAGTTAGGACCAATGGTGTTTCTGCATTTGATTTACGTATTGGTACAGATCAGCTCAGAAAGCAGATCATAGCTGGAGTACCTGAAACTGAAATCAGACAGAGTTGGGAACCCGGCTTAAAAAAGTTTAAGGCAATACGCGCAAAATATCTTCTGTATCCAGATTAAATAATATTCACACAATCAACATTAAACTAAATCCAACTCATATGGATTAGATGTTGTCTTTTTTCCAAACCTTTTTAATAGCTGCAGTTCATCTGATGCGTTGATATGTTCTTTTTCGATAATCTCCTTCACTGCGGGCTGTTTTAGCCCCGGAATACGAGTTTGAAAAAATGGCCATAAAACTTCATTTTGATAGATCTTGTCTAATTGAGAAAAGCCTGCTATATGGTTGTATTCATCCTTATGTTGTTTGAATTCTTCAGAATACTTGAACTCCCAAATCTGATTTTCACAGTGTAATGTCCCAATCACTAATTGATCGACTTTAAGTACAAATGTTGCGTTGGCACCTTCAGGAAGACGAACTTGGTTTAAAGATTCATCTTTTGACTTCGATAATAATCGTTTCCAATAATTTGACATAGTGAAATGCTCCTAATGTTATAAACACCAAATATTTATAACATCTAATCCACAAAATCTATTAAATTCTCAATAGAAAAATATAATAACTACAAATATAATTATTATATTTGTAGTTATTATATTTTTATCTAAGTAGTCAAACATAAAACACTCCTTAGCATCACCCAACCGTCCAGTCAAAAGCCCTGATTACAATATTCCCCGTAACATTTGCCTTGGCCGCCAGCACAACATTTGTAGCCTAATAAGAATCATAAAAGGTTTCCTCAATATCCTCACGCCGCATGGCATAACCTCTTACATAAACTATTGGATAAAATGGGGGATCAAATGTATAGCCCGTTGCTGGTTTCATTACTCAGGTATTAAATGATTAAATTTTATCTAACGCTGCCCAGGTTTTAGGGCCTACAATTCCGTCGGGCACCAGTCCAATGGAAATCTGAAAAGTGCGCATCGCTTCTTCGGTTTTTGCGCCAAAATCCCCATCCACATCAATCTTCAGTTGCTTTTGTACAAAACTTACCGCCTCTGCGGTGTTCATTGTCCCTCCCCTTCTTAAGGTGGGCCTCGGCTTAGTCTGACCAGGTGCTGTTGCTGTTTCCACAGCGGGAATTAACACAGCAGGCGCTCCGTTATCCATTATAGCCTGCACTTTTTGTCTAAACTCTATCATATCAAAACTCGGGTCGGGCTTGCGGCCCTTCGGCAGGGCGTATTCCCTGTGGCCGGCGCAAAAGATAGCTGGCTGACCTATATGTTTTAATATCGCCGCAACCCCACGCTGGTACGCCAGCATTTGAACTTCCGGCCAGGGGAAATCGTTGCTTCCACCTGTATTTTCGGCTTCAATGCCAATAAAATTGCTGTTGCCGTTTACCAGTCCCTGCCAGATTCCTTTTCCGGCATGATAACTGCGCCCGGCTGCAATCACGTAAAAAGTACCGTCACGTCCCAGGCCCAACTGTGATAAAGGACCAGGCAAATCAGCCCTGCCATGTATAATCGTATTCATTGAGGGGTAATTTCCTCTGGCCTGCGTTGCGGTATGGTGGCAAATCACGCCGAATATCCGTCCCACATCACCATGTCCGCGATCTTCCCATCCCGGTGTAACTGCTACTTTGAGGCCCGCCCTTTCTAAAACAGACGGTAACCATATCAGTGAGTAAGGCATCAGGCAACACCCCCTTTCGCTTCCGGCAGCTCGTCATCCGGTGTAGTATCCTTTATTTCAACATCACAGCCATCAATGTCCGTGCTCTCATCTCTGGGTTCAGCAGCAGCACCCGGCACTGCAGGTGATGATGATATTGCTATAGGTGGCTGTACCTCATTTGGCGGCGCAGGTGGTCGCAGCGTTACTTGCGTAGTCAATGGCGCCTGTAGAGCAACAGGAGGCTGGCGATCTTCAGAGGCTTCTTCCTTACTTTTTTCGTGCGGTTTAACCGTAGAACGGATCACCATCACTTTATTGAGCAAGTCAAACCAAAACGGTGCGCCAAGCATCACAGCCACTGCCGTAATCAGCCAACCTAATGGAGGACCAAATACATAATTCCAATACCACGTAGCATTGTAACGTTCCCCTTTAAGATTATCTTCAGCAGTAGTGGCCATTCCATAACCTGCTTTCCATCCAATGGGCAATGATAAATTATCCAGCTTATTGCGGGCCACCTCATAACTCTTATAACTCGGGTCAAGGTTCCCTGCAGCGGGATCCAGTTTCTTTGCCTCCTTCTCCTCCTCAATCATTTTCTCCGCGTTAAATACCAGCAACTCCCGTGCAGTTTGATTTTGCGAAAGATAAGAAGCGATAGTAATCGTATTAATATTCAGCAGGATGGCGGCAAAAAGGCCGATAAAAAAAATGATGCCCTGCGTTGATCGTTTGTACCAGCCAGAAACCCTGTCCATCCCACTTTCATACCATTTTTCCAGGTTTTGCTGTACCAGGTTCAGGTCGCCCTGTGCAGTATCAATCGCAGTGAGCAAAATGCGCTGCACATGTGGGTTTCCTAGGTTTGCCACATTTGCACGCATGTTTTCCAGGCTGATGATGGGCGATGCAGGGTCGCTGCTCACCTCATCAGTTACAGGCCCGCGGGCCGCAATGTCCATAATGGCCAGTGCAAAATTCCGCGATGGAATATAGGATGGCAGGCTTCTTCCCATTTTTAACATGGTTAATTTATTTCCTTGCACAAGCGGCTTGTAGTCCGACGCAAATAAGCCATAAATATTAGGGTTAGTATAAAATGCTGAGGCTAGTTTTACGCCTTCTTTATCATGAAGCAGTTCACGTATTCCATGCTCCAGATAGGCTGCCCTGGTCTTTAAAAGCCCTTCAATTCCCTCGCGGATTGCCGAGCAAATAATGCTGATTAAAATGAAAATAAAGATGATACCAATGGCAACATCTAATATTACTGACCCAAACATAAGCTATAATTAAGTTAAAGATTCAAAAGCAAGCAATGTGCTGCCCCTTAAATCTCTAAAAGATAAAGGGCGACAACAATAGGTAGAACTTGCTATTTTATTCTTTACATCAATCAGATCTCAGCCATGTATAATCCGCCTACCCTACTGTCCAGTCAAAAGCCCTGATCACTATATCGCCCGTCACATTAGCGCTCTCAGCCAGTGCTGGGTTGGTCACCAGGCTCAGCACAAAATCGCCATTAGCGTTGTACCCAAAGTCGTTCCAGGTTTCATTGTTACCCTGCCATGAGTACTGTGCACAATAGTTCGGGATTTTTCCTTTGCAGTATTTAACCCTCACTTCAAGGCTTTCCGAATAAATTTTGCGGGATAAGTATTGCTCATCACAATGCGAGTATTTATCTGCACGGTACTCCCGTACAGTAATGTCCATCATAAAATGCGAGCCTGTTTTTTTTGATTTCGCCAGTGTCGAGTCTAAGAATGCATTATGCAGGAATAACTCTTTTGCGCCAACTTCGCTGCGGTTCAGCCTAAAGGCATTTTCACAAGGATCCTGCTGCCTGCGATGGAGGTAAAAGCCTATTCCCTTAATTGTATAAGCGAAATCGATATCATAAAAATAGTCATATTCTTCCGTCTGCTTGGTGTGTATCGCCAGGTTATCCAGTGCTATCCTCAGCCGCAAATCGCCAAACAGAAAACGCTGAATATGTTCCCAGGCTTCGTAACTGTTCACCAGACCTAACTTGCCCGAATGCGCACGGTGTACATTTGAATAAAATGCTATATTCTTTTCATCATAAGCACCCTTATTAGCTGGTCGTTCCCCACCTACCAGATAAGCGCGGTCCTGTTTTACCACCCCATCGCTAAAAGCCGGCCTTTCTCTGTGACCATTATAACTCCTGTGATCGCTGCCAATAATGCATAAACATTTTTTCAGCGGGAAATTGGTATTGCCCACGCTGTGGGTATCTAATTTCAGGTTGGTCAGTTTAAGGTATTCCCTCATCCTTTCAGAGGCAAAACCATTCGCGTTATAGGGATTGATAGTTTTGGATAAATCATAAGTCATCTGACTATCTTGTTCTCCCATATCATAACCTTTGTGGGGCGTGCCGATAGTTACAAACTTATGAATCAGGTTTTCCGGGTTGTTAATGTTTTCAAGGGCAATTACCGGCACTTCATCATCCTTTTTTAATTTAAAATCTGGCAGCAGGTTTTGGATCATTGTCCTGCACACCAGTCCCGCCATACCATGCGCTATTAAAATTACCTTGTACTCATTTCTAACTGTCTCCTCGTCCATTCCCAGTGCCACCAATTTTTTCGGGATTTCATATACAATCAGGTTCATCAGTTCCAGGGCATCTTTTTTCATGCTCCTTTGTTTGTACGGTTTACTATCCGGCGCACAAACACGGCTCAGCCAAAGGCTTTTGGATGGATTAGAACCTTCATTAATCTGCTCAGGTGATTTTGCACCTTCAAAATAACCAAACCGCTTGCTATTGTCTTCGCAACGGCTCATGGTTAGCATCCAAAATGGGGTCCTAAATACATCAGTAACCAAATATCCGTTTTCGGCATCCACCTGCTTTTGATATCCTGTAAGTGTAGCAAATCCATAATATTTATCCAGCATTGTTGCTACGTTGTTCTCATGCTCCTCTGCATAACCCCTAACATATACTATTGGATAGTACGGTGATTCAAATTTATAAGCCATTTTTTTTAATAATATGTAACAGAAAAACCTGATTTTTGGCTAAATATAAAAGGCTGTTCTGCCACATCAAATGACAAGTTCTTGTCATTGCAATTATGGTATAGATTACATTGATAGATTGTATTGCTGTGTTATGCCCTCAGGGCAATTTTTAGCTTCGAGATAACATTAAAAAAAATTAGTTAAGGATAGAAAATGAATTGTTGGCAGAGTTTATTTCTACTTGTGTCATATACGGGATGGTGATCATAGGATCTGTATGGCCCAGATCTACATCAAACAACACCGGATATGGTTTACCAGTGATAAATCTGCGGATGATAGATTTTACCAGCTGTTTTTCCTCTTCGGTATATCCGTATAAGCGCCCAACAATTAAGCCTGAGATTACACTAAATACACCGCAATTGTCCAGGTCAGTTAAGTAGGCATCTACATCCGGTATCTTCATCCCCTTGCCGGGTTCGCTTTCGGGGATATC
>Ga0247816_10000103_pt1 | contig 47367 bp, 41 predicted proteins | sample UWRJL209509C1_FD_179930 | JGI IMG/M metagenome (GOLD analysis project Ga0247816, IMG submission 179930) | Plant litter microbial communities from Arlington Agricultural Research Station in Wisconsin, United States - UWRJ-L209-509C-1 | ecosystem: Environmental > Terrestrial > Plant litter >...
TTCACGTGAAACTTTCTCACATTTTCACGTATTTTACTCTAGTACAGTATACCACACCGCGGCGTTGTATAATGGAGGTATGATTGAGTTGCGACAGTGTACGAATAAAGAAGAGTGGGATGAATATCAACTGGAGCACGGGGGGCACCCGTTGCAGTTATGGGCGTGGGGACAAGTAAAAGCTGGTCATGGCTGGATTGCTGAACGATTATTCGCGTACGACGACGAACGAATCGTCGGTGCTGCACAGATTTTAACAAAACCACTCCCCCTTCCGCTTCGTGCATTTTCTTATATTCCAAGAGGGCCACTTGCAGAAGACGAGCATCTGACGTCTTTCTTGCAAATTCTTGCTGATCGAGTAAAACGCGAGCACCACTCCGTTACCCTTTCAATAGAGCTTGATCGAGTTGAGTTTACTGCGCCAGACGGATGGGTTCGTGCGACGAATAAGGTACTTGCAGCGGAAACGATTCTTCTTGATCTAACCCTTTCGGAGAGCGATCTTCTTGCTGATATGGCGAAAAAGACCCGACAGTATATCCGTAAATCTGCAACAGAAATTCACGTGAAACATGTGCAAACACAAGAAGAACTCGAAGCTTGCTTTGCGATCTATAAGCAAACAGCCCAACGAGCAGGATTTAACTTGCACAGCGAACAGTATTACCGAGACGTCTTTAATCAACTTGACGACCACTCCCCTATTTTTGTAGCACTTCACGAAGGGCAGCCAGTTGCCTTCTTGTGGCTTGCGGTGAGTGGAATGACCGCATATGAACTGTATGGTGGCATGACTGAAAAAGGTCAAGAAATCAGGGCTAACTATGCCCTAAAGTGGCACGCAATCCGTAAAGCCAAAGAATGGGGTCTTGAGCGATACGACTTTGGCGGGCTTGTTGCGGGCGGTGTTTCGACCTTTAAACAGGGGTGGTCAAGTGAACCGTTTGAATTTGCAGGCACATACGATAAACCTCTCTCCCCTCTTTATGTACTGTGGAGTAAGGGTTTGCCCTTTGCAAAACGAGTTGTGCAGCGTTTGAAACGATAACACTCTCTTATTCTAAAAGTATATTCTTAATTTGAAATTATTTTTCGCTGAGATTCCAGGCGGTTTTTGTCATGGAAAGGCTCGGTACGACAGTTAAGTCAAAAGGGGAGACTGGTTCACGTCGAATCGCTGAATAGTAGCCAAGTGTTGCAATCATAGCGCCGTTGTCAGTACAGAGACTCATCGGCGCATATTCAATAGGAATCGGGAGTCGCTGGGTGAGTTGCGTGCGAAGTTCTTGATTAGCAGCAACGCCCCCGGCAATCACAACTGAAGCAGGGGAGTGCTCCTTGAAAGCAGCAACAGCCTTGTCGACGAGTGTCGCTACCGCAGTGTACTGGAAGCTAGCGGCAAAATTATTGCGCTGTGACTCACTGAGACGCGCTGCAAGCCCTGAAGAGGGGAAAGTAATGTCCACGCCCGCTTCGCGTTGAATAGCCCGCAGGACGGCCGTCTTGAGGCCTGAAAAACTAAAGTCATACGCACCACTCAGCCGAGCTTTTGGTAGTTGGTATGCTTTTGGATCACCTTCGAGTGCTGCGTTTGCGATTGAAGGACCGCCAGGGTAGGGGAGGCCGAGCATTTTTGCTACCTTATCGAAAGCTTCACCGATGGCATCGTCTTGGGTTTGCCCAAGGAGCTCGTAATCACCGTGGTCGCGGAATAAAACAAGTTGAGAGTGGCCACCGCTCACGATAAGTGCAAGCATTGGGAAAGCTGGTTGCTTGCTTGGCAGCGCAAGGTCGATATGAGGTGCCTGCTCGGTAATAAAATTTGCATAGACATGCGCTTCAACGTGGTGAATAGGGTAGAGGGGTTTGTTTTTTAGCAAAGCAAGGGTGCGTGCTGCAAGTGTTCCAACAAGAAGTGATCCGATTAAGCCGGGCGCATAGGTAACCGCGATTGCATCAATATCATCCCAGGTGAGGTGCGCTTCTTCGAGTGCTTGTTCGATAACAAGGTTCACGACCTCTATATGGCTCCGAGCGGCGACCTCTGGGACAACTCCTCCGTAGGCGCTATGAATATCGATTTGAGAGTTAACGACGTTACTTAAAAGGCGAGTGCCATCTTCGACAATCGCAACCGCTGTTTCGTCACAACTACTCTCAATTCCAAGTATTCTCATCTGTTACATTGTAACACGCAGCATAATTAAGCAAAAAGCACTGGATTCAAACTGAGAGACTGCTTAGAATTATCAGTAGACACTAAGTTGGTTCTCAGCAGGAGGGTAAAATGAAATATTTTGGAGGCGCGGTTATCGCGCTGTTGTTCGCTATTGTTTTTGGAGGAACTGCCTATGCATCCCCAGCTGAAGAGTGGAGGGGAGAGTTGGCAACCCGTTGGTCAAAGCCCGCCTCGTTTGATACAAGAATTTCTTGTACAGGTGTGTATGAAAAAGTTGCAATTGACGGGTACTCAAACAAGATTGAGGGTTGTGTTACTGGTGGTGATACCTTTCGCTTTGTTGCGTATATCGCGAGCGGTCACCCAATGAGATATGCGGTTTCTTTTGCGAGTGACTCAAAATACTATGAGATTAATGGCCTATGCGGGGGAATACCCTGGTGTCGTTACAATGAGGCGTCCGATACGGCAATATTGTACCGCCACGTCCCTGGGCTTCGTTACCAAGTAATTTTGTTTGAAAATTTCAGTTCTCGGCTTGAACGATACTTTGACTCAGTAAATTTAGTAAATAAATACAAAATTGATATGACCAACCCTGATTACCAACTCATTATTAATGGTCAGCCGGCTACCTCAACTGGAGCGGGAATATCACCGAATGGGAAATGGCTTGCGATGGATATTCAAGAGTACGGTTCGGTTCGTATTAATCTTGAAACAAAACAAGTAAGGCGCGTTGAGGCCTCGGGTAATTATTACGGTCTTGGTCATCGTCGAGAACCTGAAATGGCGATTACAAATGATGGCTCGACAATCGCCATTATGGGGCAACAATCCGGGATATATGTCATGTCGGTCAACGAAAATTGCGGCGGGATACTTCGCCCCGGAGCGTGGGTGACCGAAGCGTTTTCGCAGGGTGAAAGTCAATGTTACCGCCAATTCTTTGACGGGTATGCATACGAACCTGAATTCTTGGTTGCACGAAACCCTTTCTTTGACAGGGAAGAGATGACACTCCGATTTACGGCATTTAATAGAGGGGCGACAGGGGTCCATGTAGCATTAAGTCCGGTATCCTACCAGCCGCAACCGCTGCGGTACATAGCCTTGGGCGATTCATTTACGAGCGGAGAGGGTGAGTTAAATGATGACTTCTACAATGAGCACACGAATTCTGGAACCGACAAATGTCACGTGAGTAAGCGTGCGTATCCAAACATCTTCGGCGCGCTACTAGGTTTTTCCGACGAACGTATACTCAACATTGCCTGTTCAGGTGCAACATCGAAAGATATTCTTGGCAACAGCTCATATGATGGCCAGAATAGTCGAGCTGAGGCTGTCTTAAAGGAGCAGGGGATTCAGGCGGTTTCGAAGCGGGCACTCGAGAATTATATACCGGGCCATATTCCACAACTCGCGTTTATCGAGAGGTACCAACCTGAAATCGTTACTATAGGGATTGGAGGAAATGACGCTGGATTTATGGAGAAACTAAAAGCGTGCGTTAGTCCTGGAACCTGCCGATGGGCGAAAGACCCCGCCGCGCTGAGGCAGACAGGTGACGAGATTGTAGCGCTTAAATCTATATACCAGTCTGTTTTTAGTAGCATTCGTGAGCGATCACCCGGTATCAGTATTATGGCGATATCCTATCCGAATATTGTGACGATTTCAGAACAGTGTGGCGGACTGACGGGTATATTACTTGATGCCCATGAAAGGAAGTTCATTTCTGAAAGCATCTCACTCATCAATAATACGATGATGTCGGCCGCAAATGAGTCGGGCGTCCAGTTCTCGTACGTTCAGGATACTTTTAGGGGATACGAATTATGCTCTGGTGGTTCGCCACTCTCAATGAATGGTGTCAGGATTGGTGATGATATCGCGCCTATCTCTTTTCTCCCGAAGATGAAAATAATTGGCGCTGAATCGTTCCACCCGACACCATCCGGTCATCATCGCGTTGCAACAAAAATCTTTCAAAGCATCCCGCCAGATTCTGGATGTGAAAACGAGTGTCTTTGGTCGATACTTAACGAATACTGGAGACATGATGATGTTGACTATCAAATTTCAGAAAAGCGGAGACAACACGTTGCTCGCTTTATGAACACAGAAAGCTATGCTCCAAATACACAGGCAACACTGAAATTTAAAGAGAAGTCATTTACACCAGGGTCTTCGATTGAGCTCTTGATCGACGAGAAAGAAGTTGACATCAAGGCGGTTGTTGACGAAAAAGGGTCTCTTAACACCTCTCTCATTCTTCCAGAATTTGAACACGGATATTACACTGTTCGCGCCATCGGACGGTCATTTAGCGACGAGCCTATTGAGATGTACCAGACAATCTTTGTTGGCGAAGGGGATGAGGCAATCGAAGATATTGATAACGGTGCAAGCGCTGGCACGGTAACTCCCGATACATCAAGCACAGGTATAGAAAAGCTTGGGGCTGTTACTAAAAACCGTACAGCTACTGAGACGCGACCTATCGTAACGAACCTGGAAATCCTTAAAACACCTTTATGGGAGGGTGTCTTGGGGGTTAGTGACGCAGTCGCTTCAAAGAATACCCAGCCAAAGCTAGTAAATCCTTCTGATGTTGAAGGGGTGAATAAAGGAGTGGACTCCTCGAGCCCACGGCTTGACTGGTTACTTCTCGCGGCGGCGGGTGCAATTGGAATTGTTGTGGCTTTAGCTTTTTGGCTACTCGAACGGAGAAATAATTCACACTATCCCGGTAGCTAGGTATAATAAAGCTATGAATATTCGATCGGTTACAAAAAAGCTTATACCAACCAAGTTATTTCGTCGTATTGAGCCGATTGGGCACCTAGGGGAGGCGGTTATTGCAGCGACGCGCTATGGCTTTCCTGGGCGAAAAATGAAAATCATTGGAGTAACCGGAACAAACGGAAAAACCACCACATCGTTTATGATTCATCGAATCTTGCATGAATCGGGTATAAAGGTCGGCTTAATGACAACCGTCGCTAATGGTATCGGCGACAACATCGTCTCTCAAACCGAGCATGTTACCACTGCAAACTCTGGCGTGCTCCAGAAGCGATTACGCGAGTTTGCCGAGGCGGGTGTTGAGTGGGTAGTAATCGAGACCTCAAGTCACGCGCTTGCGCAGCACCGTATATGGGGAATTCCCTACGAAATTGCTGTCATGACAAACGTGACGCACGACCACCTCGATTATCACGAGACATTTGAACGATACCGTGATGCAAAACGATCGCTTTTCACGATCGCAAACAAGCACGGGATGCGTTTTGGTATTGTGAACGCACAAGACAAAAGTGCTGAGCGATTTCAGTCTGCGATAACAAATAGTATTTCATACGGAATCGGTGAAGGTGATTTGCAAGCAACCAATGTTCGACTTGCTGCCGACGGCTCTAATTATGTTGCTAAAGCAGGGTCAGACAGCTACGACATCCGCGTAAATATTCCCGGTGAATTTAATGTCAGTAACAGTCTTGCCGCAATCGCAGTCGCACGTAAATTAGGTCTATCTAAGGCTGAAATTGAGCACGGTGTTGCCGCGCTTGATTCTGTCGAAGGAAGAATGAATGCAATTCATGAAGGTCAGGTATTCAAGGTAGTCGTTGACTTCGCTAGTACACCAGACGGTTTCGAAAAATTCTTTACGAGCATGCGTCCGCTTACGAAAGGTAAGCTTATCGCTGTCTTCGGTTCTGCCGGCCGGCGTGACGAACATAAGCGCCCTGTACAAGGCGAAATAGCTGGCAAGTACGCAGATGTCGTTGTGCTTACCGAAGAAGACGACCGAGACGTCGATGGTAATGAGATTCTTGAAGAGATTGCTATTGGTGCAAGAAAAGCCGGCAAGCAAGATGACAAGTCACTCTTTAAGGTACTTGATCGCGAAGAAGCAATTGGCTTTGCCATGACATTCCCTAAAAGTAAGGATGACGTCGTGGTGTTGTTGGGAAAAGGACATGAAAAAACCATCGAACGAGCCGATGGTGAATATCCGTGGAATGATGCAGATGTCGCACGAGCTGCGCTACAAGAGCTGAAAAAGCTCGGTCAATAAATCAATCGAGCGTGAGCGCTGTGCAACGAATGTAGCCACCGCCTTTGGCAAGTTCTTTCACCTCAGGGGTAATGATGGCAAGTCCAGCATCGATAATCGCTTGTTTCAACAGCGGTGCGGTTGCGCTCATGATTACGGTCTCTCCTGTAGAGACGAGGTTTGCGGCGAATGATTCTTGCGCTTCAGCAAGCGTCATAACAATTTTTTCTACAGCATCAAACCCTTCAATGATTCTCTGACTTTCTTCGGTGAATGCCTCAGGGCAATAAGCGATAAGGCCTTTTCTTTCGGCGGTTGGTGCACGAAGAATCGAAAGTGCGAGGTCGATATCGTAAAAGAAACTATCTGCCCATCCAGACGTTGTATTTACGACAGCGTTGCCATTTGCGTCTCGTTGGGGGATTGTTTCGAGTTGAACTCGCGTGTAGCCGAGTGTTTCAGCGGCAAAAACTTGAGCAGTCTCATCGCTTCGGTAGCCACGGCCGCAAAATAGGTATTCGCCGCAGGGGAGCGCATCGCCTTGCCCGCTGAATTTTAGTCCTTCGGGTGCATAGATGATTTCTTTCCCCAGCTCTCGCAATACTTTCTCGGCATGTGCCTCTTCGGCTTTGCGAACTTCAGGTAATCTTGCTAGGATCGCAACATCTTCACGTACCAGCGCCCAGTTTGCGGTATATACGCCATCCTGACTTTCAATAGGTGAGCTTGTTGTTATAACTTCAACACCTGCTTCGCGAAACGCAGCTTTAATCGATTGATGCTCTCGCTCAGCTAGTTCTGCATCAGCAGTTGGCGCTCCGTAATATGGATTAATGGGGGAGTCCACGCGAAAGTTTCGGGCGTCAGACATGAGAACGGTGCGATTTATGAGTGTCATATGGGTCCAGTCTTGCAGGGTCTAATAATAATAATCGTTAGTGCGCATATGGTATAGCTTGCGATGAACTCGTTCACCAATTTTGAGCCATCCTGTGTAGGCAAGAGGTACTAATACTTCGTCATAACAACCAACATAGTCGGTAACGGTTTTATTAAATGAAGTCTTGAATAGCCCAATACCGTAATGGGGATGTTCGGCATTAGAAATCTCGTCACTCGGGGGTGAGCCACAAAAGTCATGCAGCGCCACATCACGAGACTTTGCCCATTCGATCACCTTCCATTGCAAGAGGTGGCTTGCGCCGTACGCTGTTCGTTGTCGAATAGATGCACCATCTTTGTACGTACTCTTATCGCCAAGTGTCATTGCGTATGCACCGGCAACAATTTGACCTTCGAATGAAGCGAAGAAGAGTTGCCCGAGTCCAGCTTTCTCGAATCGCTGCCAAAATGTCTTGTAGTACCCATAACCTCGGATGCCAAATTGGCCTTGGGCTGTTTCGGAAAGGAGCTCATACATCTTTTTGCTATTCTTTTCGTTTGCAGGCACAAGCTCAACTGTCACCCCGTCTCGCTCAGCACGACGAATCGCATGACGACCCTTTTGTGGTAATTTCATCAACACATCTTCGAGGGGGTCACTAATATCAAGTGTAATAGTCGAAGGATTAGGGATAATCGCCGCTGCTTTTCGAAGGCCATGTCGAGCGAGTGTCGGTTCAACCGATCGCGGCAGCTCGGATTCAACGCGAATCACGAAAACCCCACGCTTTTTAGCAAGTGGTCGCAATGCTTTGAGGGTCGCAATAAGCTCCTGTGTTGAATCGACATTCGGCCCTTTTGGTAGGTACCAAAGCGCGCCAAAAGGAGCAGTCTTTTTCTCGAGTATTGTTACCGCAAGTGGGCCAACCATTGCATAAAGTGTACGGTATTCTTGTTGCTTCTTTTGCTCGGCGTATTCTTTGCTTGAGAATATTGAACCACCATCAGGATTAGCGATGATAAGTGCATCCCAGTTTGCAATCTCTTCCGGCGTGGCGTAGCGAGCAGTCATTGTTATCTATTGTAGCGCACTAGGTCTAAGAAAGAGAGAAGGCCCACCGCATATTGCAGTGAGCCTATAAACGCTCCTCTCTTTTGAAAGTGATGATGTCAGCCTGGGCGGCTTCATCTCCGTTGCCAATCCTAAGAATGACAGTGCTACCGGTTTCGGTATCCGTGCAAGTTACGACATATTCGTCGTGCCCATTACGGGTGTTGTTTACTTCGAGTGTTCGGATCCTGTCGAGGGTAACGAGAATGATTCCGTCGCCTACGATTGAGTCCGCTACTTTTTGCCTGAGTTCACCGGAATTTCCGATGTTACTCAAGAACTTATGAGACAAACCACACTTCCTTTCCATTGAAGAGCGTACTTTATAATATCACAAAATGCAGAAAAAAGCAATAGCTACGGTTAGTATCCGAGTTCGTTCGCAGCTTTGGTGAGCTGAATCATAAGAATAAGCGTTCGTTGGTTTACGAACTCGGTGCCATTTTCAATACCAAGTTTATCCCCAAGTGCTTCAAGGTTTCCGTCACTAAACCCTGGGTAGAGGCTGACGACATGATCTTTCTTCTGTTCACCGGGTCGTTTACTGATCGAGTACATAACATTCTTCTCTATAAAGTCGCTATACCCACCTCGCTTATCGGCAAGTGCAATCAGGGAAGATTTAATGTCGATTTTAATCTCGTTTCCCTTAAATATCACAATCAGGTCGCCACCACGAGCGTCAGATTCAGCCGTACCCGGTTTGTAAGGGATTCCTGCAAAATCGAATAGTTGTCGAGTCACTGATTCGGTTCGGGCGCCACGAAGGGTATTGGTAACCTGATTTTCAACATTCGCTGTGTTGCCGTGGCTTTGAGCGGCACTATTAAAGATAGCGGATTCAACGGTCGAAAACTCATCGGTAGGGTGCTCATATGCATAATCAGAAAGAAGTCGATTATATTCAATGACAGTTGGTTTGAGTGTATCTCGGTAATATTTCCACTCGCCATCATCAAGTCGTCGCGACTTTCGGAGTTCTTCATAATAATTTAATTCATCTTGAGCGGCAATAAACTTGGGTGCCTCGGCAACTATTGTAATGCGTTGTGCAAGCTCAGGGTTAAGCGTGCCGTCGTCGGTACGAGTTTCCACATATGAGGCCGCAAAGTGAGAGAGGGCAATAGTGTAATCGGTTGAGGATTGGTCACTTGGGGTAATCCCGGCTTCGTAAAGACTCTCAATAAAGAGAGGATCAGTTTTGAAATCATCAACGGCGCGACTTGCATCGTTCCAATTTCGCTTTGATTCAGTTTCGTAGTTGCGGGTTTGCTCTTGAGTACGGTTTTCTACTTGAGGCATGTTTATTTTCCTTGTGGTTTGATTAAACATTAGCACAATATCTATATCTTGTCAATCTGTTAGCACTCACACTTGACGAGTGCTAACTTTGCTCGCTACAATAAGGAAAGATAAATAGCGGAGGAATACGATATGACATCACCAATAAAGCCTCTCGGTGACAGAGTAGTCGCGATTCGTGAAGAAGCGCAACAGATGACAGCAAGTGGATTGTACTTACCAGATAATGCAAAAGAGAAACCTATCTTCGCAAAAGTTGTAGCGGTTGGACCAAATACGAAGGCAGTTAAGGTCGGCGATAAGATTCTTTATAAAGATTACGCAATAACTGAAGTGAAGGTTGATACTATTAACTATTTAATTGTTCGAGAAGAAGATATTCTCGCAACACTCTAGGGGATAACGATGGCTAAAAAAGTATTCTACGATGATGACGCACGAACTCGTGTGCTTGGTGGGGCAAAGGTATTGTTCGACGCCGTAAAGGTAACCTATGGGCCAAAGGGTCGTAATGTCATAATTGGCAAATCGTTCGGTGGACCGACAGTGACACACGATGGCGTGACGGTTGCCGAAGCAGTTGAGATCCCTGAAATTGATGATGAAACGCTTGGCTATAAAGTCGGCGCTGATCTCATTAAGCAGGCTGCGAAGAATCTCAACAAATCAGCAGGCGATGGAACGACGACAGTGACCGTGCTGACCTACAGCATTCTTAAAGAAGCCAACAAATTAATTGCCGCTGGGCATAACCCGATGGAACTCCGCAAGGGGATTGAATCTGCTGGCGCTGAAGTTATTGCTTCTCTGAGCAAACTCGCCGAAAGTATTGAAGGCAAGTCTGATCGTGTGGCTGAAGTCGCAACAATTAGTGCGGGCGATGAAATTATTGGCAAGCTTATTGCTGAGGTTATCGAAAAAGTAGGCAAAGATGGCATTGTGACGGTTGAAGCAAGCCAAGGGCTTGAGCTTGAATCTGAAGTAGTTGAAGGGTTTACGTTTGATCGTGGCTTTGTCAGCCAATTCTTTGTGACCGACCCAAGCCGCCAAGAAGCAGTGTATGAGAAACCAGCTGTCGTGGTAACTGACAAGAAACTCAGTGTTGTGCAAGAACTCCTCCCTCTTTTAGAGAAACTCGCTGCTGCGGGTAAAAAAGATGTCGTACTTATTGCCGATGAAGTTGAAGGTGAGGCGCTGAGCGTGCTGGTCCTCAATAAATTAAAGGGCGTCTTTAATACGGTTGTAGTAAAGGCACCAGCTTTTGGTGATCGACGAAAAGATATTTTGCAAGACATTGCCACATTAACTGGTGCAACGGTTATTAGTGAAGATCAAGGGCTTTCGCTTGAAACGGTCGGGCTTGAAGTTATCGGATCTGCACGAAAAGTAATTGTTGGTAAAGATGAAACAACGATTATTGAAGGTGGAGGCACTGATGCTGACGTGCAGGCGCGTATTAAGCTCCTTCAATCACAAGCGGAGCAAGAGTCGAGCAACTATGACAAAGAACAACTCGAAACTCGCACAGCAGCTTTAAGCGGCAAAGTAGCTGTTATTAAGGTGGGTGGAGCAACTGAGACTGAAATTGATGAAAAGAAATTTCGTGTTGATGATGCGGTCGCCGCAACAAAGGCAGCGCTCGCAGAGGGAATTGTTGCCGGTGGTGGTGTGACACTTGTGAATATTTCCGCAACAATCAAAGCTGAGGGGAGTGACTCAGTTGCAGCAGGTCGTCGAATTCTTAAAGAAGCACTTCGGCAGCCATTCTTGTTAATTACCGAAAACGCCGGGCTCAATAGCAACGCACTGCTCGCGCAAGTCGAAGCGGGGAAGCCTGGCTTTGGTGTTGACGTGAACGATGCTGACAAAGGTCTTGTCGATGTGAAAAAGGCAGGAGTAATCGATCCAGCTCGCGTCACCAAGCAGGCGGTTCAGAATGCCGTTTCAATTGCTTCAACTGCGGCAACAATGGGCGCATTGGTTGTTGATATACCCGAACCAGAGGCGCCGATGGCCGCTCCGGGTGGTATGGGCTATTAGAGGCTTGTAATAAAAAAGACGCTGATTTCTCGCAAGAGTCGTCAGCGTCTTTTTTGATTGTCGAAAGATTATGCCGCTGGCTGATCTTTGCGAGTAAGGTAGTCAATTTCTTTAATGACATCAAGGAGAGCCTCTGCTTTACGCTTTTCGTCGGTAATTGCTTGTGCCGCAACGTGAGCAGGACCGATGAGTGATGCGTCGTCAGTGCTGCGCAAGAGCATGAGGTATGTGTCGAACTTTTCAACCGGAGGAAGGTCGACATGGTCAATGAGTGGTCGAAGTTGGTCGAGTGCAGTTTTCTTGATAGATTCAAGGTCTGCAGAGAATGACGATGCAGGGGCGGTTGCTGGTTTAGGAGCTCCGAAGCTAGAAGATGTTGTATCGTTAACAGCAACTGGCGTACCAAGATTACCGAAGCTAGGGACAGCAGCTGGTGCTGATGCAGGGGTTTCTTCAAACTGAAGGCCAGGAATTGAAGGAACTGCAATCGCTTCATCTTCGTTGATATCAGGGAAAGCTGGACTCTCTGGCTCGTCCGGAAGGACGCCAGCGAGGGCTTTTGCGAGATCTTGGTCATCGCTCATTGGTTGTTGTGTTGCGTCTTGCGGAGTAATATCCATGATCCACCTCGAATATTAATGGTTGTGCTTATTAAAAATACTGTATCATAGAAGTATATAGGGGGACAAGCTTGATGACAGATATATTAGACAATGGGAACGTGCTTTCTCAGAAGGATCCTTCTGACGCACTCGGAATTATTGCTTCGCAGTACGAGCAAGCAACATTTGTAGCAGAAGTATTAAACGCTGAACACGATGATCGTGAAATTTCGAATGTCATTATTACGGGTATGGGTGGCTCAGCACTCGCTGCACTTCTCGTAAAAGTTTTATTGCAAAGCAAGCTCCCCGTTTCACTTGAAATTATTCGTGGCTACGACCTTCCGGCATACGTAAATACGCACACGCTCGTTATCGCTAGTAGCTATTCTGGTAACACTGAAGAGACGCAGTCCGCACTTAGCCAAGCAATTGCTAAGGGTGCACAAATTGGCATTCTTGCTTCTGGTGGCGCACTCGTCGAGACAGCGGTCGAGAAGGGCATTGCGTACGCCACGCTTCCAACTGGTACACAGCCACGCATGGCAACATTAAACAGTTTACAGGGTCTTCTTGCGCTCCTTGAAAATTTTGGCGTCATCAACCACGATCTCTCTGAAGAAGTTGCTGGGCTCTCTGACTGGCTTGGCCAAGAAAGTGCCAAGTGGGCACCAGATTCACCACTCGAATCAAATTACGCAAAACAACTTGCGCACGAACTCGTCGGTAAGTCACCAGTATTTTATGGTGGTGCACTAACCGCACCACTTGCCTATAAATGGAAGATTAGCTGGAACGAAACAGCAAAAAATCTTGCCTTTTGGAATGAATTTCCTGAATTTAATCACAACGAGTTTATGGGCTGGACATCTCACCCGGTTGAAAAGCCATTTGCAGTGATCGATCTCATTAGTTCATTTGAACACCCGCGTATCAAAACACGCTTTGAATTGTCTGATCGTCTTTTGAGCGGCAAGCGACCAAAAGCGCTCACAATCAATCTTCAAGGTGAGTCATTGCTTGCCCAACTTTTGTGGGGTGCAATTCTTGCCGATTTCTCAAGTACATACACAGCCGTGTTGAATGGCGTTGATCCAACACCAGTTTATTTGATCGAAAAGCTTAAAGAAGAACTCGCTAATTAAACTGCTTTAACGCAGTAATCGGATCTTTTTGCGATGCTTTAATGGCTGGGTACAGTCCAAAAAGCATACCTGTGATTAATGAAATCGCAAAAGCAGTTCCGACTGTTGACCATGAGAGTAGTGGATCGAAGGGGAGGAGCATGCTAATTGCGAATGCGCCAATGTAGCCAAAGATAAGACCGAGCAGCGCGCCGCCAATGCTGAAGCAGAGTGCTTCAATAAGGAACTGCGCCACGATATCGGAGTTCGTTGCGCCAAGTGCTTTTCGAATGCCGATTTCTCTGGTTCGTTCAGATACGCTCACAAGCATGATATTCATTATTCCAACACCGCCAACAAGTAGTGAGATGCCAGCAATTGCTACCGATGCCCCAGCAATAATCGCAAAGACATTGCTCATCGGTTGAGCAATTGATTCGCCAGAAAGAATTGCAAAGTCTGCTTGATCGAGATGATTTTTTAACAGTGCTTTATTGCTTTCAACGATGACTTTATCAAGATTGGTCACACTATCACTCTGAATATTGATTTGCTGAACTGACGGCGCATTGTGATTTAAAATCTTGCCGATTTCATAGCCAATAACAACAGAGCGATCGATATCAACTTGGTTGTAGTGAATTGGGGCATTGGTTCGTTTCAATACGCCAATAACAGTGAACGGCTTATCTCGGATATTCACCGTTTTACCAATTGACTGTTCGGTGCCGAAAATATCGATTGAAAGTTGCGCTCCAATAACTGCAGTTGCTGGATTTAGTTTTGGATCGAGGAACTGACCCTCTGCAACATCAAACTGGCTGATGTCGATGAATGAAGGTGTAGTCGCGACAATGGGTGTGCCAAAGGGTGCCGGTGTATTGCCGGTCACAGCGCCACCAAGTTGCATGATTGGTGCGACTGCCGTCACGTTAGGAACTTTTTCGAGTGTGGTGATATCAAGCTCGGTAAGAGAACTAATCAGTTGCTGCTGGCCGGATGAGAACTGCAGCACTTCGTTTGGTGGTGCTTGCGGGCGAACCACAGCAATATTTCCGCCGATTGCATCAACTTGGTTACTAATGATTGTATTCGCCCCATTTGTCAGTGCAAGAATCGTTGTAATGCTCGCAACACCAATGGTCACACCGAGCATGGTAAGCATGGTGCGAAGGCGATTACTTCGTAGTGACTGCCAGGCGGCCTGGACGTGATTGAAGGTGAGCATGCGCATTATGAACGGTCTTTCTTTTTTGATTTTACTTTTGGTGTACCGAGTGGCTTCTTTGTTGCAACCCGCGAAGGGACGGGGAGACGATACGTATCAGTATCAATGCGACCATCAAGCATCGTAATAACACGACTTGCGTAGGTGGTGAGGTTTGGATTGTGTGTCACCATGATGATTGTATTGCCTCGTTTATGAAGGTCAGAAAGCTCTTCCATAATAATATGACTCGCGCGTGAATCAAGATTACCTGTTGGCTCATCGGCAAGGATAATCGAGGGCTTGTTTACGAGTGCTCGCGCAATCGCGACGCGCTGCAATTGACCGCCCGAAAGCTGATGAGGCATATAATACTCGCGCTCGCCAAGGTGAAAGTTAGTGAGAATTTCGCTTGCGCGCTTTAGGCGCTTTGTTGCAGGGACACCTTTATAAGTAAGAGGGAGTGCAACGTTCTCAATCACCGTGAGGCGGGGGATGAGGTTAAAGCTTTGAAAGACAAAACCAATTTGCCGACTGCGAATACGCGCATGACGCCATTTACTAAGCCCTGCAATTGCGCGGCCGTCCAGATCATATTCACCCTCGATCTCGGTATCGAGCAGCCCCATAATGTTCAAGAGTGTTGTCTTTCCGCAGCCACTTGGCCCCATGATGGCGATGAACTCACCTTTTTCTATGGTGAGATCGATCCCATTAATCGCATAATGTTCAGCGTCACCAATCCCGAACCTCTTTTTGAGGCTCCCGAGGGAAATAACGGGTGGAGCAATTTCTTTTGGCATTACTATATAGTATGCGAGGATTTCTTCCATCTCGCAACTATTTCATGCCGTGTAAATAACAATGGTTTATACTTGAGCCTATTGGAGAGGTGGCCGAGTGGTTGAAGGCGCACGCTTGGAAAGCGTGTGTGCGAGCAATCGTACCGTGAGTTCGAATCTCATCCTCTCCGCCAATTTAAAAATATGACCCAAGGTGGTCATATTTTTAAATTGCCAAGATGTTTGATTTGAACTCACGGGCGACAACTTGTTGGCGCGACCGTGTGTCGGTGTAGAGAGTGAAGCGAAAAAGTGTTTACATTTTTACGCGAACGAACGGAAGAGCAGCTTGCTGCGATATCTCATCCTCTCCGCCAAATGAACGCTTGACCGCATAGCGCCTATGCTTCATTATGAGTACAGATGTGGGCTAATCTTAAGACACGTACCAGTTATAGGGACACTAAGGGTTTTACGATTGTAGAGCTTCTTATCGTTATCGTTGTTATTGGCATTCTCGCGGCAATTACTGTTGTTGCATATACGGGCATTAATCGTCAGGCTGCGTCTTCTGCGTCGCAATCTTCGGCAAACCAAGCGAGTAAGAAACTACTTACCTATGCACTTGAGCACGGCGAAGATTATCCAGCTACGCTTGCTGAGGCCGGTATTGCTAGTAGCAGTAGCACAACATTTCAATACTCGGTGAATAACTCAAGTACCCCAAAGACTTTTTGTGTTACTGCGACAACAAAAGCAGAGAGCTACTGGGTATCAAATTCTAAGACTAATCCAACGAGCGGTGGTTGCGCCGGGCACGGGGTTGGTGGCGTTGCAGCAGTGACAAACTATCATAAAAACCCATTCTTCATCGGCTCCGCTGGTCCGGTTAATTCAACAAACGCAACAAACCTTTCGATTGTTGATGTGTCAGGAACGAAATACGCACAAGGTACATTAACCGCTACGGGTGCATCGGCTATTCGGCTTATGGATAATATTGATCGTTGGAATATCTCTGGTGGTCAGCAAGTATTTACTCGTGTTATGGTTCGAAACCCTAACGCTGCGAGTCGAAGCTTTAGTGTAATTTTGCGCTTTTATAGCGAGTCGGGTGCGTCACCCGGAAGTCTTTTAGCATCCGAGGCAAGCACAACGACGGTCATTGCTGCTGGGGCATCAACGATATTGACAACATCGTATGTTGCGCCGCCAGGCACTGCATCGGTAGCGGTTGATGCAATGCGTAACTCAAATAGTGCCGCCATCAACGATGTTATTCAGGCAACTGGTGTGTGGCTCGGAAGTGTTGATGCAGCCGCTGCCTCTGGGGCGACTCAGAACTGGGTATGGAATGGAGTTGCAAACGAATCAACGTCCACCGGCCCTCCTCAGCAGTAATTCATTCGTTCCACCAAGTTTTATTTTGTTACTTTAGCATTCTATAAAGCAAACAACCTAAGGTGTTGTCTGTGATTTTTTTCGATATATTGCGAGGAGTACGATAGAGGCAACGATAAATATAAACGCTGGTATGAAGAGTGTGAAACCAAGGAGTCGTTGGCTACCTCCATATTCTGCCTGTTGCGGGTTGCTAGGATTGTAGCGAATAGTCAGCTGGTCGCCAACACCTAAAGATTGTCGCACTGACAATGGATTTTCGGTGGTATACAGTCGGCCATTTACTTGGTATTCAAACGTTGGAGTAAACACCGTTCGGGTTCGATCTGAGCCGAGTGCTCGGCGACTTCGTGTTACTTCATCGTCTTCAACACTTGTAACTGTTGCAACCACATCACGCCACGATGATTGTTGCAAAGAGGGGAGTGCAATAATAAATGCACCGACAATCATAAGAACGCCAGCGCTGAGCATGACGTATGCGTGCCAAGGTTTAAATGATTGCATACTTATAGTATACGCGGTCTTGTGTGAAATTAAGAACACTACATATAGCGTTGTAAATAAGAAACATAACACTACTTATGCTTTCTAAGGGGGTAATGATTTTGATCGGCTGTACGTAGTGAAAAAAACCTTCTAAAAACCTTGAAAATCTACATGTAGGGGCATATAGTCATGAACAAGCACTACATAGCGTGGTGATATAAAAAAACAGACATGAGGCACGGAGGACAAACAGCCGATTCTATCGGAGTTCTTCTTGCACCCTTAACGGGGTACCTGGGGAGGTGTCATGACAACAAAAAAGGGGATTAGGGAACATGAGCGCAATTTCAGTCGTAAAGCGAGACGGTACTCGCGAACCATTTGACGCGAACAAAATTAACCTTGCACTTGTCAAAGCCAGTGAAGGCCTTGATGATCAGATTGCGAAAGTAGTTGAAGTAGCCTCGCAGCTCCAACTAACGCTCTTTGATGGCATTACGAGCGAGCAGCTTGATGAGGCAGTGATTCAAACTGCGCTACAAAACGTAAAAGATGACCCGGACTACGACAAGATCGCCGCTCGACTTCTTTTGAAGAATCTCTACAAAAACACACTCGGTGATTACGAAACTGCAGAAGAGCTAAAGAAGCTCCACGAAAAGAATTTCACACAGTACCTTAAAGATAGCGTGAAGACCGGGCTTCTTGACCCACGCCTGACTGACGGCCGTTTTGACTTGAAGAAACTCGCAAGCTCACTGAGTCCTGAAAAAGATGACCTTTCAAAATATCTTGGTGTTATTACCAACCGAAATCGCTATGCACTCCGAAAAGGCAGTGGAGAACCAATTGAGGTTCCACAGTTTACCCACATGCGTATTGCAATGGGCCTTTCACTGAACGACGCCAACCCAACTGCGGCAGCGCTCGACTTTTACGAACACATGAGTAACCTCGATTACGTTCCTGGTGGTTCAACTCGTGTAAATGCAGGTGGCGCGTTCCCACAACTTTCTAACTGCTTCTTAATGAACGTTGATGACGACATGGAATCAATTGCTCGAAGCGTCCGCGACACGATGTGGATTGCAAAGGGGACTGGTGGTATCGGTATCGGCTTTACAAAGCTTCGCGCCGCCGGAAGCCCAGTCAAAACAACGAACACTGAAAGCACTGGCCCTATCCCATTCATGAAGATGATCGACTCTGCACTTTTCGCAGTGAGCCGTAAGGGAAAGAAAGCCGGAGCAGCTGCGTTGTACATGGAAAACTGGCACCTCAACTTCCCACAATTCCTCGATCTCAAAGCAAACTCAGGTGACCCGTACCTTCGTACTCGTTTTGCTGACACCGCAACATTTATTAGTGACGAATTTATGCGCCGCGTCGAAAAAGACCAAGACTGGTATCTCTTCGACCCAGCGGATGTTATGGACCTTACCGAACTCTATGGCGATGCATTCTCAAAGCGCTACAAAGAATATATTAAGCTTGCTGAAGCAGGAAAGATTCGTCGTTTCGATAAAATTTCTGCACGTCAGCAGTACCGCCAAATCTTGATACAACTTCAGGCAACCAGTCACCCGTGGCTTACCTGGAAGGACACAATTAACGTCCGTGCATTGAACAACAACACCGGCACAATCCACCTTTCAAACTTGTGTACTGAAATTACCTTGCCACAAGACAACGATAATATCGCTGTGTGTAACTTGGTCAGTATCAACTTGTCTGCACACCTTCAGGCGGATAAGACATGGGACTTCGCACGACTCGAATCAAGTGCTCGCAGTGCAATTCGTCAGCTCGATAACCTTGTCGATATTACTGAACTTCCTGTCCAAGAAGCGATGCGCGCCAACTCTGCAACTCGTGCGCTTGGTCTTGGCTTGATGGGCTTCAGCGACGTGATTGAAAAGCTCGGCTTTAGTTACGAATCTGAAGAGGCGTATGATCTCATCGATGTACTGACTGAATACATTAGTTACTACGCAATCGATGAGTCGGCAAACCTTGCCAAGAAGCTCGGTAGCTACCCAGCATTTAAGGGGAGCGGATGGAGCCAGGGTATCTTGCCACTCGACACACTCGACACACTCGCTGATGACCGTAAGGTGAAGGTGAACATTAATCGTACTCAGCGACTCGACTGGGAAAAGCTTCGAACAAAGGTGAAGAAGGGGATGCGCAACGCGACACTTATGGCGATTGCACCGACAGCAAACATTGCTCACATCGCCGGTACCACTCCTGGTATCGACCCACAATTCTCACAGATCTTTAGCCGCTCAACATTGAACGGGAAGTTCCTTGAAGTGAATGAAAACCTCGTTCGCGACTTGAAGAAGCTCGGCCTTTGGGAAGAAGTGAAGGATGACCTACTCATCAACCAAGGCGACATCCAGAACATCGATGTGATTCCTGATGAGTTGAAGGCGGTCTACAAGACAAGCTTCCAGCTTTCACCGTACGCGTTTATCGAAGTTGCGGCCCGCGCACAAAAATGGGTCGACCAAGCGATTAGCCGTAACATGTACCTCGAAACTCGCGACATCGATGAATACGAAAAGATTTACCTTGAAGCATGGCGCCGTGGTTTGAAGACAACCTACTACCTCCACGTAAAGCCTCGCCACCAGTCTGAACAAACAACCGTTAAAGCAAACAAGTCAGAACAGATTCAGAAGCGCAGCGGCGGAAAAGTTGGCTTCGGTTTTGCGAAGGCGAAATAATGAACGAAAGTATACGGATATATCCACCAGTGCCGAACGTGAATAAAAATAATAGTGTAGTGAAGGAGTAAATTATGGCAGATGTAACATCAGACGTACCACACGGAATTCTAGGATCAGGACTTCGCGATGGGCTACAGCTCAAACCAATTCGATACCAATGGGCATACGACCTATACAACCAAGCAGTTTCGAACACTTGGTTTCCAAACGAAGTCCAGCTTGGCCAAGACCTTGGTGATTTTGAAAAGTTGAGCGATGAAGAAAAGCACGCACTTAAGACAGTGATCAGCTACCTCAACCCGAATGAACTTTTGATCAACAAGTCACTCGCATTCGGTATTTACCCATACGTCAACGCCGCTGAAGCGCAGATCTACCTTTCAAAGCAGATGTGGGAAGAAGCAAACCACTTCATGACCTTTGAATACATTATTGAAACGTTTCCGTTTGATCGTGAAGAAATTTACTCAGCAGGATTTGGTAAGAAGAGCCTTTCTGATAAAGCTGACTTCCAGAACAAACACCTTGAGGTGATGCTTTCAAAAGATCTCGACATCAATACACTTGAAGGAAAGAAAGATTTTGTTCGTAGCCTCGTTGCTTACAATATTGTCCTTGAAGGTATCTGGTTCTACTCAGGCTTCATGGTTGGCATGAGCTTCCGTCAGCGAAACTTGCTCCGTAACGTTGGGTCATTGCTCGACTGGATCACTCGCGATGAAAACCTTCATCTGACATTTGGTATTAACCTTCTTCTGACGATTTTGGAAGAAAACCCAGAGCTACAAACAGAAGAATTTGCAGCAGAAATCCGTGGCCTCATTTTGCAAGCTGTTGAGCTTGAAGTCGCCTACAACGAAGACATGCTCCCGAAGGGAATCCTTGGCTTGAACGCTGACTACGTCAATCAGTACGTGAAGTACATGACCGACCGTCGTCTTGAAGAACTTGGCTTTGAACCTGAGTACAACGTCTCTAACCCGGCGAAGTGGATGGCAGCCGCTAACGACACACTTGAACTCGTTAACTTCTTCGAGAGCACGAACACGAGCTACGAAGTAAACAGCGTTAAGTAGGTTGTATGAGCGACGACGCACGAGCAATCCTTGACGAGAACATTCTTGGTAACGTGGCGACTGTCAACGAAGACGGCTCGCCATGGGCATCACCAATCCATGTATTTTCTGACGAAGAAGCAGTGTACTGGTTCTCATACGAGGATAAACAGCACTCACTAAACATCGAGCGCGACCCACGAGTCAGTCTGACACTTTTTTCGCCAGACGCCAGCAGGGGGCCAAAAGGTGTCTACATTAATGGCATTGTCACGAAGCTTGATGACAAAGCGACAACACAAGCCAAGCAACTTATGGTAGCAAAAATTGGTAAAATTCCAACGTATTTTGAACAAGCTACCGGATACAGACTGTCGATTGGCACATTTAACAGTAGTAAGTCGACCGGAAACTGTTGGTATTTTTACACCTAAATATGGGTAGACATGCGCTACATGTGGCGTATAATAACTTAACATAAGCACTACAAAAAAACGAAACGGGGAACGAACATGAACGCAAACACAATCATCTCAGACACAATGTCACTAGACGAAAAGCTCGCAGCAATCGATCTTGCTATGGCAAACGCAATGACACAGGCTCGCGACACGAGCACAAATGGTTTCTCAGTAAACACTGACCCATCAGACCTTCTTATGTGTGAAGGCTGCCAGTAGTCTCTACTTGTAAATAAAGAACATGGCACATTTTTCAGAATCAGAGCTCTTTTTTCCTGTTGAGAAATCATCAGAAGATAAGCTCACTTTCGCACATAATATTCTTGGTGAAATCGAAGTATCGCTCGGTAAACCAGACAACTTATCACTTGAGGGTCGTAAAGAACTTGAAAGAGAGCACGCTCGAACGCTGCTGAGTATCACGACACTTGAAAAAGTAGTGAGAATCGCAGCCTAGTGCTATACTAAATATAGTGAAAACAACAATCGTTATCTTTGGCATCACAGGGGACTTGAGTCGGCGGAAACTTCTGCCGGCTCTGTCGCATATTGTCGCCTCACCAGAAGGCGCGGACGTTTCAATTCTTGGTGTCTCTCGCCGGGATGTCGACGTTGCGGAACTTGTCACCGAAGCGGGCGGGAGCCCTGAGCTTGTTGCTCGCACACACATCCATACAATGGATCTTGCTGAGCCGACTGATTACTGGGTCCTGAAGTCTCGACTTAATGAAGACAATCCTGATCAGATTGTTATCTATCTTTCGGTTCCTCCTGGCGCTGCTGCACAGATCGTTGACCAGCTCGGCGAAGCGGGTATTAATGACTCTCGCGTGCGTATTTTGTTTGAAAAGCCCTTTGGGTTTGACGAAGCATCGGCTCGTGATGTCATTGCTCGTTCATCACGTTACTTTGCCGATGACCAGCTGTTCCGTATTGACCACTACATGGCAAAAGAAGTTGCCCATGAGGTTATTCGCCTTCGTCGTAACGCTGAAAACCATCATCATGCCTGGAGCAACGAATCAATTGAACGAATCGTTGTTTCGGCGACTGAAAGTATTGGTGTTGAGGGACGCGCGACATTCTACGAACAGACCGGTGCGCTTCGCGATATTATTCAAGGTCACTTGATGCAGCTATTGTCACTTGTGCTCCTTCGCATGCCAGCCGACTATAGCGATGAGCAGCTTCCTGAGCTTCGCCTTGCTGCACTTGAATCAATTCTTCCCGCCGATCCACGTCTCGCTGCGCGCGCTCAATACGAAGGCTACGACGAAGAGGTTGAAAACTTGGGGAGCTTAACTGAGACATTCGCCTCGTTACAAATTCAAAGCATTGATACCCGATGGAAAGACGTTCCACTTCAGCTTGTAACAGGCAAGGCTCTTAACGAAAAACGGACGGCTATCGAAGTATTCTACAAAGATGGCTCGATCGATACATTCGAAGAGGGTGCGGTCCATTACGACGGTCGCCGGCTTGATGCCTATGAGCGAGTGTTGCTCGAAGCCGTTGCTGGTCGTCGGACAATCTTTACAGGAAGTGATGAAGTGATTCGGTCATGGGAGATTGTCGCGCCGGTCCAGGCTCACTGGGAGATGGATGACACGATCACGATATACGACAAAGGTGCAGATGTTGAGTCGGTTATTGAAGCCGCTAACTCCCACATCTAGCGTAGTGACAATACTACAACATCCTACATATAGTGTTTTTTAAGAATATAGTGGTACAATAAAATTCCATGGAGGGGACAACAACATGGGGGTAACACAAAAATATATCTTTGTAACTGGAGGGGTGCTCTCGGGTGTCGGCAAGGGGATAACTGCGGCCAGTATTGGTGCAGTACTTCAAGCCAAAGGCAGCCGAGTCTCTATTCAAAAATGCGATCCGTATCTCAATGTAGATGCGGGTCTTTTGAATCCAAAAGAACATGGCGAATGTTATGTCACAAAGGACGGTGCCGAGACGGATCTTGATCTTGGTCACTATGAACGCTTTTTAGATATTGAGTTAACGCGTAAGAGCACGACGCTTTCGGGTCGGTTATTGCGGCAGCTTATTGACGATGAACGCGCTGGCAAATTCGGCGGGCAAACTGTCCAGCTGGTGCCGCACCTGACTAACGCAATTCAAGATGCAATTGAAGAGGCAGGTGAAGGTTCAGATGTTCATATTGTTGAAATTGGTGGAACGGTAGGGGATTACGAGGGTCTAAGCTTTATTGAAGCCATTCGAAATTTCGCCGCACGAGTTGGGCGAGAGAACTGTCTCTACGTTCACGTGGTGTACGTACCGTTTATCACGACAAGTAAAGAATTTAAGACGAAGCCAGCACAAAATGCACTTAACGACCTGCGTGGGTTTGGTATCGTACCGGATGCGGTCATTGTGCGAACTGATGAACCAGCGCCGCCAGTTGTTGCAGAGAAAATTGCGCTCTTTGGTGGTGTACCAACAAAGCAGGTGCAACTCTTGCCGAATGTCGATACAGTCTTTAGCATCCCTGAAATTATCGCGAGCAATGGAATTCATGATCTGCTGACGAAATTTACAGGCAACACGACAAAGCCAGATATGACCACATGGCAATCACTTTCAAAACCAGCGAAAACAACCTCAAACATAACCGTTGGGTTGGTTGCAAAGTATCTTGATAATGAAGACACCTACCTTTCTGTGCTTGAGGCGCTGAAGGCGGCTGCATGGGCAGAGAAGGCGAAGCTGACGATTAAGTGGCTCAATGCTGAAACGGTCACTGACGCAGAGCTTGAGTCTGTTGACGCATTGCTTGTCCCTGGAGGCTTTGGCGGCCGTGGGATCGAAGGTAAGATTAGTGCTGCGGATTTCGCGCTCACTAACAAAAAACCGTACCTTGGTATTTGCCTTGGCTTGCAGGTTGCAGTAATTGCTGCAGCTCGACGTGCGGGTTTAAAGAAAGCAAACAGCACCGAATTTGATGCTGAAACTCCTGAAGACGTCGTGTATATTATGGACGGTCAACAAGGAAAAGAATCAACTGGTGGCACGTTGCGACTTGGCGACTACGATGCAAAACTAACAGCCGGTTCACGCGCCGCTGAGCTTTACGGCACAACTGACGTCACCGAGCGTCACCGCCATCGCTATGAAGTGAATCAGGCGTACAAAAATGACATTGAAAAAGGCGGGCTCACGATTTCTGGTACCTCACCTGATGGTTCATTGGTTGAGTATGTTGAGGCAGCAAACCATCCATATTTTGTTGCAACGCAGGCACACCCGGAATTCAAAAGTCGACCATTCCGCGCACATCCATTGTTTGTCGGTTTGATCCGTGCAGCGATTGACGCTCAGTAACCCCTAGGGGTGAGGCACTTCTCCTGATATAATAAGCTGCAATGGAAACAATTATTCAACACGCAGTCAAAGAACTCTTCAACCTTGATGTGGAGATTTCATTAAGTCGACCAGACCCGCAGTTTGGTGACTATGCGTCGAATGTTGCCTTGCAACTTGCAAAACCACTTGCGAGTAATCCACGAGCAGTTGCAGAACAACTTGCCGAAGTGCTTCGTCAAAATGATGCATTTAGTGAAGTCACGATTGCTGGCCCTGGTTTTATTAACCTTCGCGTTGCCGCAACCTCATTGGTTGGTACATTGAACGAAAACTGGAGCGATACCTACGGAAATAACACTGATGGAGCGGGTAAGACTGCAATCGTTGAATACCCAAGTCCGAACATGGCAAAACCATATAGTGTCGGCCATCTTCGCCCAGGCAACCAAGGATGGGCGGCTCGCCAACTACTCATCGCTTCTGGCTGGAACGTCATTACCGACAACCACCTTGGTGATTACGGCGCACCGCTCGGCATTTGGATTACTGGATTCCGTCTTCATAGTAACGATGAAGCACTTGAGAGAGACGGTGTCTACGAACTTGGCCGAGTGTATATTCAGACAAAAAAAGATTTGAAAGAAGAAGCAGCTCGTGGCGAATCGACACTTGCCGATGAAGCACAATCATGGCTTTTGAAATACGAAGCAGGGGATGCGGAAGCCGTTTCGTACAGCGAGCGCTTCAACAAAATTTCTCTTGAGCACATCCATGATGTCATGGGTCGCTTGGGTATCTCAACTGATTATGAACTAGGCGAGGCATTTTTTGCACCTCGCGGTAAAGATGCAGTCCAAAAACTTCTTGAGAGTAATGTGGCTGTGCAAAATGATGATGGTTCAATTATTGTTCCACTTGATGACTACGGTTTTGATGTGCCCCTATTGGTGCAAAAAAGTAATGGTGCTGCTCTCTATGCCACTAGCGACCTTGCAACAATTCTGTATCGCGAGCAAGAATGGCACCCTGACCTTGTGGTATATGCGGTTGGTGCTGAACAACAATTTTATTTCTCACAGCTTATCGCTATGGCAAAAAAACTGGGTGTATCAACAGAGCTCGTGCACCTTTGGTTTGGTCAGATTGATCAGCTCAATGAAGATGGAACTCGTGAAAAGATGAGCAGCCGCAAGGGCGTTGTCTTGATGGAAGAACTGCTCGACCAAGCAGAAGCACGTGCGCAAGCTGTGGTTGAAGGCCGAGATGTCTCGCCCGAAGATGTCAAAAAGATTGCCCTCGGTGCAATTAAGTTTAGTGACTTCGTTTCAGACCGGCGGACAAATATCTTATTCGACTGGGATACTATCTTTGCGCTCAGCGGATACAGCGGACCATACGTGCAGTATGCAGCTGTTCGTGTTAACAAAATTCTTCGCGAAAATGGTTCTGGTGAATCTATTACCGAAGCGTACGATTATGAAAGCGAAAAGACGATTCTCGCAAAACTTCTCGAGTACCCAACGGTCGTTCGTTCGGCAACAACACAGCTTGAACCACACCGTGTTGCCGGGTACCTCTACGACCTTGCGCGTGAACTCAATCGTTACTATGAAACAACCCCAGTCGCGACGAGTGATGTTACAGAAACCCAAAAACAAGCTCGCCTCGGTGTCCTTGCAAAGGTGTCTCATATTTTTGCTCACGGCCTCGATATTCTTGGCATCTCCGTCCCCGAACGTATGTAGCTTGCATTTTACCTCTGTTAAGTGTATAATATTGCAATCGTAGCACCGCGCTACGCTTTGACAATGAGGAGGCGCCATGGCAGCCAGCGAGAGAGAACCTGTAGAATTACTTGGACAGCGCATTCGCGATCTGATGGTCTCGGGCGCAATTCCGCAAAAGATAGAGTTCGTTGAATTCAAACCGGACTGGGAAGGCATGTTTCACGGAAACGCCGCTGTCCGTTTTGGCTGCTCGAACCTATCGAATGATTCTGTTATCGAAGCGCTTGAATGGCTTGATGACCAGAGTCTTGTGGTATTTGACCGTAATCCTGACGAAGGCCGTTCATCAACTGGTGCACAAGGCCAGCCGTATCCGGAGCGCTTCGAGTGCACCGTTGAACTACGCTGATGTGTCGAGGGGTGGTGGCATCCGCTACCGCCCCCGACACTGCCTCCTCATATTTTTTCCCGAATGATACAATAATACATATCGCTATAAGGAGTTTATTCATGGCAACTGCAAAGAAAACAACTGCAAAAAAGACGACAACTAAAACAGCTGCAGCGCAGCCTGTACAAAAGAAACGAAGTGTCACGTCTATCGTTCCTGTTCAAGCAATTGCAAATGTTGGCTCTACTCAAATTGGAGGCTTTCTTGATTTTATCCGCACCCAAGGGGTGATCGGCCTCGCAGTTGGACTTGTGCTTGGTACCGCCGTTGGCGTACTCGTGAAGTCATTTGTTGAGAACGTCGTTATGCCACCAATCGGACTCCTTCTTGGGTCTGGTGATGGTCTCAAGGGTCTTTCATGGACAATCGGCAGTGGAAACAACGGCGACCCTGCAATTATTTACTATGGCACCTTCTTGAACGACTTTATTAACTTCTTGATTATCGCGCTTGTCGTTTACTTCATCTTTAACGTCCTCGGTTTGACGAAGCTCGATAAGAAGAAGGCCTAGTGAGCAAACCCCAAGGAAAACTCCTATGGATGGATCTCGAGATGACTGGTCTCGACGCTATCGAAGACCGAATTCTTGAAGTCGCTGTTATTGTGACTGACTGGAACTTTAAAGAGCTCGCAACGTATGAAGCGGTGGTTAAAGTCGGTCCACGCCTCGTCGAGAAGCGTATGGTAGGGGAGTTCTGGGAAAAACACAGTGGTGTTCGTGATTCTCTGCAAAAGCAAAACGAAACAGGTAAGAGTGCTCGCATTGTTGAGAATGAGCTCCTCGCTTTTATCGACGAATGGTTCCCGGCTGAAGAACGAGTCATTCTTGCTGGCAACTCTATCCACCAAGACCGAAAATTCATTGTAAATGAGTGGCATCGTCTTGATAAGAAGCTACACTATCGCATGCTTGATGTGACCGCGTGGAAGGTTGTCTTTGAAGGCAGATTCCGTAAGAAATTTGCCAAGCCAGAAGCACACCGCGCACTCAGCGACATCAGGGGTAGTATTGAAGAACTTGAATATTATATGAAAAAGGTAAAAGCATGAAAACACACGAAGAAGTTGAAGAATATCTTTTGAGCTACGCCAATACATGGCTTGATTTTCCATTCGGCGAAGAAACGAGTGTTTATAAAATTGGACACGCTGAAACTGGTGGTGGGAAGATGTTCGCGCTGATTCAAAATGACTCGAAGCCACTTCGCATCAGCCTTAAGTGCGACCCAAATCTTGCTGAACTCCTTCGTGAAAAATACGAGACCGTCGTCCCAGGATACCACCTTAATAAAAAGCACTGGAACACCATTCTTTTGACTGGCCAAATCGACGATGAAGAAATTAAAGACTTTATTCGCTTGAGCTACAACTTAGTCGCTGAGGCTTAGTTTTTCGCAGAGTCGTATTCGGCAAACGCTTTTTGCGCAGGGACAAGATTGTTATATGTCGTCATAAGGAATGTTTTCGTCGCTTCTGATGGGTTCGATGCGTAGAGTTGTTTGAGCACAATAAGGAGTGTCGAAAGCTGGTAGGCCATTTCGCGAGCATAGGTTCGATCAAATACACCGTTGAGTCGGGCATCCTCAATACGAACAAGCGCAGCAGCCTCTGACTCTTGGGTAACTACTTTTGCAGGTATATTTTTTGCAACCACACCTGCTCGGGTAAACGGAGCGGCGGCATCACGCTGTGTATTAGAAAGCGAAATCGCCAAGGTGCTATTGAGGGCTCTGAGCGAGCCACTCTTTAGTTTTGGCGTTGAATCTTTTACCAGCCGTTCGGTTGCGTTCAGCTTTAATGAAAGCCGTTGCCACGGCTCGACACGCGAAGCGCTAATTGAGCCGGCAATGACAACCAGTGTTATAACGATAATAATAGCGATGAGCCCGATAATGCCGAAAAGAAGCGGCTTGTTTGTCGTTAATTTCGAAGTGCTCATTTGTGGAGCGATTTGGTCAAGAAAGTCGGTGCTGAGTGGCGTCGAACGATCTGCCGGCGGAGTGCTGGTTGGCTGATATTGATGGTTCGGCTGCTCAGGTTGCATTAACTCATTAAACCATAATCAATAACAGAGGTAAAGAGTGATATAATCAGGGTATGCAGGACGCAAAAGAAGAGATTCGATCTCGGCTTAGTATCGAGGATGTCGTTGGTGAGTATGTGCAGCTCAAACGCGCCGGTCGAAACTTTAAAGGCCTGAGTCCATTTACCGGGGAGCGAACCCCGAGCTTTTATGTGAGTCCAGACAAAAATATCTGGCATGACTTTTCTTCAAACAAAGGTGGCGATGTGTTTAGTTTTGTGATGGAAGTTGAAGGTGTCGATTTTCGTGGAGCGATGGAGCTACTGGCTCGCCGTGCAAATGTTGACCTATCGGCGTATGAGTCGGCTGGCGCTCAAGAAATCGCCAAACAAAAACGTCGCTTGCTTGAAATTCATGACCTTGCTACTCGGTACTATCAACAAAGTCTTCTTAAGAATGATCGCGCCATCGAGTATGTTTTTCAGAAACGCCGATTGAGCAAAGAGATTGTCCAGTCTTTCCGTATTGGCTACGCACCCGACAGCGGTGACGCCTTGGTTCAGTTTCTGTCGCGCAAAGGGTTTACTCGCAACGAACTTGCAAATGCTGGGGTTGTAAATCGCTTCGGCGGCGACCTTTTCCGTGGTCGCATGATGGTGCCGCTCATGGATGCATCAGGGCAGGTGGTTGGGTTTACTGGCCGAATTCTTGAAGATGAGCCAAATGCGCCAAAGTACCTTAACACTCCACAAACATTGCTTTACGACAAAGGTCGCCAAGTCTTTGGCCTGAGCCTCGCAAAAGAAGCAATTCGCACCCTCGATTACACCGTTGTCGTTGAGGGAAATCTCGACGTCGTGAGTAGTCACCAAGCAGGCTTCAAACAAGTTGTGGCGACGGCCGGTACAGCAATGACCGAAGCGCATCTTCGTTCACTTGTACGTTTGAGCCCGAATGTCCGCCTGGCATTTGATGGAGACAAAGCGGGTCTCGCGGCTACTGAGCGATCAATCCCGATTGCACAGCAAGTTGGTGTCGACCTGACGATTATCAGTCTTCCCGAAGAATTTAAAGACCCCGATGAGGTGATTCAAAAAGACCCTGCACTTTGGCAGAAGGCGATTGATGATGCGCAAGGTGTAGTTGACTGGCTTCTCGTGCAATACGCACACCGCGAAGATATGACGACCCCAATTGGGAAGCGTCGCTTTACAACCGCAGCACTGACCGTCGTAAAGGGCCTCCAAGACGCCGTTGAGCAAGAACATTACATGAAGAAAATCGCCACCTTTACCGATTCGTCAGTTGATACCATCAAAGAAAAACTCTCTACCATTCATGAAGTGCGAGACGATGCACCAAAAAAGCAGGCAGTTGCACAAGAAATTGATACAACGATTGATGAGACGGTTTATCAAGAAATGTTGCTTGCACTCGCTGCAATCGACGCTGCCACAAGGCCACTCTTAAATGAAGTTGAGCCAGATATGCTTGCCACAGACGAACGCCGCATGCTCCTCAAGCTTTTGCAAAACAGCACAGAACCGCTCACGGGTACCTCTGGAGACTTGCAAGAATACGATACCTATGTCAAAATACTACTATTAAAGGCCGACACACGATACGGGCAATGGAGTGACGAAGATCGTTATCTCGAAGCAGCCCGCTTGGTCCGCCTGACAGTCACAGAACACAAGCAAAACCAAAAAGAACACCTCATTGCAGAACTACGCGTCGCCGAAGACGAAGGTCATGACGAACGCACGCTGCAATTACGGAAAGCTTTGAATGAACTAATTAAGGAGATGCCTCGTGCCAAGAAGTAAGAAAAAAGAAGAGCCAACTATCGAAGAAGAAGCGATTGAAGCAGGTGCACCAGTACCAGTAGCAGACCTCTCTGCAATCGACATTGATGGCCCAGCAGCAGAAGACCTCGAAGACGAAGTCGATACCGACGAAGACGTATTGAGCCAAGAACAGTACTTTGACGACGCAAGCGATGACAGTGTTCGTTTGTACCTTCGTGAAATTGGTAAAATTCCACTTTTGAATGCTGAAGAAGAACTCGCACTCGCACACCGTGTGGTTGCTGGTGAGAAAAAAGCGAAAGACAAGATGGCCGAAGCGAACATGCGTTTGGTCGTTTCGATCGCTAAGCGTTACAGTGGCCGTGGGCTTGATTTCCTCGATCTTATTCAAGAAGGAAACACTGGGCTTCTCCGTGCTGTTGAAAAGTTTGACCCGGATAAGGGATTCAAGTTCTCAACATACGCAACATGGTGGATTCGCCAGGCGATTACTCGTGCGATTGCCGACCAAGCTCGTACCATTCGTATCCCTGTGCACATGGTTGAAACGATCAACAAATTGCTTCGTACGCAACGTCGTATGACCCAAGAGCTCAACCGCGAACCAACTATCGAAGAACTTGCCAAAGAACTCGAAATGGAACCGGAAAAAGTTGAATACGTCATGAAGATCAAGCAAGATATTACGTCACTTGACGCTGGTGTTGGTCGTGATGGTGACGACGAAGACTCTGTGCTCCGTGACTTCATTGAAGACGAAGACTCTGCCACTCCTGAAGAATCAGCAGCGCAACAGCTTTTGAAAGAACAGGTCCAGGCAGTTCTCTCGACACTCTCTGATCGTGAACAGAAGATTATCAAGATGCGTTTTGGTCTCGAAAACGGCAAGAGCCACACACTTGAAGAAGTCGGCCAAGAATTTGCCGTTACTCGCGAACGTATTCGCCAGATCGAAGCAAAAGCACTTGCGAAACTCCGTAAGCACAAAGACTCAAAGAAGCTCCACGAATACCTCGGGTAAGCTACTCATTTGAGCAATAAATAAGAGCCGTGCATTTGCATGGCTCTTATGGTTTCAATACAGAGGTGATGGTGCTACTATAAGCGTCTAATGGCAGAGCGAATGAACGGGAAGGCACCATTTAAACGTCGCAATCACGGCAGTGAGCGTCGCGGTGTATTTCCGGTACCAGATTTTAATTTTGGTTCTCGCCAAGAGCAGTCTCGTCAAGACAAGCTCCGTCTTCTTTCACTGATTCGTGAGCGCAATGAACAAGTTGACGCACAACCCGAGCGTTCTGACCTAGGTAACAAAGAGTTGCCAGTCTACAACCACAAGCAAGAGCTCCTCGCGAATATTGAGGAGTTTAAATGTGTCGCCTTAGGAGGGGAGACGGGAAGCGGGAAGAGTACTCAGCTTCCGCAGTACCTCTATGAAGCAGGCTACGACATGACAATTGTCCTTGTCCCGCGTCGCGTGATTGCCAACGGTTTGGGTGATCGTATCCGTGAAGAACTTTCAGGTCAGATTGAAGATTTTGTGCCCGAAGAGACGGTCGGCATTATTCACGGTGAACGAAGCGAACGCCACGAGAACAATAAGATCATGGTGATGACGCCAAATACGTATCTTAAGATGGAGTCTGATCTTCGGAGCCTGTTTGGTGATAAAAAAGTTGCGATTGTCGCCGACGAAATTCACGAAGCAAACCTCTTTACAGAAATCGCTGTAGGAAGTGCCGCACTTGCCGTTCAAGATAACGAACAGTGGCGGCTTATTGCGGCGTCGGCAACGCACAATATGGAAACGTTGCGAAAACCATTCCAAAAAATTAACGGTGGGTTTATGCCAATTGTTGAAGTTGAGGGGCGACCGTTTGAAGTTGAAATGCGCGAGGATGCTGAACGCAACTCAATGCAAGTGTACGCCGATCCCGAGAATGATCATAAGGTAGCGATGATCTTCACCTCAGGCAAAAAAGAGATCGAGCACATTAAAGATGAGACCATCTTGGAACTCGAAAAGACACAACCTGGATCTTCAAAAAATGTTATCTTCCGGTACCTTCATGGCGACTTGACCGAAGTTGAATTGTCTCACATTAACGATCCAATTCCAGAGGATTACCGACTCGTTATTATTTCGTCACCAGCTGGTATGTCGGGTATTACCATTCCCCAAGCGACGCTCGTTATTACCGACGGAACAATTAACCGTTCGGAGCTTGATGATGAAGGAGCTTCTGGTCTGCGAAGGCACTACCTTTCAAAGGCGGGAATCAAGCAGCAAATTGGCCGTGCCGGTCGAGATGTTCCTGGGGGTGTCGGCATCTTAGCTCGTCCAACAACTGTATCTGAAGATAAGATTCGACGACGGGGTGGACAGGCTGGTGAGCCTATGATGACATTTACTCCTTACGCCGATCGTGCCGATCATGAACCGCCAGAAATTTATAGCACAAACTTGTCGAGAGTTGTATTGACCGTTGCCTCACTTGATCGTCGATTTGCAGAGATCAATGAATACATTCCACACCCAGTCGAAGCGTCGGAAATTATTAAAGCCGAAGAAGCGCTTTCTCGACTCGGTGCACTTGATGATGATGATAAAATTACTGAAGTTGGTCGAGCGATGGATAAATTTCCTGTTATTCCTGAGCTTGCTCGCGGACTCTATGAAGCAGGTCGACCGGGGAGAAGCTTGCAGCATATGGCACGCGCTGCCTTCATCGCTGCATCGGTCGATGTTGGTGGTTTACAAGACTATCGAGACAAAAAACAGACAGAGTGGAAGAAACTCATTCGTTCAACAACTGCAGATGATTTTATTGCACAGCTCGACCTGATGTCCGCGGTTGATGATGCGATGAAGAAGGAGCAGCCAGACACTTACTTCGCCGAAACATATACCCTTCACCCGAAACGGGTAGAGCACGCTCGAAAGGCTGCTCGCAAGATCTTGAAGATCATGCGTATCGACATCGATAATATGTCGGTATTATCACCACTTCCAAACGAAGAGTCCGATCTTCGGACTGACTTTACGTCGGGTATGATTGACCTTACGTATGAGCAAGTAGGGCAGGCCGTACGTTCACGTAAGCCGATGTACCGTAATATTCATGGTAATGCAGATTCAACACAACGAACGGTCAGTGATCGTTCGACATCAACATTGAAAAAAGGGCAGTTGATTGCAGGAATTCCACGGTGGTACGAAAAAGAAAATAAGCGCGACAACACGATGCTCCACTTCGATATTATTGACCAAGTGTTGATTGTCGATCCAAAGACCGTTGGAAGATTTGCGATGCAAAATAGCCTTCTTGCAGGTCACCTTGTCGATTCTCGGCTTGATGGTGATCGAGCGGTCGAATACGAACAAATGAAGTTTGGTTCGTTGCCTGTTGGTGAGCCAGTCAAGAGCACATGGCGCGAAAGTATTCCCGAGAAGACACAACAACTTTTGGTGCGCAGGTCGCTTGAATCTCCTGGTGATGCACACCGTGCGCTCCGTGATATCGCCGATGAACTAGCGATATACAAAGAGCGATTCCCTGAAGATATTCTTGTGCAATATCGCAAGACGGATGCCCCAAAAGATATTACAAAAAGCTCAATTGTCGAGCTTGTGACAGAGCTTGCCCAAACAACGCGAAGCCTTACTGATATTGACCGTCGCATCGCTCAGCATTTGTTTAGTTCAAACGCGTCAATTAGTAAATATTATGACGACGAAGCACGCGCCTTTCTTCAAGAATCAGCACCTGACTACATCGATCTAGCCGGCTCGCCGGCGCAGGTTAATTACGCCAATGGTACGCCATATCTCACAAACTTAACAAAGGCACAAAAACAGTCAATCAGAGGCGCCTTGCACCTGCCAGACGGTCGTGAGATTTATATACAAGCCTCGCTTGCAAAGGGTGGAACTGAACGCGTATCAGGAACGGTATACCGGGGTTTCTAGAAACCAAGTGATTCAAGTAGCTCATCAAGTTCGATGTGCAACACTTCAACCGATTCATCATTAATGATGTAGTGATCAGCAATCGCAATCGGGCCGCCCTTTTCAAGGTTCTCAATTTCTGTAATATCGCGTTCGTGCGCTTCGGGGCCAGTGAATGGGCGAATAGCACGCTCTGCAAGCCGACGATAGCGGATATGTCGTGGTGAGACAATCGCAACAAGGATGAGTTCACCAGGAAAGGCTTTTTTGAGGACAAGGTATTCGGTCCAGCTGTAGAGCCCATCAGCGATAATTCGATGCTGACCGGCTGCCGCGAGGTGTTGAATTTGTTCAACGATGCGATTCGCAACCACATCTTTTCCGTGTTCTGCGCGGAGGCCTTCGCGCATTTTTTGTTCATTTTCGGCTGTTCGCTCAATACCAGCTTCTTCGAGTGCTTGAAGAATGACGCCGCCAAAGTATACTTTTGGAAAGCCTTTTGCGGTGAGATATTCGACAGCGGTTGATTTTCCAGACCCCGCGAGGCCAACAAAGGCGAGGATTTTAAGATTTTCGTGTGTAGTCATAACCTCATTGTAGCAGGTGAGCGATCGTTCACCGTCCCTAAGGTGTTATACTGAGTCTATGAAAAAATTGGCAGTCATCGACGGAAAATCAGTCTTTTATCGCGGCTACTACGCAATGCCAAATCTTGCACTTCCTGACGGCACGCCGACTGGTGGTGTATTCGGATTCGCTTCAATCGCCATCGAGCTAATTAAAAAGCTCGAGCCAGATTACGTTGCCGTTGCTTGGGATATTAAAGGCACAAGTATCGCGAAACGTCTCGAAATCTTTGACGGCTACAAAGCCGGTCGCTCAAAGCCAGCCGACGATTTCTATGCGCAACTTCCGATTCTCCGCGAAGTCCTTGAGGCCTTTGGCTGGCCACTTTATGAGCTCGATCAATATGAAGCTGATGACATTATGGGTACCTTCGCAGTACAGGCGAAAGAAAATGACATCGAAGCGTGTTTGATAACAGGGGATTACGACCTCTTGCAGCTCGTGGATGATAATACTGGCGTGTACATTACTCGCACCGGCAGCACTGACCTTGTTCGCTATGATGACGAAACGTTTGAAGCGAAGTATGGCGTCAAAGTCAGCCAGTTCGTTGACTACAAAGCACTCGTTGGCGATAGCAGCGATAATATTCCTGGCGTTCCTCGTATTGGGCCGAAGGCTGCGCAAACACTCCTCACGTCGTTTGGCGATCTTGATGGTATTTACGCTCACCTCGACGAAGTGAAGGGCGCACAACAGAAGTACCTGACCGAAGGAAAAGATTCTGCGTATATGAGCCAAGAGCTCGCACGGATTTTTATTGATGCACCAATTACTATTGATTGGGATGCGACAAGTATAGAAAACACTGACGTTGAAAAGGTACTTGAAGTCCTCCATAAGTTTGAATTTAAATCGCTAATTGCTCGGCTTCCGAAGCACATGAAAATTGGTGATGAAGTTATTGATGTCGAAGAGTTGGTTGAGGAACTCGAAGAGGAGACGGCACTCGAAGGACTTCAAGAAGTCGAGTGGCCAGCGACAATTTCTATCGATGGGCCTATCTTTGTGGAACTCGTCGACGATGTACTATGGGTATCAACCGATGGGAAGACGATAATGTCTCGACCGGTTGCTGATGTCGATGTGAGCATGTGGCGCGCGCTCGAATTTGCACAGCTCGTGAGCTACGACGTGAAGGTGCTCTATCACGCCCTTGCGAAGCATGGCGTTGAGGTTCGCTTCACTGAAATGCATGATATTCGCCAGGCTGCGTTTTTGATTGATCCGTTGCAGCGCGATCGTTCAGCTATTGCACTTATCGGTAAGACTCCCGATTCAACACCGCAGCTTATCGCCGGACTCGTCGAAGTATACAAGCAACAACAAGCGGCATTTGTTGAACTTCCTCGCGTTGCCAAGATTGCTCGAGAATACGATTTCCCACTGACCTATACACTCTTCAGAATGGAAGAGAAGGGGATCCTTATTCGCCCTGAAACGTTCGCTGAATTGAGCGCCTCACTTGGCAGTACCTTCGACAAGCTTGAACAAGAAATGTATACGATGGTCGGCTACGAATTTAATATCGGCAGCCCTGCACAACTTTCAGAGGTGTTATTTACGAAACTTCAGCTTCCAACAACTGGTATCAAAAAAGGCAAAACCGGCTACAGTACTGGTCAAGCTGAGCTCGATAAACTCAAGGGTCAACACCCAATCATTGAACTCATCGAACAAACGCGTGAACTCGCAAAACTCAAAAACACCTACACCGATTCGCTGCCGAAACTTGCTGACGAGCACAATAGAATTCACACCACCTTTAATCAAGACGTCGCTGCAACCGGCCGCCTGAGTAGTGTGAATCCGAACCTACAAAACATTCCGATTCGTACCGAGCAGGGGCGTAAGATTCGTGAAGCCTTCATTGCCGCACCGGGCCATGTGCTGGTGAGCGCCGATTACTCGCAATTTGAACTTCGCCTTGCCGCAATCCTTTCTGGTGACAATCCACTGATCGCAGACTTTAATAGCGGCGTCGATATTCACACGAAAACAGCCAGTGAAGTCTACGGCGTGCCTATGGAAGAAGTAACCAAAAGCCAACGTCGTGACGCAAAGGTCATTAACTTTGGTGTTCTTTACGGCATGAGCCCGCATGGACTCGCTGCTAATACTGGCATGTCATTCCCGCAGGCAAAACAATTTATTGACCAGTACTTTGAACTTCGTGGTCCGATTCGTGATTTCATCAACAAGACATTAAACCAAGCTCGTACTGAAGGCTTCGTTGAAACACACTATGGTCGCCGTCGGCCAACACCTGACATTCTTAGTTCGAACTTTATGGTGCGCCAGGGTGCCGAAAGGGCAGCGGCGAATATGCCGATCCAGGGTACCGAGGCTGACTTGATGAAACGCGCGATGCTATTGGTAGACGAAGCGATTGCAGGCATTGGTGTGCAGATTTTGCAAATCCACGACAGTATCGTGATTGAGTGTCCAGTCGAACACGCCGACGAAGTTGCGAAGTCACTCCAGTCAATCATGGAGTCGATTGCGCCAGAATTAGAAATTGAATTAAAAGTTGATGTACATATAGGAGAACACTGGGGGGATCTATGATTAAGGCTATTATTTTTGACTGTTTTGGAGTGGTACTTGCGAATACCTCACGTGAGCACATGGCATTATTTGATCGAACTGATCCAGAAAAAGCAGAGAACCTTCGCGCAATCAGTCGCGCCGCCGACCATGGAATCCTTTCTCGACAAGAGGCACTCGAACAGACCGGTGAGATTCTTGGTATCACTGCTGCCGAGTTACTTCGTCGAGAAGATGAGGGTGAAGTGAAGAATCAACCGCTCCTCGATTTTATTGAAACCTTACGTCCACAATATCGCGTGGCGATGCTTAGTAACGTGAGCGGTCGTGATCGTCTTGATATTCGTTTTGATCCGAATGAATTGAACGATCGTTTTGATGTGGTCATCGCTTCAGGTGACGAAGGGTACATTAAACCTGAACAAGAAATTTACGAAATTGCTGCCGCGCGACTGGGCGTCACACCACAAGAGTGCGTCATGATAGACGACATTGAACTATTTTGTAATGGAGCTCGAGCAACTGGGATGCAGGCAATTCAATTTCTCGAGACACAGCAGGCGATAGCCGACCTTGGTCAGCTCATTGACAACACTAGTAAAACGGATTAACCTAGGGTCATGGCCCACTATAAATCTTCCCGCATCATTCCGATCATTTTGGTCGTTGTCGTCGTTATCATTGCAATTGTCGCACTTATTTCATTAGCACGTGTCGTCTTCTTTTCTGGTGCACAAACAAATGACACAGCAAACCTTGTCGACGAGCGTCGTTCGTCACTTATTGACACCGCAGCAAACCGAAGCGTCAGCATGACCGTCCGCGGACCGATTGTTGCCGAAGAGAACTTTCATTCTTACCGAATTGCCATTTCGCCCAACAGCCGCGAAATAAAGACGTTTACTGGTTACCTTGGTACTGTTGTTGAACAGAACACTCTTGGAAACAACGTCGCGGCATACGATCAATTCGTTCATGCTCTCGATAAAGCAAATCTTATTAAAGGTAAGCAAGCAACTGAAGTTGATGTTCGCGGTATCTGTGCAACTGGCCGCGTCGTTGAATTCCGTATTTTGAAAGATGACGTCACACTTGATACGCTTTGGACTTCAAGCTGTAAAGGATCTCCAGGTACACTCAACGCAAGTGTCGAGCAGCTCACGCAACTATTCGTGACACAGATTCCTAACTCACAGGCTCTGATCACTAGCGTTCGATTGTAGGCGACAGTGCCTGAACTTCCTGAAGTAGAAACGGTTCGGCGAGGCCTCGCTACTTTGATTATTGGCAAGACAGTGACTGCCGAAACACACGACACGCCGAAAGGCTTTCCTAATACCATCACAGACGTAACGAGCTTTTTACTTGGAGCAACGATTACTGACGTTCGCCGCCGCGCAAAGGTGTTAATAATCGACCTCTCAACTGATTATTCACTTGTTATTCATTTGAAAATGACAGGGCAGCTCGTCTTTGTCGGTGAGACTCGGTTTGGTGCCGGACACCCGAATGATAGTCTTGTGAATCTACTTCCAGATTCATCAACTCGGGTCACGCTCACATTTACCGACGGTACCCAACTATTCTTTAATGATCAGCGCAAGTTCGGTTGGATGAAGCTCATGCCGACGGCTGAGATTGAAAACCTTCCATTTATGCAACGAGTCGGCCCCGAGCCACTTGAAGAGACATTTACTGCCGAGGACTTTATTGTTCGCTTCACTCGTCGCGCACGCTCAACCATAAAGGCCGCGTTGCTTGATCAATCAGTTGTTGCAGGTGTTGGGAATATTTATGCCGATGAATCATTGTGGGGCGCAAAAATCCATCCTTCGCGCAGAGTCGCAACAATCACCGATGAAGAATTTACATTGCTGTACCAAGAACTCCGCGAGGTTATGAACCTGGCGATTGAAAAAGGCGGCTCCTCAAACAGCACCTATATCAACGCCGAAGGAAAGAAGGGGAGTTATATGGACTTCGCTCGTGTGTTCCGCCGTGAAGGACTTGAATGTCCACGCTGCGGCACCGTTATCGAAAAATCACGCGTCGCCGGCAGAGGCACGCATACTTGCCCCGTGTGCCAGGTGCTATAGGCTATACTGAAGATATGATTACGGCGTTGACGGGTGATAACAGTTTTGCGATTCGCGAGCGCGTTTTAGCGATTATTGCTGAGTTTGGCGGCGAGCCAGAGCGTATCGATGGCGCAGCACTCGAACTTCGCCAGCTCCCTGACGTTTTAATGGGAAGTAGCCTGTTTGCTGAAAAGCGTTTGGTAATTCTCAGTGACCTTTCGAGTAATAAGCAGTTATGGGAGAAGCTTCCTGAATGGCTGCCTCGCGTCTCTGATGATATTCACCTCGTGCTGGTTGATGAAAAACTCGACAAGCGAACACTCTCGTACAAAGCGCTCGCCAAAGCGACCTCAATCGAAACCTATGCCGAGTGGACGCCACGCGATACGTCACTCGCCGAAGCCTGGGCGGTTAACTATGCTCAGGAGCGCGGAGCGGCCCTCGACAGGGCTTCTGCACGACATCTTGTCTCTCGGGTTGGTGCGCACCAATGGACGCTCGCACAGGCGATTGAGAAGCTTTCAGTGCTTGATACTATTTCTCCAGCGATTATCGATGAAGTAATTGAGGCGACACCGAGCGAAAATGTCTTTGCCGTATTTGAAATGGCGCTCGAAGGCCGCAGTCGTGACGTTGTTGCGATGCTCAAGACACTCACACTTCAGCAAGACCCGTATATGTTCTTCGCGCTGCTTTCATCACAAGCACTGCAACTTGCGGCCGTCGCGGCAGCAGGGGAGCAGCAACCAGCAAAAGATTTCGGCATTCATCCGTTTGTCGCCTCAAAACTCACGCGTCACGTTCGACAGCTAGGCAAAAGAACTATTTTCTCAATCGTTCAGTTATTTGCCAACGCTGATGCTGACATGAAGGTGTCAAAAGCTGAACCGTGGATTCTCATTGAGCAAGTACTCTTGCGAACCGCCGCAACTGCCGACAAATAAAAGAACCGCCTCGAAAGGCGGTTCTTTAAAAGAGTAAAGAAATTACTTCTTTGCTGCTGGCTTTTTCGCTGCAGGTTTTTTGGCCGCAGTTGTTGTTTTAGCCGCAGGCTTCTTCGCTGCTGCAGGTTTTGCTGCTGCTGGCTTCTTTGCCGCAGGAACTGCTTTTGCTGCTGGTGCCTTTGTTGCAGTTTTCTTGGCTGCAGTCAGAGTGACGCCGGCTGCTTTCGCTTCTTTTGAAAGCAGTGCCTTACGACGTGCAGCAGTGTTCTTTACAAGAACGTTCTTCTTTACAGCAGTGTCGATTGCACTCTGTGCTGCTGAAAGTGTTGTTGCGCTAGGCGCTGCGTGGAAAGCCTTTACGGCTTCTTTTAGGTTACGCTTCGTCACAACGTTACGGTCACGTCGGGCGATAGTCTGTTTTGCTCGCTTGATAGCTGATTTGATGATTGGCATTGGTTTTCTTTACCTCTTAAAATGATGTATCTAGTCAAGGGGTGATTATAGAGGAAAAGTCTCGAAAAGTAAAGGGGGAGGGGTGTTTTCGTTGACTCTTTAAAAACCCTTATGTTATAGTGAAGCAAAAGCTCATTATAAGAGAAAAAAAGAAACACTATGGACGACCTCAAAGCAAAACAGCAATTAATCGAGAAGATCAAAGCTTCATCGAGTATTCTTGTAACCGTTTCGAACAGCCCTTCAGTTGACAGTCTTGCTGCGGCCCTTGCCTTAACACTTCTGCTCGATAAACTCGAGAAGCACCCAACAGCAGTCTTTAGTGGCGCAATTCCTCCGGCGATCAACTTCCTTGAACCAGAAAAAACATTCGACTCAACAACCGATAGCCTTCGTGATTTTATTATTGCTCTCGATAAATCAAAAGCCGACCACCTTCGTTACAAAGTAGACGGTGACGCAGTAAAGATTTTTATTACGCCATACAAAACAACGATTACCTCTGAAGACCTTGAATTTAGTCAGGGTGACTACAACGTCGAACTCGTGATCGCTCTTGGTGTTGACGATCAGGCGCACATCGACGCGGCTATCGAGAGCCACGGCCAAATTCTTCACGATGCTGATGTTGTTTCAGTGACTGCTCACGATCAAAAAAGTACTCTCGGTGGTATTGATTGGCACGACGAAAAGGCGAGTAGCCTCAGTGAAATGATCTCTGGTCTTGCAGAAGCATTGAAAGTCGACAAAAACACACCATTGGTTGACCAAGCAATCTCAACAGCACTCCTGACCGGTATCGTTGCAGAGACAGAACGATTTAGTAATACAAAGACATCCTCACAAGTGATGAACGTCGCCGCACAGCTTATGGGTGCTGGCGCTGATCCACAATTGATTTCATTCAAACTCCAAGAGGGAAGCGAAACACCTGTTGATTCTGAAGAATCTGCACCAGAATCACCCGAGCCTGCGGTAAAGAAGAATCAATCAACACTTTCAATTGACCACGAAGGCGAAACGCTTGCTGAACTTGATAAGCGCGTTCGTACATCAGACAAAGCACCCGTAGAGGCGCCTGTTGAGATTGCTCCAGAGCCATCTGCCGCAGATGTTACAGTTGATACCACGAATGCATATGGCCTCGAAACTCAAGCGCCAGCACAAGTGCCTGATGCAGAAGAGCCGACACTTGGCGGTGCGCTTAATGCAACAACCGAGCAAGCCGCTGCAGATTCGCGTCGCGTTGCGGAAGATGATCGGAATCGAAAGATTCTTACACATTCAGCGTATCTTGGTGGAAGCGACCCATCTACGCCTGCTTCTTTAAGCGATTCGGCCCCAGAGGCAACAAGTGAAGCACCAGTAAGCGACACATTAACACACTCAGCATATTCACTCGAACCTCTCGAAGAACCAGCGCCTATTGCGCCGCCAGCTGAGCCAATTGCTGCACCTGCACCGGCTCCTATGCCTATGCCACTACCAATGCCGCCAGCAATTCCTGATTTCTCACAGCCACCGCTTGCGCCTGGAGCACCAGCAATTCCTGTACCAGCTTCAACAGAGCAACCAGCACTCCTTGGTGATATTCTCGCGCCAGAACCAACAGTAGCGCCTGAAACGACATCTGCATATGCAATGCCAGAGCCACTTCCGGCACCTGTTGATGCGCCCGCGCCAACTTCTCCGACACCCGCTAACCCCGCTCAATTCCAAATTCCCGGCCAGCAATAGCCCGCATAGGCTATAATGACCCTTATGGAAAATGAAGATAGCGTCCTTTTAATCGATAAGCCAGCTGGTATTACCAGTTTTGGTGTTGTTGCGCGTGTCCGTCGTCGACTCTCTCAGCATCTTGGCAAAAAAGCCAAAGTCGGTCACACCGGCACGCTCGACCCGTTTGCGACGGGCCTTATGATTATTGTCACAGGTAAAGAATGCCGTAATGCTGGTAATTACTCAAAACTCGACAAAGAGTATGAAGCAACGATCCGTCTTGGGCAGACAAGCACTACAGGTGACCCAGAGGGTGAGCTAACGGAAGTCTCTGATCGTCAACCGACCGAAGAAGAAGTTATCGCTGCTTTGAAGCAGTTTGAAGGCGAGATCACCCAGCGTCCGCCAATCTACAGCGCCATTAAGATTAACGGTCGCCGTGCGTATGACCTTGCCCGTAAAGGCGAGGTTGTTGAAATGCCAACACGCCAGGTCACTGTCTATCGACTTGAACTTATTGACTATACATACCCAGAGATTCGAATCCGCGTTCACGTAAGTAGTGGGACCTACATCCGAACCATCGCCCAAAACATTGGTGATGTTCTTGAAGTTGGTGCGTACTGCTCTGAACTTAGGCGAACGAAAATTGCCGAGTGGACCGTTGCAGACGCTGAAGCGATCGCTGTCTAAGACTTAATGTCTCTAAGGATATCTTGGAGCTTCTGTCCACCGCTAACTTCGGTAAGAATCTTCTCGAGTGTTTCGCTACTATCGCCAAGGCGTTCTGATGATTCACGACTTGGGTCAAGCGTAATGGCGATCTGGCGAATGAGCTTGTCTTTCTTCTCGCCAGAAATTTTCTTTCCTTCTTCTGATTGAACAGCACGGAGCATTGCAGTCGCGTAATCATTTCCAGCAACTTGGAGTTTACCGGAGTCAATCTTACCCTTCATGATTGCAGAGACAATCATGTCATTCACACCAGACTCGCCATAGGCACCAGTGAATGGCTTCTTCTTTGCAGGGTCAGTTTCATTAGGATCGCTATCAAATCGGAACCCTTGCTTCCACATACTGATGGCACCAGCGGTCATGTACGGTGGCTTCGCTGCATTTGTTTCGAGTGCTTCAGCAGCTGCAACACGGCGCTCTTCACGCTCTTCCTCAGACGCACCAGGGAATGAGAAGTCGATCTTCTCGAGTGCTTGCTCGATCTGGTTGGTGTCCTTGCCGCTGAATGTCATCTGTAATGCAGCAGTCATTGCATCGTGGGTTGCTTCAATACCCTCAGTATCATTACCCTCGGCAAGTTGTCGGATTTTTTCGCTGGTAAGGTTCTTAAAGCCGATAATAGACTTGATGTTTTCGAGGGTTGATTTGCGCGCACCTGATTGCTGAGCGATAGCGGTCGCAAGGGCACGTTGCTTACCGTTCTCGGCATCGACACTTCCGGCAACTGCGAGTAGTTCTTCAGCGCGTGCGTAGTCGGCAGGGCTACCCTTAACAGGGTCGGTTGAAAGTATCTTCGCAAAGTTTTGCTGTTGTACAGATTGCGCTGATTGAATACCTTGCTTCTCGGCAGCGAGCTGATCAGTATCAGTAGCCATACGCTCCATAACGGTCTGCTCATCTGTCGTAAGAAGGGTCTTTTCGATCTTACCAGACTTGTATTCTTCAACGACACGAGTAACCTGGCTCTCAGTAACCTGGAGGGTTTGCTTTGCCTGCTCGGCACGAATCATTTCGAGGTGAACGTCAGTACCCACTGCAGCCTTGAGGGCATTCATGTATGCCGATGCTTCATCCTTCGCTCGTGATGCAGACATCTTACTCTTATCAAGTGCAATGTTGGTCAAGTTAAGGCCAGTGCCATCAGTTGCTCGCTGTGCATCGAAGAGCGCTTGTACAGCATTTTGTGCAGTCTCAAGCTTGTCCTTATTCATTTGTGCATTCTGCGCGACACGGTACAGCGCAGAGGTTGGATCGAGCTTCATACCTTCAACCATAGTTGTGTAATTGTTCTTCATTGATTCAACACGAATCTTACTTGCCTCAAGGTCGCCAACAGTTGCATTGAGGGCAGAGCCAGTAATCGTTCGCTGTTGGTCAAGGTATGTAGACTTCGCGTTTTCACTTGATTCAAGCCGAGCCTTGCTGACTTCAAGGTCAACGGTTGAGTTGTTGAGGATTGAACCCGGGCGAACACGCTGGCTATTAAAGTGTGTATTTGTCTGGTTCTGGCGCTGTTCAAGAATTTCTTTACTCGCCTGAGCGTTCATTGCTCGTTCGTAGAGTGTTGAACCTGGACGTGTCTTAAGCACCTCAATGTGTGCTGCATTGTTGTTGTGGACGTAATCTTTCTCAAGCTCCGCATCGGCCATGTTTTCATGAATGCTCTTGTACGCATCAGAGCTGTGGTAATTGTTGTCCGCAAACTGTGTATTTGACTTTGTTCGATCGGCAACTCGTCGGTTGACGTTATTAAGGCTTCGTGATGCTCGGCGCATGAAGCCCATGCGCGCACCTGCTTCACCATTAAGCTTTGTGCCACCGATACCGCGTTGACGGTGTTCTTCGCGTCGACTGTCTGCCCATTTTCGGGTCTGGTCCATAATGCCCTTGTTTGGGTTGTTGACGAGACCGGCGATTCGCCCAAGGAGGCTTCCGCTCAACTTGAGAAGGAGAGGAGTAATGACGAGTGGCGCAACCTGGACGATCATACCGAGAATGAGAATGTTGATTGAAGTCGCGTTCTGGATGATAACCGCTCCGGCGAGCTGTGAACCACCAAAGACCAACGAGAAGGCTGGGAAGAAGATGAGCATTGTCATAAAGAGGCTGCGCCATTTTTCGAACCATTTTTCAGTGTTCGGAAGGAGGTAAGCAACAAATGCGAGCGGTGCGATGATCAAGAGGATTGTGATGATTGCTTGTCGAGCTGCGAGAATAAGCAAGACAACGAGTACGGCAAGGATAAGACCGAGGAGTGCTGGCAAGAGAAGGAAGATTGCTCCAGCGATCGTTCCACCGGTTGCTGCAATTGCTGTAACTGCACCGATACCAACGGCGAGCGATGCGGTGCCGCCAGAAAGCACAAACCCAACGAGACTCTCCCAGCTCATCATCTCTGCGCCCCAGGTGTCATTAGTGACATTGAAGAGCTGGTTGCGGATTTGGATGAACATATCTTGTAGTGCGTACCCGAGGATATTTGAGATATCAATCGCAATCGCACAGATAAGGTACGAGAGGTTGACGAGGATCGCTGCAATAATGAGGCGAGGAATTAATTTCTTTAGCCCATAGTTTCCAACACCCATGCTGGTGACCTGAGAGTAAATGATGATCAAGAAGACGATAATAAAGGCTACGTTTGCAATGCTCCGCATAACATTCCAGGCAACATACATCGTGTTCTCGGTATTGTTGCTAATTGGCTGCACATTCATAAAGCCACTGAGTGCGTTGAAGACGAAGTCCATTCCTTGTGCAAGGAAGACGCTGACGCTACAAACAATCCAGCCGACACCTTGGATTGCACATGAAGTACTCGTCGCATCACCTTGCCCCTGAGGGGTGAGGCTGATAGTTTGCGTTGCTGAAGGGTTTGAGTACGAAAGATTACCAGAGTAATCATAGGTAACATATGATGCGCTTGTCTCTGTTGGCGGGCTCAAGCCTGGTGCGAAGTAGATGACGTGCGCTTTTCGTGTTGGAGGATTTGTTTGATCAATCGTCTCAATGTAGAGGTAGTAGTTTGATCCAATAGGAAGATTGTGGGATTCGCCGGCTTTTGCCTCACCAACTTTAAAGTACTGGTGACCGTCGTGAAGGATAGATTCACCGCTCCAGTCTGCTGCGTGAGCAGGGGTAGCAGTGCCAATAACTGTCGCCAGCAAGGCCGTCATAATTACGGCCGCGACAAAACTCAATATACTTCGCACAGAGAACCCTCGGTACGAAGCGGACTTTATAAGCTCCATATCGAAGTCATTATAGCATTTTACAGATAAAAAGTCAATGCTCAAGCGGGATGAAGTTAAAAAATACTTTTAACCCCGAAGGGGACTTGCACCCTTTCAAAAGTTCTGGTACAATACACCCTCGATGATTACTGCAGAAAACAAAGCACAGGCATTCGCCCTGACGCAAACGCACAAAACTGATGTCGGAAGCCCACAAGCTCAGGCCTCAGTTCTTACAGTGCGTATTAAAGAGATCACTGAACACCTTAAGGTGAACAAGCACGACCACATGGCTCGTCGCGGTCTCGTGCA
>Ga0247816_10000104_pt1 | contig 47253 bp, 53 predicted proteins | sample UWRJL209509C1_FD_179930 | JGI IMG/M metagenome (GOLD analysis project Ga0247816, IMG submission 179930) | Plant litter microbial communities from Arlington Agricultural Research Station in Wisconsin, United States - UWRJ-L209-509C-1 | ecosystem: Environmental > Terrestrial > Plant litter >...
GCCTGGAACGCTGCCAGGTCGGAGAAGCTGAAGATCGTCTTCGAGAACACGGCCTATACACCGGCGGCAGGCGAAACCTACCTGCGGGCTTTCACGATCCCGGGCGACACCGCGAGCAACACGCTCGGCGGCGACCACCGGCTGTTCACCGGCGTGTTCCAGATCAGCATCATCGCGCCGGCAGGCACCGGTAAGACCAAGACCAACCCGCTTGCGGCTGAGCTGACCAGCCTGTTCCCGCTATATGTGCGCGACACGAAAAACGGTTTTGTCGTAACGCCGATGACACCTGTCGACCAGGGCCCCGGTATTACTGGTGATTCGACCTACACCGTCCCGCTGTCGTTCTCATACAGGTCCGACACCACTCCATAAGGAAGCCAAATGGAACTGCACGAGATCGAACTTCAGAAGAAGGTGCTCGAAGACGAGCTTTCCGCAACAATCCAAGGGGCGTTTACTAAATTTAAAGCCGCGACGGGTGTGGGCATTCTCGCGATTGACGTTAACGTTTACCGCTGTCACGCCCTAAGTGAGCCAGTACCAGACCCTGTTGTTGGCACCGTTTCGTTGCACCTCGACCTATAGCGAAACCCGCCCGTTGGGCAAATCCTGAACCCGCCATGTGCGGGTTTTGTCATTTCTACAAAGAGGAAAACCCATGTCTGTTTATTTCCCCAACGGGGCAACACTGGCGATCTCGACTGGCTTCGCCGCTGCGAAGGTGATCGCCAGCATTACCAACGCCAACCCAGGCGTCGCCACATCCCTCGCCAATGGTTTTGCTAATGGCGACATCCTGTTGGTCACTTCTGGCTGGGAAGACATCAACGAGCGGGCTGTGCGTGTCTCTGCCGCCGCTGCGGGTGCCTTCACTCTGGAAGGTATCGACACCTCGAACACTTCGTTCTTTCCGGATGGCATCAGCGCCGATACTGCCAAAAAGGTCACCGGCTGGGTTGCTGTGAACCAGGTGATCGGCAACTCGATGTCCGGCGGTGAGCAGCAGTACTGGACCTACGCACCGCTCGAGGCGCGCCGAGACAAGCAGATCCCAACTACCAAGAACGCCCAGGCTTTCTCGTTCCAGCTCGCAGACGACGACAGCCTGGCCTGGTACGACGAACTCGACAAGGCCGACCGCGAGAAGGAAGTGCGGATCCTGCGGATGTCGCTGCCGAACGGAAAAACGATCTACTACGCCGGCTATCCGTCCTTCAACAAGAGCCCGACCCTGGTGCGCAACGAAGGTGCCGCCGTTGCTTTCGGCTTCACCATCAACGCTGAAATCACAGCGTATCGCGCCCCTGTTGCGGCCGGCGGCGGTAACTGATCATGGCAAAGTTCAAAGTTGCCCAGGCCCCAACATTCAAGGGGCCGGTAATGATCCCCATCGTTGGCCAAGCGCCCGTAAAGGTTGAATTCACCTTCAAGTACCGCGATCGTGTTGATCTTGCCACCCTTTTTGACGAGTGGAACCAGCGCCGCAAAGCGGGCTTTGAGCGTCTTGGGGACAACCCCTCTCTGTCGGAGGTAGTGGCCGTCGACACTGAACAGCAGTCGCAGCAGATCAAGGATCTGGTGGTCGGTTGGGCATTCGATGACAAGTTCGACGAGGAAAGCATCAAGGCGCTGGTGAAATCCTGCCACGGCACAACCGAGGCTGTCGTCGCGGCCTACGAGGATGCGTACGCCAAAGCCCGATCGGGAAACTGATACGCGTCGCACGCGCTCTTTACGAGTCTGCGCCAGATGCCGAAAAGCTAGCGGCATACGGCCTGGAACTATCGGACCTCGACGAAACATTCGAAGTCTGGCCCTGCAACTGGCCGGCGTTTTACCTGTTCAACAGGATGTCGACTCAGTGGCGGGCGGGCGCCGGCGGCGCGATTGGTCTCGACTACACCTGTCTCCGCAACGTGGCCGGGTTCCTCGGCATCAAGAAAAAGAAACTCGCTGAAATCTTCCCTGACCTTCAGGTGCTGGAAGGCGAAGCCCTGCGCGTCATGGCGGAGGAAAGGGAAAACAGCCCGTAACCACGGGCACTTATTCAAGGTGAGTCGATGAACATTGCAGAACTCGGCGTCAAGATCGACTCGGCCGATGCAATCCAGGCCAAAACGAGTCTGGATGAGATGGCGAAAGCTGGCGGCCGGGCCGAGCAATCCGCCGTCAGCCTGATGAACGAAATGCAGGCGCTGGAGAAATCGCTTTCCACCAACGCCAAGACCACGCAGGACCTGGCAAAGCAGCGTGACGCGCTCGCCAAGCTGACCAAGACCGGTGCCTACGGCGAGGCCGAGGCAGCGAAGATCTCCGCTCAGCTCGACAAGCAGCAAATCGCCCTGGCCAAGTCCGCGATGGATGAGCAGAAGGCCCTCAACAGCCTGCTGGGGGCGATTGACCCGGCACGCGCCGCGCTCGCCAAGCTGGACACCCAAGTCGAGCAACTGGGCAAGCACCTGGACGCTGGGCGTATCAGTCAGGAGGACTACAACAAAGCCCTGGGCAATATCGACAAGGATTACGCGAAACTCGAAAAAACCAGTTCCGGTTTTGACAAGCTGCGCCTCGGTACTCGCGCGGCCCAGCAAAACGTAATGCAACTTGGGAGTGCGCTCTCTTCGGGCGACTGGGCAAGCGGTGCAAGAGCGATTACCCAGATCGGTGTAGGAGCGGGCGCGTCCGGGGCCAGCCTGCTGGCTTTGGTGGCGCCGATTAGCTTGGTCGCCGCTGCTATCGGCGGTCTTGCTTATGCCTACTACAGCGGCAACAAAGAAACGGATGCCTTCAACAAAGCTCTCATCCTGACTGGCAACTTTGCAGGAACGACTTCGGGCCAGTTGAGCGACATGGCGCGTCAGGTTTCCGCAGTCATTGGTACTACCAGTGCCGCCGCGGATGTGCTGGCCACTATGGCCGGTACCGGGAAGCTCGCGAGTGGCAGTTTCGTGGAGATTGCCGAGGCGGCTCTGTCCATGGAGAAGGCCACGGGCAAATCTATTGAGTCGACAATTGCCGAGTTCGTGAAGATCGCTGAAGACCCTGTAGCGGCGGCGAAATCGCTGAACGAGCAGTACAACTTTCTTACCGCTTCTGTTTATTCGCAAATTGTTGCTCTCAAGGATCAGGGCGACGAGATCGGCGCTACGAAGCTACTGACTGACACCTACGCCGACACCGTACAGACCCGATCCCGGCAGGTGCTCGACAACTTGAACCTGTGGGAGCGGGCCTGGCTTGGCATCAAGAGCGCGGCAAGCGGTGCTCTAGATGGGATCAGTGATATTGGTCGGCAAAAGAGTTTCGATGACCAGATCAAAGACTTGCGTTCCAAACTCACTGGCTCCGATGCATTCGATGTGGGTGGGACGCGCTTCAACGCGCAGGAAGTCAGCCCCAAAGTTCGTACACAGATAGAGGGGCAGATTCGTTTTCTGGAGCTACAACGGGATGCCGACCAGGCGCGGACAAAGTATTTTGACGATCAAGGCAAGGCAGAGCGCGCCGCCGTCACCTCAATGGAAAAAGTAGACGCGTTGACCAAGTCCGCATGGACAAACGAGCAGAAGCGTACCGAAGCTCTCAAGGACTACAAGAAGCAACTCGACGATATCCGCAAGGTTGACCCGAAGGATTCGCGGCTCGACCAGTCGGCAATCGACAAAAACATTTCAAACATCAACGCCAAGTTCAAAGACCCGAAAGCCGCTACAAGCCAGGTCGATTTGACTGGCTTCAACGACGCCAAGAACAACTTGGCCCGGATCGTCAACGAGTACAAAAACACCCAGAAGGAACTGGACGCGGCGCAAAAAGCCGGACTGGTCTCGCAATCGGATTACGCCCTGAAGCGCGAAGCGCTGATCGGAAATGAACGCGACGAGGTGACTGCTGCCTATGAGGCCGAGATCGCCGCGCTGGAGGCCACCAAGGGCAAAAAGTCCACGACTGCCGCCCAAAGCATCCAGCTTGACCAAAAAATCGCTGACTCGCGTGCAGGGATGGTCAAGGCGCAGGAGGATGCAGATAGCCAGCTTGAAGTGTTGGCAACCAGCGAGACCGGGCGCCTGGCGAAGCAGGAGAGGGCGATCACGTCATACGTCCAGGCATTGGGGCAGCAACAGCGCGCCCTGGAGCTTGCCGGCCAGCGTGCAGTCCTCGGCGTGGGCCAGGGCGATCGGCAAAACGCACTCAACGGCGAACTGAACAGCCAGCAAGACCGGTTTGCTCAGCAATCGCTGGACTTGGAGAACCAACGCTCCGACCCATCGCGCAACATGTCGGACGAAGAGTTCAAGCGCAAAGCGCAGGCGCTCGCGGACGCAAACAAGGCTGCCACTGACCAGATCCAGCAGAACTATGCCGACGTGGAGAATGCACAGGGCGACTGGACGAAGGGCGCGACATCGGCCTGGGCGAACTATCTGGATTCGGCGCGTAACGTTGCCGGCCAAACCAAAGCTCTGTTCGGCAATGCCTTCAGTTCCATGGAAGACGCCGTTGCGAACTTTGCCATCAGTGGGAAGTTCTCTTTTGCCGACTTCACGAAGTCGATTCTCGCGGACATGGCTCGCATTGCAACGCGCCAGGCCAGCTCGGCATTGCTGAGTAGCTTGGTGGGTGCAACCGCGAGTTACTTCAGCGGCAGCGCTGCCGGTGGCAATGGATTGGCCGCTGGGTCTGCAGGTGCAGCGTCGTCGAACCTCGGCGCATCGCAGGCCGGTTACTCCAGCACGTACTTTCCACAAGCCCTGGGCGGCGCCTGGTCGGGCGGCGTGCAGATGTTCGCCGACGGCGGCGCCTTCACGAATTCCATCGTCAGTAAACCCACTGCGTTTGGCATGGCCAACGGCAAGACCGGCGTCATGGGCGAAGCGGGGGATGAGGCGATCATGCCGCTGACCCGCACTGCCAACGGAAAGTTGGGCGTTATGTCGGTCGGCGGGGGCAGTGGCGGGACTTCCGTCAGCCTCAGCATGCCGCTCATGGTCATGACGGACGAAGAGTCGGGCAAGCCCGACGGCGCAGAACTCGACACCGAACTGTTCCAGCGCAACATGCAGGAGCGGATGCGTACAGTTGCGAAAGAAGAGATCGCCAAGTCTTGGCGCCAAGGCGGCGTGAGCAGCCGAAACGTAAAAGGATGATTTATGGCACTCGAACGATTCACCTGGGCAACCGAGAAAGGGGTCGAGGGGGAGATCTCTCAGCGCGTACGCACCAAGCAGTTTGCTGACGGCTACGCGCAGTCCGTCGAGGACGGGATCAACAATAAGTCCCAGTCCTGGCCGGTGACCTTCACAGGCATGAAGAGCCGCATCAAGGAGATCATGAAGTTCATAGACCGGCACAAGGGCGCCAAGGGCTTCCTCTGGGAGCCGCCCTTGGGCGATCTCGGGCTTTACAAGTGCAACGGCTACAAGCCCGTGCATCGCGGCGGCTCGGTCTACGCGATCACGGCCACCTTCGAACAAACCTTTCACCCCTGAGATAACTGCCCATGGCACTGATCACGGACATCCAGAAACTGGAGCCCGGCGCCGAAATTCGCCTGTTCGAAATTGACGGAACCGAGTATGGCGCGGATTACCTGCGCTTCCACGGCCACGCCATCCCGCATACGCCGGCGGAACTGCTGGCCTACGAACATTCGGAAGAGGATCTGCCGGCCAAGTCGATTTGGTGGCAAGGCGAGGAATACGCCGCCTGGCCAGTGCAGATCGAGGGTATTGCCTCAGGCAGCGACGGCACGGCCACCAGGCCGACGTTCGCCGCCGGCAACATCAACGGGCGCGTCACGGCGTTGTGCCTGGCCTTCGAGGACATGCTGAAGTTCAAGCTGACTGTTCGCGAGACCCTGGCTCAGTACCTGGACGCGGCGAACTTCCCCGAAGGCAACCCGACTGCCAATCCGACCCAAGAGGCGCTGGAGATCTGGTACATCGACCAGAAAACCAGTGAGGACGGCGAAGCCGTGGTCTGGGAGCTGTCTTCCCCGGGCGAGATCGATAACCACGGGCTGCCAGGGCGCCAGATGACGACGTTTTGCCACTGGGCCATGACCAATGGCTACCGGGGGCCGGACTGCGGCTACACCGGTGCCGCTATGTTCGACGACGAGGACGACCCCACGGATGACCCGGCCAAGGATCAGTGCAAGGGCTGCCTGTCGTCCTGCAAGTTGCGCTTCGGCGAGAACAACGAACTGGCCTTCGGCGGATTCCCCGCCGTGTCCCTGATAGCCCGGAGCTGACCATGCGTAAGCACATCATCGCGGCCATCCAGGCGCACGCGACCGCACAGCACCCTAAAGAGTGCTGCGGCCTGCTGCTGGCCATCGGGCGAAAGCAGAAGTACTTCCCGTGCCGGAACATTGCCACGGAGCCGAACGAAGAGTTTCGGCTTGACCCGGCGGACTATGCCGCTGCGGAAGACCTGGGCGAGGTGATCGGCATTGTTCACTCGCACCCTGACGCAACCAGTCGGCCGTCACCGCACGACCTGGCAATGTGCGAGGCTACGGCCTTGCCCTGGCACATTCTGTCGTGGCCCGAAGGGGATTTGCGCACGATTACGCCGACTGGCAGCACGCCGCTGCTCAGGCGCCCATTCGTACACGGCGCTTGGGACTGCTGGCAGGTTTGCGCCGATTGGTATCAGCGCGAATGGGGGATTGAGTTCGAGGCCTTCCAGCGCACTGATGGCTGGTGGGAGAGTGCGGAGAACGCAAGCCTGTACGAGCGGCACTACGAGGCCGCCGGCTTTGTGCGAGTCGACCGGCCACAGCGCGGCGACATGATCGTTATGCAGGTCGGGCGGACAGCACACCCCAATCATGCGGGGATCTACCTCGGCACCGATCCGGCATTGCCCGATGAAGAGTCAGGTGTATTCGGCCCTGGCCCATTTCTACTGCACCACCTGTACGGCAGGCCGTCCGAAATTATCGTCTACGGGGGGCCGTGGCATGACCGGACACGCCTGATCCTCAGGCACAAAGATGCACACCAACCAACATGACGCGGCGGGACCGCTGGAGCAGGCCATGCAAACTACACAACGCTACATCCTGACCATTCACGACCTCTTCACCGTTACCAAAATCGGTATCTGCGGCGCTGAAGCCGAGGTCGCAATTCTGGATCGCGATGTAGAGATTGATCGCATGAAATTTTCCGGCAAGTGCCAGAGCAAAGGCGGCTACAGCCGCAGCTACCACGGTAAGTCAGGGCTTGAAGCAGCGCTTATATCTGGTCCGGGCAGAATAGATTTTGGTTTGGCGCGGGCGGTCGCTATCTAGGCTCCTCGCCGCCGCCCATAAATTCATCGGTTCCGAGCCTGTGCGATCCATATTTCACAGTGTGACCATCACCGAGACGCGTAGCCTCGATATCTGCCACCTTCTTGTCGGCGTAGATATCAATAAAACTCCAGGGGGCATTACGACCCACAGCCCACCCCAGCACCCATCCAGGCATATCCGGGTCTGCTGGTAGATTTTTCACGAGACTTCTGACTGACATGGCCATTCCTTGGTAATTGAAGGCGCAACGCTACTACGGCAATCGTCAGGCGAGTTACTGGCGTTCCATCCACGCTGGACGGGCGCACAGGTCTGCTGTGCCTATAGGCCTGTCCGGAAGATGTCAAGACTAAATTGACACGGCCTCTTGACTTCGGCAGACTCCCGCCTCATTTTGAGTTAGCAAGAAGCTAAACAAAACAAGGAGTGAATTAATGCCGCGCAGTTTAGATGTAGCTGAGTATTTCCTTCTTCTGGAGGGTGATGAGGGCGAAATCTCAAACATGAAGCTGCAAAAGCTTGTGTATTATGCGCAAGGTTTCAGCTTGGCCTTGACGGGTAAACCACTTTTCGACGAGCCAATTGAGGCGTGGATGCACGGCCCAGTAGTGGCTGACCTGTATCATCGCTTCAGTGAGTTCGGTGGCAATCCTATACCTCTCAGCAACACATTCAACCCGTCCGTTTTATCGCGCGATCACCGCGCGCTAATCGAAGAGGTTTTTGATGTGTACGGGCAGTATTCCGCATGGAAACTTAGACAGCTTACTCATGAGGAGTCTCCTTGGATGGATAACTATGTCGAGGGTAGTTACAGCCGTGAAATTCCTCAGGACGAGATGCGGAGATATTTCAGCGAGAATTTGGTGAACTAACAATGGCTCGTGACCGAATCAAGGGACGTGATTCTAAAGGTGCTCAGATCAAGCCACGACAGACGGTCGTAGAGCCTGATGATTCCGAATCAAAACCGCCTGTTTTTTCATTTGAGTATTTGCAGGCCGGTTGGTGTATTCAGAATTGTCAGCAAAATGAGCGCTCGATGATGCTTGACAAGCTTAGACGTTTAAGCAGCCTAACCTGGAAGCAAATCCGCCTTGAAGACAAGCATCATTTAGGATCGGAGACTATCTCCCGAAACTGCATCCGCGCTGCGATTCCAGCCTTTCTAACCGACGAAGTAAATATCCTGGCATTTCGCGCTTTCGGGAAGGCAGCAATGGTTGGCTATAAAAGCGGAAGAGTTTTTCATGTTCTTTGGATTGATAGGACGTTTAGCCTATATAGCCATGGTTAAAGCCCAGCCCGCGCTGGGCTTTTTGCATCTGGCGGCGTCCTCCCTACCAAGGGGCAATCATCTTCGCCATCTCGCACAACCCAAACAACTGCTCCGCGCGGGCCTCAGGCTCAGCCTCGATCAGGGTGGCAACGATCTCTAATCGAATACAGTCCGATTCCTTAAGAGGAGAGCGCTCCGAAATAAGCAAATCGCAAACTCGGTTGCTGTCCACCTCAGTTGCTTCGAACGCACCATGAATCGCCATTCTCGCTCCAAAAAGATCTTCAGGGTTGCGGCGCCCACCCATTGCTGTCAGGCGCAGGAGGGTGGCTCGCTCCTCAGCTGTGTTCGACATTCACTATTCCTTGAGATGAAAGAAGCCCGGGGGGCTAAGTTAGTCTTTGATTTCTTCGAGCTACTTGTCATGCGTTCTCCGCATCAGCCAATAGCTTCGTTAGGAAGGGGAATTCAATACAGCAAACCCGGTCAATTTGCTCGCGCACATGCTGATGAGTCTCGCTGTTATGGGTTGCGATTGTGAGGTAGTAGTTCTGGCCTTCGTGTTTGGCGAAGACGATCCACTCGCCACTCAACGCCTGCTGCTCGGCGAGCCGACGTCGGTTTCCGATAACGATGTCATCGACTAAAGCGGGTATGTCCTCAGGATCGAAGTAGCGAGTCTCACCAGCGTTTGCTGCTTCTCGGATTTTTTGGTCAAAAAAAGGCATACCGAATAGCTTAAGGCCCTTATCGACGTTCATTGCCATCGACGCTAGCCCGTCTTGCAAGTAGTGCTTGTGCCAAAGACCTTTAAGGGGTTGGCGGCGATTTTGTATGGGTGCCTTGAATTGACCACGCTCGCCCATCTCGAGGAGTTCAATTTCTCGAACGATCGAGGCGGGATTTTGCCTATCCGAGAAAGCGCCTCCGAGAAGATTTGCAACGAGTAGCGCGCTATAGCGTCCAGGGGCCGCTCGCTTGAGGCCGATACTCTCGATAAACGCAGGTATGTCAATTTTGAGGTTTTCTTGTTCGTCGATTGGGGACATTTCGCATCCTTGCGTATGTGTGAAAAAGCCCGGTAGGCCAGGCTTCAAATTGACATGACTCTTTCTCGATTGTGAAAAGGGCCCACGCACTACGTCAAGCGAAAGCCCTGTTACTGGCATTCCGTTCACGCTGGATGCCTGGCCAGGTTCGCAGTACAGTCGGTGTTTTCTTATTGAGTAGTCATCATGGTCAATGCCGTTTCTGTTCGACTTTCCGAAAGTGAGTTTGCTGCCATACCTGTCGAAAGGGGAATGCCACTACATGCGAGTTTGAACGAGCATGGGGGTTGGCTTGGTGTGGACTATCTGATTCTCTGCTCTGAGCACGTCCCTACCTGGGTAGCCAAGGTAAAGGAAATTGTCATTCCCCGAACAGAGGGTGGTCCGTTGACAGTGCGATTCTCTGAAGTTCGTAGCGTTTTTGGCAAGGGCGCCACGTCGGAGTATCAGGAAGCATTCGGAAAGTACAGGAATAATGGATGGGGCGCCTTCCTCAGCACATTTGAAAATGAGCTTTTCTTCACCATCGGAGATCCAGTTGCGTTTAAGGTTCGGCCCGATTTCTTTGGCTCACTAAGTATGGAAAACGCTATCGATGCTCTCGCAGAAACATATGGTGTCAGCACCGAACAAGTGGAGATCTCCATCAGATCCAAGCCTCGCGCCGCTGCTGTCTTCTAAAGCGGGGCGGTGGACGTAGCTCAGCCCCGCGCGAGGCTTTTTGCATCTCCCCCTGAGTGCTACAGTCCCGCCAAACCAAAGAGGGAACGACATGCGACTTGGATTGAGCTGTCAGGGAGAAAGTGATTGAAGGTAATCCGGAGTAAAGAGTTCATCGCTGCTCGCGCATGGGGTGCCATGGACATTGCAAACATGGACGGCACGACGGTGCGTCTTCATTGGACGGATCAGCCCTACAAGTGGCATGTGAACGATGGAGAGGAAGTATTTGCGGTCCTAGACGGGATCGTTGAAATGCATTATCGCGAGCTGGGTGTTGAGCACATTGCTGTGCTGTCGGCGGGGGATGTTTTTTTTGCGGGGGTCGGTTGTGAACACGTTGCCCACCCTCTTGGTGAAGCTCGAATACTCGTAATTGAGCGCGAGGGGAGCGTTTGATCGAGAGCGGTCTGATTTGTAAGGACAGTCCACTTTTCATAGTGAGAGAGTGTTCTTTGACGATAGCTGACTATGAAATAGCCCAGCCACGAGCTGGGCTTTTTGCATTTGGTCCTCCAGTGCTACAGTCCCGCCAAATTGAAGAGGGAACGACATGCGAATTTTGATAGCGGCGGCAGCGGTGGTGATGCTGGCGGGGTGCATGGCGCCGACGATGAACGAGGCTCGCCAAGAAGGACCGTACAAGGTACTGACCTCGCAAAAAGCCGACGCTGTGCTGGCTAAATGCGTCCAGTACGAATGGCAGAACCAGCCAATCTTCGGCGGCACGCCTGGAGCAACGCTTCAGCCAGGGCGCGACACCGGATACACGGTGTTCACTGAGGGCTCCCAGTACTTCGTTGATATTCAGCCCAAGGGGTCAGGCTCTGAGGCAAAGTATTACGTGGTGGTTGGTAACTGGATCGCCAATAAAAGGCTTACCGCGTTGCAGGGCTGCCTGTAGCGATACGTCAAATTATTCAAGGCTCGCTTCGGCGGGCTTTTTTATTGCCTGGAGAAAAGCAAATGGCGGCACTTGCCATCAATTATCAGCCCATGACCACAATCCTGCTCTACGGCCAGCTTCGGCAGTTTGGGCGGTCCTTCCGGATGGCCGTGAGGACTCCGGCTGAGGCAATCAAGGCTCTGTGCGTGCAAATACCAGGGTTTGAGCGCTTCCTGTCCAATGCAAAATCCAGGGGGATCGAGTTCGCCGTATTCCGTGGTGCAACGAACCTGGCGGAAAAGGAACTGGGGTTTGTCGGCGAGGGGGATATCCGCATTGCCCCCGTCATCACCGGAAGCAAGCGGGGCGGTGCGCTCCAAACGATTATCGGGGCTGTGCTGATCGTTGTCGGTCTCGTGATTACCGGCGGTACCTTTGGCGCGGGTGCGCCATTCGGCTCGGCTCTGATAATGATGGGCGGGTCGATGGTGGCGGGCGGTGTAATCCAGATGCTCAGCCCCCAAGCTGGCGGCCTCAAGACCAGCGCCGCGCCTGAAAACACACCTGGCTACGCCTTCGGTAGCGCCAAGAACACCACGGCATCTGGCAACCCGGTTCCGCTGTGCATCGGAGAGCGGCGGTGGGGTGGCGCGATTATCAGCGCGGAGATATACGCCGAAGACCAGATGTAGCCATTACCCGCAGCAACGCAGCCGCCCATGAGGCGGTTTTTTATTGCCTGGAGAAAAGCATGGGCGCAGCACGCAAGGTTGAAATCTACGGCGCCAAGGGCGGATCGGATAAACCAAAAACACCAATCGAGGCACCGGATAGCCTGCGCTCTGTGGCCATGGCCAAGATGCTTATCGCCGTGGGCGAGGGCGAGTTCGAAGGTACGCCAACTGCACGCGATATTTACCTCGACAACACTCCTCTGCAAGATCCTCAGGGCAACATGAATTTCCCGAATGTGAAGTGGGAGTGGCGCACCGGGGCAGTAGACCAGACGTATATCCAGGGCATCCCGACGGTCGCGAACGAAACCACGATCGGCAATGAATTGCGCAGCGGCACTCCATGGGTTCGTGCCATCAACAACACCCAGCTTTCCGCTGTGCGTGTGCGCTTCGCCTGGCCAGCGCTTCAGTCTGTGGATGCAAGCAATAATATCAACGGGTATCGGATTGAGTACAAGGTGGAGGTGGCCACTGACGGTGGTGCCTACCAGCAAGTGCTGAGCGAAGCTGTCGACGGCAAGACCACCAGCGTGTATGAGCGCACTCGTCGTATTGATTTGCCGAAGGCTACTACTGGGTGGCTGATGCGTATCACCCGTCTCACCATCAACCAGAACAACAACAAAATCTCCGACACGATGCAGATCGCCGGCTTCACTGAAGTGATCGACGCGAAGATTCGTTATCCCAACACAGCGCTGCTGTACATCGAATTTTCGGCGGAGCAATTCCGCAGCATCCCGTCCGTGACGGTGTTCTGCAAGTCGCGCAAATGGCAGGTGCCAAGCAACTACGACCCGGCATCTCGTACCTACACAGGAGTTTGGGACGGGACGTTCAAAGAGGCGTACACCAACAATCCTGTGTGGGCCACCTATGGCATCACCACGGTAGATCGGTTCGGCCTTGGCCGCCGCATCAAGGCGTGGATGGTGGATAAGTGGGAGCTCTACAGGATTTCGCAGTACTGCGACCAGTTGGTACCGGACGGAAAGGGTGGCATGGAGCCACGCTTCATCTGCAACCTGAACCTGCAAAGCAAGTCGGATGCCTGGTCGCTGCTACGCGACATATCGGCGATTTACCGGGGCATGACCTACTGGGCCCAGGGCCAGGTGTTCACCCTGGCGGATATGCCGCGTGCAACCGACTTCGACTTCGCCTACACCCGGGCAAATGTCATCGATGGCAAGTTCACCTATTCAAGTGCATCGGAGCGCACTCGGTATAGCCGTGCCTTGGTCAGCTACGACAATCGGCTGAATAATTACGACACTGATGTAACGCCGACAACCGATCCGAAGCTCCAGCGCCGTTACGGTGACAACCCGCTAGAGATCAGTGCTATCGGCTGTGACCGTGAGTCTGAGGCTCAGCGCCGCGGCAAGTGGGCGTTGCTCACTAACTCCAAGGACCGGGCGGTGACTTTCAAGGTTGGCTTGGACGGGCGTATCCCGCTGCCTGGCTACGTCATCCCAATCGCGGACGAACTGCTCGCCGGCCGACCTGTGGGCGGGCGCATTTCGGCGGTGAGCGGCAAGGTCATCACCCTGGACCGCGACACCCAGGCCAAGCCCGGCGACCGGCTCATCCTCAACCTGCCCGATGGCAAGTGTGAGGGGCGGACCGTGCAACTGGTGAGTGGCCGGAAAGTCACGGTCACCACGGCGTACTCCGTGGCGCCGGAGCGGGAACTGGTGTGGGCGCTCGATGCTGACGACTTGGCCATCCCGCTGTACCGCGTCACCAGCGTTTCCCGGCCAGAGCCTGGCGTATTTGAAATCTCGGCCGTCCAGTACGACTCGAGCAAGTTCGCGCACATCGACACCGGCGCACGCCTGGAAGAACGCCCAATCAGCGTTGTCCCTGTCACCGTCGTTCCGGCGCCGGCGAGCGTCACGCTGACATCGAGCTACGCGGTGAACCAGGGCATAGCCATCAGCACCATGAACATCTCGTGGCCTGCCGTTAAAGGCGCTATCGCCTATGACGTGGAGTGGCGCAAGGACAGTGGCAACTGGATCAAGCTGCAGCGCACTGGCTCGACCAGCGTCGACGTCACCGGCATCTACTCGGGCGCATATTTGGCCCGCGTACGATCGGTGAGCGCCTTCGAAATCTCGTCGATCTGGAAAAGCTCCAACCTGACCAACCTTCAAGGCAAAGTCGGCCTCCCGCCGGCGGTGTCGTTCCTGACCACCACCAGCCTGGTCTATGGCATCGGCATTCAATGGGGATTCCCACCAGGTGCGGAAGACACCCAGCGCACTGAGCTGTGGTACAGCCAGTCGGCGGTCCTGGCGAACGCTACAAAGCTGAGCGACTTCAGCTACCCGCAGGCAAAGCACGAGATGCAGAACATCCTGGCGGGCGCGGGTTTCTTCTTCTGGGCGCGCCTGGTGGATCGCACCGGCAACGTCGGGCCGTTCTGGCCGATCCCTGGCGCAGTGAATGGCCGGGCCAGCTCGGACCAGACCGAGTACGACAAGTACTTCGCCGATAAAATCGGCAAGGGCGCTCTGTACCAGAGCCTGCGTGAAGAGATCGATCTGATTTCCGGCAGTGGGCCGGGCTCGGTCAATGACCGCCTGGACAAGGCCAAGCAGGAACTGGAAGACCTGATATCCGAGATCACCGACGCGCTGGAATATGTCTCATCCAAGGCTTACGCCAAGGGCGACATGGTGCGCGTGGGGCAGAAGTTGTTCCAGGCGACCAAGGCGGTACCGGTCAACACAACCCCGCCGAACGCCAATTTCTGGTTCGACATGGGCACCATTGCCGAGACCAACGCGGCGATGGCCTTGGAGATCAGCAAGAACAAGACCGCTATCGAAGAGGTCGACGGCAAGGTCACAGCCACTGCTGAGCGGCTGGAGGGTGTCTACGCGCTGGTGAAGTCTGACTCTGCGGGCTCGGAGGAGGGCAGTGCTGGCGACAACACTTCATCCGCCGGCGCCTGGTCGCTGATGGCAGCCATTGCTGAACGAGATTTTGCCCAGTCGCAGCGGACCGACATCGTTGAGGCCAATGTCGCGGAGAACACGGCCAGCATCACGACCGTTCAAACCGCCATCGTATCGGACAGGCTGGCAGTTGCCGAGGAGGTCAAGACGATCAAGGCCAGTGTCGGTGAAAACGCTGCCAGCATCGTCACAGTCCAAAAAGTTATGGCTTCTGACAAGGAGGCAACTGCCGAAGAAATCAAGACGATCAAGGCCAACGTTGGGGATAATGCGGCCACCATCGTGACCGTTCAGAAAGCTATGGCCACCGACAAGGAGGCCGTGGCCGAGGAAATCAAGACGATCAAGGCCGATGTCGGGGATAACTCGGCGGCGGTGCAGACCGTCAGCAAGGCCCAGGTTGCTCTCGATGGCAAGGTCTCGGCGCAGACCACCATCAAGGTGGAAACCACCAACAACGGCAAGAAGGTCATGGCTGGCCTGGCGATCGGTTCCGATGGGGAAACAGGCGAGGTGCTGATCTTTGCTCAGCGCTTTGCCGTGGTCGACGAGGTCAGCGGTCAGTTGATCCCAATGTTCGTGGTCCAGGGCAACCAGGTGTTTCTCAACCAGGCAATCATCAACACAGCGTTTATTCAGCAAATCATCCTGGGTATGACGCTGCGGTCGGAGGCTGTGGATTCGAAGGGCCGACCACTATTGGAAATCAATGTGAAGTCCGGGACGTTCACGCTTCGAAGTGCTGGCACTGGTGGTTCATCGCTCCTCAACAACGATGGTCTTACCGTATTTGATGCTAATGACGTTGATCGGGTTTCGGTCGGGAGGTTTTCCTAATGCCTTATGGAATGCGCACAAAGGGGGCCGGAGGCAATATAGAGTTAGATGAGAACTCATTTACTGTCAGGATTATATATTCCGGTCTAGTCACCCGATCCGCGGGCGGTGGTCGATATGCCTATATCGCAATACCTGAGGTTTCTCCCTCTACTCACTCCGCAGTGTGTATTCCTATTGGGGCATACCCGCAGGACCAAAATGCACAAAACGCGTATGCAGTTCAATATGAACCTGAAGTAGTAGCGGGCGGCGTAAATGTTTGGTTTGGGAATAGGCTTCATCCCCAGGGCGCCACCGGACTTGCAACTCAAAGGTTGCTGGTGATGAGGTACAGATAAATGACCTATGGGTTACGGTTTAAAAACAACTCCGACGTGGTCACCTTGGACTCTGAGTTTTCGAGGTTGGTTGTTTTGCAGTCTGGGCGCTATTCGGGTGGAGTTGCTTTTTCCCCAGTAATTACATCGGAGGAGCCACCGCTTGTGTTTGTCAGGCCGGACGCGTCTGTAACTTTTCAGTATGTGACCATCAGCGGTAGCCCCGGTAATTGGACGGGCTTCTCTTACCTTGGGGGTGGGGCCGGTAACTTTTTTTGCGCTGCCTTCTTGTCAAGAGAGACGGCAAGCTACGGGCTTAGATTGAGGGATGGCACAAGGAAACTGTTATTCGATAGCGGAACCCCTTGCGCGCAATTCACAAGGGCCATAACAAGCTGGTCCTATCTCGGCTCTGAGCAAACGGGTCAAGTGGGAGTGTATAAGACAAGTTGGACAGCATATTCTCCGCTAAATACTGGTGACTATATGTTGATAAATAATATCGCTATGGATGTAGCGGGCACTTCAACAAGGTATGCAAAATTTTATTGCACGTGGGACTACTCCGCAAACAGAGTAGTGCCGTTCATTACGGGGGTGAATAATTCGACTTCTGGTTTTTTTGTCCCTATTGTTTTTGCGAAGCCCATATCTTAGTTGATGACAGTTTAATAAATATTAGATAGCCGCCTTGAGCGGTTTTTTTTCGCCTGGAGAAAAGACCATGGCAAGACAGGAAATTGTACTGGGCACGCCACCTACTGGGCTCGGGGGCGATCCGCCGCGCGTTGCCAGCATGAAGATCAATGCGATGACGCTAGAGCTTTACGGGGCCGCTGGTATCGGCGGGATTGCGGCCAAGATGGATAAGACGTCGGCGTTGATTGCGGACCCTAACAACGCTACTGGCGGGTTCACATTCACTGCGGTCGGCAACGCGGCAAACCCAACGGAGTTGAACGTAGGGTTTGCGATTTTCACCATCCCCGGCAGCGCCACCAATAACGGTGCACAATTTGCTTGGCCGCTTACCTCGGTTACCGCCAACAAGAACCGCGTGTGGACCAGGCAGTGCTTTAACAACGTCTGGTCTCTGTGGACTGAGAGCCTGTCCGTAACTTCGCTGGCGGCGCTGTTCGGTATCGGCGGTACTTCGTTACCCGTTACCGACCTGGATGTGCTTTTCGGGACCAACGTATACCGTGTGCTCGGCACTGCAACAGGCACGCCTGTAAATCAGGCGGGCATGGTCCAGCACATGCAGTACGGAACGACCGTGGGTTCTGCCTCAGCCCAGGTCTATGTCACGTACGAAGCAACCCCGCGAATGTTCTACCGGTCCAGGCCAACCAATGGCGTCTACACGGCGTGGATACCTAGCGCCTCCATGGCTGACGTTGATGCGCGCCTGGCGTTTTACGGTATCGGGCTGGCAGCGGCGGATCAGGCACAAGCAACCAGCAACTTGAACACGGCGACCGTCCCTAACCGGTATCGAGTCGCCGCGAACGCCACCGGCAAGCCTGGAGCGCTTGGCGGGACGCTTGAGGTAATCAAGGGGTTCGCCAACACCATCGTTCAGTGGTTTACGGAAAGCGGAACAAGCTCGCTGTGGGTTCGATCTACTACGGATACCGGCACGACCTGGTCGGCGTGGGATCCGAAGGCGTCAGCAACGGCTATCAGTAACGTCGACAACACCTCTGACGCAAACAAGCCCATCAGCAATGCTACTAAGGCCGCGCTGGATACCAAGTTTGACGCAGCCAAAGCGATACTTGATCCCCAGTCGGCGGGCGGGCTTATGTCGTACACAACCAACGCCACGGGAGAGATTTGGAAGTTCCTTAATGGACTTTTGATTACAATTCAGACAGTCGCAGTCCCGGCAAAAACTTGGATAGCTGGTGTAGGAGTTCGGTATATAGAGCACAACGGCCCTCTACCCGCCACTTTCGTTAGAGCACCAAAGCTAATTGCGGTTAGTAGCGATGGGGATATCTCATCAAGGTCGGCATATGTCGCGATTGCTGTTGCAGCCTCTGCAACTTTTCAGGTCTACCTTTCAGCGAACTCCAATACAACCGGCGCTGGGGCGCTGGGGATAAACATTCTTGCCATAGGGTCATGGAAATGAAAATTAAACTAATCCCGATCCTCTCGGATCAGAAGCCCCCACAGGTATACGTAAATGAAAATACCGTTCGAATCAACGATGAGGCGTTCGACTTCTCCGAGCTTCCGAACGGGTACAGTCTTCCGTCATCTGCGGTGGGATCGGATTGGTTTACGGGGGAGATAGAAAGGTCTGAAAGCGGAGAGATAACCGTAAGCCTGATCCTCCCCCATGGCGATGACGCGGCGGAAAACGTTCGTTTCCCTGAGTCGCTTGAAGTGGAAGATGGTTGGGTGCCACTACCGAAAAGCGAGCCGAAAAAGGAGCACTTAGAAAATGATTGATTTCAGCAAGGCGCAGAAAATCATGACTGATGACGACCTAAAGGCCGAGGCCGAAACCTCTCAGGCTCGCCAGTATCTACAGTCAACGGATTGGCAGGTTATCGCCAACATAGAGCGCGGCCGGGAGATCCCAGCAGACGTACGCGCGAAGCGTGATCAGGCGCTGGATGTTGTAACCAAGGCTTAAAAGCCCCTTCGCTGATAGACGCCCGAACACCGATACCGCCTTGAGCGGTTTTTTTTCGCCTGGAGAAAAGTATGCCGCGCATTTCTGAAGCCGCCGCCGGCGGCCGTAACGTATTGGCGACGCTCGATGCGATCGCCTGGGCCGAGCTTGGGTCTGATTACCTGATGCGCTCCGACGATGGCTACAACGTCATCGTGACGGGCATTGATGGGCGGCTTGAACTGTTCAACGACTATGCCGACCATCCCTTCATGGGCGGCCGTAAGTCGAAAACCATTAACAGCAAGGGCCTGACTTCAAACGCCTCTGGTCGCTACCAGCAGATGCTGAAGGACTGGCCGCATTACCGCGCGCAACTGAAGTTGCCGGACTTCGGCCCGATCAGCCAAGACAAGCTGGCCATCCAGCATATCCGCGAATGCCGCGCCTTGGATGATGCGAAGGCGGGCCGTATTGAGGTTGCCCTGACCAAGTGCCGGAATATCTGGGCCAGCCTGCCGGGTGCCGGTTATGGGCAGCGCGAGCACAGCATGGCCGACCTGATTGCTCGCTATGTGGCCGCAGGCGGGGTGCTGGCATGACGTTGGTGCAGAAGATCGCCGTCTTTGGCGTAGCGGCGGTTCTCCTGCTCGCCCTGGGAGCCGGCGGCGGGGTGTGGCTGGCAAGCGGGCATTACCGCCCGCTGCTCGACGCGGCGAATATCGACCTGGCCAAGGCCACGTCGGCGCGCGACAACCTCGAAACGTTGGCGGGGGAGCAAGGTAGGAAGCTTGGCGAGCTGGTGCTGGCAGGCCAATTGCGGGAGCGGATTGCCGCGCAGGCCCAGGAGAAGGCGAAGCAAGAAGCGCAGCCAGACTACGCCGCCGCTAACCAGTTGTTGCGGGAGCGAACTGGCGGTGACCCTGCCCAGGCTGTGACCGCGATTATCGATCAGGAGTTGGGGCTATGAGGGTTCTGCTGATGGGGCTGGCAGTGTTGCTGGCTGGATGCGCTGGCCGGGAGCCGGAAGTGCGCACCGTACGCGTAGAGGTTCCGGTGCAGGTGCCGTGCAAGACACAGGAAGTCGCTGTGCCGCCCTGGGCCGCCGATGGCTTGAAAAAGTCCGACAGCCTGGAGCTGAAGGTGCGGGCGCTTTTGGCTGAGCGGCGGCAGCGGATAGGCTATGAGCGGCAGTTGGTCGCGGCGGTGGGGGCGTGCCGGTAGGAATGATCGTGTTGCGGGCGTTCAGGCGTATGCCAGTACGCTGGTGCGTTGACGTTTTAAGCTACACTTAACGGGCGGCCAGCAGTGAGAGCCATCACTCGTCCATCGATTCTTCAAGACATCATGCACAGACACCTGGCTGGCCTTTCATTTCTGCTCACGCTCGGCTGGGTAATCGCCGTGATAACCATCATGTGGTTTTTCAGCTAATCGACTGGCCGTATCAGTTCGGCCCCCTTGTTTCGCACATTACCCACGGCCGCGTCGACCTTGAACCATTCGAAGGCCTCTGCAGGCTCCCCCTGATGTAACACCATCTGCTCGGCGCGCTCCTTGGGCGTGGCCGGGTCCAGCCATTCCCGTGCAAGCTCCGGAGTCAGCACCACCGGGCGCCTGTCATGAATGTCCACCATGCCGCCGGCGCTGTCGGCGGTGATAATCACAAAGCCGTTATGCTCGTTTGGCTCTTCGCCGTCATCCGGCAGTTGACCAATGGACGCGCACAGCACTGGCGCGCCATCCCGCCTGCGGATCAGGTAAGGCTGCTTCTTCGTCCCGCCTTCGTCCACCCACTCAAACCAGTTGTTGATCGGCGTGATTGCCCGGTGCGGCCAGATCGCCCGAAAGAACGGGCCGTTGGCCACCTTCTCGACGCGGGCATTGATTGGCGCCGCGCGGTCTTTGGCCCAATGGGGGCGCCATCCCCAGCGCACCAGGTCAGCGTGTAGCAAATCGCCCTTTAGGTGGAGCAGTGCGACCTGTATCGTCGGTGCCACGTTGTAGCGCTCCAGCGGCGCATCACCCACGGAGTTCGCCAGGGCATTGGGCATGCTCAACGCTGCAACGAAGTCGTGAATACCGGTGTACTGTGAAAGTCTTCCGCACATCGTCCATCCCTCCACGTATCAGTTCAGCCTAGCCGCTGATATTGGTTTGGCTTAGCCGAATCTGCCGGAGCAGCTCCTGATTTTGGTGGCGGATAATTTCGTTTTGCCTCCTCACGATCGTCAGGCTATTGAGTTGGCGATCAAGCGTCGACACCTCCCAATTCAAGCGAGAGATATGGGATTGAGCATCTTTGAGCTTTGCCTCGGCCTGTGCCTTTCCGTTCAACGCCTCCGCGTGCATCTGAATCAGCCCTTGGATGTCCTGTTGGGCCTTACGTAGTTTTAAGCTCTGCTCCTGATACTCATTTTCCAGCAGGAGGGCGTGCTGCTGGCACATTTCCAGAGGCGTGGGGCAGCCGAGCCACCAGTCGGTGTCTTCATCGATGTCCATGGGAGTGATTTCCGAATGCTGTATGTTCATACAGTAATCGAGGTTCGAGCTTTGTGCGATTTGAGGTGACGAGAGGCGATCAATCGGGCGCCATGAGTACGGCCAGGATCAACTTGATGAACTCTTCGTTCTCGTCGATGGTGTGCAGTGCGCCGCGTACGTTCTCTGCGACTTCGGCAGAGCCACGCTGCTCAACCCAGTTCGATAGCTCCATGATCAAGGCTTCAAGGGCCAGTTGATTTTTGTATAGCTTGGAGAGTAGGGAGGGGAGCAGATCTGAGTTCGGCATCGGTGCTCCTCCAGAGAGTCTACAGTTTAGCAGTCGGAGCTTGGTAGCCTGCTCCAAACGCTAAGAGTGTCCGCTTACGATCCTAAGTTCCCCTTCGCGAAAGGCAGCAATCGGCCAATAGCAGTCATTGCAGGCGCTGAATCGGACGCTGTCGACGCCTGAAGTGATGAGGGTTCGAATCTCTCCTTCACCGCCACATCTAAAAACGCCTGTAACTTCAACGAGTTACAGGCGTTTTGCATTCTGGGTTGTACTACTCAATTGTACTACTCATTACATCCCGACTTCCGTCACTCCGTTCCAATCCCTTCGCATTCCGATTTTCTTCACTTCGCTCGCAAATCCCGCCGTTAGTCACCGTTAGTCCGATTCCCCATCTAGTCGCTCCATGCGATCCTACGGGGGCGTTCACGCTATGATCTGACGCAAGAGACTTACCATGGATAGGTGGATAGCGAGGTGCTTTTGGCGCTGGCGGTAAGTGGGGTGGTTCAGGCTGCCCCATAAATTTGCCTGCGCCAATGCTTTCCACGCAATTAGGTCTGTGTTAGTGATGTTCGCTATTCAAGAAGCGTACCTGTGCAATTAATTTATAATTAATCGAAAGGCCGAGTTAAATGGAAGCTTCGCAAATAACGTTGGTAGTAAGTTCTGTAACAGCATTAATTGGTATTGCTGGATTTGTCGTTGGCTATTCTCAGATGAAGATTGCAAGTGCAAAGGTTAAATTAGATTTGTACAGCAAGCGATTCAATATATATCTGGCGACTCTTGAATACTATCAGTCGGTTTATGAAAAAACTCAGGAAGGTATGAAGGAGAAGGCCGTTAACTTCATAAAATCCTATAGGGAATCGCTTTTCCTTTTTGATGTAAGGGGGGGTATTCATGAAACGTTGGGGCGGATTAAAGATAGCGGTGCGATCATTAGTGCCTACAAAGAGGCGAAATCTGATGAAAACTGGCCGTTGCACTATGATAAAAAGGGTATGAGCATGTTGCATGAAAAAAGTGTTGAGGCGTATGCTAAGTTTGAGGCCGATTTGCTATTGCTGGAAAAGCAAATGGCGAGGTATATCAACTTCAGAGCTGTTAGCGGTTGGACTTTTTAAGTTTGAATTCTTTGTTTTTCAGGATTCTTGATTTTTATATGTCCCGTTAATTGGTGGGGAAAAAACTTAATAAATATGTTAGTAAAATCTTGATATAATGTCAGCAGAGCAATAGGTGAAGAATGACCAGTAAGTCATGGGTACAAGAAGAGTTTGATAAGCTCCTTGAGAAAATCACCAACACTGACGTGTACAAAAGAGAAACTGCAAAAGTCTTCCAGTACCACGAAATCAGACTGATTGAGCACAATGAGCAGCTTCCCGACTGGATCAACCGAGAAGACCATGGGCCAGCATACTATATAAGGTACTCATCCCCTTCGACGGCGGAAGAAACTACCATCACAACCAAAACTTATAAATTGGGCGATCAGCTTGAGCTTAACACGCTCCACAAGCTAAAAACTTATCAATGGCTTTTGGCAGAGGCGTACGAAGTATTTGAGGATTATATCGAGAGAGTTTATGCAGACTGTGGAGTAAGAGGTAGTAACCTGTGGGTGCGACCTAGCGGTTGGAAATATGATGGGTCAAAAGACCTGAGCCACTATTACAACCCACGCCGTAAAAACAATGGAACTCCATATCTACAGCTCAACGCACTGCGGGAGCGATCCGCACATTTCCGCCAATACGAAGCGAGAAAAGGAAATCACTACCGAGTTAAATTTGTTCTGATTGAGAAGCTACGACACTTGATTGTGCATGAAGGTGGCTATTGTAATGATTTTGATAGTTTGATGAGGTCGATACAGCAACAGTTGAACGGCGTGAGTATGAAAGATGTGCTCGGTTACGTTGATTCGTACTTCACTCCGCATAGAGGAGGTAAACTGGTTGATCTTCTTGAGTTTCCTGTAGAAGATGGCCCAGGGAAGCATGTAGGCGCTTATCATGACTCTATGAGTGGGGTCTTCACTACCTTAATAGAATACGCGCTATTGGTGAAAGAAAGTGTTGAGCTTGAAAGTGTGAGCGAAAAGACGTAGCTCAAAATGTTGAAAAGTTTTTTCTACATTCCAAACCATCCCCCGCGCCACGAGAAGTGAGCAATTTCGACGTTGGCTGAATTCCTAGCCCGAAGTATAAGTTGGAAAGGATTAGAGAATTAGTTAAAGCAGATAACTGGAAAATGAAAAAGGACCGAATAATTATCGTTCATGAATTTGAAAGAGCAGAATCAGCAAAGCCAAATACAAGAAAATAGTTGACTTAAGTGTTCAAAACAACCATTACGGTATTGACATTTATTCTCATTTCATGAGAGAATACTTGTATTGGAGTGAACAGATCACGCCATCTTTCCAGTGCCCTCGAAAACACTGCGACGCCTCTAATGCAAACCTTGCCCTCCTTCTCGGCTTTGCACTGTGGTGTGATCCTCCAACTAATCTCTCCTAGACAATAACCCATGTCCCTAACCGGCGTGGGTTTTTTTATATCGCCGCCAAACAGTATCAAACACTTCCTAATTATCAACGAGGTAGCATCTTATGCATACAACCTATTGCATCGCCTGCAATAAAAAATTGATCAGCCGACGCCCACAAACGAAATCGTGTAACGCAGCATGCCGTTCTCGGGCTTGGAGGCAATCCCGTATCGCCGAACTACCAGTGTCTTTCATGTTAAGTATCTATAACTACACACTTGCTAAGAATGCCGCTAATGCTGCTTGTGTTCCAGTCAACCAATTTGCGCATGACTGTCTGGTACGGGCAACGGAGGGTTCACATTGGTAATCAAACTGAATGAAGAGGCTGTTGAACAGCTGATTGTGATCATGGCGATGACAGGTCGTACCAATTACAAGCACACATTGCAGTCGATGATAAGTCAGGTGCTAAGCAATCTCAGAAAAACCGACTTCCAGAAGAAAGCAACAGCAGCAAAAATCTAAACATCCATTCAATCCAAAATACATTCATCTGCATGATAAAGGATAGAGCGTATCGTATACAGGAAAACCAATGAGTAACTACGTTTGTATTCACAAGCTCTCGCAACTTATCAAGACCGTTGTAACCAGTTCATTGCAACCTACGCCTGACAGTGATCATGCGTTTCTCGCTGCTTCTGAAGTAGTACTAACCAAGTACTACAAACTCAAATCTAAAGCCAACCGCAAAGGTGTACTTGTATCAACTGGTGATTTGGCAGAAGTCTCTCCTTCGTTCTTGGAATTACTGGCAAATTCGAAGCTTCAACGCTAAGCCTATTTCATTGGCCCAAACCTGCAAAATATCGCTACTCCTGGCTAGGGTACAGGGTACGTGTTTTGCTTACCCTACAGGCCACGGAAACCGGGTATCCAAAGTACCAAACCAGGCAAACGTCAGATGTTTTCAACACAAACAATCAAAAAGGATAAACAACATATGAATACGCCACTACTCGAAAGGCACTTGGCGATGCTTCAAATTAAACATTATCTATCATTGCACCATTCAGCAATTTCAGTTGGCGACAAAGTCGAAGCCCGCAGAACCACCGACATCATCGACAAATTGACAACTGAGTACGGTGTGTCAGCGCTTTATGAAGCTCAGGAGAATTCAAATGAGTAGTACTAGTCTAGATTATTTTACGGCTGGCCTCGCAAAAGCATTTGAACGACGACGTGCAATGCAACAACAAACAAAACAACATCTGGTACAAGTACAGAGCGCTGATAGCGTTGAGGGTGATGCAAATACTATCACCACCTTTAACAACACCATCACTAAGCTCAGTGAGGAACAATATAAACAAACCATCGTAAATACGACGATCGCACTTATTCACAAAAGGAAAAATTAAAATGACTGACAAGATTAAAATTAGCGGCGTACCACCAAAATGGGATGGTGCTGAGTTCGAAGCTCGTGTTGATAGCTGGGTTAACGTCTACAGGGGTACTACGCAGAGTATGGACCATGTACGGTCACCATTAACTCATGATTTTCTGGAGCTGGTAGCTTCGAAAGTAGCAGAGGGTTACACAGTGGCTCGTAATCAAGCAGTCACACACGAAGCACTCAATCATTCGTGCTGGATGATCAAGCCCGAATCACACCAGCAAAAAGATATTGATGACATTCGAATTCGAGTCAAAGCTGAATATGTTGAATTCCTACAAGGTGAGCATGTCCGATATCAAGAATTGCTACGTCAACAACTTATCCAAGCAGCGGAAGCGAAAGAACAGAAGAAGCTCGATGATGCTCGCAATAAGCGACTGCTAGAAATCGACAAAGAGGTAAGCGACACCTATTCCCCACTTTTTATTCCGGGGTGATCCAATGACAGACGCCGCAATCTATACCGGTCAAAAGCTTCCATAACGGCTTTACAGGGCGCTCCCCAATGCGATCCTTCACATCATAGCCCCGACAGCTTTCCTAGGCCGTGCGGGGCTTTTTCGGGCTCTCAAGAAAGGCATGAGGTCGGCACGGATAGCATCTCGTTCACAATCGTTTGCTCACCGTTAACAAAGACGCAGAAACATGTGTAAACCGAGCAAGCAAAAGCGAAATTGATTGACAAACAATAATCATTCGCGTATAAAGCTGGCCTATCAAGGGCACACACAAGCATCAACGTAAGCCTCATGCACTCATCTGGCTCATCCCAGATCAGGATCGCATGGGTTTTTGTGTGTCTGCAATTTGTATAACCCACTGGCAGCCACCTAGAGGAATTGCCTATAAAACAAACTTATAAAGGAGAAACAACAATGAGCACAATAGAACAACAAGCTGTCGAGCTACGCCAAGCAGGAGTGTCGATCGCTAATATCGTGCAGGCAACCGGATTGACAGACTATAAAGTCAAGAGCCTGACCAAGGGAATCCAAAGGCTTAGTCCAATCAACACACCATTTGCCAAATCTGTAGAGCGCGTGCTTCCCCTATCTGCAAGGCCGCATGGTATCCGCGATTACGAACTACGCGACATCTTGCACCAAGAGTATGGCAGCACTTGGGATACCACCACCGGCCAGTATGTCAGCAAATATGATAGCAGCGTCATCAAGCGCGTTAGAGAAAGGGTGCGACTCCTTGCAGCACAAGAAGATTGCAATGCACTTTTCGTGATGGATTGGGTTAATGAGGAAGCACCCACTGCGGGCAGGGAGCTTCTTGAAGCCTTTGCTGTCGACCTAATGAGCTTCGTTGAAAGTTGCGCAAACGAGTACATGGAACACCACGCTACGCGCTGGAGAGAAGACAGCAAGGAAGCCGACCTTGCCCAACGCAAGCAACTGTATGCGGTACGGCGACACCTGCTGAAGCTGGCATTCCAAGGCTATAGCAAGGAACCACTGGATATGTTGCTGGAACGCTCGTTAGCTCTCACTGATGCACTTGAGGGGACGCGTGATGTACTCATACCGCAGTCACTTGCAAATAAGAGGCTTGGTGGTGAGTCAGATACAGACGCTCTGAAATATTACCCTGAGCCGTCCCGCACTGACGCGTTCCTTGACTTCGCTGAATCCCAGGGTTGGCTGGGAGAGGTTGAAAGCAGATTTGTGTAACACCCTCAGCAAAATCGCTGGCTCACGCCCACCATACTATAGAGCCAGCGAAGGGCGAGATGGTATGGAGCAAAGCGGACCGTTGAATAGAATATTCTGTGGTTACTAACACAGGCAAGATGTTAGTGAGATAAGAAATGAGAGAGGGGACGGCCCCTCGAAAAAGAAAGTATTGTCTTAAAGAATAATACTCTGTCATACATGACAGGAAGTATCTATTCTGAGTAAACTCAGGAGAAGATCAAAAGCGGGAGAGGTTTACCACCTCTTCTCCCTAAGAGCATTCACTCCTACGTCGCTCACTGCTGACACGTTCTGTATTGAAGAGTTAAAACTCTGTAAGCCATTCCTGATTGTCAATCAGAGATGTTTGCAATCTTCTGTGTGCACACAGAACAATTAGATGTTGCTGTGCATCGCACAGAAGACGACACTACGGATTCCTAGCCTTTAAACAAGTCTGAATAGCTAGACATCAAGGTCTAATTTACTACCACAATGCTTGCACTTAATAGCCTCCGCTCTTACAGGCTCAGCACAAAACTGGCACTTCTTCATGCCTCCATAACTTCCAATATCAGGAGCCATTTGCTCTTTGTTCTTAGCCATTATCGCCCAAAAAAAACCAACAACTGGACAGAGGAAAGCAATAACCCACATTGCAAGCGGCTTAGCATCCATATTATTTCCTAGAGAATAGGAAGCTATCATCATCAGCGGTATCGCAGGGGCTGCCATAGAGAAGAAGAGAAGTAAACCAGAGCGTCCTTTTTTGTTTGCAATAAACGAGATAAGAACGCAAAGAATGACAAACGTAATAAGCCAGTGTACAGATTCCATTTAAACTATCCTGAGTTAAAAATAGTATGTGTGTCGCGCTACACTTCGACCGAACTAAGAGCTCCTAGTTATGCTGAGGGTTTCTTTTCACTTTGTAATAATGGACTGCCAGCATTTTGTTTACCTGTGTAGGGTTCTAGGGAGCGTCCCACACATCACTATCTGCGATTGACCCGATGCTTGCCATCAAGTAAGCAGATACTGGGCGGCGGTGAACAGCGTGATCATCCAAGGCTTTATCAGGGGTAAAAGTGAATCCCCATTAGCAGGGATGATCGCATCAATGGCTATTACAAACGCTAAATTTTGGCACAACAGCTGTGAGTTCTATACTCGCCTATGAGCCAACTATGAGCTAGCGGTATCCTTCTGTGCTTTCATACACTTCTCGTGCTGGCCCTCAGCAAACTCATGAGCAATAAGACCCGCACGCTCTGAGCTCACAACGTCTACCATATAGGCTTCATCGATAAGCTTGTATTGTCTTAAACGGCTGTTAACGTTAGTTATATTACGATCCACCATTTCTTTCAGTTTATGTTTGGGTGTGGAGAACTGGCGAAGCTCCATTGTGTTATACGCGTGATAACGAATTGCGTCGCACAGTGCTGCTACGGCTTCGGCTTCAGATTGAGCGCCCTGAGCTTGACTGACATACATACCAAGACCGCACAGCACCACACCCGCAGATACGTAGAGCTTTTTGATTACTCTCCGACAAACCTCGGTATCAACAGCCATTTTCTCTTTGATTGTAGCTACCCCAAAAAGTCCAGAAACCATCACCACGCAGGGGATATTGATCTTCATGCTTTTACCACTCCAAATTTACTTGCCCTCGAAATCAGCGACTTATCACGTCCTTTCACTGACCAGCAGCGATCAGCCTCCGTCATGACCTGAATGATGCCATGCTCTCAACGTAATTCACAATATATTGTGAAGACCTGCCCCCACCGACACGCGACAGTCCCCACAAAATCAAAGGGGATACGGTTTGGACATAGGTCTAGCGTTCGGGAAAACTCTTCGCAAGAGAAGAAAAGAGGCAGGATTCACCCAGGAGCAGTTAGCGCTTGAAGCTGACATCCAACGAAATTACGTCAGCCTAATTGAGCGCGGCGTGAATCAGCCAACCATAACGATCATTTTTAAGCTCGCAGGGGCTTTAGGGTGTACTCCTGCCTCCCTAGTCGAAGATGTGCAGATGCAGGTGGACTCAGGCTCACAGAGCCATTGCGATTGATCCATGCATCCATCAGGTATCTAGATGCAGATCAACGGCAAACAAGCTTTGCACATTCACTTCACGCAGTGTTGACGTAGAATCCAACAACCTCTTGACACTCGATAGTTATCAGGAGCGGTATCAGGATCATCGCCACATCATCAAACTTGAATTTGCGCGCCCATCTCCGCTACAGGTGGCATTCCATATAGGGGTGATGCCATTTTCGGCTAAGCAGGATTTCACTTTCTCTCCCGAGATCACACGGCAGTGAATCCATTCGGTTGAAAACTGGCAATAAAAGCCTAGCTCTCAACCGAAATTATATATTCGTCCGGCTATCACCATTAAAAGACAATAAAACTATTCCTTTTTCAAATCTTTCATGACATCACCATACCCAGCTTCCATCACGGCCCATTGACGTTCTAATTGCCGTTGAAGGTCTGCCACATCACAGGCAATGCCAAGGTCCCCGCGTATGGCTACCATAACCTTCAATTGAACCTTAGATAGTTCTCTCATCTCAGGGAACAGCATTGTGCTATATTCGCACAATCCAACATTAAGCGCCTCGTAAGCAACCGCTCGTGCATCTGCATACTGCCGAGCCTGACTGGAGTTAAATTCGTATGAGCTTTGAAGACTCTGAAACGCCACTTCATCTTGCCGCCCCTCCTCATTTAACTTGTTCATACCCCGTATTACTCTAGAAACCTCAGCAGAGGAATCCTCATGTAATGAATTATTAATCTCAATATCTACTCTTGCAGCATGTATAACTGTAAGTGGAGGCAGTAGCTTTAAAAACAACGCTCCAAGCTCAACACCGAAATCACCCGCCAATATTGAAGTTTTAGATTCGGCAACCAGCTTTAACCTTGCTATCGACCCGGTAATTGCCTGAAGCTCTGACATTAGATTTAAATTAGCAAGATCGCGACTAGGCAAGTTGCCGATATGAAGATTTGCAACTTCAATATCTTCATACGCTTTTAAGTAAACCTCACGCCTAAGATTGTTGATTCTCTCTTTGGACTTCTCGCTTGCGTCATGATCAAGTTGTAGCTTGAGGCGACTGGCATTACTTTTATTTGAAAGCATCACTCCAAATAAAGTTATGCCTGATGCAACGATTGCCGACCAAATAACATCTGGAACTGATTTTAAAAAACAAATAACATCCGAAAACATGCGCCGTTCCTTTTTTCCGCTGTGTGGGGCTTTTGACTACATCCTCTAACTCAATCATTGTAATTTTGATGATATTCATCAAGCGCTGATTGAGACAGTCTTACACCAGTTTCGACGTTCACCCAGTCCCTCACCTTCCTTGCCACACCATGATAGCCCGGAAACAGTGTAGAGCCATCAACTCCAAGTTTTGAGCAAAGGTCTAGTAACTCTGGCGCTTCACTAACTGGCAATGTCATTTTCATGAGTGCCCTAGAGCTTTCGACGTATATTTCACCCACCTCTTCAAGTGCTTCAACTTTGTACACGTCCCGAATATCGTAGGTAGTAATGTTGTGTGTAGTGAACAATCCAGATTGAGCCGCTTGATTCTTACTAGTTCCACCGGGGGTCTTAATTACTTGTACCGTTTTCCAGTTATCCGAAAAGGTCGTATCAAGCGCCCAAACTGCTAGTTTTGCATCACCTCTCTCAAGCTCGAAGTTTGCCGAGGACGCAGCAAAATAGCAGGCTACAAAGCTTCGCTCTGTCCAGTCCAGCAGCCTCGTTGGCACATCATAGTGCTGTGCAACAGCCATAATTTCATAAAGCATTGCAGGCGGCCAAGACTCGCCAGTCTCGAAATAATTGTCGTAGTAGAACGAATCAGATAACGCGCTTTTAATTTGTGCGCTATAGCCGGGCAATGTTAATCCTGCCCGGTCACAGCCAAGCAGAAATTCTTTGAGAACCGCATATTCGAAGGAAACCTGACCTGAGCTTGTTTCGTCAAATACTCTCCTTGGGGAGCCATGAGCAAACGAACCTGCACCTCGCCGACAGACAGAGGGCGTCAATGAGTATCCATCGCTTGGCTGACCTCGAAAGATGTAACCGCTCTTCCTCCAGTCGGGGTTCAACGGAGAAACATAGTTCAGCAGATCAAGTGCTTTGGTAAAAGGTATTTCAATCGGACTACCCATCGCTCCACCTCTTCATTCAATGATGATCGTAGTGTACCGCCGTTGCCCACCATCGAGATGCCACTACCGGGTGTCAATGTCGTCTCAGGGTGTTCCATGCTGATGATGAACAACAGGCGCGGACGACGACAACACGCTCATTTTCAAATGAAACCCGCCCTATCAGTGACAACCACAGCCTGCCAGTTACCGGAGTGTCATTATGGGTGTACATCAGGCACTACAGAATAGGTGTACATAAAGTAACCAGAACAATCCTTAAAAGAGGGTGAATGTCGTTATTGACACACCCTACGTGACACAGCATAATGTGACACATCCTAAATGATACGACGGGGCTTCAACATGTTTATCCGTGCATACCTTCGGGCTTCAACCTCAGAACAAGATGCATCGCGTGCCAAGTCAGCCCTTGTATCATTCGCTGAAGCCAATGGTCACAAGATCGCTGCTTTCTACATTGAGAACGAATCGGGCACGAAGCTGGACCGTCCTGAGTTGTTCCGTCTACTGGAAGACAGCCATGAAGGCGACGTGTTGCTGATTGAAGGTGTGGATCGCCTGTCCCGGTTGTCACAAGAAGACTGGGCAACACTGAAAGCCAAGATCGCAGCGAAGAAAGTAACAGTGGTGTCCGTTGACCTGAGTACAAGTCACGCAGCATTGAAACCAGCCGAAGGTATGGATGACTTCACAAAGGGAATGATCGCAGCAGTCAATGGGATGTTGCTCGACATGCTGGCTGTGGTCGCCCGTAAAGATTATGAAGACCGTCGTCGTCGTCAGGCTGAGGGTATCGCCAAAGGTAAGATTGAAGGTGTATACAAAGGTCGTCAGGTGGACACAGAACTGCGCAATCGCATCACAATCCTGCTGAATGATGGTAAGAGCATTCGTACAATTGCTGGCATTTTGGATTGCAGCACAACCACAGTCCAGAAAGTGAAGGCCACCCTCAACACAGAGTTTTAACCAAACCTCACAGGATCAGACGACAAAGCCGGGTGAGGTAGCGCATTCGCGCTCGGTTAAACCTTCCTATACACGATCCTACGCAGCCTCATACGTCACCTCAGACAGCCTGTCGGATTGCTACATTGTTGGACGGGGGTGGTCTGCCAAAAGAGCTAGGGCGTTAAACCCATCAGACCTATCTCCACTGCCCTACAACCCACACAAGGATTTCATCACCTTGTTCATAGGGATTCGACTTGATTTCCCGATTCTGAAAATACAGAAATTGGGTTTTTTAGGGACGGGAGTTTGGTGATTGCTGCTAGTTTCTGTGCTGTGCTCGCTCCCTTCGAATAAACGTCATGTGTCACTGAGCCCGTTTCATGTCCAACCAATTCCTTGGCCAAGGCATCCGGCACATCTGCCCTGACCAATTCAGTGATCACGGTATGTCGAAAGCTGTGGAAGACGTGAAGCTTGCTGAAGCCTGCTGCTGTACGCAGTCGGCCAAACGCCTTGGATATCGCGTGGGAGCGTTTGCCGTAGTGGTCGTGTGAGCTGGTGGGGATTAGGAAGGTATCAGTACTTTCTTCGCACAGGCGGTCAATGGTAGTGGTCAGGCTCGGATGGATTGGCACCACACGCTTGCTCGCCTTGCTCTTGCTCTTCGGAAAGTCGAAGCAGCGGATGCCGTCAACAGTGATCACGCTGTCTTTGTTCAATCGACATAATTCTTCGATCCTGGCCCCGGTGTACCAGCCCAATGCGATGAGGTCTGAAAGCGGTTTATCCCCGTTGTCCAGTGCTGCTTGGTGCAGCTTGAGGGTATCAGCACGCGTGTATATTTCCCTGTCTATGCCTGCTGTCTCGGAGCCTCCGCCCTGTGGCAGATCGTGGCCAATGAATGGATTCACCTTGTCCTTGTATTCTTCACGCCAAGCCGCATCGTACTTGATCGCCCACTTCCAGAACGCAGTGCCAGCCATGAGGTACTGACCTAACGTAGCTGGTGCACGATCCAGAGATTTCAACCATTCGTCTACAGTATCGAAGTTGAGTGGCAGTGCTTCTTCTTTGAGGAAGTCCGACAAACGCTCCATTTTGCCCACTTGCTGATCGACGTGCTTTGGAGCACCACCACGACTCTCCCTGAATTCTCGATAAGTTTTCAGGCGAGCGGGGGTGATGGGTGACTTCGGTTTGTAGACGGCTGGGTCTAGGGCTATCGCTTTCGCTTCGGCTGTCTCAGTCGGGCTCAGATCATAGTGTGATGCGGTCACCATCATCATGAGTTCGCGGTTGACTTCGGCAGCATGTTGCACCCGCTCTATTGGGGTAGCGGGCATTTTTGCTCGGCTTCTTTCGAGAAAATCTACAACGCCCAGCACCCCGAGAGCTTCCAACCGATGTGCCGACGCGTAAAGATCGACAAGAGTCTTTTCCCTTCCGGCTTCATTTTCCTCGGGAGAAAGCTCGTTGATTTTCTTAGAGGGTCGCTTTGCAACCTCCATAAAACGCGTACCAGTATGCGCATCGACTTCGGTGCTCCATTCGGCTAACTCGGGACGCCAATTCTCTTTTCGAATCTGTGCCTCTGCTCTGGCTGCTGCAATCTTCGCCTTCCACTCGGTGAGGAATGGCAATCGAGCGTCCATTGCTTCCCTGCGGAGTCCAGTTTTCAATGACCGGATAAAGACCTTGGCCCTCAACACTCGCTGTACATCCGACGGAATAGCCATCTTCACATACCATGTGGATTCACCTTTCTTTTGAATCAGGTTGTCTGCCATTGGGGTCCGTGGAGTAGGGGAGAGGTGCGGCGGATTGTACTACTCAATTGTACTACTATGCACGCTGAAAGCCCCGAAATACGGGCTTTGTTGGTCGAAAGGGCTGTTAAATTAGAATCTCTCCTTCACCGCCAAATTATGAAAACGCAAACCCCTGATTTTCCTAGAGAAAGTCGGGGGTTTTCGGTTTTTAGAAGCCAGAAAATAGCCCCATGGGACCACCATGGGACTGGTGCTCTATTTTGGTGCGAAAATCGCGGTGATTACCTTGCCCAGGGTTTGGGGCATTTTCCGCACGACGATTTGATAACTATGGGCTGGTCCCGTATGATTTTCCGGTCGAAGATTGACCGACTATGGAATAACTCTTGTCTTTTCAAAATTGGCTGCCTACGCCGCCTTAGCGCTACGCCCCCTCGCAATACCCTGACTGCCATCTAGCTGCGGTCACTTTCTGCTGCGTCCATTAATTGCCGTAGCGATCCCAAAACTTCTAACGAATCAGACATAGCCGCAATCCACAGCGTGAATCGCTGTGCATCTTGCTGCGTCTGCCTATGGGTAATTCAATGTTTGAAACGATCAAAGCCAACTGGCTATCTAATGTGCGAGCTGACGTTCTGGCTGGCCTCGTAGTTGCACTGGCGCTCATTCCTGAGGCTATCGCGTTTTCGATCATCTCTGGTGTTGACCCTAAAGTGGGCCTATACGCATCGTTCTGTATCTGTACAGTGATCGCGTTTGTTGGCGGTCGACCAGCGATGATCTCCGCCGCTACCGGTGCAATGGCTTTGCTTATGGTGAACCTGGTTAAGGATCACGGACTTCAGTATCTTTTGGCCGCCACACTGCTGTGTGGCGTTATCCAGATCATCGCGGGATACCTTAAGCTCGGTGAGCTGATGCGCTTCGTGTCTCGCTCCGTCGTCACGGGCTTCGTCAACGCACTGGCCATTCTCATTTTTATGGCTCAACTGCCAGAGTTGACCGGAGTGACCTGGCCGGTGTACGCGATGACAGCAGGCGGTCTGGCTATCATTTATCTTTTTCCTCGCGTTCCGGTGATTGGCCGACTGCTGCCTTCGCCGTTGGTGTGCATCATCGTGCTGACTGCGATCGCTATGTATCTTGGACTCAAGGTACATACGGTGGGTGATATGGGGTCGTTGCCTGATAGCTTGCCAATTTTCATGTGGCCAAGTGTTCCGCTAAACCTCGATACGTTGCTTATAGTCCTGCCTTATTCGGCTGCGCTGGCCGTTGTAGGTCTGCTTGAATCGATGATGACGGCTACGATTGTTGACGATCTTACTGATACCCCCAGCGATAAAAATCGTGAGTGTAAAGGTCAGGGCATCGCAAACATTGCTACCGGCATGATCGGAGGTATGGCGGGCTGCGCAATGATTGGCCAGTCAATGATTAACGTGAAGTCGGGCGGACGCACGCGTCTGTCCACGTTGAGCGCAGGGGTCCTGTTGCTGGTAATGATGTTGTTTCTTGGTGACTGGCTGGCTCGGATTCCTATGGCCGCTCTGGTAGCCGTCATGATCATGGTATCGATCAGCACATTTAGCTGGGCTTCTATTCGTAATCTCAAACAATACCCGCTGTCTACGAACATCGTAATGGTAGTCACCGTAGTTGTCGTTGTGGCCACGCACAACTTGGCTTACGGCGTTGTTGCGGGGACTTTGCTTGCAGCGATGTTTTTCGCTAACAAAATCGGCCATTACCTGGATGTCACGTCCAAGCGAGACCCTGAAAACAGCCACCGTACCTACTACGTCGTAGGGCAGGTATTTTTTGGTTCTGCCGATCGCTTTACGAGCGCTTTTGATCTCAAAGAGAAATTGGAAACCTTGACCATTGATTTGCGAGAGGCTCATCTTTGGGACATTACAGCGGTAGCTGCGCTGGATAAGGTGGTTTTGAAGTTACGTAAAGCTGGCGCAGTTGTGGATGTGATTGGAATGAACCAGGCCACAGCAACGCTGGTTGACCGATTTGGCGTTCATGATAAACCGGACGGGATCGATACCTTGATGGGGCATTGATGCCGTCAAGCGGGGTCCTTCCAATAACGCCGCTTATGTTCAAAAGGCCCCCACACCAAGGCTTGGTGTGGGGGCCTTTTCCGTTGGCTGCGGTAACCAAGCCCCCATACACTGGTGTACCAGTACGCCTTGTACTGGTTAGTGCATGACATAAGGACTAGGGGATGCCAGCCAACACCTTACTCGTGACTAACGATCAGCCAGGCTTACCAAACGCCAGGACCCAGAGAGCTTGGTATTTACGGTTGAACGCTCTACATGCCGCTACAGACCAGGCGGACGCCATACGTGCCTACCATAACGCCGTTGGCTACACGCAGGCTCTGCGGGATGCGCAACTGATTGCGAATGAAACAGAACTTGCCATGACATCTACTCTGGCCGAGATCTGGAAGGCTGTCGCGGATCGCTTGGGAGCCAATACGGTGGCGAAAAACGTATGAGCGAAGTGTTCTCTCTTAACGGCGTCAGCCTGCCAGATTTGATTCGCACCAAGTCGGCCAACCACCTCGCACGCCTAGGGCGTGCTGCAGATTTGCGTGCTTTAGAACTGGCCCTGGAACGCGCCGAAGGCTTTGTGGAAGGTGTACAAGCGTCGCGCGCGTTGACTCCGGCCACCATCGAAGCGCTATCTATTGCGGTAGACGTCGCTGCCACAGCTCGCCGTGAGGAATTGACTCCATGATGGGCGAAGCGATCCAGTCGGAGACGTTGAAAGCCCTGGTCAGCCAACATGCATTGCGGGAGGTGGGACTGTCCATCCGTCTGGGCGGTCCCACCGGGCAACTGCAGTTCTTGCTCGGGCTCATTTTACGTCTCCACCTGCTAGTTCGACTGACCGCTATTGGCCGAACTCGGCCATAGGATGTGTCTCACGAGTTGAAGGCTATTTGGTAGGTTGGTGTTCGGTCGGCAGGACGCCGTGGAAGAGGTTATGCAGTTTCGGCATGGGCTGAAAATTTCCCGTTGGGACCAGTCTTGGAACCAACGGGTGCATTTCCATGCGTTATCCGTGATTACTCACGACGACTTCGCCCAATAAACATTGATCACCAGTAATCACCAGAATGCGTTTTATACCGCATGGTGATGTTAGCTGTGGAGATCAATTACTTTACCTATCAATAGCTTGGAGTGCGCTAATTTGGACTGGGCCCATTTTGGACCCGGGCCAACGGGCATACGTCGACAGCGACATCAAGGCTTGAAGCCCAGTCGCTGAGCAGAAAATGTGGGGTGTATGTTGGAATTTGGCGCGCATTGTCGCATATGTGGGGCCGGAGTTGTATGGCGTGGAGGCATGGATTCACTCGGGTTCTGCGTATCGCCATGCACATCGAACGGTCACGGTATGTCGCTCTTTATGCAGCTAAAACTGTACGACGTGAGGGCTTTTGTATCGAAAATCAGTGATTCGGTCAGCTTTTCCCTTGTTTATGGTTATTAACAGTTGAACATCCCACAAGGCTGGCCTATTTTTTCGACCGTTCGCCCTACAGTGAGGGCTCTTTACCGGTTCAGGGATGGCGAGGCTTTCGGTGTAGGGCGAACCTCGTTGCAACCATCAATGCACCCTGGCCGGACCACTCGGAGATGCAATGGACATGCTGTCAGCGCAACAGGCTATTTCCAGCAATAAGGACGCCTGGAACGAATCGGCCAAGCTTCATAAAGACACCGCCAACTGGAAGACGCTGCTTGATTCCGTCGGCAAGCCGGGCTTCTCTCGCCTGGATCCGACATTGACCCAGTTGCTGATCGAGGTCGGTGTCGACGGCAAGGATGTGGTGCAGCTGGGCTGCAACAATGGCCGTGAATGCCTGTCACTGTTTGGCCTTGGCGCCCGCACGGTGGTCGGCATTGACCAGTCGGAGGCCTTTCTGGAACAGGCTCGGGAACTGGCGGACGTGTCGCCTCATTCGCCTGAGTTTATCGTCGCCGATGTGCATCATCTGCCTACAAGCGTGCTGGGGCGGTTTGATGTCGCGCTGATCACCATCGGCGTGTTGAACTGGATGCCGGATATCGCGCTGTTCATGGCCCGTGTTGCAAGTACCCTGAAGCCTGGTGGCACGCTGGTGATTTACGAAACACATCCGTTCCTGGAAGTGTTTGACCCCAAAGGTGCGAATCCGATGCTGCCGGCCAGTTCGTACTTTCAGCGTGAACCCTTCGTGCTGCAGGAGGCGATTGTCTATGAGGGCGAGACTGAACGCTCGGCCGCTGCTTCCTACTGGTTCGTGCATTCAATGGGAGCGATCGTCAGTGGCGCCATCGCTGCAGGCCTGCAGATCAATCATTTGCAGGAGTACCCGCACTCCAATCGTGAAGAACTTTACGACCAGTACGAGAACCAGCCGGCGCAGCTTCCAATGTGTTTCACCCTGACGGCAATCAAGCGCCCGGCCTGAGGCGTTTCAATTGACCAAAAAAAAGCCCGCGAGGAGGGCGGGCCAAGGGATTCACACTGGAGTAGGTAGCCTTCACCCTATAGGCGCAGAAGTGAAGGCTTCGTGAAAAACATGTCGCAAGAACGGATGGGCTTTTCCGTCAAGCCCTGCGGACAAAGGTGCGCATGGTCTGTCCCGCCTCGGTGCTGAATCGGGTTGGCCTTGGCATGCCTTCGTCGGCCGCAATGAACACAAAATGATCGCCTTCCAATCGATAGCTGGCCGGTAACTGTTTGCCAGCATCCTCTCCAGTTGAGTCCACCCAGGTAATGCTTTTGGGCGTCGTAGTGGCGTCAAGGGCAAAGCTGCCGGCCAGTAACACTTCACCACTAACGGTCACCACCTGGAAATTATCGCCAGAGATGGTCGTGATAGCGCCGGGGGCGGAATGTTCATCGGCAGGGTTGAGTACACCGCTGTCTTCAAGGGCTGTTTGTTCCCAAGCGCCCTGAAGCAACCGGTGGTCATTATTTGAAACGGATGACATACAAAAACCTTTTAGGTGAAGGCAAGTACGTGAAGTCTTGCGCGGATTTTCCTTACGTAACAGCCATTTGGCGCTGTTTTTTGCAAACTGACTGGACGTCACCTGTTACAGATCGTCTATGATCACGGTCTTGGCCGGTATGCTTGCGTCGCTGAAATGAAACAATCCCTAATAAAGTGTGGGTTTTTTCGGGTAATTGAGTAGTCTTGTCACGGACCATTCCGCGCACATCTGCGTCCAGGGCACTCCCCCTGTTTTTCCAGCTATCAAGGTTGATGGCTTTTAGACGTTAAGTGTTAACTCTTCAGGATGTATCAACTTTGAATAAAAGCTCCCAAATCCCGTCCCATCCAGCATCAGACGAAATTGATCTGCTCGAATTGTTCAGCGGGGTCTGGCGGCAAAAAAAACTGGTTGTAGGTTGCACGATTTTGGCCGGGGTCCTGGGTGTAGGCTATGCGTTCCTGGCTCCGAAGGAATATCAGGTCAGCAGTGTCCTGCGCCCGGCAGCCATCAACGAACTCGACGCGCTTAACCGTTCCGAAGTCTACAAGCTGCCGCCAGCCGAGGCGCTCAATAAGGTAGGCGCCCAGTTGGAGTCCTATGAGACCCGGCTGAGCTTCTTCAAGGCCCACCAAGGGATGTTCGAAGCATTCCAGCGACCGGGACAGACCTTGGAGCAGAGCTTTGAGGAGTTCAACCGCGACTCTATCAACCTGGTCATGCCCGACCCGAAGAAAGTCGATCTCAGCAGCTATATCCGTCTGGAAATGCGTTATCCCAAGAACGTCGACGGGGTAGCGATTCTCAACGACTTTGTTGCGTACGCGATAGCTGCCGAACGCGACCAGGTGGGTGCCGACCTGAAGGTGATCGTCAATAACCGCCTCAATGAACTCAAAGGTAAAATTGACGCCTCACGCTCCAACTATGAAACCGAAAAAGAGTCGCGCATCGCAACGTTGCTTGAGGACGACAAAGTCAAGCAAGCCCGCCTGGAAGACGAACTCAGTGCCCTGCGCCTGCAAATGAAAATGCAGCGTACTGGCCGATTGCAGGAGCTGGCCGAGGCCATTGCCATCGCCAAGTCCCTGGGCATCAAACAACCGACCACCCCGTCCTCCATGGCTGATGCCTCGCGTGGCGGTTCAAGCCAGGTCATGCGCACTGAAGTCAACAACCAGCAGATCCCGCTGTACTTCCTCGGCACCGATGCACTTGAGGCAGAACGCGCCGCGTTGGAACGACGCACCAGCGATGATTTTACCAACAGCCGCGTAGCCAAAATCAGCAAAGAGTTGCAACTGTTGAAGGTCAACCGTGAGGTTGAGGTACTGAAAAGTCGTGGAAACGACGACGTTTTCTTGCAGGATGTCGAGCCGTTGCGTGCTGAACAATCGCGGTTGCGCAGCCTCAATATCGACATGAGTAACTTGAAACTGGTCACGGTCGACCGTCTCGCCCAAGAGCCTCTGGGCCCGATCAAACCGAAAAAGTTGATGGTCATTGCCATGAGCCTGGTCGCCGGGTTGTTGCTGGGTGTGCTCGCGGCTTTGGTTCGCCATTTTGTCCTGCTTCGCCGCGAGCCCGAGCGGAACTCATCGCTGGATGACCCGCGTTTCCCTCGCCGCGATCCGAAGGACGAAGGCCCCAAGGCATAACGCCAGCCCTTCCTGGGCTTGCCGTCTGGCAAGCCCATCCCTTCCTTGCAAGCACAATTACTGGACACCTTTTCACAATTCTTAGTTAACCTTTGGTTACAATCTGGGGCTAAAATGACTGCCAATGGTCATGAGCGAATTGTCACCCAGTCGCTCGTGTTACCGGTTTGTGAATTGTGATTTCAGGTGCTGCTCAATCAAACCTCGGCCGTTGTGGGCTCGCAGGAGCAGCCTGTTCTCTTCTGACTTGTGACGTATTCCCTTGAAACTCATCATTGTTGCTCTCTACGTTGTCTCCATTGCGTACGTACACCTGCGTGGCAGGGTGCGGCACAAACTGGGGCGTCAGCTCAGCGATCACTCGACTTTCCTGGCTCCGGTGAACTGCTTTCTTTACCTCTTTTCCAAGTTGCCGAGCCGTCCCTACTTGCCTGCCAACGATTTCCCTGACCTGAGTCCGCTTCAGGAGCACTGGGAAGAGATCCGCGCGGAAGGCCAGAACCTGATGCGCGCGGGTGAGATCAAGCGCTCGGACCAATACAACGATGTGGGTTTCAACTCGTTCTTCAAGTCGGGCTGGAAGCGTTTCTACCTGAAGTGGTACGGCGACAGCCATCCCTCGGCAATGAAACTGTGCCCGCGCACCACCGAGCTGGTGCAGGGCATCGGCTCGATCAAGGCGGCAATGTTTGCCGAGCTGCCACCGGGCTCCAAGCTGGTGCGCCATCGTGACCCTTACGCCGGCTCCTACCGCTACCATCTGGGCCTGGACACGCCGAATGACCCAGGCTGCTATATCAATGTCGACGGTGAGAGTTACTACTGGCGCGACGGTGAGCCGGTGATGTTCGACGAGACCTTCATTCATTACGCGGAAAACACCACCCAGCAGAACCGGATTATTTTGTTCTGCGACATCGAGCGGCCGATGAAATACCGCTGGGCGGCTGCCTTTAACCGTTGGTTCAGCCGAAATGTGATGGCCGCGGCCGGTTCGCCAAACGATGCCGGCGACAAGACAGGTGGGTTGAACCGCGCGTTTACTCGCCTGTACAAGATCCGTCTGCGGGGCAAGGAGCTGAAAAAGCGCAATCGCACCCGCTACTACCTGGAAAAGTGGGCGATTTTCGCGGGGTTGGCAGCGATCTTCCTGCTTATCTAATAAATGAAGAGGGCTCAGGCTCCAAGCTTGTCCCACATTTTCTTGGTGATCTTCTGCCGATTGGCATAGCCCGCCCAAGGATCACCTTTCAGAGCCTGCAAACGTTCATGCAGATTAGCGACCGTCCATTGCTGGGCACTGCGTAAACTCATCATTTCCTCACGACTTATGGGTACCGATACGGGCAAGCCAGGTCGCGCCCGCACCGAATAGGCCGTGACGGTGCTGGCGCCACGCGCGTTGCGCAGGTAATCGATAAATATCTTCCCGATGCGGTTTTTCGGTCCCGATGTGGCCGTGAAGCGCTCCGGCAGTTGCTGAGCCATGAATTGCGCAATCGATTTGGCGAAGGTTTTTACTGTGTCCCAGTCATCCTTGCGCGCCAGCGGTACCACCAGGTGCAAGCCCTTGCCGCCGCTGGTTTTGACGAAGGCTTCAAGCCCCAGCTCATCCAGCACCGACAGGGTCAATTGTGCCGCTTCCAGCATGCTTTTCCACGGCAGCGCCGGATCAGGATCAAGGTCGAGAACGAACAGGTCAGGGGTTTCGATTTTGTCGACGGTGGCGCCCCATGTGTGCAGTTCGACGGTCCCCATCTGCACCGCACCAATCAGCGCTGCGGGGCTGTCAATTTCCATCAGTCGGGCGTGCCCTGGGTCCAGGGCCGGGTCCAGTTGCTTGATGTTCGGGATTGCCAGGCGCTCGCAATGCTTCTGGAAAAACTGCTCGCCGGCTATGCCTTCCGGCGCCCTGAGCAATGACACAGGCCGATTGCTCAAGTACGGCAGAATCCAGTCGCTGACGCTCTCGTAGAACTGCGCCAGCTGCAGTTTTTGCGTACCGCTCTCGGCGTCGATTATTCGATCAGGGTGCGTGATCTTGACACCCGCCACGGTGCTTGTAGAGGTGCCGGCTCTGGTGTTTTTTTTGTCCGTCTCTTTCTTCATTGATTTGGCCGTACGTGGCTGTTCGTGAATGATCTGCTCCACGGGCTTATCGGTACGCAGCCCGACAAAAGCAGCCTGGCGGACCACGCCTTCGCGCGTCCATTCGGCGAACTGCACCTCACCGACCAATTGCGGCTTCACCCAGTGGACCCCACGTGCCTGGGCACTGCTCAGGGGTTTTTTCAGGGGCGAGGCATCGCACTCCAACGTTTTGAGCTTCGCGCTGAGGTTCTTCAGCGAGGCTTGATCAAACCCGGTACCCACGCGCCCGGCATAGACCAAACCGCTATCGTCATTGACCGCCAGCAACAGCGCGCCAAACCCGCTGCGCGAACCCTGCGGGCGGGTGTAACCGATGATCACGAACTCCTGGCGCAACCGGCACTTGAGCTTGATCCAGTCGGCACTGCGTTTGGACACATAAGGGCTGCCGGCACGTTTGCCAATCACGCCTTCCAGTGCCAGGTCGCAGGCGCTTTCGAAGATATCCCGCTGATTGGCCGCGAAGGCTTCGGAGAACCGCAGGAGTTTGCTTTTGCTGCGGGCCAGGGCGTCCTTCAGCGCTGATCGACGCTCTTCCACCGGGGCTTCGCGTTGGTCGCGACCTTCAAGAAAGGGCGCGTCAAACAGGTAGTAGACGATGTCCAGGCTGCGACCAATATCAAAAGCATTTTGCAGCGCCTGGAAATCCGGTAAACCGTCGGCGTTCAGGCTGACGACTTCACCATCGAGCCAGCTGTCCTTGAGTTTCAATGCTTGCAGCGCTTTCGCCTGACGCGGCAGGCGATCGGTCCAGTCATGCCCGTTGCGGGTGAACAGGCGCACCTCGCCGTCGCGGATGCGCGCCAGAATCCGGTAGCCGTCGAATTTGATCTCATACACCCAGTCACCGCTGGGCGCGCGATCTACCAGCGTTGCCAGTTGCGGTGTGAGTTGGTCGGGCAGGGCGGTAGTCGCCTTGCGCTTGGCCTTTTTCGGCGCGGGCGGAGCTTTGGGGCTGCCCACGGACTCACCGCTGATGACACTTGCAGGCTCGGCCTGGACGATATCGTAGTCAGCCACAGGTCGCGCTTGCGGGTCGTTCTCCTTTATCAGCAGCCATTGCTCCTTGTCGCCACTGCCCTTCAGGCGTGTGCGTACGAGGGTCCAGTCGCCGGCGAGCTTTTCTCCAATCAGGGTGAATTTGAGCTTGCCGGCGGTGTAGGCTTTGCGCGGATCGTCATGGGGTTGCCAGACGCCGCGGTCCCAGACGATCACATCCCCCGCGCCGTATTGGCCAGCCGGGATGCTGCCCTCGAAACTGCCATAGCTCAGGGGATGGTCCTCAACATGCACCGCAAGGCGTTTCTGGCTGGGGTCCAGGCTTGGGCCTTTGGGCACGGCCCAGCTTTTCAGTACACCGTCCAGCTCCAGGCGAAAGTCGTAATGCAGGTTGCGCGCGTCGTGCTTCTGAATCACGAACGCCAGCGCCTGGGCGCTACTCCTGCCGCGAGGCGTTGCGCCTGAAGGTTCGGCAGTCACATCGAAGTCGCGCTTGCGGTTGTACTCACTCAGCGGCTTGGTCATGGCGGTCTACCTCGCGGTGCGGGCTCAAGAGGCCTTGGTGGTCTTTTTGGCTGCAGGTTTTTTCGCCGGGCTCTTGCTCGCAGGCTTGCCGGCCAGGCTGCGCTTAAGCAGCTCTGTCAGGTCGATCACATCCGCCGACTTGCGTTCCTCGGCGCCTTCGCTGGATTCCACATCCTCAATCTTGCCGGCCTTGGCCTTTTTCTCGACGAGCGCCATGATTTTTTCCTGGAAAGTGTCGCGGTAGTCCTTGGGCTGCCAGTCGGCGCTCATGTCTTCTACCAGGCGCTTGGCCATATCCAACTCGCCCTTGGCCAGGGTGGGTTTGGTGACGTCGCTGCCCAGTTCAAGCTCGTCCAGGCTGCGCACTTCGGCAGGCCAGCGCAGCATCACCAGCACCAACGCGGAGTCCAGCGGCATCAGTGCGGCCAAGTGTTGCTTGGTGTGCAGCACTACGTTGGCCAGGGCAACTTTGTCGGTTTTCTTCAGGGTTTCGCGCAGCAGTGCGTAGACCTTGCCGCCACGCTTGTCGGGGGCGAGGAAATACGGCGTGTCGATGTTCTGCAAGGGGATCTGGTCGCTGGCAACAAACGCGATGATTTCGATGGTTTGCGTCGACTTGGGGTGGGCCGAGCGAATTTCGTCTTCGCTGAGAATCACGTAGCGGCCTTTCTCATAGGCCACGCCCTTGACGATATTGTCCTTGGTCACTTCCTTGCCGGTGGTTTTGTTGATGCGCTTGTAGCCCACCGGATCCATGCTGCGCTTGTCCAGCCAGTCGAAGTCGACGCCCTGGGCGGATGTGGCCGAGACCAGCGATACGGGGATATGCACCAAGCCGAAGCTGATGGCGCCTTTCCAGATAGACCTTGGCATTTTGTGGGTTCCTTGGAGGTGACTGGTCTTCAGGTGACACAACCGATCCGGCAAAAGTTTCCGCGCTCGGCTGGCTGGTCAGCCCGCGCCAGACAAATTGCGTTACACCTGATGAGAAACTATTTAGTTACCAAAGCCGAACCCAAGGCGTAGCGTGTTATCGAACGCAGGTATTGCTCACTCCCAGAGAGGCTTTGTGATGAACACCCGTTTGCGTACGCTTGCCGTGTTGGCGTGTAGCCTGGCCTTAAGCTCGCTGGCCCAGGCGCAAAATCTGCCCGGCAACAACAATTCCAACAACGGCCCTATCCATCGGGCCAACCCCAACAGCATGCAGGGCACCCAGCCCAACTCTCCTGCTGTGCGCGGCACCTACACCGCACCAGTGCCTCGCCCGCCAACTCTGGAAAACGGCGGTATCGGCAACAGCCGTTCACAACGCGACGGCTCGCAAACTCCGCCGGCTATCCAGCCTAAAGCGCCTACCCGCGACACCAATGGCAACCGCCAGCCTTAAGGGCTGGCGCGATTGAGTGTGTAAAGAGAACAAGGAAATCCACCGTATGTTTCTACGCAAAACCCTTTTAGCCGTTTGCTGCGCCGGCGCCTTGTTGCCCCTGGCGCTTCCTGTTTCTGCCGCCGATACCCAGCAATTCCCGAGTGAGCAAGGCAGTATCACCGTGACCCCGATCGCCAAGGGTCTGGATCATCCCTGGGCGGTGGCGTTTCTGCCGGACAAGCAAGGCTTCCTGGTTACCGAGCGCCCCGGCCACCTGCGTTTTGTCAGCCCGGACGGCAAACTCTCCGCGCCCCTGAGTGGCGTGCCTGAGGTTTGGGCCAAGGGGCAGGGCGGTCTGCTGGATGTGGTGCTGTCGCCAGACTTCAAGGAAGACCGGCTGGTGTACCTGTCTTATGCCGAAGGCGGCGGCAAAGGCGGAACGGCGGGCACGGCGGTTGGGCGCGGGCGCTTGGCCAACGACCTGAGCGGCCTGACGGACTTCAAGGTAATCCTGCGCCAGGAGCCCAAGCTGTCCACCGGCAACCACTTCGGCTCACGGCTGGTGTTTGACCGCGACGGCTATTTGTTCGTGACCCTGGGCGAAAACAACGACCGCCCAACTGCCCAGGACCTGGACAAACTGCAAGGCAAAATCGTGCGGATCTTCCCGGACGGCCGCGTGCCTGACGACAACCCCTTTGTCGGCCAGGAGGGCGTGCGGCCAGAGATCTGGTCCTACGGCCAGCGTAACCCCCAAGGTGCCGCATTGAACCCATGGAGCGGCACGCTGTGGGAAAACGAACACGGGCCTCGCGGCGGTGATGAAATCAACATCATCGAGCGCGGGAAAAACTACGGCTGGCCGCTGGCGACCCATGGCATCAACTACACCATGACCCCGATTCCCGAGGCAAAGGGCAAGACCGTCGAAGGCACCGTACCGCCTCACCATGTCTGGGAAAAATCGCCGGGTGTCAGCGGGATGGCGTTCTACGATGCCGACCGGTTCAAGGCCTGGCAGCACAACGTGTTTATTGGTGCATTGGTCAGCAAGGACTTGATTCGCCTGCAGTTCGATGGCGACAAGGTCATCCATGAAGAACGCCTGCTGGGCGACTTGAAAGCGCGGATTCGTGACGTGCGACAGGGACCGGACGGTTATCTGTATGTGCTGACCGATGAGGACAATGGCGGACTGTATCGAGTGGGCCTGAACCAGGACTAAGCAACGCCACTAAAACCCGTGTGGGAACCGGTTCGGGTGGGAGCTGGCTTGCCTGCGACAGCATCACTGCGGTGTGAAAGACATACCGAGGTGCTTGCATCGCAGCATGGGTATCTACACATCTTGAGTTGCTGATGCCTATTGAGTACATATCCGTTGCTGCGGTCGGGGCTTATATGGGTTCCGCCCTTACGGCGGCTCACTTTTGAT
>Ga0247816_10000105_pt1 | contig 47152 bp, 41 predicted proteins | sample UWRJL209509C1_FD_179930 | JGI IMG/M metagenome (GOLD analysis project Ga0247816, IMG submission 179930) | Plant litter microbial communities from Arlington Agricultural Research Station in Wisconsin, United States - UWRJ-L209-509C-1 | ecosystem: Environmental > Terrestrial > Plant litter >...
ACCCGCGACCTCCGCCGTGACAGGGCGGCATTCTAACCAGCTGAACTACCGGTCCGTTGTCCCTTTCGGGAATGCAAATATAGGAACTATAATCACATTACAAAATTAATATTTCAACTATTTTCGAAATAAAACCTAACTCATTAAGCAACAGAGCCCTCTTTCATCTTTTCTGCATTCTCAGCAAACTGCAATGCATCAATAAGCTCCTGAACACCTCCGTCCATCACATTATTCAGACTATAAAGCGTTAATCCAATACGGTGATCAGTTACACGTCCCTGAGGATAATTGTAAGTTCTGATCTTTGCTGAACGGTCTCCGGTAGATACCATCGTTTTACGTCTCGCAGCAATATCACCGTTTTTCTTCTGTACTTCGATATCGTACAGCTTGCTTCTTAGCATCTCCATCGCAATTTCCCGGTTTCCCAGCTGCGAACGTTCCTGCTGACAAACAACCACCAGACCTGAAGGCCTGTGGGTAAGCTGCACTTTAGTTTCTACCTTATTTACATTCTGTCCACCAGCACCACCTGAACGTGACGTCTGTAGATCGATATCAGCAGGGTTCAGATAAAAATCGATTTCCTCAGCCTCAGGTAACACAGCAACCGAAGCGGCAGACGTATGTACCCTTCCCTGCGTTTCAGTGTCAGGAACCCGCTGTACACGGTGTACACCAGACTCATATTTCAATTGTCCGTAAACATCTTCTCCAGAAACCTTCATAATTACCTCTTTGTAACCACCAGCAGTTCCTTCAGTAACGTCCACAACTTCCACTTTCCAGCGTTTTTGCTCAAAATAACGTGTGTACATACGGAAAAGATCACCTGCAAACAATGCAGCCTCGTCACCACCTGTACCTCCCCTAATCTCGAACACGGCATTTTTAGCGTCTTCAGGATCTACCGGAATCAACATCAAACGAACACGCTCTTCAATCTCTTCCTGTTCTTTTAATAATCCGTCCAGTTCCTCTTTCGCCATTTCGCGCATTTCGGCATCCTTTTCATTGGTCAGGATTTCCTTGTTGGCATCAATGTTACTCATCACATTTTTGTAGATTTTATATTCATCCACAATTTTGGTGAGGTCTTTATATTCTTTATTTAATTGGGCAAAACGTTTCATATCCTGCATCGTATCAGGATTGCTTAACTGCTCTTCAACATCTTCCCAGCGAATTTTTATCGCTTCTAATTTCTCTAACATAATCTTTTATTCAGAAAATAATTAATCGCCCTATCAATATATACCCTTTTCAATCGCTGTCAAAACCGCATCAAAGAGGTTATAAACAGCCAAAAAGGCAACCTTTGGGCAATTGGTATTTATAGGATTACAAAAATAAGGAATTTCATCAGTAAATATCTGTTTTTTATCTGTTATGAAGCCTACATAAGATTTTCGATACTTTTTGCAAGAATTCATCTTTTGCAGGTTTTATTAGAATATCAGTTGATATTCACCAAAAACAAAAGCTAAGTATTTTCCTTTTCAAAATACCTAAGGCTCAACTCCTGTCCATCAAACATTACATAAGAATTGAAACCCAGCCATTCCCCAGTATTATAATACTTACTGCCATTTCCCAGGTCAATGATCATTGGCAAATGCCGGTGCCCATAAATAAAATAGTCATAATGCTGTTTAGCCAACACTTCACGTGAATATATAGCAAGCCATTCGTGCTCTTCCCCAAGAAATACCTCTTCTACCCTGGTGTTGATTTTGCGACTCTTGCCCGACCAGCCGTTGGCAATGCCCAACCCTATACGGGGAGGTAACATAGAAAACAACCAGCGGCAGACAGGGTTCCTGAATATTTTTCTCAGTTTCCTGTAATTTGCGTCTCCCGGGCCCAGTCCGTCCCCGTGGTGAAGATAAAAACTCTTTCCGCCACGCTCAATGACCAGCTCGTCACTTATTATCTGGATACCCATCTCGACAGTAAAGTAATCCTCTACCCACATATCATGATTACCCTTAAAGAAGTAGATTTTAATGCCGGCATCAGACATTGAGGCAAGCTTGCCCTGCAACCTGATATAACCCTTAGGCACTACAGTACGGTATTCAAACCAGAAATCAAAAACATCACCCATTAAAAACAATTCTGAGCAGGTGGGCTCAATAGAAGATAACCATCTTACAATTCGGTCTTCGCGAATGCGGCTTTCTGCATGATTGGGAGAGCCCAAATGAAAATCAGAAGCAAAATATATATTCCTTGTCATCAATACTCAAATATAGCGACCATTTCTATCAATTATGACCACTATTTTTCAATCATCAGCAAAAATAAAATTCAAGTCAAATAAGCCTGAACTGCTGAAAAAAGGCATATAAAGCCTATCGGATCAGTCAACTTTGTCAAAATAAGCTAAAATTTGACCCAATTGTATCCAATCCAGAACGATTACAAACTATTTTTGTAAATTCGCAACCAAATTTAAATACATGATTTCTACAGATATAGCCATCATTGGCGCCGGACCCGTAGGTTTGTTTGCAATTTTCGAAGCCGGGTTATTAAAAATGCGTTGCCACTTAATCGATTATCTGCCACAGATTGGTGGTCAGCTTTCAGAAATATACCCAAAGAAGCCCATTTATGATATACCTGGTTATCCAAGCGTTTTAGCACAGGAACTTGTTGATAATCTTTTGGAGCAAGCCAAACCATTTCACCCAGGCTTCACCTTAGGTGAACGTATCGAACAATTGGAAAAACGTGGCGAAGCTGATTTCGTTCTAACTACAAACATGGGCACGGTAATAGAATCGAAAGTAGTTGTTATTGCCGGCGGATTAGGTTGCTTTGAACCACGTAAGCCTGTTGTTGAAGGTTTAGAAAACTTCGAAAACGGACGCGGTGTAAACTATATGATCCTTGATCCTGAAAAATACAGGGGACAGAAAATGGTGATTGCAGGTGGTGGCGACTCGGCACTGGACTGGACAATTTTCCTGGCTGATATCGTTGAAGAACTAACTCTTGTTCACCGCAGCGAAAGCTTCCGTGGTGCACCTGATTCAGTGAATAAAGTAATGGAACTGGCCGAAACAGGAAAAATTAACCTGATTCTGAACAGCAACCTTAAATCTGTAGCTGGAAACGGTAAGCTGGAAAGTGTGGAAATAGTACATAACAAAAGCCTTGAAGCAACAAACGTTGAAGCAGACCACCTGATTCCTCTATTTGGACTAAGCCCTAAACTCGGCCCAATTGAAGCATGGAACCTGAATATCAACAAAAGTGCAATTGAGGTAAATACAGATGATTATTCTACCAATATCCCGGGCATCTACGCCATTGGCGATATCAACACCTATACTAATAAATTGAAACTAATCCTTTGTGGATTCCATGAAGCAGCATTGATGAGCCACAGCGCTTACCAGTATATGAACCCGGGTGTAAAATACACGATGAAATATACAACTGTTAATGGAGTAGCAGAATTCTAATAATGGAAGAAAATAATATTACCGTACACGTTCAAAATCCGGATGGCACGCTTACCGCACTGGAAGCACCAGTGGATATGGGTCTAAGCCTGATGGAATACCTCAAAGCCTGCGAATATGATATCCTGGCTACTTGTGGCGGAATGGCACTTTGTGCAACCTGCTGCGTTGATGTACTGGAAGGTGAAGATAAACTAAAGGAAATGACAGACGATGAATATGCGATGCTGGATACCTTACCTGATCTTCTGCCCAATTCAAGGCTTGCCTGCCAGTTGCAATTGAGCCACGATATGGACGGCCTGGTTGTTAAATTACACGGTACCTAGTTATTATCGGTACCTGCAATAGTTTTTGCAGGATCACCAATAGTTTTATAGGAACCTTCACCCTTCAATATTGCAAGCATTTTAGTGGAATTGCCCAACACTGATTTTGCAGCTGCCAATTCCTTATCATACTGGAATGCTTGCATTATTCTTCCCTTCTCATAATAATACCTGCTTACAATATGGCTTTCAAGCACTCTCTTGATTTCAGGCTTATGTGTAAGTAAATCGGTCTTTTTCGCAATCAGCATCTTCGTCTTAAGATCTTCCAAATCTGCCTTTACTTCTGGCAATTTCTGTTCATTCTCGGCCTCCGTCCTTAACTCTGCAATTAACCTTTCGGTATTGGTAGAGTAGGAATAATCTTTTCCTTCAAGCGTATTTGTAAATGCGGCATAATCTTCGTCCGAAACCTTAAAGTCTGTTGCAGCAGGAATAGAAGGATGCGAGCTCCGGTAGGCATTCGCATAATCGAAAAACATGCTTTTACCAATAAGGGATATAGTTACCGGACTTAGTTTTACCGTATTAATCAATACGTCAGGATAAACCCCATTACCGTCATACACATTCCTGCCTGTTCTTGTGTTGAATTTTGTCATCAGTGAATCTGCAATTCGTCCGCTTCTCCCGGCAATACTTTTATGCGAATAATCAATTGCCTGGATGCAGCGGCCCGATGGTGTGAAATATTTCGCTACGGTAACTTTTACAAGGCTGTTATATGGTAGGTTGAATGTTTGCTGCACCAGGCCTTTTCCAAAACTCCTCTGCCCTACAATTACCGCCCTGTCCAAATCCTGCAGTGCACCCGCAACAATCTCTGAGGCTGATGCAGATGACCCGTTAATAACCACCGCGAGCGGCAAATCTGGCATTAATGGCATTTGATTGGTTCTGTAATTGATGGTCTTCTCAGGGTTCCGCCCTTTTTGGGTTACAACTACCACATCCTTGCTCACAAACAAGTTCACTATTTTAACAGCCTCCTGTAAGATGCCGCCACCATTGAACCTGAGGTCAAGTATCATCCCCTTTGGATGCTGCTTGTTCAGCTCCACTGCGGCATTCATTACTTCCCGTGCCGAATTTTCTAAAAATTTATCAAGCCTGATATAGGCAATATCCCCCAGCATTCCCGAATAAACTACATTGGGCTGCCTGATTTCATCACGAATAAGCTGTTTGGGTATTAATGTCCCATTTCTAAGAATCAGAAGGTCCAGCGCAGAACCACGCGGCCCTCGCAGCAACTGGCTTACCTGAAGACGGTCTTTGCCACTTATTTCTGTGCCGTTGATCTTCATGATCTGATCACCGGCCTGGATACCCTGTTTAAAGGCCGGATAACCTTCACTGATCTCATTGACAAACAATTTGCCTTCAATAAAAACAGTGCTAACCCCTATTCCACCAAACTGGGTACTAACATATTTCAGTTTAAAGTCTTCAACTTCAGACTCAGGGACATAGACTGTATAGGGGTCAAGCGTTTCCAGCATCGCATCGATGCCGTTTTTCATTAATTCCGAAGGATCAGTCTCGTCAACATAATTGATGCTCACCTCCTTATATAAGGAAGCAAAAATATCCAGGTTCTTGGAAACCAAAAAAAGGTCTTCCTTAAAAGACCAGGTTAAAGATCCAATTGCAAACAATGCAACCAGGAGTGCAAACTTATTTTTTTTCATGAGCATGCAGTTAAGTTAAGAGATGGGTTTACATGCTGGATTGATGACTACAATCTGTTTCCGTCAGGGTCAGCAAGCGCCTTATTAATGGTAAACTCCACATATCTCACATCCCTTTTTAATAAGTGTGTCAGTTGATCTACCAATTGATCTTCATTACCCGGAGCAAATGATAAATTTTCTTTAGCCAATTCCCTGTATTTTCTCAGAACTTTGATTTTAACCCTTTTTGCCGTTTCAGGAGTGAATGTAAAACTTGCCATATATAATTCTTTACTGCAAAAATATGAAAAAAACAGCACATCTTTAATTACAATAATACACAGTAAATATGATTGCCAAATTAACCCTGATTTCCACTATTTGAACTAACTTCACAATAAATAATCAAAAACTGAACATGATAAAAAAACACGACGTTGCCTTACTGGGTCTTGCTGCACTAATAGCCGTAAGTACACCTGTATCAGCGCAGAAGAAGACTGCTCAACCTAAGCAGTCGGCTCCAGTAACCAGCACCCAGGGAAAACTCATCCCTAAAGATCCAGATGTAAAAATCGGTAAATTGCCAAACGGACTTACCTATTATATCAGGAAAAATACAGAACCAAAAAAAAGGGCAGAACTTTACCTGGCCAACCGCATTGGCTCTTTGATGGAAAATGACGATCAGCAGGGCCTGGCGCATTTTACAGAGCATATGGCATTCAATGGCACCAGGGACTTTCCAAAAAATGAAATCATTAACTACCTGCAAAAAGCCGGGGTCCGGTTTGGGGCCGACCTCAATGCCAGCACTGGCTTTGACCAAACTGTTTACCAGCTGCCGATCCCAACCGATAGCGTTGAAGTATTTAAAACAGGATTCAAAATCCTCTCTAACTGGGCAGGAAGGATTAGCATGGACGGAGAAGAAATAGACCGGGAACGTGGTGTAATCATTGAAGAAGAACGCCAGCGTGGCAAAAACGCACAGGACAGGCTCTCAAAACAGATCTTACCTATCCTGCTTAAAGATTCCCGTTACGCCAACCGCATCCCCATCGGAAAGGTAGACTTGCTGAAAACCTTTACGCATGATAAGATCAGGAACTTTTACGCCGACTGGTACCGGCCCGACCTGCAGGCAGTAATCGCGGTAGGTGATTTTGATGTCAACGAGGTAGAAAAACTAATTATCGCTAATTTCTCTGACCTGAAAAACCCAGCGAAAGAAAAGGAAAGGATAAAATATACGCTTCCAGATAACAAGGCGCCCCTGGTTAAAATTGTAACTGATCCGGAACAACAGTATACCGTTGCTTTTGCCATGTATAAACACCGCTCCACAGTCTACAAAACTACTGAGGATTTAAAGAAAGGCCTGATGTACTCAATGATCAACGCAATGATCGGCGCAAGGTACCAGGAGATCCTTCAAAAAGGCAATGCACCATTTCTATTTGCCCAGAGCTCTTATGGCCCATTTCAGGGAGGAATAGTGCCCGGAGTGGCTGCTTTCCAAACTGCAGTTGCTGCAAAGTCAGGAAAGGAACTTGAAACCGCAATTACTGCAGCGGTAGCGGAGACAGAGAGAGTGGCCAAATATGGCTTCCTGCAATCCGAACTCGACGTAGTGAAGAAAAATATTGAGGCTGGAAATGAAAAAATGCTGAGGGAAAAAGATAAAACGGCTTCCTCCTCTTTTGTACAGCAGTACGTTTCTAACTTCCTTACGGGAACCCCGATGGCATCTACTGATTTCAGCTATGCAGAAACGAAAAAGAACCTGTCCCTTATTTCCCTGGCAGCAGTTAATGCACTTGCAAAAACATTGATTACACCAGACAACCAAATCCTGCTTGTCCAGGCGCCCGAAAAGGAAAAATCAGCATTGCCTTCAACTACAGCATTACTTGCTGCGTTTAACAATGCAGGCAAAAATATTACGCCCTATGTGGACAATACAGTAAATAAACCCCTGCTGGATAAAACGCCTGTTGCAGGTAAAGTAACGGCAGAAAAGAAATTCGAAGATATCGGTACAACAGAATGGACACTGAGTAACGGTATTAAAATAGTTCTAAAACCCACAGACTTCAAAAACGACCAGATTTTATTCAGCTCTTTCAGCAGAGGCGGCACCTCAGTTGCCGATCCCAATGATTATCAGTCGGCAGATTTTTCAGGCATTATCCCTCAAAGTGGAGTGGGCGACTTTAACCCATCGCAGCTGAACAAGCTGCTTGCAGGAAACACAGGCAGTGCAGACGCTTATATTGACGATCTATACCAGGGCTTCTCCGGCAGTTCATCACCTAAAGACCTGGAAACTGCTTTTAAATTAGTTTATGCTTACGCCACTGTTCCCCGTAAAGATACAGAGATCTTTACCAAGACGATGAGCGATTACAAAGTCCAGCTTGCAAACAAAAATGCAAACCCTGCAAGTGTTTTTGCAGATACCGTACAGGCCGTGCTTTCCTCTTATAACAAGCGGAATATGCCTGCTACCCTTGCTGATCTTGATAAGATCTCGCTTGACAAGGCATTTGCCTTCTATAAAGATCGTTTCGCAGACCTTGGAGAACAAACATTTGTATTTGTCGGAAACTTTGACCTTGCAACAATTAAGCCTTTAATAGAAACTTATATTGCAAGCCTGCCCACAATGAATAAAAAACAGGATTTTGTTGATATTGGTGCAAATCCCCCTAAAGGTTTGGTAAGTAAAACCGTATACAAGGGATTGGAAGATAAAGCAAGTGTACAACTTTATTTCCATGGCGATTTTGAGTACAATGCGGAAAACAACGTGCAATTGGACGCCGTAAAAAGCGCACTCGAAAATAAAATACTGGAAAGGTTGCGAGAAAAGGAAAGCGGTGTTTATAGCCCTTCGGTAGGTCTAAGTGTAGGCAAATACCCTACATCTCATTATTATTATACGGTGTCTTTCAGCTGTGCTACAGCTAATGTTGAAAAGCTCATTGCCGCTGCCGTAGATGAAGTGAAAAACATCAAAAATAACGGGGCTACAGCTGATGACATCTCCAAATTCAAATCGGAAGAGCACCGCCAGATGGAACTGAGCCTGCGTAACAATAACTATTGGCTTGCCTACCTCAGCACACGTCTTAAATACAACGACAACCTCAACCAGTTGTTAAGTGATAAACAACGGGTAGATGCAGTGACTGTTGAAACGTCAAAAGCTACTGCGCAAAAGTACCTGAATGAAAACAATTACATCAGGATGGTACTTATGCCACAAAAATAAACCTGTAATAAAAAAGGGTCGGTATCTGTTGATGCCGACCCTTTTTTTATTTTACCTCTACCCCTATCGGCCCACTTGGCTCACTTTCATTTTTGAGCCTGTCAAGTGCTGTTACCAGATAATTGTATCTCTTTCCTTTTTCAACAGTTGCGTCTATAAAAAAACTGAAATTTTCAAAGCTCATCTTGATGATATTGCGTGCATCCAGTACAGTAATCTTTTCCCCTTCGTCAAAACGGTAAATCACATACCCCGATGCTGTTTCTCCATCAGATGCTTTCAGAGGAGCCTCCCACTTTAACTGTATCCCGCCAGTAATAGGCTCTGCACTTAGTGCCTGTGGTGCATTAGGTACAACCTCATCCAGCCATGGCATCTGCGGCGGCAGTGCGGGATATTTATATAGGTCGTTCCTCAGCGAATCTGCAGTAGCCCTGGCCACCGTAGAAAATGATTTAGAGCTAAAATAGATACTTCCCTGTACGCGGTTGTTTGCACGGATATACCTCACCTGATTTGGAATTTCACTCAGATTCCTCCAGGCAGCTTCCATTCGCTGGTTCACCAGGTAAGCGGCTTGCCCAATGTAAAGGTGCCTGCCATAGGTGTTATCGCTCCACCAGTCTACCAATGTGGCAAATGGGGCAGCCTTTCTGGTAAAGCTGAAATAAATCTGGGGATTGATATAATCAACCCAACCTTCTTTGATCCATTTCCTTGAATCGGCATATAACTCATGGTAATTGGATAATCCATGTGTATTTGATCCCAGTGTGTCCTCATTGCTGTTTTTCCAGATACCAAAGGGACTGATACCAAACTTTACATACTTTTTGTAATGGTGGATACTGTCGTCCAGCTGTTTAATTAACAGGTCAACATTGTTCCTGCGCCAGTCCTTAATGTCGGTAAAACCGTTTGCATATTTTCCAAATGTAACAGCATCATTTATACGCTGTCCTTCTAGAGGATAAGGATAGAAATAATCATCAAAATGGATACCGTCTACATCGTATCCCTTTACCACATCAAGGATTACCTGTACAATATATTCCCTTACCTCAGGCAATCCCGGGTCAAATTGTTTTTTCCCTCCGTACGTAAAAAACCATTCAGGCTTTTTCCTGGTAATATGTTCCTCGCTGGCAAAGGAGTTCGCACTCATTGAGGCCCTGTATGGATTAAACCAGGCATGAAGTTCCATTCCACGGGAATGCGCCTCCTTAATTGCAAACTCTAGCGGATCGTAACCGGGGCTTGGCGCCACCCCCTGTCTGCCCATTAACCATTGGCTCCAGGGCTCTCTCGATTTTTTATAGAAGGCATCCGCCGTAGGTCGCACTTGTAGCAAGATGGCATTCATGCCGTTCTTCTTATGTTGTTCCAGTAGACCAATCAATTCCTGCTTCTGCTGATCTACAGATAATCCAGCCCTCGAAGGCCAGTCGATATTCTCCACGGTGGCTACCCAAACGCCCCTAAATTCGCGTTTTGGAGCAATTTTTGCGGGTGTCTGCGCAATTAGAAGGTATGGGGTAATAAAAGTTGTGAAAATTGTAAAAACAATCTTTTTCAGCATTATTCGTTATTTTGTAGTGTACAGTTGAACTTAAATAGGGGAAGTATTGATTAACATTTTTTCCCACTGTCAGCAATTAAACGATTTTTTTTTTAGGTCTAATACAATTTCAGACTTTTTTTACCACAAATTATATTATTTATCCTAAGTTCGTTTTTTTTTAGAGCCAGGCAACTCAACCATACAGATAAAAGACCTCAATTTTTTGATTCAAATGTCAGACCCAAAAGATCCTGTTAACAAAGGAGACCGTAATAAAATATATTTTCTAATTGTGGTCATTCTGGCCTTACTGGGAACAAATGCATTTTTGTTCTTCAAGGATAAACATGAAAAAGAACGCTTCGTTACCACCAATACTGAAAAAGACCGCCTAAAACTCGAAGTAGAAAAAATCGAAGTTGAATTTGATAAGGTCAACCTGATGAATGTGGCCCTGACCGAGAAACTTCAGAATGAACAGATGCAGGCAAGGGCAAAGATATCTGAACTGAAAAAAGCCTTGCAAAAAGGTGATGTTACGCAGGCTGAGCTGGCTTCGGCACAAAGCGAACTCAAAAAGCTTAAAGTATTCCTGTCCGATTATAAAGAAGATATAAATAATCTCGAAAAAGAAAATACGTATCTGAAATCGGAAAGGGACAGCCTCGCAACCTCTGTAAATTCAGTAAAGGCGAGGGCCAGCAACCTGGAAAAGAAAAACACAGAGCTTGCCGCCAAAGTAAAAAGCAGTGCGGCATTAAAGGCATTCAATGTACAACTACAGGCCTTCAAAGTAAAAAACAATGGCAAAAGCGTAGAGGTAAGCAAAGCTTCGCAGGCCAAAAAGCTGATTACTTATTTCAATATTATCCCTAACCAGCTTGCAGAAAAAGACTACCATAAAATATACATCCGTATTTTTGACCCTGCCGGCAACTTGATTGCCAATGAAACCAATATGTTTGAAGCAGATGGACAAGAGATGCAATACAGTGATATGATCACTATTTCATACAATAACGACGAAACTGCCTACAATTTGGAATGGGTCAACCCCAAACCATTTATTAAAGGTACCTATTCAATCATCTTATATGCCAATAGTTTCACCATGGGTAAAGCATCGGTTACTTTAAAATAACGGATTAGGATGTAGTAGTTTTACCGCTGCACCAATGGAAAACTCAGATAAAAAACAGTACCGGTGTCCGAAGAAGATTTGAAATGAATTGATCCTCCGGCATTATCCACAGCTTGTTTAACAAATGCAAGACCAAGACCAGTCCCAGAAGATTTGGTGGTGAAGTTTGGCACAAAGATCTTTTCCTGAAGGTCCAGGTCAATCCCCTTTCCATTGTCCTCTACTTCCACCCAAACATAGTCAGAGTCGTTGGTGATCTTTATATAAACCAGGCACTTATCTTTCATACTGCTGGCTTCAATTGCATTTTTCAAAAGGTTATTAAACGACCGTAGCAGCTGGTCTTTATCACCTAGTATCAGCACCTCTTTATTGGTAAGATTAGAGATATAAATTTCAGCATTCACCGTATTCACAAAAACATTTCTGCTCTGCTCTATAATAGGGATCAGCAGCAACTGCTCCAGTTTTGTATCCGGCATCTTAGCAAAATTGGAAAACTCTGAGGCAATAGTTGCCAGACTGTCAATCTGCTCTACAAAAGATTTGTAGAACCGTTCAAACTTGAGTTCGAAATTAGGGTCTTTTTCTTTCCATGATTTCTCCAATAGCTGTACACCCAATTTCAGCGGTGTCAGCGGGTTTTTAATCTCATGTGCAACCTGTTTCGCCATCTCACGCCAGGCGCTTTCCCTTTCAGACTTGGCCAGCTTTACCGCGCTGTCTTCCAGAGCGGCAATCATTTTATTATATTCCTTGATCAGGGAACCAATCTCATCATGACGCGACCACACAATTGGCTGGTTCCTCTGCCCCAGCTTGGTCTTCTTGATACTCTCCTGGATGAAAGTAAGCGGACTGGTAATCTGGTTGGCCAAAAATACTGCAAGTACTCCAATAGCCACAAAAACCAGCGCGTAAATGTTAATGAGGGTATTGATAAACAGCCCTATTTTCGCCTGATAATCGGCCTCGTTTCCATAGTATGGTAAGCCAATATAAGCTACTGTCTGATTTTGCGAATTCCTGATAGGGGCATAGGCAGATGAATAGGTAAACTCGCCTAGCGTTTCACTGGGATCTGAATATTCAGAACGCTGTAGCTGTTTAAGGTAAATGTACGCCGTTGAGCCCATCTTGGTACCGATAATACCATAATCATACATTTTTGGCAAAGAAGTGAACAGTAGGTCCCCGTTAACGCTGAACAAGTTCAGATAAGCCGAGTTGATATCAGCAAACTGGTTAAAGTTTACTATTGCCTGATCTGTACTTTTAGGTATTCCTGTAGCAAAGATCTGGCGCTCATAAGAAACCTGAACTTTTCGTACCTTCTCCCTGATAAAGTCTTCCTGTTGTTTGCGGTACTCGTCCCTGATGTAGAAAAAGGTAGACCAGCCAACAATAAGCAAGGTGGCTACAACCGATAATACAATTGATAACTGAATACGGGTCTTGTAAAGGATCTTGTTTGCATTGATCATTAAAGACCTGTTGATATTGAACCATCCGCCCCAGCTTTCATCAATATTTTTTAACAACCAGATCACCACATAAAGTGCCGTAGAAAAGATAATAAAGACCAGGAAAAAGAAGGATAATGCCGCGAGCCGCACTATGTAAGTCACTTTTTCCTTGCTGATCACTATGATCTTGGAATTACTTGCTGTATAAATCAGGTGACTATAACCTACCTGTGGCTCATTCATAAATACCGGCTCACCAAATTTACCTTTGAAGTCTGTATTGGCAAGTTTATATGTATATTTTCCCGACTGCTTAATGAGTTTATTGTTATTGTAAAAAGCAAATGAGTAACTACTATAATCTTCATCATTTTTTAGTTTTCCATCAATCAGGATTTCGGGGAACTGGCTGCTATAATTATACTGCTGTGATTTCAGTTCGATAACAAGTGTTCCCAGAATATGGCTGTCATCGAAAATAGGGATGATCCCAAAATAATTCTGGTACCCAAAAGTATCGTTGAGGCGGTAAAAAAAACTGGAAATCTTAACTGAGCCGGACCTCACCAGTTCCTGGTAATGCAGCAAAGAGTTCTCTCCTCCATTAGATATAGAATCTTTGGCATTAAACTCGTAAAAATTGTGCTCAAATGGTGACAGGTAACCATCCAGAAACGTCTTGCTGATGTAATTTTGAAGGGCCAGGTGCCTGTTTGACGAGGGGCTTTTAAAATAGTCCGTTATAAACAAATCATTGGAGATGCCGTTACCCAGGCTCTCAATAGAATTGATCACTTTCGGGTCATCAGAAGATTGCAGCTTCTGCGCAATTACGTACCGGTTATTTCGTTCTTTAATGTCATTGAATTTCAGATACTTGATAGAAGATATAAAAGCAAGGCAGAAGAATATCGCTGCAAATACGCCAACGGAAAACTTATTCCTCTGCACATAGATATTGTACGAAATGATAAACAGGAACAATGCATATGCTATAAAAAAGACCGTAAAAGCGGTAAATAACATGTAGATAAAATACAATACGAATACCGAAACGAACAGAATAAGCCGGTCTTTATGTTTCACTTTCAGCTGTGTAGTCAGTTGTATGGAAATACACGCAATCAGATATACATTAAACCAGACCAGGCAGAGGATAATGATACAAACCCAGCTTAGCCAGCTCAGGTTAATCACGTTGGTAATATCAAAATTCAGTTTCGAATTATAAATCAACCCAAAAAATACCTCGTTGATCAGGAAGGCCAGTCCTGAAAACAACAGGACTAAAAAGAAATGAAATGCAAGTCCTGCCAGCTTACTTCGCGTAATCCAGCCAGGTAACCGGTATTTATCCTTATAAGTGTAAACGAACAGTACGACCCAGGTAATGGAGAGTACATTTAGCAGAAAATCCCCAAGCGAAGGCATAAAAAAGCTTTCTGCATAAATAGAAGGACTAAAGATTTCGAGCGTAAACTGATGGTTGAACCACCCGTACTGCAAATCGGTGATCCTGACAATTAAAAAGAAACAAAGTATCAGTAATGTTGCTTTGCCCAGATGGTTTCTTTTTGCCAGCCATGCGCAGCAGGAGTTGATAAAGAGTGCAAAACAGAATAATCCTACAACCCATAACCAGAACTGTATAGTAGCATAAATTCCCTGCGTATAATTTGGATTGAGTTTTACCTCAAACAGAAGCTGTCCGTTCAGATTGGTGATGCCAAAAACGTCCTCATCCATGAAAAAAGCCAGGGACAGCGCTCCGGTTGATGAAAGTGATTTCACAATTCCGTTCTTCAGATAGCGGTTCTGGATGCTGAACTGGTTCTTTACATCAATGAGGAACAACAAGGAATAATTCCCCTGTGTTTTTTTAATGACCTCGTACCAGCCATTGGGGAACTGGACAAAGGAAGATCCCTCCCTTATTTTTTCCGGGTTTGGTGGAATAGCCTTATAGGAACTCCAAAACCGCAGCGCAGGTCCCTCGTAGGTTAATATATTGATCCCTCTTGGCGCTATTGTATTGATATAGTTCAACGCAAGCCCTTCATTGAAATGAAACTGCTTTGCCCTCTCTACCTGCTGTGGATCGCTTAGGAAGTTATTAACTATCCTTTCATTAGCGGCAAGGTTCTTTTGAAGAATCCCTGCCTCATGTTTCAACAGGTCCTTTTTTGTGACATAGTGCTTTAATGATAATGCTGTGGCTATACAACATATTCCCAGGATCAATAAAAGAAATCTGATTTTAGCCCCTATATTCACTCCGGATCTGTTTTAAATAAAAAACTAAACCGGCAGCGCCGCAGAACTGGTCTGTACAGCCCTGTTCACCTTTTTAACCAGTCCCTGAAGCACATTGCCCGGACCAACTTCAACAAATTCATCTGCCCCATCGGCAAGCATGCGTTCTATAGTTTGTGTCCATCTTACGGCTCCCGTAAGCTGGGTAATCAAATTGAATTTTATCTTTTCAGGATCAGTTTGCGGAAGCGGGTCAACATTCTGATAAATTGGACACACCGGCGGCAGGATTGTAGTGTTTTCAATTGCCTCTTTCAGTTCAATTCTCGCCGGCTCCATTAACGGTGAGTGAAAAGCACCACCAACATTCAGTTTCAACGCACGTTTTGCACCTGCTTCGGTTAACCTGGCACACGCAATATCAATACCTTCAATACTACCTGAAATCACCAATTGGCCTGGGCAATTATAGTTGGCAGCAACAACAACCTCTTCAATTTCTTCACAAATTCGTTCCACCACATCATCTGCCAGTCCCAAAATTGCGGCCATAGTAGAAGGCTGAAGCTCACAGGCTTTTTGCATCGCATTTGCACGTGCAATTACCAGTTTTAATCCGTCTTCAAATGAAATTGCAGACGCAGCTACCAATGCGGAAAACTCCCCAAGTGAGTGCCCGGCCACCATATCAGGCTTAAAGTCATCCCCTAAAGATTTAGCCAGTATAACCGAGTGAAGGAAAATAGCAGGCTGGGTTACTTTAGTTTGTTTAAGCTCCTCTTCTGTTCCTGAGAACATGATATCACTGATACGGAAACCGATAATGTCATTGGCTTTTTCAAACAATTCTTTAGCCGAAGCGCTTTCATAAAGCTCCTTGCCCATGCCCGAAAATTGTGCCCCCTGTCCTGGAAATAAATATGCATTCATTGATATTGATCTAAGTCTTTTAGGGAATAGTAAAGTCCCCGTTTAAATGTAAAATATAATTTAGTGTAACTTTGCAGTAATTAACCTCAAAAACTCGGCCCGTGTTTTATCCTTTGCAAATCCACCTGTAAAAGCCGAGGTAGTTGTTACCGAGTTCTGCTTCTGTATTCCTCTCATGGCCATACATAAATGCTGGCATTCAATTACTACGGCAACACCGGCAGGCTTTAGGGTTTCCTGTATACAATCCCTGATTTCGTTCGTAAGGCGTTCCTGCACCTGGAGTCTCCTTGCAAAGGCATCAACCACCCTCGGGATTTTACTTAGTCCAACAATATGTCCATTTGGAATATAAGCCACATGTGCCTTTCCAAAGAAAGGTAGCATATGGTGTTCGCACATTGAGTACACCTCAATGTCTTTTACCACTACCATCTGGCTATAGTCTTCTTTAAACATCGCAGAACGAAGGATTTCAGCCGGGTCAAGATCATATCCATGTGTTAGATATTGCAATGATTTGGCCACACGCTCCGGCGTTTTCAGCAGCCCTTCACGTTCCGGATTTTCACCAATTGTAGTAAGGATATCAGCGTAATGACTAGAAATTGATTGTATTTTTGCCGCATTGTAACGGTCTACTTTCAGATATCCTTCATTCTCTTCGTCTGAAGGATCTTTTGTGTAATTTTCCATGTAAGCTTAATTAACCGAAATACTCAACAAAATTATTTTCGGTTTCGTAAATTTTGATGCTGTGCAGCATTGCGCCGCCTTCATTGATATGTGGTAGGAGCTGCTCCCAGATTGCAACAGCAAGGTTTTCTGTAGAAGCCAGCTTGTCCTTCATAAAATCTACGTCAAGATTAAGGTTCCTATGGTCCAGCTTGTCAATAATATGTTCATTGATGATCAGTTTCAGCCACTTCAGATCAACCAGAAATCCCGTTTCAGGGTTAATTTCACCTTTTACTGTTACAAAAAGCTGGTAGTTATGCCCGTGCCAGTTGGGATTGGCACACTTGCCATATACTTCCAAATTATGGTCGTCAGACCAGTCAGGTCTGGCCAGTTTATGTGCGGCGTTAAAAGATTCTTTGCGTGTTATATAAATCATTGCGCGTTAATAATATCCGTTATTCATATCACCGGCTAATCAAACTATTCATTACTAGGTAGTTGACGTAACCAGATTCATTATCAATATAATAATTGCTGCAAATATACGCAGAAAGGTTAAAGTAGAAAGCATTTAGCGTTCTGCTACGCCACGACAGAAATTGACTGCAGACTTTACAGCTTATTCAAAATCGCGTACATTTGTACATGAAGATTCTAGTTGTTGCCGCGACAAGGGCCGAATTGTCCGCTCTATATAGCTTTTTCGAACTGCCGGAGAATGACTTTGTACAAACCTCAAAATTTGACATACTCATAACCGGTGTTGGGATGACTGCCACTGCTTTTGCAATGGGCAAACATTTACATCAGGAATACAAATTGGTTGTTAATCTGGGCATAGCAGGCTGTTATGACTGGAAGTTTCCCTTAGGAACGGTTCTCAATATAACAGAAGATACTTTTTCCGAATTGGGTGCGGAAGACAAGGACGAGTTTATCACCATTGATTCACTTGGATTTGGAATGAGTACATTCTATGGGGCCAACTCGCTGGTTACAGATCATTTTACCCAGCTACCCAAGGTAAAAGGCATTACCGTTAATAAAGTTCATGGAAATAAAACAAGTATCAGGCAAATTGAGCAACGCCTGAACCCGGTTACAGAAAGTATGGAAGGCGCCGCGGTGTTTTACTGCTGCACAGAGACAGAAACCCCGTGTATACAGATACGCAGCATTTCAAATTATGTAGAAGAGCGGCACAGGGAGTCCTGGAAAATTGGCCTGGCAATCAAAAACCTCAACGACTGGGCAGTCAAATTTTTGACAACCATTTAACCAAGCCCACTACCAAACTGCTTACATTTACCAGCTGAAGCTGTTCTGATGCTTTCTGATTATTTAACCCTATTTCAATGAAACTTTCCCTCGGTTTTTCTCCCTGCCCTAATGACACTTTTATATTTGATGCGCTAATCCACCATAAAATTGATACCGAAGGACTGGAATTTGAAGTGTCTTTTGACGATGTAGAAACCCTGAACCAAAAAGCTGTTCGGTCTGAACTCGACATTTCGAAACTGAGCTTTCATGCTTTTGCTCATTTGGCAGATAAATATGCGTTACTGGATGCAGGAAGTGCACTTGGATTTGGAGTTGGGCCCCTGCTCATCTGCAAAGACGAAGCATTGACAGGCAGTGATCTGCTGAAAGCAGAAAATTCACCTTTACGGGTAGGAATTCCGGGCGAGCTCACCACTGCAAACTTCTTATTGGGCATCGCTTTTCCCAACTTACGCAAAAAACAGGTCATGGTTTTTTCGGAGATTGAAAATGCATTACTGGACGGTGAGATTGATCTTGGCCTCATCATCCACGAAAACCGCTTTACCTATATGGACAAAGGACTGCATAAAGTGGTTGACCTTGGAAGTTACTGGGAAGAACTCACCGGTTGTGCCATCCCTTTGGGTGGCATTGTCGTGAACCGTAACCTGGACCACGATGTGCAATTGAAGGTAAACAAGCTGATTCGCAAATCTGTAGAATTCGCATTTGCCAACCCTTCTTCAGGCATCGATTTTATTTCCAGTCACGCTCAGGAAATGGACGAAGAGGTGATGTACAAACATATCGAGCTCTACGTCAACCAATATTCCGTTGAGCTTGGCACAGAAGGAAGAAAGGCAATAGATATTATGTTTAACATGGCGCAGGAAAAAGGCATTATCCCTAAAATCACAAAAAATCTATATGTAACCGGCTAAATTACTGGTTGCAGGGACCGTCAGGGATCTCTTTGGTAATTTTGAGCAGCTTAGTGATAACCAGGGTAGAATCAAAATCTGCCGATACCATCAGGCTGTCCGATTTGATTACATGACATTCTGCTTCAATATAAACCGGCTCGTAAGGTTTTTCGAAGTTAAATTTGCTATAGGAAAGTTCAAGTGTTTTAGCGCTGTCTGCCACCCAGAACTCCCTCCCTTCTTCACAATCTGTGAAGGAATGAATTTCAGGACCGAAGCTATACAGGCCCTTTATTATTTTGGTACTGCTCTTTTGCTCCGGAGACGGTTTACGGTTACAGGAAACAAAAATAACAGACATCACAAATAATATCAATAAGGCTGTATTTTTTAAGGTGCTCATGTTAAAGGTCTTGATTTAAATGATTTATATTCTTAACGCTTAAATTAGATGACAAAGCTGATGCCATAAAAGAAAATATACTTACAGTAACAAACACTAACAGAAAATCTTTCCATTTTAGGCCAATTGGGTAGGCATTACTGATGAGCAGGTTATCCTGCGACATCTTAATCCAGCCAAATTTTTGCTGCAGGAGGCAAAACCCCAGTCCTACCAGGAGCCCGAAAATACATCCTGCCATAGTGATCATCATCCCCTCAAAAAGAAAAATCCTTTTAATGAGGCCCTTTCCTGCACCCAAACTGCTCAAAATAGCAATATCTTTCAGCTTATCAATTACCAGCATCGTCAGTGATCCTATGATATTAAATATCGCGATAATCAGGATAAATGTCAAAATGATATACACTGCCCATTTCTCTGTACCAAGAATATTGTAAAGTGCCTTGTTCTGCTCAATTCTGTCTTTTACCAAAAACTGTCCCCCTAGTTTCTCCTCTATCATGATCTTAAACGCGTCCGCATCGATGCCCGGTTGCAGGTTAATCTCAATAGAAGAAATGTTCTTGTCTTCCTGCAGCAATTTACGGGCAAACTTTAAAGGAACAATAGCAATATTGTCAAAATCCTGCTGAACTTCAAAAATACCCGATACCGGGATATACAAGTCCATAAAGTCATCCGCAGGATTCAGGGAGGTAGAGGTTATTCCTTTTTTCGGAGAAAAAATCTGCAGCTGTGTAAAAGGGTCATTGGTATTTACCATAAGGTAGTTCTGAATGGCCGATCCGATCACGGCATTTGGCCCGCTGCTGTTCTGGATAACAAATTTACCCTGTATGGTTATACTGTCCAGGCTCTTATTTTTAAGGTATGCCGTACTTACTCCTTTTACAAGGCCAACCGACTGCTTATCGCGGTACCGCAGCAGGGCATTTTCTGAAAGCACTTCGGTATACGAATATATGTCTTTACTGGTCTTCAGCTGTTTGAAATAAAGCGTATCCGGGTTGAACGTTTTTCCCTTTGCGGGTGCAATTACCAGCTCCGGGGTAACGGTATTGAACATCTTTAGCACAACTTCCTCGAAACCATTGAATACCGACAGAATAATAATCAACGCTGCACTGCCAACAAAAACACCTAATACCGATATCGTAGAAATAATATTAATGGCATTGGTAGACTTCTTTGCAAAAAGATACCTGCGGGCTATATAGAGGGCTGTGTTCAAATTTTATCCGTTTCGTCAAATATACAGGTACTTATTTTAAAAAAGGATTGTTTTGCTTCTCATACCCGATATTGGTAGCCTGTCCATGTCCGGGGTATACGGTTACCTCATCTGACAATACAAATAGTTTCTCCCTGATACTGGTCAGCAGTTGCTGATGGTTGCCGCCAGGGAGGTCGGTACGTCCAATGCTATTGTAAAATAACACGTCGCCTCCAATCAGAAACTTGTCTTCCTTCGCATAAAAACACAAGTGTGCCGGTGAATGTCCTGGTGCAAAGATGAGCTCCAGTACACTATTACCAAAAACAACCTTTCCTGTTTCTTCCAGGAAAACTTCTGGCTCAGGCGAAAGCTCATAGTTAAACCCCATCTGAGGAGCGTAAGATGGAATAGCATGTAATACTGGCAACTCACCCTTATGGAACTGTGGTTTCAAACTCCAGTTGTCGTAAACAAACTTATTTCCCAACACGTGGTCAATATGGCAATGTGTATTCAGGAACAGTACAGGCTTTAAACCGTTTGTTTTAATCCAGTTCACAAAAAGGTTTTGTTCGGAAGACTCGTACATCCCCGGATCAATAATGACACACTCGCCAGTCTCGTCATATAAAACATACGTATTCTCCTGGTAAGGGTTAAAGGTAAACTGCTGAATAGTAATCATTGCTCTTGTTATTTATTTTTCCACTGAAATGTATCAATCATGCGCTCAATATCCTTTTTTATAAAACTCACAACGGGTGCCACAGAATCATATTGCGGGCGTTCGTTAAAATAAAGTGCTGCCCTGAAATAATGTTTGGCACTATCTGTTAAAAAAAATTGTACTGACGAAGCTGTATTGCCTTCTATGGCATAGTAAACCCCATAAACTTTTCGCTCCGGAAAGTTAATCAGCTTTTGGTCTATTGCGTTTGCCTTAACGGTATGTTTAAAAGCCAGCGTGCGTGCATCTTCTACAAGGCCATAATATTCCTTTGCAGAAGACACTCCATAATACGTAAGGTGCAACCGGGCGTTAAACCCCGGGAAATTAAGATTATTCCAGCAATTTCCGGCGTCAGCATCTTTGTCCGCCTCCATATTTGCATAAACAGGATAATCAAAAGAAAACGGACAGCCCTCCTGATAAGTCCGGTATGCCTTTTTAGGAAATTTGATCTTGAAGTATCCTCTTGGTTTAGGAGCGTAACTTTCGTTGTTACAGGCTGCGGCGCAGCACAAAACAAATAAGGCACAACCAAATAAGAGGTTTTTCATCTTGATCAGCTTTTAGGGGCATTCCAGATTACCCATGATCGTTCGGCTTGCAACTGCAGCATTTCAAAGCCATTTTTAATTGCTGCCCCGCGCTCTTTAGCCTGGCGCAAAAAAGCGGTTTCTTCCGGATTGTAAACCAGATCGAAGGCAAGGTGTCCGGCTGTAAATAAATGATAAGGAATAGCCGGTGAAGCTTCAATATTTGGAAAAGTTCCCAGTGGGGTAGTATTGATAATCAACCGGTGGGAATTCATAAGATCTTCAGTAACTTCCTCATACAGTATAGCACCCGGAACCGCTTTTCTCACTACAGAAACCCAGGAAATATTTAACTGGTTAAGCACATACTTAATTGCTTTCGCCGCACCACCGTCGCCCAGGATCAGCGCATGCGTATGTTCTTCCTTCAGAAAGGGCTTTAAAGATTCGGCAAAACCAAAAGCATCTGTATTGTAACCTTTGAGATAAGTACCTTCAGCGGACCTTTCAATAGCAATACAGTTTACGGCACCAATTTCCCTTGCCGCAGCGTCAAGTTCACTCAGGTATGGTAACACATTCACTTTATGTGGAATAGTTACATTAAGTCCTGTCAGGCCTTCATCCCCTGCAATCAATGGCACTATAGCATCGATATTTTCGATAGGAAACAGCTCATATTTGCAATCTGTAGTTCCTTCCCTGTCAAATTGTTCACTAAAGAACTTCTTTGAAAAAGAATGTGCCAACGGAAAGCCAATTAGTCCGAATGTCTTCATTTCAATAGCTAAAATTCTTAATCTGGATGCTTTTACTTACCCATATTCAGGAAGTAATCAAAAGTATCACCCCTTAGTCCCAGGCGGATCGTCTCCAATGGAATAACTTCCGCCGGGGCTATGTTCCCCAGGTTTACGTTACTGCCAATCAGTTTAATAAACCAAACCTGCTGTTCCTTTTGAGGGGCTTCCCATATGATCGTTTCCTGCGGTATTTGTGTAAGTATTTCGTCTACAAGGCCTTCGCGGACTTCACCGGAGCCTCTGTAAATTCCAACGTTTCCGCCTTCCCTTGCCTCTGCAATTACTTTCCATGCACCTGCCTCAATCTCGGCGTTCATCAGTTTGATCCATTTATACGGAGCAAATATTTTAGTAGCATCTTTAGATCCTACTTCTGAAATTACAGTAACATATTTGGACAGTTTACTGATGTATTCACATTTAATATCGTGATCAATTTCAATAGAACCATCAGAAACTTCTGCATATTCCATCCCATACTTTTCAAGTACGCGGATATAGTCTTCAAACTGGTTGCGGATAATAAACGCTTCGAATAAAGTACCCCCAAAATACGTGGGGATGCCTGCACTACGATAAATATCAAGCTTCTCTTTCAGTTTGGGCGTAACAAAAGAAGTGGCCCAACCTAACTTAACAATGTCTGAATGTATGCCTGCAACATCTATAAAGTCTTCTGTCTGTCTCAAACTGAGGCCTTTGTCCATTACCATGGTAATGCCGCTCTGGCGTGGTTTTACTGGACGTTCCGGAATATTATTTAATGGGTAATTCATATCTGCTGCAAAGGTGATAAAAAAATTTAAGAATATTTTTTTATCACCTCGCTTATCCTGTCGAAATAACTATTTAATATATTTATTGATGACCTCAATAATTGCACTGTTGTCCTGAAGCTGCGGCAGGTATTCAAACAGGATATAATGTTTGTCGGGATCTGTCACCAAAGCTGTTTCAAGATAGATAATTGCCTCATTGTTCTGTCCCAGTGCAAAAAGATATGCCACCATCCTGTAATACAATTCTGCGGCGTCGGGATTGTTTTTGATACCGTCGGCAATTGTTTCGGCCGCTTCATTCAATCTCCCCTGCTCGTACAACACCGTAGAAAAATCAAGCCAGGCTTCTATATCAAGCGGATTGTACTCCAGCACTTTAGTATAAGCTTCAACAGACAGGTCTATCTGTCCCAGTTTATAATATGCATCAGCCATGGCAAACCAAAAGTCCGGATTTTCATCATCCAGCTCTATTGCTTTCTTATAAAAATGAAGCGACTCAAAATAACGCTCCTCAAAATTTAGGGTCACGCCAATTCCAAACCAGGCATCAGCCAGCTTACCATCCATCTTTACAGATTTTTTATAATAAGCGCGTGCCTCGTCCATACGTTCAAGCTTCTCATAACATTCGCCAATAGCACAATAGGTATCTGCATTGGGTTGCTCATACTCCCAGGTTTGTTTATAAACTTCTATAGCCTCGGCATAACGGTCCAGTTGTACCAATGCGTTGCCTTTATTGTAATAGGCCGAAGCAAAATTATCCTTGATCAGGATGGCATAATCGTACGCGTCAATAGCTTTCTCAAACAGATCAAGTTTATGATAAGAATTGGCCAGGTTATACCACGCGGCATAAGAATAGGGATCGTTATCAATGTATTCCTGGTAAAACTGTATGCTTTCTTCCTGTTTATCCAGAATGTCATAACAAAAGGCCAGTTCATATAAACCGTCTTTGTTTTCCATATTCTGTTCAAGGCTTTGTTTAATATACTTGATGGCGCTTTCGTAATCCAGCATGTTCTGGTACACATAAGCAATCTGCAGTAATATCTCATCAGTAGTTTCAGCAAAGGTAAGCGCAATGCGGAAATTATCGAGCGCTTCGGCGTACCGTTCCATACTATTGTAAATATTTCCGCGCAGCACATAAATCTCGGCTTCCGAAGCTTCCAGCATTTCTGCCTTTTGAAGGGAGAAAAAAGCACGGTCTATCTGATCGGTGATGAAATATAACTGTGCTTGTTTAATTAAAAATACCGCCGCATAGGGGTGCTGGTTCAGGGCATATTCTATCACCTGAAGCGCCTTCACGGGATCACTCTTTTCTATATAATAGTCGATGATGTTTTCGAAGGCCTGGGCATCAAAAAAATACTGATCCTGGTTCCTTAACATCTCCTCGTAACGCTCTACCGAACGCTGTGCATCATCACTAAAATCAAAGTAAAATTCCTCTTCCATTGTATTTAATAATTAAAGAACATCTCCCTTTTTCTAAAATACAGTATAAGTTTACAGTATTGTGTAGCAATTCGTCTAAATAATTTTCAACATTCAAACAAGTTTGATTGTAATTCGCTGATAATATTAATTTTAACTACGATTGAATGACTGGCAGTGTCAGCATCTTTTTTTGCTGCTGTTGGGATCTTTTCTAGAATTGATACAAAGGAACGCAACTTTATTGTAATAACGGTAAAATTCAGGTCAGGAAATCGGAGCCCCCGCTTTCCTCCTTTCAGGTTTTTTTTTGTTGATTTGTATAAACCAATATCTATTAGCTATGCAAACTGATATCAATTCCGTTTTAAAAAATCTGGGGATTCTTGAACTCAATCCGGCCTACAGTACCGGCAGTGTATGGGGCAGTACCACAACAGGGAAAACAACTGAAAGTTATTCTCCGGCCGACGGAAAAAAAATAGCCTCAGTACAGCTGGCCAGTCAGGAAGATTATGAAAAGGTGATCAGCCAGGCCCAAAGTACCGCTGTTTTCTGGCGCGGTATCCCCGCACCAAAACGGGGCGATATAGTAAGGCAGTTGGGTGACGCATTACGCGTGCACAAGACAGATTTAGGAACACTTGTCTCTTATGAAATGGGGAAAAGCCTGCAGGAAGGACTAGGTGAAGTGCAAGAAATGATTGATATCTGCGATTTTGCAGTAGGCCTTTCCAGGCAATTGTATGGTTTAACAATGCACTCTGAAAGACCGCACCACCGCATGTATGAGCAATGGCACCCCCTTGGAATTGTTGGGATCATCTCTGCATTTAACTTCCCTGTTGCCGTATGGAGCTGGAACGCAGCACTGGCACTGGTTTGCGGAAACGTATGCGTATGGAAACCCTCATCAAAAACTGCATTGTGCGGAATTGCCTGTCAGCAGATAATGGCCCGGGTGCTCAAATCTAATGATATGCCCGAAGGAATAAGTTCCCTGCTGATCAGTGAAGAGCTGGTGGGTAACCTGCTGAGCAACGACAAAAGGGTTCCCCTGCTTTCTTTTACAGGGTCTACACGCGTTGGACGGCTGGTTTCGACGGCCGTAGCTTCCCGTTTCGGTAAGAGCATCCTGGAACTGGGAGGAAACAACGCGATCATTATTTCCAAAGAGGCCGACCTCGACATGTCTATTATAGGGGCCGTTTTTGGTGCTGTAGGAACCGCAGGACAACGCTGTACCTCTACCAGACGCCTGATCATTCATGAAGACATTTATGAAGATTTCAAAACCAGACTGGTAAAAGCCTACGGTCAGTTACGTATTGGCAATCCTCTTGACCAGCATAACCACGTTGGTCCGCTAATCGACAAGGACGCGGTTGCGCTGTACACAAAAGCGATTGAGAAGGGAAAAGCTGAAGGAGCAAAGTTTGTGGTAGAAGGCGGCGTACTCACTGGTGATGAATATTCATCCGGATGTTATGTAAAACCATGCGTGGCAGAAGTAGAAAATCATTATGAAGTTGTGCAGGAAGAAACCTTCGCGCCAATCCTGTACCTGATCAGCTATAAAACGCTTGAAGAAGCCATCCAATTACAGAATTCCGTTCCACAGGGACTATCGTCTGCCATCATGACGCTCAACCTGAGAGAAGCAGAACTGTTCCTTTCGGCGGCCGGTTCAGATTGTGGCATTGCCAATGTCAACATTGGTACCTCCGGTGCCGAGATTGGCGGAGCCTTCGGAGGCGAGAAGGAAACTGGTGGCGGCAGGGAAAGTGGATCTGATGCATGGAAAGGTTACATGCGCAGGCAAACCAATACCATCAATTACGCAGATACCCTGCCCCTTGCGCAGGGAATCAAATTTGACCTGTAGGCCAAAATATTAAATCCCGGAACTGAAGCCCAGTTCCGGGATTATGTTCAAAACAAAAGGCCGTACCACATGATACAGCCCTTGCTCCCCTTAATATTAGTCAATTATTTTGCGTTGGCTTTCTCTATGTTCATTGCTGTTTCTACTTCTACTGCTTCATTATGTGTAGTCAATGCAGCAAATTTCTCTGTATTGATGATCCCAATACCATTTTTCTTTACAATGTGTTTGTCAGTGGTACCCAGCAACTCCAGATTGGCCTGGTCACTGATCACCGTATAAATGCTTTCAGTATTTGCTTTAACACGGGCAATTGCGTTGTCTTTTAGTAAAACCTGAAGATATTTTACATTGAATTTTCCAACAGTTTTTACAACGGCTTGGTCAGATGCCTCAATGCGGTATATGTCTTTTACATAAACAGTAACAGATACCGGGTTTCTTTCAGCCGAACTAATGGTGAGTGTATTTCCAATTTGTTTCAGGCTCACTTTTGGAAGGTTCTCTTCATCCATTGATACCCACTCTGACGAACCCTGAACAACAAATACTTTGACGTTGCCGGTCACTTTAATTTTTTTTATGTCCAGGTTAGAAGTATGGACAGCCACCAACGGACTTGCAGCGGCAGTAGAGGCGAATACTGTTGCTGATAAAATGATAGCTGTTAAAGCTGATGCGAATAATGTTTTTAAGGTTTTCATATTTTTAAGTTTTTAGGTTTTGGTAAACCGTTGTTTTTAAATAGTTTATTAATGAGACGCATACTCCTACTCAACGTTGCAAGAAACTATCGTTATTATACCATGGTGCCATTAAACCCGACGAACTCCCCTTCATTTTCGACAAACCAGTTATAAAAAACATCTTTAATTTCTATTCTATTTGACCGCAAATCAAATTTGATGTATGTTTAAAGATTTTATAAGCTTAAATGCCCTTCCTTTCTAAATAATCAGCTCATGTTACGCGTAGATAGTTCTAAACCCTGCAAAATCGTTTATTCATTGTGCAAGCATGAATATCTCGGGTATTTGATTGAGCCCCACATCGTGCAGCTCAATCCGCAGGGAGATTTCTCGCTCACCTATCAGCGATTGTTCAGTCACACTGCCCAGGAATTCATCAAACACCTTTCTGAGGCAGATATTAAAATCATTAAAATCCTGGATGAAACAGAACAGGACCATGTGATCAAAAAATACCATAAGAAAGCAATCCGCCCATTTGAGTTCTTCACTAAATTTTACGACGACGGCTTTTATGAATCTGTACGGCCAAAGATTGAAAAGAAGTTAGCCGAAGTACTGGAAATCCTCAAGGACAGGGACGACCTCTACCTGATGGATAAAGACGGATGGCCAGCAGAACGTAAAATTGAACTGGCCAAAGAGCCGGCTACCATATTATTCCATTTCAGAAGAAATGAGGAAGAAACGCGTTATTTCCCAACCATCAAGTACCAGGGCCTGCGTATTGACTTTATGTTTAAAGAGGCGCAGATTGTAAGTAACCAGCCCGCATGGCTCCTGCTTAATGATATACTCTATTTTTTTGAACAGGATATTGAAGGCAAAAAATTACAGCCTTTTCTCAACAAACGTTATATCTCCATCCCTACAGCAAAGGAGGAGACCTACTTTGAAAAATTTGTAGCACCACTGATCGAGAAATATCACGTGTACGCCGAAGGCTTCGAAATCAGGACCGAAAAACATGAGCCCTCTGCCGTAATCAAGGTCATTTATGTAGAATCAGGAATTTCACAGCTGCAGCTGTATTTCAGTTATGGTAACTACTCTTTCGCGCTGGGAAGCGAAAAGAAGGTGACCGTACATGTAGCAAGGCAGGACAAAGACTATATCTTTACCCGTGTCAAAAGGGATATTACCTGGGAAAAGGGCAAATTCAATGAGCTGATTAAACTGGGGCTGAAAAAAGTAAGCCCGTTATTTTATAACCTCGAGCTCAGCAACATCCACGAGGGTGAAAATGCCGCATACGGTGTACTGAACTGGGTAAACGAGCATATTGAACTGCTTAAAGAAAAAGGGTATACAATCGAACAATCTACGGGAAATAAAAAATTCCTCTTTGCTTCGAGCAAAATTGATTTCGAGATCAAGGAAGACAACGATTGGTTTGATATCAATGCTATTGTTTATTTTGGTATACATCCGATACCATTCATTTCACTGAAACAACATATACTGCATAAAAAACGCGAGTTCACCCTTCCTGATGGCACTATCGCTATAATTCCTGAAAAATGGTTTACGCAATACGGCAGCTTGTTCAGTTTGTCAGACAGCGGAAAAGCCCTGAAACTAAAAAAACATCATATCGGACTGATCAGTGACCTGGCCGGGGACGGGATAGCGAATACCACCCTGCAGCGCCGGTTGCAAAAACTAAACGATTTTGAGAACATTGCCGAAACGGATATGCCGGTTCATTTTAAAGGCGAACTCAGGAGCTACCAGAAAGCCGGTTACAATTGGTTTAGCTTCTTAAGGGAGTATAATTTTGGAGGATGCCTGGCCGATGATATGGGGCTGGGTAAAACTATCCAGACGCTGGCCATGCTGCAGAAACTAAAAGAGGAAGATGAGACCAATGGTACACGCAGCACTTCGCTCATCATCATGCCTACTTCACTCATCTATAACTGGCTCAACGAAGCGAAAAAATTTACGCCAAAGCTCAAAATCCTTGCGCATACAGGCAGCACCAGAAACAAAGATGTGAGCCACTTTATTAAGTACGACGTGGTAATTACTACCTACGGCATCATCAGAGTGGATATAAATGAGTTTCAAAATTTCTATTTTAATTATATTATTCTCGACGAAAGTCAGAATATCAAAAACCCCTCGTCAAAGTCATTCAAAGCAGTACGTTTATTAAAATCGCGGCACAAACTGGTACTCAGCGGTACGCCTGTGGAAAATACAGTAGCCGATCTTTGGACACAGCTAACCTTCCTCAACCCTGGTTTACTGGGTACACAGGCATTTTTTAATGAAGAATATGTGCAGGCAATAGAGAAAAGGAAAGATGAAGAGAAAGCAAAAAAGCTACAAGCCATTATTAAACCTTTTGTACTGAGGCGAACCAAGGAGCAGGTAGCAGAGGAACTGCCGGCAAAAACTGAACAGATCTTTTACTGTGACATGAGCGAAGACCAGGCGGCCTATTATGAAAAAACCAAATCGGCCTACCGAAATGACCTCCTGAGTAGTATGGATGACGGTACCTACGCAAAAAAACAGGTGCAGTTATTACAGGGCTTAACCGCATTGCGGCAGCTGGCCAATCATCCCAGGATGATTGACGAAAGTTATACCTCAGATTCCGGCAAATTTGAAAACGTGATCCATACGCTGGATAATGTGCTCAAAGGAGGTCATAAGGTATTGATATTCTCACAGTTTGTTAAACACCTGCAGATTTTCAGAAAACATCTGGAGCATGAAAAGATACCTTTCGCCTATCTTGACGGCGCAACCAAAAACCGGGGCGAAATTGTTGCAGAATTTCAGGAAAACACCGAACTTAAGGTATTTCTGATCTCGATAAAAGCAGGTGGTGTGGGCTTAAACCTAACACAGGCAGATTATGTTTTTATCCTTGATCCCTGGTGGAACCCGGCGGTAGAACAGCAGGCCATAGACAGGTCGCACCGTATTGGCCAGGACAAAAAGGTATTCATCTATAAATTTATTGCCAAAGATACCGTAGAAGAAAAGATCCTTGCCCTGCAAAATCGCAAAAAACGACTGGCCAGTTCACTGATAACAACCGAAGAGAGTTTCTTTAAATCGCTAAGCAAAGAAGATATCCGGGAAATCCTCGCCTAAAAGCCCTCATGCAAAATAGAGAGGTAAACCGAAGCAGGGATCATCTCGGCACCCAGGCTCATCAGGTGATCGTTAGGCAGCTGGCAGTCAACCAACCGGTAGTCAGGGTTCCGGCATAACCAGATCAGCGCTGTCTTGGAGGCATTGCTCATCAGGCTGAACATACTTTCGCCACAAAATACGCCGTTGATCTCCAAACCATATAAACCTCCCGCCAGTTTACCATCATACCAAACTTCCACACTGTGGGCCCAGCCGCTTTCATAGAGGTTGATATAGGCATTCTGCATCTCAGTTGTAATCCATGTCCCGTCCTGCCCTTTTCTTGGTGCCTGTGCACAATTGGCAATTACATCAGTAAAAGCATGGTCCATTGTCACCGTAAAAATACCGTCGGCAAGTATTTTACGCATACTTTTGCTTACCTTAACCCTATCAGGATAAATAACACAACGCTCATGCGGGGCAAACCAGCATATAGGATCACCTTCGCTGAACCAGGGAAAAATCCCATTTTCATACGCAAGTAACAGTCTTTCCCTGCTCAGGTCGCCGCCAAGCGCTAATAGCCCATCGGGCTCGGCTAATGAGGGTTGCGGAAAAACCAGCTCTTTGGTCAACTGAAATATCATATACAAAAATAAAGATTTAAACCTATACGTTAGTTAATAGTCATACTTACTCATCAACTCCGGTATCATGGACAGAAAAGATAATTTTGTTTCGATTAAACATCTTTATAACAGGGCGGCGTTTGGCATATCCTATCCTGAACTCATCAAGCTCAGCCGGAAAAGGTTAAGCAAGGCCGTTGATACACTTTTCATTCCCCCAAAATCCCCGGCCGCTTTAACTGTCGTCAACCATGAGGAATATCGGGCGCAACAGGATTTATTGGTAAGCCTGGGTGCAAAAAAAGAACAGACACCTGAAGAAAAACAGCAGCGGGAAAATATTACCAAGGCCAGGAATGAAAAAAGCCGCGACCTTAATATCGCCTGGCTGCAACTGATGATGACTACTGAAAACCCATTCCTGGAAAAGATGACGCTCTTTTGGCATGGACATTTCGCCTGCCGCTCCGGGAACCCCTATTTTGCGCAGGAGCTGAATAATATTCAAAGAAATAATGCATTGGGCAATTTTAAAACTTTGTTACTGGAGGTTTCCAAATCACCCGCCATGCTCGATTATCTGAACAATCAGCAAAACAGGAAAGGACGCCCGAACGAGAACTTCTCAAGAGAGCTGATGGAGCTGTTTACACTTGGCCGCGGAAAGTATACAGAAGCAGATATCAAAGAAGGCGCCCGTGCATTCACCGGATGGGCATATAATAAAGCAGGCGAGTTTGAGTTTAACCAAAAAGTCCACGACGAAAAGCCTAAGACCTTTTTAGGGCAAACCGGCCTTTATAATGGTGAGGCGATTATAGATATGATCCTTGCCAAACCCGAAACCGCAACGTTCATCTGCCGTAAGTTGTACATCTTTTTTGTGAACGATACGCCTAACGAACAACATATCGCCGAACTCGCCACACATTTTTACGCCGCACAGTATGATATCACGGCGGTAATGAAAAAACTTTTTACCGCAGAATGGTTCTGTGATCCGAAAAACAGCGGAAATAAAATTAAATCACCCATTGAATTCCTGGTAAACCTAAGCAGGGAATTCCATGTTACCTATCATAAACCACAAATCCTCATCCAGTTGCAAAGCAGTTTAGGCCAATACTTATTTAACCCGCCAAACGTTGCCGGCTGGCCGGGAGGAAAAAGCTGGATAGACAGTTCATCGCTCATGCTACGCCTTAAAATTCCTTCCTTGGTCCTTAATGATGGGATCCTGGACTTCGATGGTAAAGCAGACCCTGAAGACGAGGCGGTAATTGCGCTGAACAGAAAGCCAAAACCGAAACCTGTGAAATCATATATCAACGCCCAGGCCAGCTGGGACCAGTTTCTGGCTAGCCTGCCCAAAGATATGAAGCAGGCCGAACTCGCCGCTTTCCTGCTTGAACCCGCGATTGGCAAAAAGATCACCGATCTGGTAAATAATAATGTTAATCTGAAAAATACGGCCATTGCAGTAACCAGCATGCCCGAGTACCAATTGTGTTAGTTAGCCTTCCCCTAAAAAAAACAAAATGGAAAGAAGAGATTTTTTAAGAAAAACGGCATTCGCAGCAGCAGGAACTTTTTTCGTCCCTGCCTTTATGAAACCATTCGAAGCCCTGGCACTTGACGAACTGAGCTTGTATAAAAACCTGGTTGTGGTACAACTTTCTGGAGGCAACGACGGACTGAATACCGTTGTCCCTTTTGGGAATGACATTTACTACCAGATGAGGAAAAATATTGCCATCAAACCCGATGAGGTAATTAAACTGAATGATATGCAAGGGCTTAACCCAAACCTGAATTGCCTGCGGGAGCTGTACGATCAGGGATGGATGACTATTATTAATGATGTAGGTTATCCCAATCCAGACCGTTCCCATTTCCGCTCTATGGACATCTGGCAAACCGGAAGCGACGCCAATCAGTACCTCTCCACAGGATGGATAGGCCGATATCTCGATTCCAATTGTGCCAACTGCAATTCGCCCTATACAGCTATCGAGGTAGATGATAGTCTTTCGCTGGCCATGAAAGGAAACAGTAAAAAAGGAATAGCATTAAAAGATCCCGGTGCGTTGTTCCGCAATACCAACGAGCCATTTTTCAGGGAGATGATCAATAGTGATAAGGAGCACCTGGACGAAGATAACCTCGGATATCTATATAAAACGATGGTGGAGACTTCTTCTTCTGCAAACTATATTCAGAACACCTCAAAAATCTACCAGCAGAATTACGTTTATCCGGCCACGGCATTTTCCAATCAGCTTAAAACTGTATCTAAGTTTATATGTTCCGGACTTAAAACAAGGGTATATTATGTATCCTTAAGCGGTTTTGATACCCATGTCAACCAGAATAATCAGCAAGGAAGGCTATTGCAGCAATATGCCGAGGGGATGAATGCCTTCATCAAAGACCTGAACCAGAATAATAAACTGGAAGATACACTGGTAATTACCTTTTCGGAGTTCGGCAGACGAGTGGCCCAAAATGCCAGTAACGGAACCGACCACGGTACAGCCAACAACATGTTTTTATTTGGTGGACGTTTAAAGAAACAGGGAATATTTAATCCTGCACCAAACCTGGGAAACCTGGACAATGGCGACCTGCGTTATCAGATTGATTTCAGAGAGGTATACGGTACGATCTTGGACAAATGGCTCGACGTAAATAACGGGGATGTATTAAATAAACGGTTCAATACACTAGATTTTATCTAAAGCGCTATCAGTCCTACACTGATTGAGTGATCTATTGCCTCCTGGCTTTGGGTAAAGAGACAGGTATGAATCTGTTGCAGCGCTACTTTGTCAAGGATTTCCCTGGTAGCCACTTCCTTCTCCGGCCTAATGTTCCTGATGTAAATGGCCTCTATATTTTTTGGATATTTAAGCGCTATAGCGGAGTATATGTCCGGATCCTGTTGTGAATTGTCGCCAAAAAACACAAACTTCTGGTTAGGGAAGGCATCAATGATACGCATTACCCTAATCAATTTGCCCTCATGACCGCTTTTCCCTGTTTTTAACAGATTTGTCCATAACTTTAATTGATTGAGCAGGAAAGTGCCCTCCGGTAACTGGTTAAAACTGAAAGTCTCTACAAGATAGTCGTACAGGTTCCACTCACTGCTGGATACGTAGAAGAAAGGATTGGGCTGGGTAGCGTCTGTGTGTGATAAGGCCAGCAGTTTATAATGCCGGGCAGCATCTGCAAAAGTTTTGCGCGTACGCGGATTTTTAATGAAGAGTTCCCTTAACCTGCGCACAATCGTTGCAGAATGTGATACCATAACTGTGTCATCAATATCAGAAATAAAAGCGTACTGTGTAATATGGGGAACATACACTTCTCCGGTATTCATTGCCAGCACATTCCCTTCATCACTGATCAGTTCTGCTTTAACCGGGTGCCATCCTGCACTAATATTTTCTTCAGCCTGCCACTCAAATTTAAAAAAACCATCATATTCTGTTGTTTGATTGATCACCTGTTCTTTAAACGTCAACCTCACATTAGCACCGCCATACGGCTTAAGTACAAATAATTTCAACAGGTAAAAAATATTTACAAAAAGGTTGTTGCTGTAATTCTGGGCCGTTTTGGCGCGGAATTTAAAGGCATGCCCGTAAACCACCAGATTATGTGTGTGACCATAGCCACGGTATATTTTCACACTAAAAGAATTATTCATTATAAAGCAAACAGAGTTCAAAGGAAGTTGTTTGGTTATAAACCACAGGATGAAAGCCGATACACAGGAAATGAAGTTGTTATTTATTGTAAATCCCGGGTCAGGAAGTGACGATACCGATTTCACTTCATTAATTACCAGTTATTTTCAATCAAAACAAGCCAGCTTTGAAATTTATGAACTGCAGGAGAACTGTAATATCGAACAGATCCAGTCTGCCATAAAAAAAGCCAATGCAGACCGGGTAATAGCGGTGGGTGGAGATGGCACCTTAAAACTCATTGCGGAGTGCCTTAAAGGAACAAAAGTACCCATAGGGATTATCCCTGCCGGCTCCGCAAACGGAATGGCCAAAGAGCTGGGCATTCCTTCAGTTATGGAAGAAGCGCTGGAATTAACTATCTCTGGTAAAGCAAAAGAAATTCATGCAGTAGTGGTTAACGGGGAGCTTTGTATCCATCTTTCAGACATCGGCTTCAACGCCTATATTGTAAAAAAATTCGACGACCTGCAGCAAAGAGGAATGCTGGGTTATGCAAAAGCTACCTGGAGGGCCCTTTGGAGTCATCATAAAATGCAGGTAGAATTTAATATTGGCAAGGAAACCATTTCTTCAGAAGCGGCAATGGTAGTCATTGCCAATGCCACAATGTACGGAACCGGTGTAAAGATCAATCCTGATGGCAAACTGGACGACGATGTTTTTGAAGTTATCCTCGTAAAAAAATATTCTGTGATGGAAATCCTTAAGGTCCGCTTCACCACCTTGCCGTTTAACCCTGAAAAAATCGAAGTTTTTCATACCAGCAAGCTGCGTATTAAAGCAAAACATAAAGCCCACTTTCAGGTGGACGGCGAATATATTGGAAAGGTGAATCAAATAGATGCAGAACTGTTTCCCGCTGCAATTTCCGTCATCGTACCAGAAGAAGGCGAATTATAGCCGCCCGCAGACCAGGTTTCTATTTGCAATATTTTTCGAGTAAAGCATCTGCCAGGCTGGAGCCCATATATTTTACAAACAGGAAATCTTCGCATGCCCCCTGTTTGTCCTTTTGCTTCAGCTTTTGCTGACCATCTTTGATCTTTTTATTCAGGTAATCATCATCGTACCCTAACTCCGTTTTCAAAGCTATAATCCTCTTCTCTTCAGCCTCAGTAAACTTGCCCTTAGCTTTGTTCTTGTAAAAACTGGTCACTGCATCCGTTAGCCCCTGGTTAGCTTTATACACTGCAATAGCCTTGTTCATTTCTGCCTGGCTCACACGGTTGCAATCTTCACTGGCCAGCTTAAAATTTACCGGGGCAATCAGTACATAGGTAGAATCGTAATCTGCCGGCACTTTCCACTTGCCGCTGCTCAGCCTGATCAATCGCAAGGCTTCGTCATCCAGGTCTATTCCCGGGCCGCTGCTAACGGTTGAATAATACACTTCGCCTTGTTTATTCAGTTTGAAACTGATGTTGATGGTACCCTGCACACAATTCTGATATGAATAGGCGGGATAAATGATATTCTGGGTAATAAAACTTTCCATTCCCCCTTTAAGTACAGGTTGCGCCTTTGCAGAAAACGCAAGACAAAGCAGGAACATTGCAAGTATTTTATTCATCTTCACAATTTACGAAATTATTCTTTTAAATCGCTTCAAAAGTATAGTGGAGCAGCAGTCCCGGATCAGGACAATTATGCAGATAAACCTCTCTTTCAGAGAAACGGCATACGCCAGGGTAGTCCCCTTTCTTACCTTCCATATCAAAGATCAGTTGCATGTGCAGGTGCGGGGGCCAGTGGCCGTTCTCCTCTGGATCGCCAAATTTGGCAAACCGGGTACCGCCCGCAATTGATTGCCCTTCAGAAAGCCCGTCTAAAGAATCCAGACTCAGGTGACCATACAATATATGAAGGATAAGCCCGCCAAGATTATATTTCAGGATAATTGTAGCGCCGTAATCTCCAAACTGGTCATTGTACTGAAAGCTATGGACATCTGCATCATAAAAATTGTAAACAGGAGTACCAACTTTGGCCCATAAATCCACTCCAAGATGTAACCTTCTTGGCTCCTCTTCAGTATCAAAATGCGCACTCCGGTTGTATATGGTACGGTGTTCGTTGTAACCACCGCTTCCATATCTCGATCCGGAAGCGGCTATTTTGCCAGTAACCCAATCAGAAAATACATCAGTATCCCCAAAGATATCTGCTGTCAGTTCCTTGTTGTTTGCAGTAAAATCCAAAAGGTACAGGCTATCGGCCGAAGGATCAAAGTCCACCACCTTGCCAACGCTGCCGCTATTTTTTAATAGCCATACCTTAAGGTTTTCCAGAGGGCCAACCATAATGATTAGCCTTCTTTAGATTCCTCTTCTTCTTCGCCGTTTTCCTTACGTTCCCTGGATATTTTGTCAAAAATCTTATCCATGTGTTCTACATAGGTATTTGTATCGTCCAGGAAAAATGTGAGCGAAGGTACAACCCTCGCCTGATGACGGATACGGGCACCCAGCTTATACCTGATCTCACTCGCGTGTGAGTTTACCGTTGCGATGGATAAACCTGTATTGTTAGTGCTTAAAAAGCTTAGATATACTTTTGCCACAGCCAAATCCGGAGATACACGAACTTTTGTAATTGTAACCAGTGTATTGGGTAAGTACTCCGCTCCTTCTCTTTGAAATATTGTCGCTAATTCCTCTTGCAGTACACCAGCAAATTTCTGTTGACGTTTACTTTCCATGATTTTGTGTTCTTAGTATTTAGTATAATAATTTATCATAAGGGTACCGTGCAGTATGCAGGGCAACCACCTTATCATATAACAGCTGCTTAAACTCCTCGAGGTTCTCTTTATGCAATGCAGAAATGAACAGTGCCGGTGCATTGTGCTGCCCCATCCAGCTCTTTTTAAATTCTTCCAGTGTCAGCGTTGCTTTTTCACCTTCGTTCAGTTCATCAGCTTCCGGACTCACGTAAGCATCAATTTTATTGAAGACCATGATGGTTTCTTTATCCCTTGCCCCAAGATCCTTTAGTGTCTCATTCACCACATTAATCTGATCTTCAAAACTGGTATGCGAAACATCCACTACGTGGATCAGTATATCAGCTTCCCTTACCTCGTCCAATGTAGATTTAAAACATTCAACTAAGTGATGTGGCAGTTTGCGGATAAACCCAACAGTATCCGAAAGTAAAAACGGAAGGTTGTCGATCACCACTTTACGTACTGTGGTATCCAAAGTAGCAAATAACTTATTTTCTGCAAATACATCAGATTTTGAGATCATATTCATGATCGTAGATTTTCCAACGTTGGTATAACCCACCAAGGCTACCCTGATCAGGGCCGCGCGGTTTTTGCGCTGGGTTTCGTTTTGTTTGTCGATCAGTTTTAACCGACCCTTCAGCAAGGAAATCTTCTCAAGGATCATTCGCCTGTCACTCTCAATCTGGGTTTCACCCGGACCACGCATACCAATACCACCCTTTTGACGCTCAAGGTGAGTCCATAAACGTGTAAGTCGTGGCAGCAGATATTGCAGTTGTGCCAGTTCAACCTGAGTTTTTGCCTGTGATGTTTGTGCCCTTCCCGCAAAGATATCCAGGATCAGGTTACTCCTGTCCAGTATTTTTACTTCCAGTTCACGTTCTATATTCCGCAGTTGTGATGGTGACAATTCATCATCAAACACAACCATGTCTATTTCTTCCGATTTAACGTATGCCCTTATTTCTTCCAGTTTTCCGGTTCCAACAAAGGTTCCACGATCTGGCTTCAACATTTTTTGTGTAAACGTGTGTTCTACCAGGCCCCCTGCTGTATCAACCAGAAATGCCAGTTCATCTAAATATTCTTTTGTTTCTTCCGGTTTCTCTCCCGGTCTGATTACGCCTACCAGGACTGCCCGTTCCTGCTTAACCGCGGTATCATAAGTTTTCTCTTTTCCCATGTAAAGTACAAAGATACAAAAGTTATACCGAGATCATCTCCTCCGTAAAACGGCGCATGGCCGCTCCCGGATCTGAAGTCTTCATAAAGTTTTCACCAATCAGGAATCCATTAAATCCTGCCCCTTTCAGCTGATTGATCACCTTCGGATCGCTGATCGCGCTTTCCGAAACTTTAAGAAATTCCTGCGGAATATGCGCTGCAAGGTCAAATGAGGTCTGTATGTTTACAGTAAAGTCTGCCAGGTTACGGTTATTCACTCCTATAGCATCAATATCAGAATTGATGCTGCGTTGCAGTTCTTCAAGATTATGCACTTCCAGCAAAACATTCAGCCCAAGGTTTTTTGACAATTTACTGAACGTTACAATCTGTGCTGGTGTCAGGATGGCAGCGATCAAAAGAATAATATCCGCTCCCAGGGCTTTCGCCTCTACAATCTGGTATTCATCAATCATGAAATCTTTCCGTAGTAAAGGAACAGTATTCGCTTCCCTTGCCTCAAGCAGGTCGTTCGGATGTCCGCCAAAAAAATCAATATCGGTCAGTACCGAAATTGCCGAAGCACCGGCATCGGCGTAGGCCTTGGTTACTTCGGCCACCAAAGAGTGATCATTAATATTTCCCTTCGAAGGGGAACGCCGTTTAAATTCTGCTATGATACCAGTGCGCTCAGTATCTAGCATAGATTCACGTAACGAATAAGGCGTACGGTTGAAATAAACGCCGGATTCCAGCTCTTTTAGAGAGACCAGTTTCTTCGCCTGCTCAACTTCTTCAGTTTTTCTGAGTACAATTTTATCTAAAATATTCATCTGGATATATTATAGTTCGTCTGTCGGATTAACTTTCCAACCAGTTTTTCATCATCTGTTTACCATGTTCTGTCAGCACACTTTCCGGATGGAACTGTACACCGCGTACATCATACGTTTTATGTCTGAGTGCCATGATTTCGGTAGTCGCATCCGTTGCGGTTACCTGCAGGCAGGAAGGAAGGTCGTTTTGGTTCACCACCCATGAGTGGTACCGCCCAACGTTAATCGTATCCGGACAATTGTCAAAAAGATGCTCGTCCTGGTCAATTACACTTACTGGCGTTGCAATTCCGTGCATCGGCCTGCCGAGGTTCAAAAGTGTGCCCCCAAAGGCTTCGGCAATAGCCTGCTGCCCCAAACAGATCCCCAGAATGCTTTTATCAGCTGCATATGTTCTGATCACCTCAAGCAGTAATCCTGCTTCTTCAGGAACTCCCGGTCCAGGTGATAACAGGATCTTATCAAACTGCGCCACATCCTCAATTGCAAACTTATCATTTCTCCATACTTCAACCTCTTCGCCCAGCTCGTTGATCAGGTGGACCAGGTTATAGGTGAAAGAATCGTAATTGTCGATAACCAATATTTTCTTTTTCATGTCTGTCTGCCCTTAAATATGATTGATTTCTTTAGCCATTTCAATTGCCTTACGCAAGGCAGCTATTTTATTGTTTACCTCGTTCAGTTCATTGATTGCGATAGAGTCTGCCACAATGCCTGCCCCCGCACGGTAATGCAGCTGGTTGTTCTTGCTCATAAATGTACGGATCATAATGGCATGGTTAAATTCACCTCCAAATCCCATATAGCCAATTGCACCTGCATAAAAATTACGTCCCAGGCCTTCATACTCATCAATCAGCTGCATGGCTTTATATTTCGGCGCGCCGCTCAGCGTGCCTGCAGGATAGGTATCGGCCACAATCTTAAATGCGGGTATGCCTGTTTGCAGTTTCCCACTCACTTTTGACACCAGGTGGATTAAATGTGAATAATACTGCACCTCTTTAAATGATTTTACTTCCACATTGCGGCAATGCCTGCTCAGGTCGTTTCTGGCCAGGTCTACCAGCATCACATGTTCTGCGCTTTCTTTAGGGTCCTGTTCAAGTTTCCTGGCCAGTTCGGCATCTTCTTCATCATTACCTGTACGCTTAAAGGTACCTGCAATCGGAAAGATATTCGCTACTTCATTTTTAATAGTAATCTGCGCTTCTGGCGAAGAACCAAAAAGTTTGAAACTCCCGTAATCAAAATAAAACAGGTATGGCGAAGGATTGATGGAGCGCAGGCAGCGGTAAACATTAAATTCATCCCCTGAAAATCCCTGGTTATAGGCACGAGAGGGAACAATCTGAAATACATCGCCACGGAGGATATGTTTCTTCATTTTCTCCACGATATCCATAAATCCCTCGTTGCTGAGGTTTGAATGCTCTTCACCAACCGTATTAAAACTGTATTCAGGGAAGTTTTTATTCTGGATCAGATATTCCACCTTTTCCAGGCCCCCATTGGTTTCCCCGTTAAAGTTATTCCTGAACAAAGTAACTTCATTTTTAAAGTGGTCAATCGCAATAATGTACCTGTACACATGGTATTGCATTAAGGGGATCTCTTCATTTTCAGGTGCTGTGGCATTCAGTTTAATATCTTCAAAATATTGTACTGTGTTCCAGGTAAAATAGCCAAACAGCCCTGTTGATATATATCTTTTTTCTTCAACCGGATCCACGTCAAACCGGGCCTTAAAAGCCTCGATCTCATCAGTAAGGATAAAATCGTCCTTTGTTTCTTTCCCGCCACCCGGAAAATAAGAAGACAGCTTGCCATCCTGGAGGATAATTCCAGCCACCGGATCGGCACAAACATAACTCACAGAGTTTTCGCGACTGTGATAATCAGAACTCTCTAGCAGTAGCGTATTTGGAAAAACATCCCTTAAACGCAGATAGATGCTTACAGGAGTAATTGTATCGGCCAGCCTCTTCTTAAAAATTGTATTGATTTTAATTTTTTCCATATGTGATAAAACAAAAAAACCCGACGTGTTTACGTCGGGTTAGTATGTGGTTTGGTTTAGGTTGATAAACTATAAGGTACACAGGACTACGACGAAACTCTTTGCAGAATTACCGCGCCATTGCCAAGTATGTATATTGTGAATCATTGTGATAGCAAAAATAGAAATAAATCTAATAAACCAAAATTAAATCGTAAAAATATATTACATCGCAAAAAGATGACGACTAGGGTCAGCTTTTACCATTGCAAAAATTGCGGCAGTAATCAGTAATAAGGCCAAACCGAAATACATAAAGATAGAACGGTGTTTCATCATTGCGCTGTCCATCTTTTTTGAGCGCGCATTTCCTACAGTTACCAGTATTACTGCCAAAATCATCATTGCAATATGTTCCATTTTCCAGTAACGCTGTATGGCAATAGACATTTCGCCTTTATACCAATCGTGCATAAAGTACAATAGTAATCCCAACAGAAGTTGAATGTGCGTACTGATCAGGGCAAATACGTTTAATTTACGGTTACCTTCTGTATAAGGTTTCTTGCCCAGGTAACCCATTAATGCGTTAATAAATGCAACCAGTAATAAGATGATTACCAGATAACGCCATCCAGAGTGTGCACTCTTCAAGATTTCATAAATACCCATAGTAGTTTTTTTTCAAAAATAAGAAATTACTTCCTTGTATATAAAAGTCATATTGGTAAATGATTATTTATAATCATTATAAAATAAATAGCGATGATTTACCCCTTTCGACAAAATTATAAGTAATAAGATCGATATAAATATTGCTCAATCGTTTTTTTTTCTAATTTTAAGTCATTAACTAAATTTTTCCATTACATGATGAAATCTCTATTTACGCTAGCGTTGGTTTTTTCAGCTACAGTCTTATTTGGTCAGCAAACCTTTCCTGTAAACGGCTCTTATGATACCAGGCCGGGGTTATTTGCCTTTACCAATGCCACAATTGTAGTGAGCGCCAATCAAACGATCAGCAATGGTACCTTGCTGGTGAAAGGCCAAACCATCCTCTCTGCCGCACAGGGTACTGCTATCCCAAAAGGATATGTAGTAATCGACCTCAAAGGCAAATTTATTTACCCGTCCCTTATCGACCCGTTTACTACTTACGGCATTACCGAGCCACCCCGAAGCGCAGGAGGATTTGGTGGCAGACAGTCTATTTTTGTTTCAACCAAGAAAGGGTCTTACAACTGGAATGAAGCCATCCGCCCTGAAACTGAGGTACGTAACCTCTTTACCATTGATGCAAAAAAAGCCGAAGAATTGCGCAAAGCAGGTTTTGGAGCCGTAAATACCCTTAACCGTGATGGCATTGTGAGAGGAACCTCTGCGGCGGTAGGCCTGAGTGACGAAAGGGAAAACAGTGTTATGCTGAAAGACCAGACGGCTGCTAACTATTCTTTTAATAAGGGTACTTCACAGAATGATTACCCAACTTCCTTAATGGGCTCAATTGCCCTGCTTAGGCAAACTTACTATGACGGACAGTGGTACGCCAAACAAAAGGAGGAGTACAATATCTCGTTGCTCAACTTTAATAGCCAGCAAAACCTGCCGCAGATATTTGAAGTTGAAGGATGGCAAAACGTGTTGCGTGCCGATAAAATTGCCAAAGAATTCGGAAAGCAGTATATCATCAAATCAACGGGAGATGAATACCAGCGCATAAATGCAGTTAAAGCAACCGGTGCCAGCCTGATTATCCCGGTAAATTTTGTGAAGGCCTACGATGTTGAAGATCCCGCGGAAGCAAGAAATATTACCCTTGCACAGATGAAAGGCTGGGAAATGGCCCCGGGCAATCCGGCAGCTTTAGAGAAAGCAGGCATCCGGTTTTCACTTACCGCCTATGGCCTGGAAAGTATAAAAGACTTTTGGACAAACATACGCACCGCAATAGACAATGGATTAACTGAAAAACAGGCCCTGCAGTCGCTCACTGAAATTCCGGCAGCAATGATCGGTATCAGTGACAAAGCCGGAACACTTGAAAAAGGCAAACTGGCAAACTTCCTGATTACCTCTGATAGCCTGTTCAAAACCGGCAATGTCATTTTCGAAAACTGGATTCAGGGTAAACGTTTTGTGGTAAGCAAAATGAATGTAAATACCCTCAGCGGCGTTTATAACCTCACTATTGATGGTATTGGCACATTAAACCTGAGTATTGACGGCACAACCGCTGTTATCCGTCAGCCCGGAGCGGATACTACTAAAACGCCTGCTAGCCTGGTAAGGAATGGCGATTGGGTAAGTATCAGCTTTAAACTCAAAAAGAACCCTTCGGTCGATGTACGTTTAAGCGGCTACCTTACTGCAGAAACCCCTGTTACCCTGCGTGGCGAGTCTGTTGCAGGCGGCGTTACCGGTAAATGGTCGGCCTTATATCAGGGCCCTGTTACCGAATCCCTCAAAAAAGATATACCTAAACCACTGCCCATTGCCGGTAAGCTCATTTATCCTTTTGTTGCCTTTGGCTCCGAAACAGCCCCGGTACAGGAAACTGTGTTGTTAAAAAATGCCACAGTATGGACCAACGAGAAAGAAGGCATCCTGCTCAATGCAGATGTACTGCTTGAAAATGGGAAAATCAAAGCTTTAGGAAAAGGACTTTCTGCCGGAAACGCAAAAGTAGTTGATGCCACTGGTAAACACATCACTGCCGGAATTGTAGATGAGCACTCTCACATTGCCATCATTGGCGGCGTAAATGAGGGGGCGCAGTCTTCCTCTGCTGAAGTACGTGTCGCCGATGTTGTGAATTCAGAAGACGTAAACATATATAGGCAGCTGGCCGGAGGAGTAACTACATCACACTTGCTGCATGGTTCTGCCAACCCAATCGGCGGACAGTCACAGCTGATCAAGTTGCGTTGGGGAAAATCACCAGAAGAACTGAAATTCGGTGCCAATGATGGCTTTATCAAGTTTGCGCTTGGTGAAAACGTAAAACAAAGCAACTTTGGTTCCGGCCTGCGTTTTCCGGTAACCAGAATGGGGGTAGAGCAAACTTATATTGATGAGTTTACCCGCGCAAAAGAATACAAGGCAGCCCTTGCTGTGAAAGGAAATGCGGTACGCAGGGACCTCGAACTTGATGCAATTGTGGAAATCCTCGATAACAAACGTTTCATTACCTGCCACTCTTATGTTCAATCTGAAATCAATATGCTAATCCATGCTGCAGACAGCATGGGCTTTAAAATCAATACATTCACACATATCCTGGAGGGTTATAAAGTAGCCGACAAAATGAAAGCCCATGGAATTAATGCTTCTACCTTTTCAGATTGGTGGGCATACAAAATGGAAGTTGCCGAAGCTATTCCATATAATGGAAAGATCATGCATAACGTAGGCATTACCACGGCCTTTAACTCAGACGATGCCGAGATGGCCAGGAGGCTCAATCAGGAAGCCGGTAAGGCTGTTCTGTATGGCAATGTACCGGAAGAAGACGCACTGAAGTTTGTTACCCTAAACCCAGCTAAAATGCTTCATATAGACCAGCGGGTAGGCAGCCTCAAACCTGGTAAAGATGCAGATGTGGTAATCTGGTCGGCCAACCCCCTTTCTATCTATGCCAGGGCAGAAAAAACTTACGTGGATGGTATTCCGTACTGGGACATGGAAAAAGATGCCCAGTTGCGTGCCCAACAGCAAGTGGAAAAAGCGAGAATAGCACAAAAAATGATCGACAGTAAAAGTAAAGGCGCCAAAACGCAACGTCCGGTTGCAGATGCGGCACAATTATACAATTGCGAATCCCTGGGAGACTATTCCGCAGAACTCAATCAAATGCAAGAAACAGTTAAAAATGAAGGAGCACAAGAACATGAATAAGCATATACTTACCTTACTGCTTGCCGCAACCAGTACACTTAGTTCTTTCGCGCAAGCCAATATTTCCCCTGCTGCTAAACAGGCTAAGACTATTGCCATTACCGGGGCTACAATACATATAGGCAACGGTAGCATTATACAAAACGGGACAGTAGTATTTAGCGGCGGAAAAATCATTTCAGTGATGGCCAACGGACAAGCACCTCAGGATGACGTAATAGTTATCAAAGCAGAGGGCAAACATCTTTATCCCGGATTTATTGCCCCCATTACCAATCTTGGGCTAACGGAGTTTCAATCCGTGAAAGCAACGCTTGATTTTACCGAGATCGGAAACTTTAATCCGCACATCCGTTCGCTGATCGCATACAATACAGATTCAAAAGTGCCTGCCACATTAAGAAGCAATGGCATACTGATGGCGCAGGTCACCCCACAGGGTGGAACCATTTCCGGAAGTTCATCTGTGGTACAGCTTGATGCCTGGAACTGGGAAGATGCAAACATCAAAGCAGATGACGCCATGCACATCACATGGCCCGCAATTCCCACTTCCGGAGAATATGGACGGCGTCAGCTTTTGCCACCCGAACTACTCAACGAACGTAAGCAGAATGCCATTAACGAACTGGAACAGTTTTTTGCGGAGGCAAAAGGTTATGCCGCAATTACCAAACCCACAGTAACAAATACCCGTTTTGCCGCAATGAAACACCTCTTTGATGGAAAGCAACAATTGTTTATTACTGCCGATACCCAAAAAGATATCGTAGCTGCAGTAAACTTTGCGAAGAAGTTTAACATCAAGCCTGTTATTGTTGGTGGCGATGAAGCTTATCTGTTGACAGACTTTCTTAAAGATAATGGTATTGCGGTTGTTGTTAAAGATCCGCACTCCCTCCCAAATGCTACAGATGACGATGTGAATATGCCTTATAAAAATGCCGCCGTACTTGCCAACGCGGGAATTACTGTTGCGATCAGTATTGATGGATACTGGCAGCAGCGCAATCTGCCTTTCATGGCGGGCACAGTTGCAGCATGGGGCTTAGATAAAGAAAAAGCACTCGCTTGTATAACGCTGAACACTGCTAAAGTATTAGGGATAGATAAAACTGCCGGCAGTATAGAAGCTGGTAAGGATGCTACCCTGTTCATTTCCAGCGGGGATGCGTTAGACATGATGACTAACCATGTGGAAAAAGCGTTCATCCAGGGAAGGGATATCAACCTTGATAACCTGCACAAACAACTGGATAAAAAGTTCAGTGAAAAATATGGCCTGAAGGCAGCCAATTAAAAGATGTAAAATAAAAAAGGCAACCCGCCTCCAGGTTGCCTAATTAACTAACTTATTAAATAAAAAAACTGGCTGTTGGGGAAGGAGTCGAACCTTCAAGGGGAAGTTAGCCGCAGTTCAAAATTAATTTGTGGTCAACCCATAAACTGTGTTTATCCCATGATCCCCACCACCGAGACAAGAAGGTGTGTCTGCCAATTTCACCACCCAACATTAAATAAA
>Ga0247816_10000106_pt1 | contig 46809 bp, 32 predicted proteins | sample UWRJL209509C1_FD_179930 | JGI IMG/M metagenome (GOLD analysis project Ga0247816, IMG submission 179930) | Plant litter microbial communities from Arlington Agricultural Research Station in Wisconsin, United States - UWRJ-L209-509C-1 | ecosystem: Environmental > Terrestrial > Plant litter >...
ACGTTTGCTGAAGATGTTTGTTTTGGTAAACAATTCAGTTGTTTTATCGCTTACGTAAGCATCTAAAGCTTTAGGTGTAGTTTTGATGTTCGATAAACCACGTTTTGCAGCCTCATCAGCCCACTCCTGGCTATAACCATTTCCTTCGAAACGGATATCTTTAGATTCCTTAATGTACTTTTTGATAACCGTTAATAAAGCAACATCTTTTTTATCGCCTTTTTTAATCAATTTATCTACATCTACTTTAAATTTAACCAACTGATCTGCAACGATAGCGTTTAAAACTGTCATTGGAGCAGAAGAGTTTGAAGATGAACCTACAGCTCTTAATTCGAATTTGTTACCTGTAAATGCGAATGGAGAAGTACGGTTACGATCTGTGTTATCTAAAATGATTTGAGGAATTTTAGGAATACCCAACCATAAACCATTGTCTTCTTTAATTTTTTTGCTGATACGAGAATGCTCTATTTCCTCTAAAATCTCATCCAATTGCTGACCTAGGAAAATAGAGATGATTGCTGGTGGCGCTTCGTTAGCACCTAAACGGTGATCGTTGCTTACCGAGGTAATACTTGCTCTTAATAAATCTGCATGTTCGTGCACAGCTTTAATGGTATTCACAAAAAACGCTAAGAACATTAAGTTGTTTTTAGGTGTTTTGCCTGGTGCCAATAAGTTTTTACCAGTATCAGTAATTAAGCTCCAGTTGTTGTGTTTACCAGATCCGTTAATACCAGCATAAGGTTTTTCGTGTAATAATACTTTGAAGTTATGGCGACGAGCAACTTTTTCCATCAAATCCATCAATAATTGATTGTGATCGATAGCTAAATTGATTTCTTCGTAAATAGGCGCACATTCAAATTGAGAAGGAGCAACCTCATTGTGACGAGTTTTTAAAGGAATACCTAATTTTAAAGCTTCGTTTTCGAAATCTACCATGTAAGCAAAAACACGCTCAGGGATAGAACCGAAATAATGATCTTCTAATTGTTGGCCTTTAGCAGACATGTGTCCGAATAAAGTACGACCTGTCATCACTAAGTCTGGACGAGCATTAAACAATGCTAGATCTACCAAGAAATATTCTTGCTCGATACCTAAAGAAGCGGTTACTTTATTGATGCTTTTATCGAAATATTGACAAACATCAACAGCAGCTTTATCCATTGCTGCCAATGCTTTTAATAATGGTGCTTTATAGTCCAAAGATTCGCCAGTATATGAAATAAATACGGTAGGAATACACAGTGTTTTACCAGCTTTGCTTTCCATAATAAATGCTGGAGAAGAAGGATCCCAAGCTGTGTAACCACGAGCTTCGAAAGTGTTACGGATACCACCGTTAGGGAAACTTGATGCATCTGGTTCTTGTTGAACTAATGCGCTGCCTGCAAATTTTTCAATTGCACCATCGCCACTAGGCTCAAAAAAAGAATCGTGTTTCTCTGCTGTTGAACCTGTTAAAGGTTGAAACCAATGTGTATAGTGCGTAGCGCCTTTGCTCATTGCCCAAGTTTTCATGGCAGAAGCAATTTGGTTTGCATCTTCTTGATTGATCAGTTCTCCTTGGCCAATACTTGAAATTAATTTTTCGTAAACTTCTTTAGATAAGAAGTCTCTCATCTTTTTCTTATCAAAAACATTAGAACCGAAAAATTCAGAAATTTTTGGTGAAGGAGCATGAACTTCTGGTGAAACTCTATTTTGCGCCTCTTTTAGAGCAATTGTTCTTAGACTTTTCATTGATTTGTTTAAATTTTAACCAAAAATATGTTTTTTTATCTGATTTTTCAATCAAAATGAATTAAAATCATAAAATTTTTATCATTTTTTATTAAAAGCAGTAATTTTTTGTTTAAAAACCGAAAATGTTAATAAAATTGAATTTGTAAATATTTTTTGAAATTTTTATGGAATAGCTAAAGAACTAACATCATAGTTAAAAAAACTTAAAGCTATGTTTAACAATTCATCTAATTTATACGGCAGCGAGTGGCTTGCTCTCGTATTCAGTAACCGAAACAAAAGTTATGGTGCTTATGAGCTAAGGTCTCAGTCGGCCACTATTTTAACCAAATCTTTATTTATAGCAGGTTCTGTATTTATTGCGCTCTTTATTATACCTATGGTATATGCGCATTTTAAACCGGCGGAAGTAACAGCTGTTCCTGTAACCATTACTACCACCTTGCCGCCTCCTGTAATACATGAGATGAAAAAAGTGGAACCTAAAAAAGCAGAGCCAGTTAAGGTAGAACCAGTTTTGGAGAAAGTAAAAACCGTAAACATGAGTAGCAATATTAAAGTGGTACAAGAACCCATTGCCGAACCACCAACTACTGCGCAAATAAATGATGCGGTAATTGCAAGTATCACCCAAGATGGTGTTGCGGACAAAGGAAATATTTTGCCAATTACCCCTACAACGGGCACTGGGGGAGGAGGCGGAACTGCAGCAGAGGGTGTAGTCGATAACAGCATCCATAATGTTAATGGGATTGATGTATATCCAGAGTTCCCGGGTGGGATGGCAGCTTGGGCAAAATTTATCCAAAGAACATTAAGATACCCTTACATGGCGCAAGAAAGTGGTGTTCAGGGTAAGGTTTATTTAAGTTTTGTAATTGAAAAAGATGGTGCTATTACTGATGTAAATGTAACTCGAGGTATTGGTGCAGGTTGTGATGAAGAAGCGGTTAGGGTATTAAAAAAATCGCCTAAATGGAAAGCTGGTTTGCAGAATAACCAAGCGGTTAGGGTAAGATACAACATGCCGATCAATTATACCATAGCACCATAATATATATATATAAGGTTGGGGCGATGGATAGCAATATTCATCGCCTTTTTTATGATGCTTTAATCCAATTGGCATACCACATTTGAAATTGTAGGATCAGCCACACTTTTTGCGCATTGTAAAGGTTTGGATTTTTTGCAAAGGCAGTTTTAATTTTTGCCACTTCGGCAACGTTAAGTAATAGATGTTCGTTTAATTGTACAGGATCAAGATAAAATTCTACCAATGGTTTAAAGCTTGTTTTTAACCATTTTTCTAATGGTATGGTGAAACCTTTTCTCGGTTTATCCATTAATTGAGCCGGGATGTATTTGTTGGTAATTCTTTTTAATAGGTATTTTTGTTCGCCATCTTTAATAAACCATTCTGGATCTAGTAATTTAAGGTAATTGATCAATTCTGTTTTGAGTAAGGCATCTCTGTTATCAATACCATAACTCATAAAACATTTATCGCTTCTATAAATTGGGTCGTTAGGTAGATAGTTGTTAAGATCGTAGATTAAGAGATCCTTAATATCATAAGCTTTTTTATCGGGCTTGCTAACAATTGCCTCCTCCATATTTAGCAGCTTTTGCAGTTCTTTATTGGTAAAACAAGCATTAATTTCCAAATATTTATTTAATAAACTATCTGCTTCTATGACTGCTTTTGTTTTAGGGTTATTTTTTTTGAGAAGGTAGAAGATGATGTTTTTAAGAGGGTTTGGAAGTTTCCTATCTTTAAAATCATTAAATTTAATTGCTTTGGCATATGTTCGGTAGCCACCAAACAATTCGTCGCCTCCCTCGGCACTTAGCAAAATTTTAACATCTGTGTGGGCTTTTTCTGCTATAAATAGTAAAGGTATGGCACCACTGTTGCCAATTGGTTCCTCAAATATAGTGGGTAATTTTTCTAATATATCTTTGGCAGTTGTAGCATCTAAGTTAAACTCGTGGTGATTGGTTTTAAGGTGTTCGGCAATTTTGCGGGCATGTGGAGCTTCGTTAATCGATTCTCCTTCAAAACCAACGGTATAAGTTTTAATTCGCTTAGATTGATTTTTCTGCAAAATGGCTGCTACTGTTGCGCTGTCGTATCCACCGCTTAACAATACGCCAACAGATGCATCTGCCAAATTTCTGTTTAGAATAGATTCTGTGAGCAGTTCCTCAATTTTATCAATAATCTGAAGTTCAGTTTCAACTTGTGGTTCGGGAAGTTTTTGTTGAAATTTCCTTCTCAGCGGAGAATCATAACTATTTCCGCTATGGATATCAATAATGGTTAAAAAACCTTTTTTAATCTTTAAAATTCCTTTGTATATGGTTTCTTCACCTTTAAAATAGCCATACTTAAAGAAAGTGGCTATAGCGTTTTTATTGACGTCTTTAGCTATGTTAGTATAAGTAAGCAGTGCTTTGATTTCTGATGCGAAGGCATAAAATCCATCATGTTTGTAATAATACAGAGGTTTTGTACCTATCTCGTCTCTTGCTATAAGAAGTTGATTTGATTTTTTATCAAGTATTACAAAGGCAAATGCGCCATCTAATCTCTCAAAAGCTCCATTTCCCCATTTTTTATAACTTTCCAAGATTACTTCAGTATCACTAAGGGTAGAAAAAATGACCCCATATTTTATCAAGCTTTCACGCAGCTCTAGATAATTGTAAATGGTACCATTAAAAGTAATCACATAATTACCACAACTAGAGGTTAGGGGTTGTGCTGCTTTTGCACTTAAATCTATTGTGGCTAAACGCTCATTAGCAAGACCTAAAGTATAATGGCCTTTTTGTTCGAAGATAAATCCATTACCATTGCCGCCTCTGTGTTGGAGTGTAGCTGAGGCTTTTCTGAGATCTTGTTCATTTAATAGATGTGTATGGTCAATAAATCCAGTTATGCCGCACATAAGGGTATTAAATAGATAGGGATCATAAGACTAGATAGGTGTTTAAGTATATTTGGCTATTGTTCTATTTTAATGATTGTATTTTCAATCATTTTATGAATAAAATTTCTTTTGTATCATCAAAAATACAAATAATTTGAACAGATATTAAATATAGGCTTTAATTTAGGTTTGAAAATTCTTATTTACTAGCCAAAAATAGGATGAATTGCTTTTTGAACGCATCTAATCTAAATTGAACAACTTTAAGGAGTTGGAATTATATTTAACTAGAAGCAAAAAAGGTCAGTTTTTAAGACTGACCTTTTGTTTAAATATTATTTTTCTTTTTGCGCTACCCATTTCCTAGCATTCACAAATGCTTCCATCCAAGGAGAAACTTCATCTTTTCTACCTTTTGGATAATTGGCCCAATGCCATTGGAAAACTGAACGTTCAATGTGTGGCATCATTACCAAATGGCGGCCAGTAGTGTCGCACATCATTGCCGTGTTGTAATCAGAACCGTTTGGTGCTGCTGGATAAGTTTCGTAAGCATATTTGGCTACAATATCATATTTTTCTTCAGCATAAGGTAAGCTAAATCTTCCCTCACCATGTGATACCCAAACGCCTAAAGTACTGCCAGCTAAGGTTGATAACATTACTGAATTATTTTCTGCAATGGTTAAAGAAGTGAAAATACTTTCGTGTTTACCGCTTTTGTTATGCAACATTTTTGGTTTTTCAGCATGGTCTTTATTAATCAAACCAAGCTCTACAAACAATTGGCAACCATTACATACACCTACCGAAAGTGTATCTTCACGAGCAAAGAAATTTTCTAAAGCTACTCTAGCTTTTTCGTTGTACATAAATGCACCAGCCCAGCCCTTTGCAGATCCTAAAACATCTGAGTTAGAGAAACCACCAACCGCACCAATAAATTTAATATCTTCCAACGTTTCCCTGCCCGAAATTAAATCGGTCATGTGTACGTCTTTTACATCAAAACCTGCTAAGTACATTGCGTTAGCTAATTCACGTTCAGAGTTGCTCCCTTTTTCACGAATGATAGCTGCTTTTGGTCTTGGCTTGCTATTGTCAATTACTGGTTTTTTACCATCAAATTGACTAGGAAAAGTATAATTTAGAACGTGATTTTTATAATTATCATAACGTTCTTTTGCTAAACCATTTCCCGTTTGTTTGCTGTCTAATAAATACGAAGTTTTAAACCAAACATCACGTAAATGATCAATATCAAAACTGAAGTTGTCATTTGCATTTTTAACTTCCAGCGTAGCTGAATGATTTACGTTACCTATTTTATAGAATGTGATGTTATTTGCTTCTAAAACACTTTCTATAGCAGCATCAGCTTGGAAAACCAAACCGATATTTTCTGAGAATAATAACTTAATGCTATCAGCTTCGCCTAATGATGACAAATCTAATTGAGCACCTAAATCGCGATCTGCGAAACACATTTCTAATAAGGTAGTAATTAAACCACCACTACCAATATCATGTCCTGCTTGTATTTTTTCTTCTTTTATTAATTGTTGGATGGTATTAAATGCAATTTTTAAAGCTGCTGCATCTTTAACATCTGGCGTTACCTTACCAATTCTGTTCAAGATTTGAGCAAATGATGAACCGCCTAGTTGGTAAGCATCATTAGAAAGGTTGATATAATAAATTGAGCCACCGTCTTTTTGTAAAACTGGCTCCACTACTTTAGTAATGTCATCACAATGACCACCTGCAGAAATAATTACTGTTCCTGGTGCAATTACATCGCCATCTTTGTATTTCTGTTTCATTGATAGCGAATCTTTCCCTGTTGGGATATTGATTCCTAAATCAATCGCAAAATCTGAACAAGCTTTAACTGCTTCATATAATCTGGCATCTTCGCCTTCGTTTTTACAAGCCCACATCCAGTTTGCCGAAAGCGAAACCGATTTTAAACCATCTTTTAATGGAGCCCAAATAATATTGGATAACGATTCTGCAATGGCAATCCTGCTACCAGCACCAGCATCTATCAAAGCAGATAGGGGAGCATGCCCAACTGAAGTGGCAATACCTTCTTTGCCCTGAAAATCTAAAGCCATTACACCACAATTGTTTAAAGGCAATTGTAATGGTCCAGCACATTGTTGTTTGGCCACTCTACCACCCACACATCTATCCACTTTGTTGGTTAACCAATCTTTACTGGCAACTGCTTCTAGTTGTAAAACTTGCTCTAAATAGCTATCTAATTGAGTTTTATCATAGTCAACCGACTGATATTTTCTATCGATTTTCTGATCTTCCATTACCACTTTTGGAGAGCTGCCAAACATGTCTTCCAAAGCGAAATCCATTGGTTTAGCGCCAGTAGTTTCAGATTTAAAAGTAAAACGATGATCGCCGGTAACTTTACCAACGGTGTACATTGGCGAGCGTTCGCGGTCAGCAATTTTCTGTAAAGTTTCGATATGCTCGTTGCCGATCACCAATCCCATACGTTCTTGAGATTCGTTACCGATAATTTCTTTAGCAGAAAGTGTTGGATCGCCAACTGGTAATTTATCTAAATTGATTAATCCACCTGTTTCTTCTACCAATTCAGACAGACAGTTCAAGTGGCCGCCTGCACCATGATCGTGAATAGAGACAATCGTATTGTGATCGCTTTCTACCATGCCACGAACCGCATTGGCAGCACGTTTTTGCATTTCTGGGTTAGAACGTTGGATCGCATTTAGTTCAATACTGTTTCCATGTTCACCAGTGTCTGCAGATGAAACCGCTGCACCGCCCATGCCAATTCTATAATTTTCGCCACCAAGAATTACGATGTTATCTCCTTCTTGTGGTTTTTTCTTTTGTGCCTGACTAGCCTTGCCGTAACCGATACCGCCAGCCAACATAATTACTTTATCAAAACCTAATTTGCGGTCGTTTTCTTCGTGCTCGAAGGTTAAAACAGAACCTGTAATTAAAGGTTGGCCAAATTTATTACCAAAATCAGTTGCGCCGTTAGAGGCTTTAATTAAGATGTCCATTGGCGTTTGGTATAGCCATTTTCTTTCTTCCACACCCTTTTCCCAATCCCGATGGTTATCGGGACTACCTTCTTCTAATCGAGAAAGTGCAGTCATGTAAACTGCTGTTCCCGCTAAAGGTAAAGAGCCTTGTCCGCCAGCTAAACGATCTCTAATTTCTCCACCAGAACCTGTTGCCGCACCATTAAATGGCTCAACTGTAGTAGGGAAGTTGTGTGTTTCGGCTTTTAATGAAATTACCGATTCGAAATCGCTAGTTGCGTAGTAATCTGGAACATCTGCACGTTTTGGTGCGAATTGTTGCACAACCGGGCCTTTAATAAAAGCTACGTTATCTTTATAAGCAGAAACAATATCATTTGGATTTGCTTCTGAAGTTTTACGGATTAATTTGAATAGGGAAGTAGGTTGTTCTTCGCCATCAATTACAAATTTGCCGTTAAAAATTTTATGTCTACAATGCTCTGAATTTACTTGAGAAAAGCCAAAAACCTCAGAGTCTGTTAATGGACGTTCTAGTTTTGTAGCTAAAGAGTTTAGGTAATCAACTTCTTCATCACTTAAAGAAAGCCCTTCTTGTTTGTTATAAGCTGCAATATCTGTAACCTCGATAATGGCTTCTGGTTTGATATTGATAGTGAAAACCTCTTGACCAATATTTTCATATTTCTGGGAAAGCATTGGGTCATATCCAGAAAAATCTGTATCAACTTTTTTAAATTCTTCAATTCTGATGATGTCTTGGATATCCATATTTTGGGTAATTTCTACCGCATTGGTGCTCCAAGGTGTAATCATAGCTGCACGAGGCCCAACATAGTATCCGCTTAGGAGCTTTTCAGTTTGTAATTTGGCACCGCCGAATAGCCATTCTAATTTTGTAATGTTTGCTGGAGATAGGGATTGTTCTGTTTGTAAAACAAAAACCTCGTCAGATTGACCTAAAAAAAAATGAATCATGCTTATTTTTTGAAGATGCAAATTTAAGTTTTTTTAAGTGAAAAAGGTAAAGGTTTTTGGTTTATTTACGCTTAAATTAATACCTGCCATTATAGGCATCGTAATCTTTCTGTCTATTTTGCTCCTTATATAAATTCAATAATTTGTTGTAAGAATTGATAGCGCCAGACTGATGATCATCTACTGCGGATTTCCAGTATTTTTCTGCATTTATGTAGTCTTTTTTATCATAGTAAGCCTGTCCCAATGGGTCTTTTACATAAACATTTCCTGCATCCATTTTTAGATATTTGATGGCATCATCATATTGCGTTAATTTAAGATAAGCTGAGCCGAGTGCGTAAACAATTTCTTTATTTCCCTTATCGGCCAATGGTTTTGCATATTTAATTACATCATTATATTTCTCATCTCTCAAACTCACGTTAGCAAGATATTGGGCTGCTTCCATATTCCCTTTTTCGAACGATTTAATGTAAACTTCCTTTGCTTTTTCGGGCTGATGTTCATTGGTATATAATAATGCTAACTTATTGGTTGCTGTTGTATCGCCTTCGGCAATAGCTAATTCGTAATGTTTTATCGCCTCAGGAACCTTATCATCCTTATAATATTTATCGGCTTTGTTTACATTGCTTGAATTGCAGCTTTGTAGTGTAATCGCTAAAAAGGAGAAGAATAAGATTGTTGTTTGTTTTAAGTTTTTCATTTTGATATGTTTTAAGGTATTTGTAAAATAAAGATAAAAGATTTGGTTAATTATTTAATTTGAAGCGCAAATTGCAGTAATTATTAGCGTTAGTCCCGCTTTTACACTATAGCCCTCGTTCCTCGGGGCTGTCGTTTCCATCGGGTCTATAAAACCATGGGCGGTGCAATTATTAAGGCTTTGTGTAAGTATTGCCAAAATAGCTAAGCTTTGGTAATATAAACACGATTTTTAAACAGGGCTGTAATTGCAGATGTGTACTGACATTGTTTTTCAAATTCTTTTTTATGCATAAACACTTTTATGATTAGCTGTGTTTTTAAATTTATTTCATCTTTGCAATTGGGCCAACTTATTCAAAATTCACTCAATTTATCATTTAATAATTAAAAGATGTTCAATCGTATCCATCACATCGCCATAATCTGTAGCAATTACGAAGTTTCTAAAGATTTTTACGTGAATAAGTTAGGTTTTGAGGTTATGGCAGAAGTTTATCGCGAAGGACGGAAATCTTATAAATTGGATTTAGCTGTTAATGGTATTTACCAAATAGAATTATTTTCTTTCCCCGATCCAACGGCCCGTCCATCAAGGCCAGAGGCAGCTGGCTTAAGGCATTTGGCATTTGAAGTGGATGATGTTAAACAAGTAATTGCTGAATTGCATGTAAAAGGGATTGAAGCAGAGCCGATAAGGATTGATGAATTTACCGGTAAGCAATTTACTTTTTTTAGCGATCCTGATGGTTTGCCTTTAGAGATTTATGAAAGATGATGTAATGTTGGATTCAAAGTAGAATGCAGGGTTTGTTAACTTGAACCAGTAGTTTTCAACTTTATCATTTATGAACTAAAGAAGTTGGTGCAGATTTGAGGAAGTAAAAAAATCCACACCATGAAAATCTTCTTTACCATCGCTTTATTCTTATTTAAACTATCGTCCTTTGCACAGCAAGCCCCAATAAAGTCTTTTTTTAATAGTGATAGCGCTACTTATAAGGGTATTATTAGCGGTTATACAGCCGAGTCTGGAAATCATACTGGAATGGTTTACATTAACAATATTTTCAAGGGCATTCAAGAGAGTAGTTTAATTCGTATAGCAAAAGACGGCAGTTTCTCGGCCAAGTTCTTAATGCATTATCCACAAGATGTATTTGTTAGTTTTCCTGGAGCAGGCTTTAAAGGCTGTTCGTTTAGCGTGTATATGGAACCCGGCAAAACCGTTACACAATCTTTTGATCCAGTTAAATTAGATAAAGGTGTTAATTACCCAGCGTCGATTTTTAGCGGTGATTTAGCAAGAATAAATAAGGAGTTGGCACTTTCGAGAGATTTCTATCATCAAATTACCTATTCAAAAGACGAAGTTAAAAGCAATTCTTTGTTTTTTGAGGATTTATTGGTTAATCGTATCAAAGGCTTAATGAAGTACAAAGATAGCATTGGTTTAAGTGAAAAGACATTTAATTTTTTGCATAGCAATATCAAATTGGCCATCTTAACCTATTATACGGAATATATTAATGATACAGCTAATGTGGTAAGCTCATCAAGTTTAGCTGCATTTGCCAAATTTTTACGCTCACAGGCGCTAAATGAAGAAACGAATGTAATCAGTGCGAGTTATAAATATTTAATCAATCGGTTGCAGTACTCGAAAATTATTGTGCCAGAAATGAATGAGCAACAGTGGCTCGAAGTGATGCAAAGTATGCCTACGGCAATCTCATTTTCGCCAAATGAAAAAGTTGAATTAAGCAAAGTGGTAAGCAAAAGCCAAATGATAACTTTTTATAACTTGCATCCGCAATACGCAGGCGAGATGAATTCGTATTTTTTTGAAAAGAGTGCGCTACGGCAGATTAATGAATTTAAACTAGCATTAGGTATAGCTGATGGGTTAATGTTAGACTTGATGCGTGTGCAGATTTTATCGCAAATGCTCGAGGACTTTTTCACCCCTTTTAGCGAAAAGAAATTAACTGAGTTGAATGCGCAAATAACCCATCCTTTTCTTAGGACTTCGCTCCAAGTGCATAATCACGAAATTAAGGCAAAAATTGGAGCCAATAAAATGATTGCTAAAAAAACGAATGTGGAAGAAATACTAAAATGGGAAGAAATTTTAGCAAAGTTTAAGGGTAAAGTAATTCACATCGATTTTTGGGCTACTTGGTGTGGACCATGTAGAGAAGGCATAGCAGAGATTGCGCCATTAAAAGAAGAGTTAAAAGATCAAAACGTTGCCTTTGTTTATGTCACTAATCAATCCTCACCTTTAGAAACTTATCAAAATATGGTACCTGCCATAAAAGGAAATCATTTTAGACTAAGCAACGATGAATGGAATGTAATTAGTGCAAAGTTTAAGATAGGGAGTATTCCTCATTATATGCTTGTTGGTAAAGAGGGACAAATCATTAATGATAATCTTGCTCCATTGAAAAATGAAGAGCTTAAAGAAAGATTATTAATTGCAACCAAATTCTAATTTTTATACTTAATAAAACTAAAAATCATGAGGATACTATTTTTTTTATTACTGTTATCGTTAAGTACTGCGGCCCAAGATAGAAATGTTTTTTTTAACGATGAAGCAAGAGCACCAACAAATTGGGCAGTTAATGGGTTTAAATCTAAAATAAGGTTGTTTGTTAGTGTGGATACAAATGCCAAATCCATTAGTCCTTTTAACCCTTTACCTGCCGACCCTTTAGGAAGCGTGGTTTACCTTAATGGAGGTACAGCTGCCAAAGTAACCACCCAAGTTCGCAAAGATAGCCTCAGTTATTACCGTTATAGCATTATAGAAAATGATACGCTGGTTAAGGTATGGGATGCAAAGTTAACAAAGGTAGATTTTGTATGGAACGAGTATAGTGATTTCCCAGGATATCTTACTATGGACTTAGGTATTTCTGCTATAAAGGGAAAAAAAATCACCATTAAAATTTATAGGCTACCAAGAGTAAATGAGGTAAGTGTTTTAGTTATTTATAATAAACCTTTACCAATACCAAAATTACTGGAGGCTATTTTAGTAGCAAAAAGTAAAAAGCCAAGTTTAAAAGATTTGGTTAAGTTAAAAGGAGGAGAGCGAGTTAAGCTAACGGACACAACAACGGGGATCTTTATCAAAAAGCAAAAGACAGATCTAGATTTTGCACAAAATATATTGTTAAAGCATACTAATGGCAATATAAGTGATACTGTAAAATTACCCAATAACTGGCAGTATAATAGCGATGATGGTAATCCGATAGTTAATATTGAAACTGCGAATTTTAGGAATCCAGGAGATTATGAGATTCTTTTTCAAACCTATGCAAAGCCATACAAAGGATATGAAGTACAAAAACCAGTTTCCGTTCTTAAATTTACGGTTCTCCCTAAACCCCTTGTTTTTTCTACTTACCACTTCTTGCTTTTTGCATTCGCGGTAATTATTTTCGCTTTAGTTGTTATTCTTGTTATCCGTAGGGCAAATAAAAAAAAACAGTTAACATTAAGTTTAAAAGCGGAATCGGCAAAAAATGAATTAAACACTGTTAGGGCACAACTCAATCCTCATTTCGTATTTAATGCATTAAGTGGAATTCAGAATTTAATGAATAATAATCAGGTAGAATATGCTAATAATTACCTCAGCAAGTTTGCAAATCTTACTCGTCAAATTTTAGATGAGCGTGAACTCATCACCATTGAGGATGAAGTTAAGCTTTTGCAAGATTATTTAGGTATGGAGCAGTTACGTTTCCAATTTACAGTTAAATTTAATGTAGATCAAGCTGAAGATTTTAAGTATATCGAGATACCTGCAATGCTGCTACAGCCATTTGTCGAAAATGCAGTGAAACATGGGGTGGCTCACTTAAAAGGAGAGGGCAACATTGTAATCGATATTAAAAAGTACCTTCAGGATATCGTACTCAGTGTTTCGGACAATGGTAAAGGTTTTAAGCGATCTACAATTGATAAAGGCCTAGGTTTGAAATTGAGCGAAAAAAGGATAGCTTTATTGAACGAAAACTATAAAACCTGCCCAATTAAACTAGAAATAATTTCTTCATCTGGTACAATGGTACATATTACCCTAACTAACTGGTTAACATGAAAGCAATAGTGATTGATGATGAGCAATCGAATATTGATAACATTATCGCCTTGCTGAATAAGTATTGCCCTAGAGTCAAGATTTTAGGCGCTGCAACCGATATTCTTGAAGCCGAACAACTCATTAACACCCATAAACCCGATATTCTATTTTTGGATATTCAGATGGGCGAACAAACGGGTTTCGATTTATTGAATGTACTTCCTGAGAAAAATTTTGAAGTCGTGTTTATCACTGCGTTTGATAAGTATGGCATTGAAGCGATAAAGTTTGCGGCACTCGATTATCTTTTAAAGCCAGTGGTAATTGCCGATCTTGTGCTTGCGGTAAATAAGGCAGAAGATAAGATTGCCACAAAAGAAAAAAACAAGCAATTGCAATTTTTGCTCAATCATATCAAAAGTGGTGAGCAGTTTCCAACAAAAATTGCTTTGCCGCAATTACACGAAATTAGGTACGTTACAGTAAATGAAATTGTTCGTTGCGAAGCGGATAACTCATATACTTTTTTTCACCTCTCTGGCGGCGAACGTATTTTAATCTCACGGTCTATTAAAGAATATAATGAATTATTGAAACCTTTAGGTTTTATTCGCACACATCAAAGTCATTTGGTTAATAAACTATATGTTAAAAGCTGGTTGAAGGAAGATGGAGGGTGTTTGTTTTTAAGTAATGGAGATAAAGTTCCAGTATCGAGACCAAATCGTAGCTTTGTGCAGCAAGCATTAAGTTTTGGTTAACTGATAAATTAAAGGGTGGATAAAAATATTTTCAAATTCAAACAATTCGAAGTAGATCAAAGCGAATGCGCCATGAAGATTAATACTGATGGCGTATTGCTGGCAGCGTTAGCAGAAAGTGAAAATCCTACAAAGATTTTAGATATAGGTACTGGTACTGGAGTTTTAGCTTTAATGATGGCTCAACGTTTTCCCTTGGCTACAATAGAAGGAGTAGAAATAGACGAACAAGCATCAGCAACGGCTGGAAGAAATTTTCAGTTTTCAGTTTTTAGTAAACAATTGTCAGTTCGCAATACAGCAATTGAGCAATATCATACTATCGAAAAGTTTGATTTGATTATCAGTAACCCTCCATTTTTTGTAAACGATTTAAAAAATATAGAAGAAAAGAAAGGGATAGCCAGACATGCCAATGAAGAGTTTTTTGCCAATCTGATTTTAAAGGTAAATGCAATTTTAGCGGATAAAGGTAGTTTTTGGTTTGTGTTGCCTATTAAACAAGCGGAGTCTTTAATTGAAAAGGCTAAGCAATTGAATATGTATGCTTCAAAAATAATTGAACTACATTCAGACGTTTCGAAACCAGCATTTAGATACATTGTTAATTTAAACAGGGGTAAGGGTGAAACAACAATTGAACACTTTTATATTTATGAAAGTGAAAAGGTATATACTAATGCTTATAAGATTTTACTAAAAGATTTCTTTTTGGGTTATTAACTTAATGGCGTTGCAATAATTCGTATTTTAGGCGATATTCTCAAGCCCAATTACATGAAACTTCCTATTTATTTTGCAACATTCCTTACGGCGATTACGCTTTCGGCTGAAGCTCAAACAAATACTAAAACTACAACTACAACACAAATCCCTGGCATCGATTCCGTTTTAAACCAAGTTTTAAAGGATCAAAATATTGCAGGCTTTGCTGTTGCCATTGTTAAAGGAGATGAAGTAATTTACAGTAAAGGTTTTGGTTATCGGGATGTGGCAAATAAAAAGCCAGTAACACCAAATACACTTTTTGCTATTGGATCCAGTACAAAGGCTTTTACCTCCGGATTATTAGGTCTATTGGAAAAGGATGGAAAATTAAAATTAGATGATAAAGCGACCATTCTATTGCCACAATTGAGTTTTTATAATTCAGAGATGAACAATCAGATTTCGGTTAGAGACTTAATGGCACATAGAACAGGATTATCTAGGTACGACTACTCATGGCTTTTGTTTAATACCGCTAACCGCGACAGTATCATTAGCAGAGTTAAATATATGAAACCAACTTCTGGTGTACGTGAAAAATGGTATTACAACAATTTTATGTTCTTAGCACAAGGTATGATCGTGGAGAAAATTAGTGGTAAAACTTGGGAGCAAAATATCAAAGAAAAGTTTTTCGACCCTTTGGGAATGACACGTTCCAATACTAGTTTGGCAGCCTTTAAGGCAGATGCAGATGCTTCGCTTCCTTATATGACCGTGAAAGACAGTATAATTAAAAAAATCGATTATTACGACATCAATGGCATGGGGCCTGCAGGTAGCATTAATAGCAGCGTAAATGATATGGCAAACTGGTTAAAAGTTTGGATTGCTGGTGGTACCTTTAAAGGAAAAGAAATTTTGCCTACAAGTTATATAAAGGAAGCAGCGAGTTCTCAAATGGTGATGGATGCTGCTTTGCCAAGTAAACATGAGGATGTTTTTTTAGCTAATTACGGTCTGGGTTGGATGATAGGTTCGTACAGAGGGCACTATTCCGTAGAGCATGGTGGTAATATCAATGGGTTTTCTGCCAATGTAGCTTTTTTTCCAACGGATAAATTGGGTATAGTTGTGCTAACCAACCAAAATGGTTCGCAAGTACCATCTCTTGTTACTAATACTATAGCTGATAGAATGCTGAAACTTGCGCCTATTGATTGGAATGGAGAGGTAAAAGAAATGATGAAGGCTGCTAGTGATTTAAAAAAGGAGGAGGAACGAAATGAAAAAAAGAAGCCGATTTTAAATACAATTCCATCTCATGCTTTAAGCAATTATGTTGGTTCTTTTGAAAATCTGGCTTACGGATTAATTAAAGTAGAAAATGAGAATAACCAACTCTACGCCAAAGCGGCTGAAAATAAGTTGTTATTAAAACATTTACACTATGATGTTTTTGAGCCGAAATCTGTAGACAAAAAAGGTGTGGTTGATACTTCTTCTAGTAAGATGCTATTTAATTTTATGAGCAATAATGCAGGAAAGATAAACGGTTTAACAATTCAGCTTGATCCAGATAAAGACCCTGTTCTATTTACTTTTAAGCCAAAAACTTTAAACGACAAAGATTTGCAGAATTTAGTTGGCGAATATGCTTTAGGTCAAACTCTTGTTAAAGTATATTCAAAAAATAACATTTTGTATGTAGCTGTTCCCGGTCAGCCAGATTATGAAACTTTATTCATAGAAAATACTTCATTCGAATTAAAGGCTTTAAAAGGATACAGTGTTAGATTTGAAATTGAGGCTAATAAAAAAGCTACAGCTGTATTTTTTATCCAGCCAAATGGAACTTTTAAAGCGGTAAGAAAAAATTAAACAATTAACACTTGAAAAAAATAGGCTTACTTTCAGATACACATAGCTATTTAGACGATGCCGTATTTAAATACTTCGATGAATGCGATGAAATTTGGCATGCAGGAGATTTTGGAGATGGAGTAGCAGCGCCCTTGGCTAATTTTAAACCATTACGTGGTGTTTATGGAAATATAGATGGAAAAGAAATAAGAGCAGAATTTCCGGAGCATTTAAAATTCGACTGCGAACAGGTGCCGGTTTGGATGACGCATATTGGTGGTTATCCCAATCATTATGCGCCATCGATTAAGAAAGAAATATACACTAAGCCGCCAAAATTATTTATAAGTGGGCACTCACATATTTTAAAGGTAGTTTTCGATCCTAAAATACAATGTTTACATATAAACCCCGGTTCAGCAGGAAAACATGGCTGGCATAAAGTAAGAACTTTAATTCGTTTTAGTATTTCTGAAGAAAAAATCCATACCTTAGAAGCCATAGAATTAGGAATTAGATAACGTAAAAAGTACACTAAGTAGATTATGTCAGGTATCAAAACACTCGGTCAGTTTATTATTGAAAAACAATTGGATTTTCCTTACGCCAAAGGCGAACTATCAAGATTATTAAGAGATATTGGAATTGCCTCTAAAATTGTAAACAGAGAAGTGAATAAAGCTGGCTTAGTTGATATTTTAGGCGATGCTGGTACCACAAATATTCAAGGTGAAGGACAGAAAAAACTAGACATTTATGCCAATGAGCAATTTATAGCTGCATTAACGAGTGGGGGCGAGTGCTGTATCGTAGCAACAGAGGAAGAAGATGAATTTGTACCTATCGATTCCCCTGTATCAAAAAATGCCAAATATATCGTTTGTATAGATCCTTTAGATGGTTCTTCAAATATTGACGTAAACGTGGCTGTAGGTACTATTTTTTCTATCTACAGAAGAAAATCTATTGATGGAAATGCCACTTTAGCAGATGTTTTGCAAAAAGGAACAGATCAAGTAGCGGCAGGTTATATCATTTATGGATCATCAACCATGTTGGTATATACCACGGGTAAAGGGGTAAACGGTTTTACCTTAGATCCATCTATTGGTGAGTTCTGCTTGTCGCATCCCAATATGAAAATTCCTGATGATGGCATAATTTACTCCATTAACGAAGGAAATTATGTACATTTCCCAGAAGGCGTAAAAAAATATCTGAAATATGCGCAGGTAGAAGATTTAGCTACCAATAGACCATATACTTCTAGATATATTGGTTCTATGGTTGCAGATATCCACCGTAATTTAATCAAGGGCGGCATTTACTTGTACCCAACAACGGCTGCTTCGCCCAACGGAAAATTAAGGTTGTTGTACGAATGTAATCCGATGGCTTTTATTATTGAACAGGCGGGTGGTATTGCTTCTGATGGTTTGAACCGGATTTTAGATATTGTTCCTACAGAATTGCACCAACGTACTTCTATAATTATTGGTTCTCCAAAAATGGTAAAAATTGCGGAAGAACTGATGGCAGAATTCTCTCCAGTTGCTCCGCTTTCTAGTACAACAGCCGATGAAAAGTTGGAAGAATTAGGTGTAATAGGAGGGATAGATTAGTTCATAGTTCATTTGTCATTAGTTTCCCAGTTGGATTTTGCTTCCGATTGTAACAATTATTCCATTAAAACCTCTAAATGACAATGGAAAAATTGAGTTCTGGTGAATTTTTCGGCATCACGGATCAGAAGCTGGAAACAGGTGGACTGATTTTGACCAATACTGCTTATACCCACGATTATGTAGATTGGCACTACCATGAGAATGTCTATTTTACCTTCATTTTAAAGGGGAAAGTGATAGAGGGTAATAAAAAGGGAAAAGTAAATCTTTCACCAGGAAGCTTACTATTTCATAATGTCCAAGAATCGCATTATAACATCAAGCCTAGGGGAGAAACCAGTGGGATGCATCTTGAGATCCAAAGCAGTTGGCTTAACGAAATGTACGCTAACCAAGATGTAAAAGAAGGAAGTTTTCAGATAGAGTGTCCTAAAACAAAAATTTTGTTTTAAAAGCTGTTAAAAGAAAGTAAGGTTACTGATGATCAGACAACACTTGCTATTCAAAATCTAGTGATAGAGGCTACCAGTTCACTCTTTGCAGGTACAAGAGAATCAAGGTTCAAGCCCTCATGGGTAGATCAGTTAGGCGAGCTGCTGCAAGACAATTATTTTTGTCCACCAAAACTTAAGGAGATGGCCACTGTTTTAGGCATTCATCCTGTGCACCTCTCCAGATCTTTCACAAAGTACTTCGGTTGCACCCTCGCCGAGTATATTCGCCTGTTAAAGGTAGAAAGGGCATTTGCTCAGCTCTCTGTTAAGGGAAGTTCACTTAGTTCGATTGCCCATCAGTGTGGCTTTGCGGATCATAGTCACATGGTGAGGTGTTTTAAAGCCATTAGCGGAGATAGGCCATTTCTTTTTAGACGGCTCATTAATTATTAGTGAGATGTTAATCTCATTCTATATTTAACTATTGCACTACCTTATTTTTGCTTAAAAAAAATATGATACAAAGATTTTATGCCATTATCCTTCTTTTTGTGCTAACACTTTTTGCACTACAATCTTATGCACAGAAACTGTCTTTTTTTGATTTCAGGCCCACAAGAGACAGTGTACATATTGCTCATGCTATTTCTTCCTATAATGTTGGTTCAGACAAGGACCTGTATCTGCTGTTGTCGCCAGATGTTTCTCTTCAAGCTGAACTTGGCAAACTTGCCCCTTTATTAAAAACAGAAGAGTTACTGAATATTGGTAACTATAGCTTCGGATTTTATGTTGATGGCAAAAAGGTTTATACAGAAAACCTAGGGCCAGGAGCTATCCTGCCACAAGATAAGCTAACCAACCGCCCTTTGGATATAGTTCTACTTAGCTCAAGCAGATCTGGCTTATGGAGTATTAACCTTTGGGACCGCTTCATGGCAAATGCAGGAATTTCCCTTTTAAGTGCACAGCCAAAGGTCTTGGAAATACAAATTAGTACTTATATTAACCAAAATGAACCCAAATATGGTGCGGTACTGGCAAAGGCACGAATAAATATGACAAGGATTCCAAAAGTAATCGATCCATCGAAAATGGGGCCACAGTACATAGCCGAAGAAAGTGGGTTTAAGCTTTCTAAAGAGCAGCTGAATAAGAAACTTATTGTTGCACTAAATACAAAAATTGCCGATCAGACATATCGCATGATCAATGGTATTGTTGTGCTAAAAAACGAGCAACTGCTTTTAGAGCAATACTACAATGGTGAGAAAAGGGAAACCTTGCATGATCCAAGGTCTGTAAGCAAATCAATTACAGCAACCCTTACTGGGATGGCAATTAAGGATGGTTTTATTGAGTCAGAAAACCAAATGCTAAAGCAGTTTTATAAACTTCAAGATTATGCCAACTATAGTGGCAAAAAAGACAGTGTGAAAATTGTAGACTTACTGAGCATGAGCGCTGCATTTGAGGGTAATGATGAGGTGGAAACTTCTGCTGGAAATGAAGAGAATATGTATCCAACTACCGATTATACAAAATTTACACTTGACCTTCCTATGGTTTCAGACCGTGAGAATGGCAAGAGCTGGGCCTATTTTACTGCTGGTACCAATTTGGTAATGGATATTTTGGACAAAAATATACCGGGTGGCATAGAGGCATATGCTAATAAAAGCTTGTTTTCGCCTTTGGGCATAGCTAAGTTTGAATGGGCACGAACACCCCAAGGCAAGCCTTTTGGTGGTGGTGGACTTAGGTTACGTGCGCTCGACTTTGCGAAGTACGGTCAGTTGTATTTAAATGGGGGCATCTATAATGGCAAGCGACTGCTTGAAGAATCTTGGGTAAAGAAAAGTCTTTCGCCGTTACAGACCCTTCCAACTAATACACCTGGTTTTTATGGACTTCTTTTCTGGAACAAGGCTTTTGTTGTAGCTGGCAAATCATACGAAGTATACTATAGCAGTGGAAATGGAGGCAACAAGATCTACATGTTCAAAGACCTGCCTATTGTGATAGTTATCACTGCTTCTGCCTACGGTAAAGCATTTGCCCACATCCAGTCTGATGAAATAGTAGAAAAATACTTGCTACCTGCAATTTTATAACCCTTAGAGCAGACTAGAGTATTTATACTTAAGCAAGTTTTCGTTCAGCCTCAAAAAAAGCATCGATAGCTAATGCACTTTTATTTTGTGAGGCAGCTACGGCCAAACGATCGCAACGCTCGTTTTCTGGATGGTCGTTATGGCCTTTTATCCAAATAAATTTAATTTGATGAAGTTGATGAAGGTTAAGGTATTGGATCCAAAGATCTTTGTTTTTTTTATCTTTGAAAGCCTTTTTTACCCAGCCAAATACCCAACCTTTTTCTACAGAATCTACTACGTACTTAGAATCAGAATAAATGGTAACCTGCTGACCAGGTTTTTTTATCGCTTTTAAACCTTCAATAACGGCAAGTAATTCCATTCGGTTATTAGTGGTTAAACGAAAGCCGCCACTCAGTTCTTTATAGTGTGCGCCGGCACGTAAAATCACCCCATATCCACCAGGCCCAGGATTTCCGCTTGCCGCACCATCTGTATAAATTTCTATCATAAAGTAATACAAAGCTAGCTTTTTTGCAGTAAAGATTATTTTTAACTAGAAAAAAGGATACATTTTATCCCCAATATTTAGGATAATCGATTTGCAAACTTACCTTTGTAAAAAAATAACGCAATGAACGAAAGAGAAGAATATCCAGCCTTAGCCTATATTGTAAAGACTTTAACGAAAGCCATAGCTGATTCGAAAGTGGAACAAAAATCGGCAAATGAATATACAGTTAAAGATGGTAACGATATAATAGACCTTAAGCAAGTTGCCAATGCTGCCAATAATGGTGACGATATCGTAATTACAGATAAAAGAAATATTATTTTCAGCGAGGATCTATTAGAAACTTTACAAGATATCCATACTACTGTTAAAGGTAATGATACGCTCAAAAGTGCATTGGAAAATGCGACCATCATCATCAATGGATTAAACATAGAAACTGATTTTGTTTTTCAAGCTATTAAAGATTTTTTTGATCAAGTAAGCAATAGCTACGAGTTTGTACAGACTGTTGAAACTAATGTTACTAAAATTGGAGCAGGATTTAAGTTTGGTAAACATATATTTAGGGTGAATATTACCAATGACCTGGAGCAAATTTCAATCGAACCAAGATTTACTGCATCCTTTGATTCTGGTATTCAAAAAACCATTACAGAAGATGTAGCTAAAGTGCAACAAGCAGTAAATAAAATGTTTAAAGATTAAGGATGTAATATCAAACAGCGAATTCTGAAGCCTTGTACTGCAACTATTGTATTACAGGGCTTTGTTTTTTCGAAATAAGATATCAAATGGTTTAATTGCCCAAGTTAATGGTGGCTCGGATCATATAATTATTGTGATAAGGGTGTTTTATCCATTTTCCATCCCAAAGCCCACTATGGCTTTTAAAAAAGCAGTAGCTATCTTTAAATTCATTAGTAGCTGTTATTCCAATACGAGGAGTAATTATATCTTTGCTTTTGGTAATTAGCTTATCTTGTTTATAGTCTTTGCCTAGCAGATAATATTCTTCGTTTAGTAGGGAAAAGGATACAAAAAATCCTCTTTTTGGTATTTTTATTCCATATTGCGACATGTCAATATCCAACCACTCGTTGTTTGCTGTTGCCGATGTTACGATCACGTCTTTAGTTAATTCTTTTCCTGGCAGCCCATCAATAGATGCCTCAAAAATTTTTACTCTGAAAGGCGCTTTAGAATCACCCTTACTAGAAACATGACCATCACTTATATAAAAGCCCACCGAGTAGATAGTGCCTTTTTTACCATTAGAGCCAACCATAAACATGGCAGCGTCTGTATTAGGAAAGAAAGAACCAGTAAGCTTATGAGCTAGCGCTTTGCTACCTACGTCCATTTTAATTCTGCTAACTGTTACTTGGTTTAGAGAAGTTATATTGGTTTCCATTCTGATTATAAGCGGATCTTTGATTTTGCCCATTAGCCTATATTGTGTTTGATAGCCAAGATACGATATGGTTAAGGTATCAGTGGCCATTAACCTTTGATCCATAAAATCGAATTTTCCTTCGTCTGTTGTTCTGAAAAATATTTTTTTGCTACGTACACCTATGGTTGTACCCACAATAGGTTTTTGTGTAATCGCATCTAAAACTTGTCCAGTAATATGCAGATCTTGCGATTTCGAAGTTGTAGGAAGTAATATACTTAGCAATAGTATAAAGCAAAGCCTCATGTATAAAATGTAAAAAATGTATTTCTAAATTAATGATCTTGTTAGATACTACAAACTTTAGTATACATATTTTGTGCAGATTTTCTTTGTAGTTAATTTTCTTAAATCATGTTTAATTGTGAAAATGTGTTAAAAAGCATTCTCAAGCCATTGAATGTAATTAATCATTTATATTTTAGTTATATATTCTTATATTAGTTAAAAAAATATTTCATGAGAAAACATTTATGGTTACTGCCTCTCGCAGCAGGCTTCGCTTTTAATGCTTCTGCCCAAGACGTACAAAAAGCTTTAGTGAAAACAGTAGACTCTGTTAAAAAAGTGATTGCTCCTCCGGCAAAGCCGAGCATTGCAGACAAAATTAAATCCAGTAAAAAGATTGATGGCTTGTTTACACTTTATCAAGATACGGTTACTGGTAGCTTGCAGATGTATGTGAAAAAAGACCAATTAGATAAAGATTATATTTATCAAAGTTTTTCTATGGGTGGGCCAACAACTTTGTTCCTCAACCAAAATATGATTAGAAGCACGGTTTTATTTAACGTGAAAAAAGCCAATGATAAAATTGAGTTTTTAGAAAAAAATACCAATTTCTTTTATGATAAGTCCAATCCGGTAAGCAAAGCAGCCAATGTTGATGTATCTGATGCAGTAGTTTTTGCTGATAAATTTAGTGCTAGTGACGAGAATGGCTACCTAATTTCTGTTGACGGACTTTTCTTAAGTGATAAATTAGATCCTGTAAAACCGACAACTCCTCCAGGAATGCCTCCGGGTGCAATGTTCAATTTAGGTAACTTAAACTTAGCGAAATCGAAATATCAAAATGTAAAATCTTTTCCAGGTAATACCGATGTAGTGGTAGATTTGGCTTACGATAACCCTATGCCATTTAATAATGGAGGAAAGGACATAACCGATGCAAGGTATGTGCGTGTAAAAATGCAACATACTTTTTTAGAAGTTCCTCAGAATGATTTCCGTCCACGTAGAGACGATCCGAGGGTGGGTTATTTTGGTGCAGAGGTCGATAATTTAACTTCTTTATCCTCAACTCCTTATAAAGATTTTATCAGTCGTTGGAATTTGAAGAAAAAAGATCCTTCAGCCAAATTAAGTGAACCAGTAGAGCCTATTGTATTTTGGATTGAAAATACTACTCCACTAGCCTTTCGCCCAATTATAAAAGAAGCAGGAGAGAAATGGAATGAAGCCTTTGAAAAAGCAGGTTTTAAAAATGCGGTGGTAATGAAACAAATGCCAGATAATGCCACTTGGGATCCTTCTGATGTTGCTTATAATGTGATCCGTTGGGTATCTTCTGCATACCCATCATATGGCGCAATTGGCCCAAGTTTCTTTAATCCTTTAACAGGACAAATTTTAGGTGCAGATATTACTGTTGAGTGGAAATCTGGTGCAGGAACTGCAGTTTTAGAAGATCTATACAATGGTGGAAATGCAGCAGCGATGGCTCTGCCATGGGAAAACCCAGTGCAAGCATTGGCACAAACTGAACAAGGTTTTCAAGGTTTAAAGAAAAACCACATGGCTACTTGTGCGTTAGCGCATGAGTTAAGTATGCAATATCAAACTGGTTTATCTGCAATCGAAGTTTTGGATGCTGACATACCTGAAGCTAAACGTGCTGAAACCGTTAAAGAAATGCACAAGCAGTTTTTATATTACCTAATTATGCACGAAATGGGACATACTTTAGGTCTTAATCACAATATGAAAGCTAGTCAGATGTTAAGTCCTGCACAAATGAACGATACCAAAATTACCCATAAAATTGGTTTACAAGGTTCAGTAATGGATTATCCGGCTATCAACGTAAGTAGCGATCGCAAGAACCAAGGTGATTATTATACAACCAAAGCTGGACCATATGATTTATGGGCTATTGAATATGGCTATACTCCTTTCACCGAAAAAGAGGAAGAAGCTGGATTGAATAAAATCTTAAGCAGAAGTACAGATCCCCAATTGGCGTTTGGTAACGATGCAGATGACATGCGTAGCCCAGGTGGCGGTATTGATCCGAGGGTAAATATCAACGATCAAACTAATGATATGGTAGTTTATGGTGAAGATAGATTTAAATTAATCAATACTATGATGCCTAAGCTAAAGGAGAGATTTAGTAAGGAAGGTCAAAGTTACCAAGAATTACGTAGCCGTTACCAGCAATTAAATGGTCAACGCTCAAGTATGGCCGCAGCACTAAGCCGTTTTGTTGGTGGTGTTTATGTAGATAGAAGCTTTGTTGGACAAAAAACTACAACAGCTCCATTTACACCAGTTCCAGAGGCTTACCAAAAGAAAGCTTTGGCATTGTTAAACACTTATGTTTTTGCACCAGATGCATTTGCAGCAGACCAGTCACTTTTCCCATACTTGCAAATTCAACGTAGAGGATTTGGCTTCTCTGGAAACAACGAAGATTTTAAACCACAATCTAATTTCTTATCCTTACAGATGAGTACTTTGGCGCAACTGTTGCATCCAAGTACCTTAAGCAGAATTAACAACAGTGGTTTATATGGTAATACTTATTCTGTTGCTAGTGTAATGAACGATTTGTCTGATGATATCTTCGCTGCGGATTTAAAAGGTAATGTGAACTTGTTCCGTCAGAATTTACAAACAGAATTTGTAAAAGCTACAGCAGCTATTGTAGCTTCTCCTGGAGGTTATGATAATGCTAGTAAAGCTGCTGCCTTAGCTACATTGGTAAAAGTTAAAGATCAGTTGGCAACTGCAACTGGTACAGACGAACAAACTAAAGCACATAGAACTGCTTTGAATTTTACCATTAGTAAAGCACTTTCTGTAAATAAATAAAAGCCTAAAATTCTAATTGATAAGCCCCATAGCATTTTTGCTATGGGGCTTATTGGTTTTATAGAAGGAAGCCAAAGAGAATAGAGATCCACCGATAGTAAGAGTTCCTGTTGTTCTTTCTTCGTCACTGCTAAAACCGTCGTTCTAACATTAGAGTAGGGAAAACGTCTTAAAAATTAGCTATACACTACCTACAGGGCAGTTTTATAGCGCTTTTCCGCAAGCAAACCCCTATGTGTTCCCTACCAAATCCCTGGCTGTTATAGCGAAAACCTAGTTGAGAAGTATCGACAGGTTAATTGATGACCGTTGAGATTATTGCTTCATTATTCTACATCAATCCAATTCATTAGTACCTTATTTCTCGGATAACGATGAAAAAATTGTAAGTCTAACCGATTGTACATTTTTTAGCAAAGGGCAGGGGAGTAGGTGGCAACAAAATTAAGAGAGGTTGAGGCCTATCTATGTCGTTGTTACAACAATTTATCATGCCAAACTTTGGATTTATTTTTTAATGGCTGCATTTATCTTTGTTGCGATCAGGCGCCAATCGTAAATATGAAATGTTTTATCGGTGCTCATCGCTACAAAAATTCCATCTGGGTAATTTGGGCCTAAATTAACAGCTACAGCATCTGCGCCATCTGTTTCTATGGCACTTACCGGAATTTCAGTAATCAAATTATACTGGTGTGGGTTATTCTGACTACCTTCTCTTGGGTACACCATAAAGCTTTGTGATCCTTGATTAGATACCAATAGATAACCTGTTTTTGCACCAGTTTTGTAAATGGCGATACCTTCATGGTCTACAGAAAACCCGCTTTCGGCAAATAGCGCCAATTGTTCGTTATGATTAGCTGCGGGGTCTGCCAAATATTTCCTTACACCAACCTGCTCATCTGAGTAATAAATAAATCCTAATTCGTTATCTACAGCAATAGCTTCTATTTCTTTTTTGCCACTATATTTTCCAAATTTACGCACAACTTTACCTGTAATTGTTCCGTTACCCGCATCGCTCAATTGGTATTGCCACAAATAACCTTCTGCTGGGCCAGATTTTCTGCCTACAACTGCAAAGATGGCATGATCTGATGGTCTGGTATAAAGTGCTATTCCCATTGGATCTTTCTCTAGTTCATCTGTAAAAACATCAATTCCTCCATTGTCTATAGGTTGTAGATCCGGAAGCGTAAAGATGCGCAGTTTATTCGCTCCACGTTCTGTGGTTACGGCAATGTCAACCTTTTTGCCATTTAAAATTAGGCCATAGGCGATATCCACATTATTAGGACGTTGGATGTTGCCAATTTTTTTAACTATTTTACCATTAAGGTCGAAAGCGTATAATGCGCCATCTGCATCTTTATCTGTGCCAATAATTAAGCTTTTGCTTGCATCAGCAGGGTTTATCCAAATAGCAGGGTCATCAGTGTCATATTGTACTTTATCGGTTATTACAGTTGCCTGTACAGTATTTGGATTTTTGGTGTTTTTTGAGGTTTTAATTTTACTGCTACAAGCACTTATGGTAAGTAAGATAAAAGCTAACCATATATTATTTAAATTATTCATGTGTATTTTTTTAATTGCCGAAATTGTAATTGGTTAAATTTGTTGTTGCTAACAAATGTTGAATTTTAAGCTTGTTATATCAAAAAATGAGCGTTACAAATAGTTAACAATACTTAAAATGGAGTAATCAAAACAGCAACATCGGCTGTTTTTTATACAGACTGTATAAAAGCAGTTAAACTAGTTCCTTGTTCTAATTTAAGTTTTTTGCGTAAACGGTAACGTGCTACCCTCAAACTATCAGTTGATACGCCTAATAAAGTGGCAATATCTGGTGCATTCATGTTCAATTTAATTAAAGAGATAAATTTGATATCTGTTGCCGATAAGCCTGGATTGATCTGCTGTAAATGGTCAAAGAAATCTTGGTTGATCTCTTCAAAAATCCTTCTAAAATCGTCCCAATAAGTATCTTTGTTAAAGTTCTGGTTAATTTTATTTAAGAGATGTCTCAATTCTTTTTTATAGCTTCTTCCATCACTTTTAATCATTTCAGCCAATGCTTCTCTAATATCTTCTAATAATTGGTTTTTCTGAATGGTTTGCAAAGTATGTGCAGTTATTTCTTTTGCCTTGGTTTGTAAATTTTCTTTAAATTGATTTTCTTGAAGTTTTTTATTGTTCAAGTCTACCTCCATTAACTGCTGTTTGGTTAATGAGATTTGCTCTTCTCGTTTTCTAGTTTCTCTTTCTCTTAATATACGATGGCGTTGATTGCGAATGATGACGATGGCAATGAGAATAAATACTGCAGCAGCTACTCCAGATACAAGGTAAATTGCCGTTGCTATTTTTTCTTGACGGGCCATTTCCGCAATTTTAATGTCCTTTCGGTCGAGCCCATAAATTACTTTAAGCAATGCTTCTTGATTTTTGCTTTCTTGAGAATAGGTACTTAAAAAGTATTGGCGACTAAGTTCGAGATAATAAAATGTACTATCTGTATTTTGAAGAAAGCTATAGGTTTTACCTAAATCACGATAAGCGCTACTTAAGCGACTGTTCGCTTTAATGCCTTTTGCTAATTGCACTGCTTTTTTGGTGTAAAACAAGGCTTTGCCATAATCTCCTTTTTTTCGATAAACATCGCCTAAGTTATTGTAAGCATCAATTAACATCTCTAAGTTACCTCCTTGCTCAAACCAAGTAGGGCTTTTGTGAAATGGAATTGGGCCTTATCAAATGCTCCCTTATCTTCATAAATACTCCCTAAATTTTCATGTGCAAGTGCCACACCTTCTGCATCGCCCAGGATATGAAATAGCTGCATTGCCTTTTGTTGGTAGTAAAAAGCACTATCGTATTGTAATGTTTTCTCGTAAAAGTGACCCAAATTGGCGTATGTGCGAGCAATTCCAGTGCTATCATTAAAGGTTTGGTAGGTAGCTAATGCTTTAAAAATGGCTCTTTTGGCTTCTTTTTCCTGCTTTGATAGCAGAAACAGTATGGCTAAATCATTTAAGTTATTTGCTGCTTGTTTTTGGTAATGTTTAGAACGAAACAATTCATCAGCTTTGCCATGGTAATTTAGCGCTTGGGTAAATAAGCCTAATTGGTAGCAAATTTGCCCCATATTTTGCAAGGCTTCTGCTTGAGCAAGTATATTTCCATTTTCCTTTGCTTGTTTATAGTTTTCGTTTTGTTTAATAAAAAGTGAGTCGGATTGCTGTAAAGCACTGTGTTCTAAACGATCGTTTTCTTCTCTAATGGCAGTAGTATTTTGTGCATTGAGTTTTCCCAATGCACAAAAAACCATTAATATGATAAATATACTTTCTTTTAAGTGTTTAATGCTACTGCCCATTATTTTAGTTTAAAAATCAAATTTTAGTCCTAGATTATACCTAGGGCGATAGTATTCCATTTGTCTGCTTTGGTTTACTATACCTTGGTAATACCTTAAAGGCTGATTGGTTAAGTTGTTAGCTTCAGCAAAGAACCTTGCTACTTTGGTTAGCTTAAATGAAGCATTGGCATCTAAGAAAAACTGTTTATCGTAAAATACATCAGTAAATGCATCACCACCTAATTCATCTATATAAGCTGCGGTGTAGTTGGCCGAAATTCTGGCAGAGAAACGACTATTTTCCCATGAAACTGAACCGTTTAACATATGTGGAGCAGTACCTGGCAACATTACACCCTCTCTTAATTCGCCATCGCTATTGGTAATTCCTTTTGCTTTAGATTTGGTATAAGTGTAATTGGCATATACACCGAAACCCTTTAAAAATTTACCAGGTAAAAAGTCTAATTGTCTTTGTGCAGCTACTTCAAAGCCATACACATCTACACTCTCGCCGTTTCTATTTTGGGTAAATGCCCATTGTTCTCCAGCAGGGATAGAATTAGCTAAATCTGGGAAATCGGCAGAGAACTTAGTGGTAGTATAAGCTCTATCGCTATAAGTGTAGATAAAGTTCTTTAAGCGTTTGTAGAAAACTCCACCAGATAAAATACCAACAGATTTGAAATACTGCTCTGCCATAAAATCAAAGTTGTAGGCATAAGTTGCATCTAAATTAGGGTTACCTGCCGAAATTTCTTCATCGCCTGCTATAATACCTACAAATGGCGTGAGGGCATAATAGTTAGGGCGTGCAAGTGCAGTTGTAAATGCAGTACGCAATACCAAATCATCGTTAGCTTGGTATTTAAAACTTAAATTTGGCAACCAATCTGTATAAGCATTTTTAGAGGTTCTTGTGCCTGTTAAATCTTCTTCATCTTCAATAACATTACCTGTATAATTGATGTTAGTACGCTCTAAACGCAAGCCTGCTATTACTGATAGTTTGTTATTTAAATCTTGATCCCAACGTAAATAACCTGCATAAATATTTTCTTTAGCATTGTAATTTAAAGCTAAATACTCTGCTGCAGCATCTGTTGCTTCAAAAACTGCTGGATTGCTTAAGTTTAAACTGGCTAAATAAGCGCTACTTCCAAACAAACCTGGGGTATATTGGCTACCTGGTTGGAAGTTTTTACCACTAAAAAATGTGTTTGGTATTTGACCAATATTAGGGATCAAATCACCATTAATAGGTTCAAATTCAGTAAAACTATTATTCCTGTCTTTGTCTTTAATTCTTAAGCGGGCACCAAAACGTAAGCGACCTTTTTGTCCGTCAATTATAGAAAGTGGCACTCTGAAATTCAGCTTTGCTCCAAATTCAGATTCAGTAGTTAGATCTGTATTTTCTGATAAGGTATTTAAACCAGTTGCACCTGCATCATAATTAATGGCACTGAAGTTAGGGAAATCTCCATTTCCTGTAAAATTAAGCTGTTGGTTACCTCTTCTAAATAATAGATAACGTTCATTAGGGCGAAATTCTTTAGCAGTTGAATAACTGGCGGTCCAATCCATATCTAAACTTGGGGCAAGCAAATGCTCGCCGCGTAAAGAATAGTTTTGCACACGTTGATCTTCTAAACGTGTCATTTTGTTTCTATCGTTATCTATACCACCTTTGGTTTGTAAGCCAATGCGGCCAGTATAATTAACAATGTTATTGCTTGCATTATATTGTGGCTCAATATCGTCTATGCGCATGCGATACCTGTTTTCTCTATCGTCTCTCCAGTTATACATGGCGTTGGCGAATATGGTATGGTTTTTTCCTAATTTAAAATCCATTGCAGCCGCTACACTTCTTCTTATTCTTTGTACATCGTATTTACGGATGTCCATCTCTTCCACATAAGTATTTCCAAAATCATCTTTGGCCCATACTGCCTCTACGTTATCAGAACCATAAATATTGTTGTTATAAGATCCGCTAAACACCATGCCAATGGCATTGTTAGCAAAGCGATTGCCATACACAAAACCGCCTGTGTATAATGCTTTATCTCTAATAGGATTGTAACCACTAGATAGCGTAGCTGATATACGTTCGCCGTTTGGAGTAGCACGAGTAATCAAATTTACAGAACCTCCAATTGCATCCGCATCCATATCTGAAGTTAGGGTTTTGTTAACTTCGATACTCGATATCATATCCGATGGGATCAAGTCCATTTGTACTCTTCTGTTATCGCCTTCGGCAGATGGAATACGGTCGCCGTTTAAGGTAACTGAATTGAGTTCTGGTGCTAAACCTCTTATAATGATGTTACGAGCCTCGCCTTGGTCGTTCTGCATGGTAATACCAGGAACTCTACGTAAGGCTTCGCCAATATTAGCATCAGGGAAACGCCCAACTTGGTCTGAGGAAATAATGTTTGTGATATTGGCATTGCTTTTTTGCTGATTAAGCGCTCTTGCCTGACCTCTTAATCTATCACCCATCACTACCACTTGGTTCATGGAAACTGTACCATCTTCTAAAGAAAAATTAAGTACAGCGTTATTTCCTTTTGTTACCTTAATGGTTTGTTTTTGACTTAAATAACCCATGTAAATTACTTCTACCTCGTAACTGCCTTCTGGAACTTTAAGGAATTCGTAATCTCCAGTTTGGTCAGAAATGGTATATCTGTTACCGATATTTAATTTAATAGTGGCTCCTGGGAGTGAAGCCTTTGTCATCTTTTCGATTACCTTACCTGTAATTACGCCATGGCTTTGTGCTTGGCAGGTTAAAACAGCTAAGAATAAAATTACTGAAGTAAAGAATGTTTTCATTTTTGCTTTTAAAATTGTTTGTATTTGGATACTAATTTTATCGGCACGAAGTTGAAAAATAAGAAGGTTGGGCTTATCAATTAAGCCGTTACAAAAAGGAAACCCTAAGCAACAAGCCGTTAACGAAACGATAACAAGGATGATAAAAATGATCACAATTATTTGATTTACAAAACATTGCAAACCTTAAAAAAATCCATTAACATTCTGTTGCTTTAATGATAAGATAAGGTTAAGGAATAGGGTTAAGCAGGTGGTATTTGTCAATAAAGCTTTAGGTTTTCAAATCAACCATAAATACTCAATAAAATAAGCCAAGTAACAAAACCTAAAGGTGCTAGCACAGCTGCACTAATAAAAAAGGCTTTGAGAAGATCTCGTTTGCCCATTATTAAAAAAATAAATCCAGCAACCACATTTAGCATCACATGAATAAAGATGCATAAACCCATTCCTATGGCTATACTGAACCCTAGGTCTGCTTTCGCAGTATTTAAAATGATCAGCAAGCCATATAATACAAACACCACTAAATTTATACCTATTACCTTAAACATTGCTCAGTATTTTAATCAACAAAAATTAGGAAGCTATAAGCACATTTTATCGCTAACTAACCATAAAGCCATCAAACGTATGCTCATATATTAAGACAATTCTTAGTTAAATATTGTTTTAGTAAGGTGCATGTACAAAAATCAGGCAATTGTTAACGTCAAAAATTTTGGCCATGCTAATGAGGTTTTTAAAAAAATTATGCTTTCTCATTTCGAAAATGCTAGTCGGATATCAACTTATATCACTTTTAAAATGGGGGTTTTGATAAAAGATTAGAATAAAAATATCTTTTAAACAAGAAAAGCAGCTCTTTTCAGTTCCGATAGCTATCGGAATGCTTTAAAACTGGGGTTCAGTAGCGGTGCGTAATTCGAACCATTTTGCGGACGAATTGATTGAATTAGGGTTTTTTAAAATTTGGAAAATGAGGATTGCCTGATGGATTGTTGCGCGTACATCCTTATCCCCAATAAAAAAATTACCTACTAAGCAATGGATTTGCCCAGATAGCCCATGAATTGAAATTATGTCCTTCTGTGCCCTCGGCCCTCAGTTCGAGTTTACTTATATTCTCAATCCTGATTTCCATTCTACGCTGCTGGCCAACTCTCAACACTGGCGATTCATAAAGCAATTTACCATCGCCGATTAGGGTAAACCTTGCTGATCCTTGCTGATGAGCCAAATCTCTTAGGCCTATAATAGCCGAAAACCGTTTCCATTTCTTATCTAATTGAAAAGAATAAACAGACGGTGAGTGCGCAAATAATCCATTTTCATAAATCTCACCCTTGTTAGCCAGGAAAAAAACATCTTCGGATTCTTTAGTAAAATAATTACGTGCTGGTTCTTCCCAGCCTACATTGGCAAGCTCCCACTTTGCATCCGAAAGGAATAGACTGTCGCCTGTATAGATTACTGGATCAACAAGTGGGGTGGGATTAATAACCCTTTCAAGTATACGGAGCTTTTTCTTGATTTCGGGCGTCTTTTCCATGGTTGAAAACTGAGTATACAATTCTTTCACATCAAAGATCTTCCTGTCTGGAAGATCTTTAATCTCAGCACCATCCTTGCTAACGATAAGAAGTTTGGAAGACCAAGACGTCACTCCATTGGGGAACGTAAAGATTAAAGTCATCAAGTAACTTCCTTCCTTCCACTTTTTTAGTGGCACATTAATAGGTCCCACATTCCGAATGGGATAGACGGTACTCTCATTGAAATACTCTGTTACATCCAGGGAATGAACCAAGACCGATAAGGCATAGGGCGATAAGCTGCTGGCAATATCCGCTTTTAAGAAAATACCATCATCGGCAATGCCACAATGGATATCGCTGATTGATAATTCTATATAATCCTTTTTGTATTTAGCATACCTGGTAAACACGGGATGGCTGAGTAACTGCAATATCCCTGCTGCAGAAATATAGGACGTTTGCGTATCGCCCCAAAGACTTCCCTTGAAATGACGGCTTCCATACTCACCCATAAGGGATATAGCTGATGCATTTAATTCGGAGGGATTACCAAAATCATGAGTTAAGCCGAACATGTGCCCCATTTCGTGCGCTATGCCACCGATATACCAGCTGTTAAATTCAGCAACACTACACTCCCTGTCAGCTCTGCTTGGTTCAGCATACTTAATTGTATTAACTTTATCCCTAAGCAATTTTGGATCTAGTAACGGACAATCCGCAGCAAAGCTCACTCCTCTCTGGGATGAACCCATGCCCATGTAAGGCGAATCAAAAACATAGGTTGTATGATCTTTCATATAGTACAGTCCAGTAAGTACCAGCACATGATCATTGGAGAAATCTATCTTTCCATTTGTTTTAGCAGCTATTTCCGCCAGTAACTGAGCAGATGAATTTACATTATAGCTTTTCGAATCCAAGTCTCCTTCAACTAACGTAATATTATACTTGTTGCCAGATTTATCAAAATTCACTCCTCTGGATTTTATACCATACCGACCAAACTCATCTCTGTAAAAATCACTTACAGCCGCCAATGTACGGCTTAAGCGCGAATGAAAGTCAGCCGAAAGCCTATGACCCTTGCCATAAAAGTAGACCACCTTAACTACATTATTGGCCTTGGGCGTATCCTTATTATAGATTTCAATCACCTTTTTTGAAGCCAACATTATATGTTGTGTGGTTTCACGTGACTGTGAATAACAATTAATGGAAAGAACAATAGAAAGGAAGAATAATCTGAGGAACTTCATCTGACAGTGTTTAGAGAATCTAATTTAGTTGGACTAAAAGTAATAAAATTAAAAATTATTTTATCGGCGTTAGATGCCAATCAGATTTTTTGGAATTGATTAGTCGGAACACGGTCCAAATAATGTGTTTATGGCAAATTTAATTAATCTTTGATAGTCCCCATTTTTTTTGTTTGGTCTACTTAAGCTTTAATAGATTTCTCCCTATGGTCGAAATGACTACGCTTTAAACAAAAAAAAAGCAGCTCTTTTCAGTTCCGATAGCTATCGGAATGCCTTTAAAATTTGGGGCCAGTGGCTGTGCGTAATTCGAACCCTTTTGTGGGCGAATTGATAGAAACAGGCAGTTTTTCTAAGATTTTGGAAGAATAAATTAATAAGTAATCCTTCACCGTACAGTTTCGTGAGCATTTTATGTACTTTTAAGCATGTATTGCCAGCTACGGCCATTAAGACTTGCTTTAATCAATGTATTCACAAAATAACACCTAAAATGACTATGAAAATCGGTCTAATTTCATTTTTAATATAATGGTTAGCGAGTTACCTCAAAACGTATTCAGCTGTATTTGCCCATAAGATGGGACTAAATTGAAAAAGTTGCATCAAATATCTTTTTAAAAAAACTAAAATATTGAATCCCACAAAATGACATGAAAGAGGCTTCATGGCTTTCATTTCCTTACCTGAACATAAACGGCTCAACATCATTAAAAACAACGAGTGCATCAAATGTATGACCTCTCCCAAATACCATTTGATTACCTGCCCTATCAATATAATTAACCCTGGTCTGACTGGCTTTCAGATCATCAAAAAACAAGACCCCTTGGCCAATGCCTTGCTTCTTACCCAACTTATAGGCAACTGTTTTATCATTTGAGATATATGTTTTCTTAGACAGTTCGCCTTTGTTCGATATAGACCAAACGGTCGCATTATGGGAAAAATCAGTTAGCACGCTATAGTATTGATTTCCAATTATCTTTTTTAAATAATTACCTAGGCTCACTACGTAATCTGAAGTAGTGACATGTATGTTATGAGACCAAATAATCGATTTAGGGCCACCAAAGGCTACAGTGTATGCCGCCATTACGCTATCCCTAAATGCCGATGCCTTATAGATATTTATTTTCTGCAATGAGTCATGAGTCAATTTATCCTCCGCAGCTTCAACATCATATCCTAGATTCTGGTACGCCGTCTTACCTAATCGCTCTTCAAGCATTCCACGATTCTTTTTAAACCAGTCCACTTCTGCCATTACCAAAGAATCTTTAATGGCAGTTCCCCATTTTGAACTAATTTCTAAAGCATGGGATCGATCGATCGGCAACAGGTAATGTTGCATAAAGTAATCTGCAAGCCCCGCCGATGCACCTTCAATATCGATACCCCGCAGGTTAATTGTATCATCGGGATGCGTTAAATTATATTGTTTTATCCAGGTAATCAAATTATAGAAAGAGGTATTGCTCAAGAAAGTCCTCTCAAATAATTCCTGCGCTATTATGGTTGCACTATCTAGGTTGCTTGAGTTTTTGCGCTTTAGGTAATCATTGAGTGGGTGTAATGCTACATTTGGATATTCCAGCAGTACTTGTCTATATCCTTTTTCCCTTACAAGATATTGTATCATTTTAGACTTAAAAAGGATGGTTTCCCTTCCCCCATGGGTAAACTCTCCCAATCCTACAAATTTCACATCGGTTGTTATCTGTTCACCAAAGATGTCGTCCAACCAGTTGTAACTTGAATCTAAAGAAAGCGACTTCAATTCTGGCACATGGCTTTTTACTAAGCGTTGGCCAAAACTTTGTAAAGATGATATAAATAGATAAATAATAATGATCGATCTCATGGAAATATTAAAAAAACAGTTTAGATGAAGTTTCCACCAAGGCTTTAGACATAAGTTCGAATCTACAGGACTTTTACACTATTTCAAATATAAAAGATAGACCTTGTAAAATACCCTTAAAGGGTTAAAAAATGTTAAAGAAAAAAGGCATTAATATATATGATCGATAAACAGAAATGACACGCAATAATTCCTGATTTTTTCTTACTGAACAAGCTAAGGATGTATGTAGCCCATTACTAAATTTCAATGGGAGATGATATTTTCACATAAATTCCCTAGAATCACAACTATTTGGCTCAAAACACTTCAAGTTCGTAAACTTGCAATCCAATTAAAGTTAACAACATCGAACCAAAAAAATCTACAACACAAATTATAATTTATTAACGTCTAATATATTATAACTAAAAATTAACAACCCACAAGCTTTTGCACCGTCATGGTACGACAAAGATGGGTATCGAACCACAAATCTCAACCCGATTGCAGAGATAACCTACCTAAAAAACAAAGAGTTACAAGGACATAAAAAAGGGGAAAAGTATCTTTAAAAGACTCTTTTCCCCAACTACGGGTCAGTAACGGTGCGTAATTCGAACCATTTTGTAGACGAATTGATTGAAATTGGCAGTTTTTCAAAAATTCTTAAACAATAAAAAGCTATTGGTTTCTTCGTTGCTCTTCCTCAGATCCGGCACTTCTTTTTTTGATTTCGATTTTCGAGTTTCCAAATCGATAAGAAAAGTTCAAGCGAATATTTCTGCTATCATATTTACTTCTTAAGTCGTACACAATATTGCCGTAATTAGCTTCACTTCTGGTAATGCCTGTGTAGAAAATATCATTGATATTTAAGTTGAGGCTGCCTTTTCCTTGAAATATTTTCTTTCCGACACTCAAACTGGTTGTGCTAAATGGTAGGTTCATACTATTGCCATATGTTACCCTAGATTGACCATAAAAAAATACTTCGGCCCATAGCGTTGGTGAAATCTCTATGTTATTTCCCAATGAAAGATATCCAGTAGTTTGATTGATATTTTCGTTGGCAGCATTATACAAAAAATCATAGTCACTGTTCGAAATGCCCAAACCATAATTGAGCTGCAGAATTTTAAAGAATTTATTACTGTAAGAAGCGTTGAAACCTAGGTTACGATAGGTACTTAGGTTGGTTTTAAAACTATTGGTGACCTGGGTTTGTGGATCCCGTGTTCGCAGATCTGTAATTACATTTTTGGCAAAACTATAAGAAGTTGCGATGGTGAATTTACTTTTTAGGGTAAAAGCTAACCTGAGGTTATCTGTATAAGATGGGTTCAGATTTGGGTTACCGCTTCGGGTAGTAAAGGCACTTGTAACCATTACAAATGGATTCAACTCATTATACAAGGGTCTTCCAATCCTTTTCGAAAAGCCCAAAGAAATAGAACTGTTTTTTAGCTTTAAGCCAAGCGTAGCATTAGGAAAAAGATTAAAGTATTGTCTTTTTACTTCATTATTTAAGGTAATAGAATTACCATTGGTAAAGGTCTGCTCTCCCCTCAGCCCTAGCAACATCGAAAACTTTCCCAAAGCAAGCCTCTGACTTGCATAGGCCGCCAAGATGGTTTCTCGATATAAAAAATCATTGCTACCCAGATCTGTGGGTTGTTCATAAACATCTCTAAATAGGGAAATGAAATTGTTTTTGATATTTACATTACTGATTTTGAGACCTGTTTCGAAAAGCCCTTTGCTTAACTTTTTGGTATAATCACTTTTAAAACTATAGATTTCAGATTTGGTCAGCCCATTTTGATTATAAGCTTGGTTTCGATTTGTAGTTAAGGGATTGATGATGGAGATATTGTTCGTATTTTTATTGTGGTAATCGAAAGTACCGGCATCAGCATCAAAACTGATCTCTTGCTGATTTTTAACATCAATTATATGCTTATAGTTGAGGTTTACATTTATTCCTCTTCCAGTAGTTGAGTTAATGTTGTTAGCATGTGCAAGTGCTGTAGGGTTAGGTTGGTTTACGCCATAGGTTTCTGTGTCGGAAAAATAGTTAGGGTTACGGAGATTGTGAGATCCAGTGATCAGCACACCAAATACATCAGTTTTATTTAAAGAATGGTCAAAGCCTAGACGGATATTATTAGATTCGTACCTACTCCTATAAGTTGCAAAGTCCCGTAATCTTTGGTTAAGATCGCTTTGATACGTATTGGTTTGTATTTCTTGGTATTGTTTACCTAAGCCAAAACTATATGAACCATAAAAATTTGTATTTCCTTTTTTAAAATTAAGACCCACGGTGTTACTACTTGTCGGAAACTTCCAGCCATGACCACCAGTTATGCTGATGTTGGCATCATAACCAGGTTTATCCCGTTTAATCGTTTTGATGTTGATTAAACCACCAGAACCGGAAGCATCATATTTTGCAGAAGGATTATAGACGATTTCGAACTGGCTAACGTGAGCAGAAGAAGTACCTTCTAAAAACGACATTAGATTAGCTCCTGACAATCGGGTTGGTTTACCATCCATCATTACAGTAACACCTTTACCTTCTACCAATATTTCTTCATTATTTTTGAGCACAACACCTGGTATTTTCTTTAAAATATCTATGGCATTTATACCAGCTTTTGCATCGCCGTTAACATTAACAACCATCTTGTCTAGTTGTTGTTCAATAAAAGGCCTAGTTGTACTAACACTAACTTCATTGAGTTGCACACTTTTATTTTTTAGGGAGATGATGATACTGTCACCGCTAAACTCATCTACTCTAAAGGGGATATATCCTAAATAATTGATGGCGACATAAAATTTTTGGATAGGTTTTACAAAAGAGAACAAACCATTTTCATTGGTAACTAATTTAAGTATAGGTTGATCTGTTGCCGAAAATAAGGAGACCGTGGCATTAGCAATGGGCGCTCGGTTTTCATTTAATACCTTGCCTTTTATAATTATATTTTGCTGGGATAGTGCTGGCAAGCAGCATAGACTAATAACAATTAACAGATAGATGTTCTTCATTTATTTTTTTTATAAAGTTGAAGACAGTCATGCTAATCAAAGAATGAAATCTTTAAAAGGCGTAATTCAAACTGCAAAATAATGGATATCATCTGCAAAATTTTGGGCCAAATCAGCTCATGAAAATAATTATAGAAATACTTGGATTAGCTGTTTTGAATACTGTAGATTTGAATAATGCGTCTTAAAATACCTATTCTTATTGTCTGCTTTTGCACATTTTATTTCCTTAGCCATAGTGCAGGATGGTTAAATCGTCCAGATAAAATCTGGGGCTTCGCTGTATTTATTAATGATATCACTAAGGTTTTTATTAGCTCTTCTTTTTTGGTATTTCTCTTAGATAACATATTAACCTATTTGCTATTCTATTTTCTGTACCCAAATAAGGGGATTATTGTTACCCTTAGCTTGTACCTATTAGTTGGTCTGCCAATTATGATTGGGCTGCGCTTTGTTGTGGAGGAGGTAATCTTATTTTATATCACTGGGCATCATAATTATAACCCAAAATATCTTACACTAAAGTATTACGTTTTCGACAACCTATACTTTACCATCTATTATAATTTTGTGGGGATTGCCTTTTTTGGAGTGCAATATGAACGATTTAAGAAGTTAAAAGAAAAGGAGCTAAAGCTTCAGGCTCGTAATGCAGAACTTTCATTCCTTAAATCACAGATTAATCCTCACTTCTTGTTTAACAACCTCAACAATATTTATACATTAGTTTATCAGCATTCAGCGAATGCACTTCCAGCGATTAGCAAGCTCTCTGATTTATTACGGTACATGTTGTATCAAAAAGATGATTTTGTACCCTTGGTTAGGGAAGTTGAATACTTGCACAACTTTATAGACCTGCAATTGATGAGGTATGATTATATCCCCGAAAAAGAGATAAATATTCAAGCTGATATTGATCCAACGCTGAAAATAATTCCCTTATCCCTCATTCCATTTGTAGAGAATGCCTTTAAGCATGGAAACTTAAAAGACCCTGAGCATCCGTTGACTATTAGCCTAGAAGTTAAAGAAGATACGCTAGTTTTTAAGGTAGGTAATCAAAAAAGCGAGAATAGAAAAGATGCAACAGGAGGAATTGGTTTAGAGAACATTAAAAAAAGATTAGAGTTATTGAACCCTGCAAAATATAACTTGATCATAGATGGGACTGCAACTTACTTTCATATTGAACTTAAAATGGTGATTAATGGCTGAAAATCTAAATTGCATGGTGATTGATGATGAGCCCTTGGCCTTATCACTTTTGTCTGATTATATTTCGAAGATGCCAAGCTTAAACTTGGTACGGGCAGTGTCTAATCCATTAGCAGCAATCAGCTATCTGAAAATTGAAGAAATCGACCTGATTTTTCTCGATATGCAAATGCCCGAGTTAAATGGGATCGAATTTTTAAACCTGCTCCAGAAAAAATGCATGGTCATCGTAACTACTGCCTATAGCGAATATGCATTGGATGGATATAATTTCGAGGTGATTGATTACCTGTTAAAACCAATTACAATGGCAAGATTTATGCTGGCCGTTGAAAAGGCAGTAGAAAGATCTAAAATGAACAGGGCCCTGACTGATACTGTTATTTTACCAAATACGGTAAACCATATTTTCATCAAGACTGAAAACAGGATTATGAAGATTAATCTGGCTGATATCTATTACTTTGAAGGCGCTAGGGATTATGTAGTGATCCACACGCAAACAGAGGTGATCCTGACACTCCAGAGCATGAAAAGCATTCAACAGCTGTTACCTGTCGATCAGTTTATTCGAGTTCATAAATCATATATCGTTGCGTTCGATAAAATTAAGTTTATTGAAAGAAACAGAATTAGCATCAAAGAAAAATTAATACCGATAACCGATACCTACAAAGATAATTTCTTTAAAAGGATTGGTCGTGATGTTACATCTGGTTAATTTGTTTTGTGGTTATATAGATTTTCAAATTGGAAGAGCTTATTAATAAGTACAAAATTTTATAATCAACAAAATTTAACAGCATCGAACCAAAAAAATCGTAGTACACAAATTATAATTTATTCATTAAGAAGCCATAAAAATACAGATTCAAGAACCTGTTTTCTTTGCACCATCAGGTGCCGAGACTGTGTACTTTTCAAGAAATCTGCTTGATGATGTGATTAGAATTTCAAAAATTGATGAAAATTTTTTGGAATAATTTAATAGAAGTAAAAGTTTGAGCAACCATTATCATTATTCCGCCGTTTTTTGATAAATTTTTAGTGGTTTCTAATCAATACAAACCTGTCATAACCACATCGCTGTTTTTAATAAAAAAAATTAAATTGCAATCTTATAGCAACTGTTATCGTTAAATACTTTATGTCTAATTTATCAAGCCTTAAAAAGATTGTTTCAATCTTGATATTATTTACAAGCTCGGCCTTTGGCCAACAAAAAGAAAATTTAGGCTACTTAAATACCTTTTGGGATTTACCGCTGCCTGACAGTTCTAAAATGATGTCTACAATTTTCATTACTAACGATCAACCTAGGATTTTAAGTGTTTACAAACCAAGTCTCTATTCTGACTTAAAACTTCCTGCGATAGCAACTTCCCGCCTCGGAAAAGGTAAAATAGTTTTGATTGGATCTTCTGAATATTTTAAAGGTCCGATGCTTAAACGGCTAGAGGTGATTAGGGCATTACAAAGCCTGTTACCTTCACAAAAAGATAAATCAAAAAAGAATTCCCTGATAGCAATCTGGGGCGAAAATAGTCAAGACCTGAGGGATTTTTTCGACAAGAAAGCCAATGTCTATGAGGCTTCTAGTTGGGCAATTAAAGAAAACACAAGTTTACTTTTTATAACAAATGATATTATAGATTCTCGCCAGTTAAAGAAAATTGAGCAATACATCAAATCAGGAGGCACATTGGTATTTGGTTCTCCGTATGGTGAAATAAATAAACTTTCGAAAGGCACGATTGTAGTACCTGATGAACTAAAAATAAATTCATTATTTTTAAAAGCTGGGCTATTCAATTCACCAAACAGTTTGTTTAACGGGAGAGAGACAGCCAAGACATTATCAATGAAAATTCCCAATTATTTATATCCAGATTCATTGCTGGATTTGCTAGCAACAGATTTTCCTGACAAAGTAGACTACTATTATAGACCTTTCTATATAGATCCTGCAATTAAATTAATATTCGTAAATAATGGAATCGATTCTAAAATTCTAAAAAATGTCAGAAAAAAATTTAGGTACGCAGATAGCACACTTTTAGCTTCTAAACAACACCCCGTAAAAATAAACACTAATGAGCTTCGATGGGGATATATATATAATCGAATGCTTGCAAAAAAACAATATCTAAATAATCCTAGTGCCATCGCTAAGAATTACAGAAATTTCCCAGGTGAACCCTTACTTAAAGACGCAGCTACTGGCACCCAAAATTTAACAATCAATGTGCAAGTTGGATCACAAGGATTAACCGAGCCCCAGCCCCCATATTTTCGTCCTCATAGTACGGGGCTATATGTCCCCGCCGGAAAGAAAATTGTAGTGAATCTTGATGCAGTATACTTAGGACAAAAATTGAAGGCACAGATTGGAGTTCACAATGACGACCTGACCCATTTAGATTCTTTGTCGCGAGATGGATTTGACCTTACTGAGACCTTTGAGCTGGATAAAACCACGACGGAGATATATTCACCTTACGGAGGATTACTGTTGATACAAGTTCCTGACACAAGCAAGTTAAGTAATCTTAACATTAGCGTAAGTGGTGCATTAAAGGCTCCTTTTTTTGAACTTAATAAGACGACAAGTGAAGATTGGGATAAAATAAGAAATTATCCTGCCCCATGGGCTGAACTAAAAACGGATAAAATAGTTTTGACAGTGCCATCGGAAAAAATAAGAATGCTGAATAACCCTGAGGAACTTTTGAAATTTTGGGATAAAGTCATGGATGCCAATGCCAAACTGGCCGCTATTTCAAAGCAGAGAACCCATCCAGAAAGAATCATAGTTGACTCAGATATTGCATATGGCTATATGTTTACAACCAGAGAAAAGATTGTCGTTCCTGATGATGAAAGCTGCCAACTGATGCTTAATAAGGATGCGTTAATCAAAAATGGCTCATGGGGACACTTCCATGAAATTGGACATAGGCATCAGTTCAAGGATATTGATTTCTCGGGTCTAACAGAAGTTAGCGTAAACCTCTTCACATTATATACTTATGATAAGGTATTGGGTATAGGGCTATTTGAAAATGAAAAATTTCAAAGCAGAGAAGCATTTCGTAAAAAGGTCGATATGTATTTTAATAGCTCCCCTTCATTCAGTAAGTGGAAAAATGATCCTTTCATAGCGCTATTAATCTATGTACAAATCATCGACAGATTTGGATGGGAACCCATCGAAGAAGTCTATAGACAATACAGGAGCTTACCAAAGGATAGCTATCCAAGGTCAAATGATCAGAAAATTGATTTATGGTTTACCAATATAAGTAAGGCTACAAAGTCAGACTTAACAGATTTTTTTGAGACTTGGCAGATACCAGTATCTAATAGTGCTAAGAGTGAAGTAAAAGGACTGGAAAAATGGATTCCTGATTATATGCATCGTTATAAAAAATAATCAAAAAGAAACGATAAAAGGCAAAAAAGTGTTAGAACTCATAAAAACTTTATAAGTATAAAATACCATGATAAATTTGGAAACATTACTCATAGGACTTTAAGCAACTACAAATTTATTTTAGGTGAAGATAACAGGGATAGTAAAGGCAGTTTAATCAAGTATTTGAACGGATTTTGTTTAATGAGAAATGCTGAAATTTTCGATTAGATTCTATTATTGAATGCATGGAGTTAGATTTGAACTTTTAGCTTTTTGTATTTCGCGAATGTATAATTTGCGATTAGCCTTCGATTGTGGATATTGGGTTAGTCTTCTTATTATAGATTTGCCTTTTCAGAAGACTGCAAAAGTATAAACATTTAATCGCCATTATTGCCTGCAAGGGCTTCCCGAAATTTTGTGACATAGCAAAGCCAAGGATTGCTGGTCCTAAATACTTATAATCCAATTTCTTCACTATACTCACTAAGAACCAAAACAAACTATTATGGCATTGTTCACTAAAACTCACCATAATGGAAAATCAAATCACCAAATCTCTTACCACCAAAAAGGTAATTGAAGACTTCAAAGCCAAAGGCACAATTCTTTCAGAAGAAGACGCGGAGAAATATATTGATCTAATCTATTTCTTTTCAGAACAAGCATTTAATCTATATAATGCTAGCAAAAACTTGCAATCCTGTCGAATTTGACAGCATCGAACCAAAAAAAGCTGAGAATATAAACTATAATCTATTCGCTAAGAAGGTGTTAGTGAAGCAAGGTTGAGTTTTTTAGAGGCTTTGCAGAGTATGGGTACGGACACTGGGCTCGAACCAAAAATCGGTCCTTATCGTCTCTATTCAACGATTTCAAAATTGCCTAAAAAGGAAAAAGCCCTTTAAGATATCTTAAAGGGCTCACGGGTGGCTGATGGGGCTCGAACCCACGACCCTCGGCACCACAAACCAATACTCTAACCAACTGAGCTACAACCACCGTGTTTTTTCAGAGCAACAAAAGTACGACTTTTAATATGCTAATCAAATTTTTTTGAAAATTTCAGCTCAACTTTACTTTAAATAATTCAGAACCAATCATTTTAATTTTAATTGCTATAAAGTTAAAGACATTTGATTTTAGCAAGCCTCATCCATCTAACCTTTAAATTACGAAAATCAATAGGCATAAAATGCTAAAAACCTTACATTTGTTTGAACATCTAATTTTTGCAAAATTTATGAAAACATTGATCCAACGTACATTTTTAATTGCCATTACTTTTTTTTGTTTAACTGCCACTGCCCAAACGGTTACGTTAGATTATCATTTTAACCGCGAGACGCACAAAACCAAAAGCGGCGAAATTGCAAGGTTTCATTACATTTGGGAAGAACACGATCAGAACAGCTTTTTTATTTTAGGCAACATATTTAAAAAAGAAGGCTTTAATTTAAAATCTTTGGAAACAGCGCCAACCTCAGTTAATTTAAAAGGGAGCGATGTATACATAATCGTAGACCCTGATAAACCTAAAGAAAATCCGAAACCAAATTACATCTTAGCAGAAGATGTTAAAAATATTAGCGCATGGGTAAAACAGGGTGGGGTGTTGGTAATGTTTGCTAATGATAGTGCCAATGTAGAATTGCCTCATTTTAATAAATTGGCCAATGTTTTCGGAATGCATTTCAATGATGATATGCAAAACAAAGTAATTGATGATAAACATTTTGAGGATGGAACAATTGTTATCCAAAACAACCCAATCTTCAAGACGGCAAAGAAGATCTTTATGAAAGATGTTTGCGCTATCGCTACCACTGGCAATGCTAAACCAATTTTAAAAAATGCTGCTGGTGCAACCATTATTGCTTATGCTACACATGGCAAAGGACACGTGGTTTCTATCTCAGATCCATGGTTGTATGATGAGTATGTAAATGGCAGGTTGCCAAAAGAATTAGGTGTGGAGAATGATAAAGCGGCATATGACTTGGTAGTTTGGCTTAAAAAATTGACCGGTAAATAAATTGTCCATTCCTAAAAAAAGTTCACATAGAAAGTTTTTCAAAACAGAGAAACACTATGATTAAAGAGAAGCCACACAAGGGCAAAAGCGGTCGGGAATCGGCCCATTCGAAGAGTTTTAGGATCCAGGTTGCTTTGGAATACCTTGACGG